>Ga0187846_10000761_pt1 | contig 18302 bp, 15 predicted proteins | sample TC_taG_FD_161473 | JGI IMG/M metagenome (GOLD analysis project Ga0187846, IMG submission 161473) | Biofilm microbial communities from the roof of an iron ore cave, State of Minas Gerais, Brazil - TC_06 Biofilm (v2) | ecosystem: Environmental > Terrestrial > Deep subsurface > Cave > Wall biofilm...
ACACGGCAACGCCGAGCGCCAGCGCCACCGCGCCCACCGGCAGCTGGAGCAGTGGCAGCGCCAGTATCAGCGCCAAGCACCAGGTCGTGGTGCGTCCGACGACCACTCCTTCCGCCCCCGCCAATCTGATCGTGTCTGCCAAGCCGGTGGACTCCGACGGGGTCACCACTGCCAGCCCCACCGCGGTGATGTCTGCCGCCACCTTGCTCGAGTTCGGCGAGCTGGCGCTCGGCAGTGCGTCCGGACCGGCCACCCAGACCCTGAGCCTGCCGGTCAACGCGAACTACTGGAACGGCAGCGGGTGGGTATTGAACACCGCCGACGGCTGCACCGGCCCCGCCATCGCGAACGCCAGCATCGCGCTGGGCAATTTCGTCAAAGCGGCCGGCGCCAGCGGCACGTTCACGACGTCGATTACCACACCCAGCCTGGCCTCCTCCTGGTCGCAAGGCACAGGCAACATCGTGCTGGCTGCGCCCAACGTGGCTGGCACCGCCCAGGTCGCAATCAACCTCGGTTCGACCAGCAACGATGCCTCGTGCATCGGCTGGTCGGTTACCTCAACCGGCGGCGCGATGGCCTGGCTGCGAGGCAGCTGGTGCAACTCCGGATACAACCAGGATCCGTCCTCGATGGCGACCTTCGGAACCGCCACCAGCACGGCGCCGTACGTATACATCCGCGAGAACCACTGATCGCCTGAATCGCGCGGTGAAACCGGCTCTTTTGCCGGATTGATCGACCGCCCCAGAAGGTCTTTTTCGGGGCTTTTGGGGGGGTCTTTTCCCGTCATGGCGCGCCCAGGTGGCCGCCTAGCATCGGGCACGAAGGCCCGTCGGCGCAACGCGCTTCCGATGCGCGTTTCCAACACGTTTGGCTCCGGCGACCTCGATGCGGGGTCACAGAATGCTGCAAACCAACTGGCTGCGGATGCCGTCGTGGCGCGTGTTCGGACGCGCGCGCCGAACGCGTCGACACGTCGGCCTGTACCGCGCAGCGACCGAACTGGTCGCCGCTCGCGTGCGGCTCGACGGCGCTTCCGGCCAGGTGGAACAACTCGAAGCGGCCGACTGCACTACGCAGCGCGACGAGCAGGTGGTGGCACAGATCCTGAGCACCGGCATCGCCGACCACGCGCCAGTGATCCTGGTCCTCGCAGCCGACCAGTACAACACCTACCCGCTGCCGGCACCGCCTGTGCCCGAGCCCGAGATGCGCGAAGCGCTGCGCTGGAAGCTGCGCGAAGTGCTGCCGTACGCGCCCGAAGACGCCGCCGTCGATTTCGTGTCGCTGGCGCGCGCGGCCGAGCCGAACGCGGCCGAGAGTCTGCTCGCGGTCGCGGCACCCCGGCGCAGCGTCGCGCAGGCGGTTGCGCCCTTGTCCGCGGCCGGCATCGACCTGCAGGCGGTCGACATCGCCGAGATGGCGCAGCGCAACCTGCTGAACGCGCTGCCAGGCTCGGAAACGGGCTGCGCCCTGCTCGGCCTGGAGGATTCCTCGGCGTTGCTGACGGTCGTGCACGATGGTGCGCTGTGTTTTGCGCGCCGCATTCCGCTGGCGCGATCGGCGGGAATGGAGGACGAGGATCCCGAACACGTGGCCGCCCGCATCGCGACTCAAGTGCAACGCTCGCTCGAAGTCGTGGAGCGCCAGAGCGGTCTGCCGCCGGTTCGCACCGTCTGGGTCGGCCCGCACGGCTATTGCGCGCTGATCGCCCGCTGCGTCGCGGAGCAGACGGGACTGGATTGCCCGCAGCTGGACATCCAGGCCGAACTTCAATTTTCCATGGCGCTGCCTCCGATGGCACCGGAGCGTGCGGCAGCCGCGTTGATCGCGATCGGCGGAGCACTGCGCAACGAGTACACGCCGGCGGCCCCGACCGCGGCGCAAGGCAGCGTGCTCGGTTGGCCCTCCTGGCTGAAGGCGGCCTGAGACAGGGCGCGCGAACGACAATGCCCCAGGACAACATCAACCTGCTCGAACGGAAGGCGCCCACTGGCCTGGCGTCGCCGGCCGTGCAGCGAGCGATCGCGCTGGTGGTCGGCGTGACCGTCGTCGGTGCACTGGCCTACCTCGTTCAGAGTCGCAGCCTGGTCGTGGCGAAGCGGGAGTTGGCGCGCGTTCAGGCGCAGACCGAGCGGCTGCGGCACGCGATCAACGAGGTCCCCAGCCCGGACGCCGCCCTGGCCGATCGGCTGGCAGCACAGGAGCGCGAAGTGGACGCGCTCGAAGGGGTTGCGCACACGCTGTCGACCGGCGGCCTGGCGCACACGACCGGCTTCGTCGCTCCGCTGCAGGCGTTCGGGCGCTCGAAGACCGACGGCGTGTGGTTGACGGGACTGGACCTTGATAACCGGCGCGGCTCGATGGTGGTCGAAGGCAACGCGCTCGATGCCTCGCGAATTCCCGTGCTGTTGCAGACACTGCGCACCGACCCGTTTTTCGGCGGCACGACGTTTTCGGCGATCGAAATGACGGCTCCCGCCTCAGCCGTTGCACCCGGCGCAGCCGGTCCAACCGGGGCAACCGGCGCGTTGAAGTTCCGCATCTCCACCCCGACAGCCGATGTCGAAGCGCCGCACAGCGCCGACTCGCCGGCGCAATCCTCCCGGAGCCAATCGTGACGGCGGCCGAGCGGATCAACGATTGGTGGGGCCGACGCAAGCAGCGAGAGCGCCTGCTGATCATCGGGGTAGTCGTGCTTACCTCGGTGCTGGTCGGCGACACGCTGGCGCTCAAACCGATGCGGATCCAGATCGCGGATGCCAGTAAGCACCTGGCTGGCGCACGTTCGGAGCTGACCAAGCTGCAGCAACTGGTCGACGAGCGCGATCGCGCCGGCAGCGAACGGCTAAGGGCGCGCGAAGCCGATCTGAAGGCTCGTCTGTCCGCGGCCGAGGAGACCATCCGTCGGGCCCAGATCGAGCTGGTTGCCCCGCAGGAGATGGCGCGGCAGCTGTCGGCCATCCTCGAGCGGTTTTCCGCGCTGCGCGTGGTGGGTCTCGTGACGGACGCGCCGGTTCCGGTGGACGAAAGCTCAGAAAAGGGTGCCAAGGCCCCGGTCCCGGTCAATGCCGAGGAACGCCGTTCGCTGCTGTACGAGCACGGACTGGAGCTCACGGTCGAAGGGCACTACCTGGATCTGATCGCCTACCTGCAGCTGCTCGAGCGCACGCCGTACAAGATCTACTGGCGCGAGCTGGACATGAAAGTGAACGACCAGGGCGTCCCTGTCACGCGGATCCACTTCTTCACGCTGTCCAAGGGGCCCACATGGCTGACGCTTTGATGCGGGCCCTTTGCGCACTGGTGTGGATTGGCCTGGCCGCGGCCGCGCTCGCGTCCGGCGTGCAGGATCCGACGGTTCCTCCGCCCGCCTATCGCGTCTCGCAAAACGGCCAGCCGCAGGCGCAGGAAGCAGCCCCCGAGCCGGTCAGCGTGCAGATGATCGCGCGCCAGGGCACACGGCCGATGGCGGTCGTAAACGGCCGGCGCGTGCGGGTGGGCGAAAGAATCGACCTGGACGGAAAGCCCGTCCGGGTCGTTGCAATTCGCGACGACGCCGTCGTGCTGGATCGCGGCGGACATCACGAAATCGTATCGATCACACAGCGCGACGGCCCGAGGCTCGTGTGCGCGACCAATTCGTCGAACCGGAGAGGCTGCCGGAACGACGCGCCCGGAGCCAAGCCATGAAGCGCGACGATCTCCCCCCGCCCTTGTACGGACGGCTCGTCCATATGCAGTCCGAGGACTCGCACGAGCCGCCCTCGACACGCTGGCCGTGGCTGATGCCTTGGGTGCTGGCAGCAGTGGCGGTGGCTCTGACGCTGCTGCTGTCGGCCTGTGCCACGCCACGCGCGGGCGCTGGCGCCAGCGGCGCCAATGCCGCCTTGCTGCCGGAGATCCGCCAGGGGCTGTCCGAATCCTCCAAACCGGCTCCGGAGGCGATACCACCGGCGGTCGCGCGCGAACTTCTCCCGCAGGCCGACCTGTCGCTGTCGAAGCTCGCTGGCAAGCCGCCCGAGACGCGCTTCGACCTGAATGTCGTGGGGCTGCCGGTGGCCCAGGTGTTCGAAGCGTTGGCACGCGACACGCGCTATTCGATCGTGCTCGATCCGGCGCTGAAGGCGTCGGTCACCGTCAGCCTGAAGGACGTGACGTTGATCGAGGCGCTGGAGACCCTGCGAGACATGTATGGATTCGAGTACCGCGTGCAGGGCAGCCGGATCTTCGTTGAGCAGCCCACCTTGCAGACGCGCGTGTTCCAGGTCAACTACCCGGTCGGCAGCCGCACCGGACGCAGCGACGTGCGGGTGACCTCCGGCTCGATCACCTTGAACAACACCAACGGTACGGGCACCAACGGCCAGGCCGCGCAGCCGCAGACGGCGCCGCCACCCGGGGGCTCCAACGGAACCGCGAACACCAGCCAGGAATCGAGCCGTATCACGACCGATGTGCGCAACGACCTGTGGCCCGAGATCAGCGCCACGCTCAAGCTGCTCGTCACCGTCGATCCAGCTCATCCGGACGGACGCCAGCTGATCGTCTCGCCGCAATCGGGCGTGATCGTCGTGCGGGCGATGCCGGCCGAGCTGCGTGCGGTCGAAAACTACCTGCGGGCGATGCAGGTGAATGTCGAGCGCGAAGTGATGCTCGAATCCAAGATCATCGAGGTCACGCTGACCGATACCAGCCAGACCGGCGTCAATTGGGCCGCGTTCCACGCCAACGGCACGCGCGGCTCGGGCGGAATGATCACGCCCGGCGCTTCGCTCGGAACCCGTGGCGCGGTTTCGGACCTACTGCTCAATGCCACCCCCGGCTCTTTGATCTCGCAGCCAGGGAGCTCGGGCTCGCCGCTGTTCGGGCTTGCCTTCCAGACCGGCAGCTTCGCGGCACTGATGGAGTTCCTGCAAACCCAGGGAACCGTGCAGGTGCTGTCGAGTCCGCGGATCGCGGCGGTGAACAACCAGCAGGCGGTGCTGAAGGTCGGCACAGACGACTTCTTCATCACAGGCATCACCACCAACGTCACCGCAGCCACCGCCGTCGGTGCCAGCCCCACCACGACCGCCTCGATCTCGCTGCAGCCGTTCTTTTCGGGGGTTGCGCTGGATGTGACTCCGCAGATCGACGATGGCGGCAACATCATCCTGCACGTGCACCCTTCGGTTTCTTCCGTCACGGACCGCATCAAGAGCCTGAATCTGGGAACGCTCGGAACCTACACGCTGCCGCTGGCCTCCAGCACAGTGTCGGAGACCGACACTGTGGTGCGCGTGCGTGACGGCAACATCGTTGCGATCGGCGGATTGATGAACACCAACCGTTCCGACTCGCGCAGCGGTCTGCCCGGCAACTCGTCCATTCCCTTGCTCGGAGCCTTGTTCCGTTCGACCGAATACAGCCAGACCAAACAGGAACTGGTGATTCTGATCAAACCCACGGTCGTGCAGTCGCAGGCGCAGCTGGACGCGCTGCGCGGCGACGAGCTGCAGCGCCTGGAGACGGCCGCCAAAACCTCGCTGTGAGCCTGAACCCATGTACCTGACCCATTTCGGACTCGATTCCGCGCCGTTCGCGCTGACGCCCGACACCAAGTTCGCGTTCTCCTCGCGCTCGCAGCGCGAGGCGCTCGACACGCTGGTGCTTGCGATCGAGGGCGGCGAGGGCTTCCTGAAGATCACCGGCGAGGTCGGCACCGGCAAAACGCTGCTGTGCCGCCGCTTCATGGGTTATTTGGCCAGTGGCGGAGCGGCCGGCGAACGCTATCGCACCGCTTACGTGCCCAACCCCTGCCTGAGCCCGCGCACGCTGCTGCTCGCGATCGCACGCGAGTTGAAGGTCCGCATCGCCAATGTCAACTCCGACTCTGAAATCCTGGAAACGCTGAACCGGACGCTGTTGCGGTCGGCCAAGCGCGGATCTCGCGTTGTCGTATGCCTGGACGAAGCGCAAGCGATGCCGATCGAAACACTGGAAGCGTTGCGCCTGGTGTCGAATCTCGAAACGGAACAGCGAAAACTGCTGCAGGTGGTCCTGTTCGGTCAGCCCGAGCTGGACGGCAAGCTGGCCCGGAACGATCTGCGCCAGCTGCGCACCCGGATCGCTTTCCACTACGAATTGGGGGCGCTGTCGGCCGCCGAAACCGAGGTCTACCTTGCGCACCGATTGAGGGTGGCGGGGCATCGCGGCAGCGCCCTGTTTCCGCGTGACGTGGCGCGCACGCTCCACGAGCACGCGCGCGGCGTGCCGCGTCTGGTCAACATCATTGCGCACAAGTCGCTGCTACTCGCCTACGGCCAGGGAACGCCGCGCGTTACCCCGCGCCAGCTTCGGGCCGCTGCCAAGGACACGCCGCAGGCGCACACGGCCAGCCTGCTGCGCCTGCTGCTACCGCGCTGGCTGCGCCTCGGAGCGCCCGGATGAGCGTGCTGAACACGATGTTGCGGGACCTGGAACGGCGCGGAAAGAAGGGGACAGCGGCACCGTCCTCGCCCTCCTCCCGCGCGCGGGCCGGATCGCCTGTCCCGACGGCACTGTCGCTGGCGCCGCTCGAGGGCGATGGTCGGGGCACCGGCGTCTCCGAGGAAGCTGACATCGACTCGTCCCCGCGCCGGCTGCCCGCGCGCCCCGCCCTGCTACTCGCGGGCGCAGTAGCCCTCGCGGCAGCGTTCTGGCTGTGGCCGCAGCACCGGGAGGGGCGTGCGATGAGCGCGCCCACATCGACGGCGGACGGGATTCGGCCGAGCGCGCCTGCGCCCGCGTCCGATTCAATCGGCATGCCGGCTTCGCCGCAGTTGATCACGCCTGCCCCGCAACCGATCGCAGGCGCGCAGCAATCCACTGCAGCCGTGGCCGTCGCTGCCGCCCGACTGCCGCTTTCTTCTTCGTCGCCTGCCGCGTCGGTCGCGCGGCTCCCGTCGGCAGGTACGACAGCGGCAGCGCCAGCGCTACCGCGCGCGCATCCGCGCTCTGCCAGCGCGCGCGCGCACGCCGCCAAGCCACCCGCGGAGCCGCACATCGATGCCGCGCCAGCCGATTCCGCTGGCGCCGACAAGACTGCTGCCGCCGACATGGCGGCGCAGCCGGCAGTCGCCCAGAGCGCGGACCAGGGCGACCTGAGGCACGCAACGCAACTGATCGCGCAAGGCCGTTCGGCCGACGCAACCGACATCCTGGCCGGCGCGCTTACCCGCCGTCCCGACTGGAGCGACGCGCGAGCGATGCTGGCTGCGTTGCAGGCTGAAGGCGGTGACCGCAGACAGGCGTTGGCCACGCTGCTCGAAGGCGTTCCGTTTGATCCCGCGCGCTTTGCTCCGACTGCCGCGCAGCTTCAGGCCGAATTCGACGATACGGCGGGGGCGCTTCGTACATTGGAGAAGGTTCCGGCCGACCGGCGCGACCGCGGCTATCACGGTCTGGTCGCCGCCGTTGCGCTGCGCGGAGACCAGCCCGAAAAGGCCGCGGAGGAGTACGCCGCAGCGCTGCAATTCCAGCCTTCCGATCCGGTGTCGTGGGCAGGCTTGGGCATGGCGCTGCAGGCCATCGGAAGAAATGCAGATGCGCTATCGGCGTACCGCAGTGCCCTGGGCGGTGCGCTCGCTCCGGATCTGCGCAGTTTCGTCCTGGAGCGCTACCGAGTGCTGCAGTCGCTGCCAGCGGCGGTCAGCCCGCCCGCTAAGAACAAATAGAAGAACGGCTCGCTCAGCGCACCGCAAGGTGCGGGCCGAGCTGCTGCAGGTACGGGAGCAGTTCGTCCTGCGCCATCGGGCGGCCGAACAGGTAGCCCTGCGCGTGCGAGCAGCCGGCCTTGCGAGCAAATTCCAGCTGCTCCTCGGATTCCACACCCTCGGCCACGACACGCATGCCGAAGTGACGGCCGAGAGCGGCGATCGAACGCAGGATCGCCTGTGCCGCCGGATCGCCGGGCAGGCTGCGAATGAAGCTGCCTTCGATGTTCAGCGCGTCGGCCGCAAAGTCCCGCAGCAGCGTCAGACTGCAGGCGCCGGTTCCGAATTGGTCGAGCGCGATGCTGACGCCGGATTCGCGCAGCCGGGTCAACCGCTCGATTGCCACAGAGATCTCGGCATCCTGGCGACCCAAGCTCGATTCGGTCACCTCGATCTGCAGCCGGCGCGGAGCCAGACCGGTCTCGCGCAGCACGCGCGCGATCGTCGTATCGATGTCCGAACCGCGGAACTCGCGCGCCGACAGGTTCACCGAAAGCCCGATCTCACGCGGCCACGCGGTGGCCGCTACGCATGATTGCGTGAGCATCGCCTCGCCGATCGGGACGATCAGGCCGCTTTCCTCCGCCACGTCTACGAACTGGCCCGCCGGCAGCAGCCCAAAACGCGGGTGAAGCCAGCGCAGCAGCGCTTCGATGCCGATCACGCGGCGGGTGCGCGCATTCACGCGCGGCTGGAAGTGCAGCAGCAATTCGCCTGCCTGCTGCGCCCGCCGCAGATCGGCGTGCAGCTGCAGCCGCCGTGCGTCGCGCTGCGCGACCACCGGGTCGAAGAACTGGTACAAGCGGACAGACGTTTCGTTCGCGAACTGAAGCGCCGCGGCCGCCCGCTGCATCAGCGCGTCGGCATCGGTGCCGTCGGCCGGGCAGACCGCCACGCCGATCGTCGCCCGGACGCACACGTCCTGCCCGTCGATCCGAAGCGGCGCATCGACCAGCTCGATCAGCTTGCGTGCAACCGGCATCGCATCGTTCGACGCGCGAAGGTGCATCAGCGCCACCGCGAACTCGGCATCACCGACCCGGCCGACAAGATCGGCGCCGCGTACCGCCAGGCGTAGCCGCTCGCCCACGGAGCGCGCGGCGTGATCGGCGGCACGGAAGCCCATCGAGGCGCGCAGCGCGACCAGTTGCTGCACCCCCACCAGCAGCACAGCTGCCGGTTCTTCCGACGCGCGGTGGTCGCTCACGACCTGCGCCAGCCGCTCCTCGAACAGGCGCCGGTTGGGCAAAGACGTCGCAGGGTCGTAGCGCTCGGCTGCCAGCACGCTTGCCTGGGCGGCAGCGCGCTCGTGCAGTTCGGCCACCAGGCGTTCGCTCGTCCAGGCCAGTTCGCGGTCCCGTTCCGCGATCGCCCGTTCCAGCTCGACGCTGTCCGAGCCACCATTGGCGGCCGTGTGTACGGACGGTCGCGGGCGATCCGTGCTGTCGGCGTCGGTCGGATGCATGCAGGTCGGCCCCGTCGGATGCGGGCGCGCAACGCGCCCGTCGCATGTCCGATTTTCAGGGGCGGGGGATTTGTCGAGTCGTGCAATAAGGGATTGTTCGCGCTGCAAATTTGCCCTCAGGAAAGCTCCAACGGGGCCGAAGAACGAACCATGGGCCGGACCCGGCCCGCGATCCCCGACGGCTCAGTTGATCCTCTTTCTCGACTTCGACGGCGTACTGCATCCGGACCCTTGCACGGACGAGGCACGGCTGTTCGAGAACGCCCCGCGGCTGGAGCACGTGCTCGCGCCTTACCCGCGTGTGTTCCTGGTGTTGTCGACGGCGTGGCGCCAAACCGCAAGCTACGAGCAACTGCTCGCACCGCTGCCGCCGCCGTTGGCGCGACGGGTGATCGGCGTGACGCCGAATTTCGGCGATTTCCCGTCCGCCGCGATGCTGATTCCGTACCGCCGTCAGGCCGAGTGCATGCGCTGGATGCTCCAAAACAGGCTGCAGGGCCAAGCCTGGCTCGCGCTGGACGATCGACCCAGCGAGTTTGTTCCGTATTGCGAAAACCTGATCGACTGTCACCCGCTGATGGGATTCGACGAGTCCACCAGTGCCCGTCTGTGCAGCGCACTAGCGCGCCATTTCGACCAGCACGGTCATAATGTCGACCTGCTGATCGATTGAGGCGGATCGCGCCGGCGTCTGTAGCCAAAAACCGACGGCCAGATCCACGTTGAGGGGCCCGCGTATAGCGCGGTATAGAACGTACGGCTATCTTCGCCCGTCCGTTCTCCGACACGAGTTGCCTGTGACGACCAAGACCGGCTCGGCCGGGGCCAAGACCGGCCCCGCCCGGGCGAAAACCGGCTCAGGCGGGCTTGCGGCCCTGATCCTCGGGGCGGTCGGCGTGGTGTACGGCGATATCGGAACAAGCCCGCTGTACGCCGTGCAGGAGTCGTTCAACCCCGTGCACGGACTCACACTGGCGCCGGCGAACGTGATCGGCGTGATTTCGGTGATGGTCTGGACGCTGATCACGGTTGTCGCCCTCAAGTACGTCGTGCTGATCCTGCGCGCCGACAACCGCGGCGAAGGCGGCATCATGGCTCTGACCGCGCTTGCTTCGTCGGCGGTCGGGCGCGGCTCACCGCAGTACCGGACCGTGGTCGTTCTAGGACTTCTGGGGGCGGCCCTGTTTTGCGGCGACAGCGTCATCACGCCGTCGATCTCAGTGCTGAGCGCGGTCGAAGGGCTGACGGTCGCGACGCCGGCCTTCCAGCCGTACGCGGTACCGCTTGCAGTGGCAATCCTGGCTGGCCTGTACCTGGTGCAGAAAAAGGGAACAGGGCAGATCGGTTTCCTGTTCGGGCCCGTTCTGATGATCTGGTTCGTGACGATCGGGGTCACGGGCTTGGTCAGTGTCGCGCGTGCGCCCGGGATCCTGATCGCGCTGAACCCGTTAGAGGCGCTCGGATTCCTGCAACGCAATCGTTTCGTCGGATTCGTCGCCCTCGGCGCAATCGTTCTGGCGGTCACGGGGGCCGAAGCCCTGTACGCGGACCTCGGCCACTTCGGCAAGCGGGCGATCCGGGTCGCCTGGTTCGTTCTCGTATTCCCTTCCCTGCTCGCGAACTATCTCGGTCAGGGCGCGCTGTTGCTCGCCAATCCGGCAGCCGCCGACAATCCGTTTTACCGTCTCGTGCCGGGCTGGGGCGTGGTTCCGATGGTTGTGCTGGCTACGGCAGCCACCGTGATCGCCTCGCAGGCGACGATTTCGGGAACCTTTTCATTCGTAAAGCAGGCGATCCAGCTCGGGTTCCTGCCGCGGATGCAAATCGTCCAGACGTCGGCGACGTCGCTGCACCAGGTCTACCTGCCGGACGTGAACTGGCTGCAGTTCACTCTGGTCGCCGCCGTCACGATCGCGTTCGGCAGTTCCAGCGCTCTCGCGGCGGCGTACGGAATCGCCGTGACCGGAACCATGCTGATCACGACGCTGCTGACGTTCCAGGTCGTTCGCTACGGCTGGAAATACCCGCTGTGGCTGGCACTGGGTGCAACCGGCCTGTTTTTGGTGGTCGATGCCACGTTCTTTGCCGCCAACACGCTTCGCATCGTGCAGGGCGGGTGGTTCCCGCTCGCAATCGGGGGCGTGGTGTTCTTCGTGATGATGACCTGGAGCCACGGCCGTGGACTGGTGCGACGGCGCTTGCAGAAGGACGCGGTGCCCCTTTCGGTCGTGATCGATTCGCTGGTCGCCTCTCCTCCTGCGCGGGTGGGCGGCACCGCGGTGTTCCTGCGCGGCGAGCAGGAGGGTGCGCCGCGCGCGTTCATGCACAACTTGCTGCACAACAAGGTGCTGCACGAGCGCGTGGTGTTCCTGACGGTGCACGTTGCCGAAGTGCCGTGGGTGCCAGATAGCGAGCGCGTCAAAGTGCATTCGCTCGGGCACGGCTTCTACCAGGTCGATGTGTACTGGGGCTTCATGAACGAGGCCAATTTGCCGCACGCACTCGAGTCGTGCCGGGCGCAGTCGCTGGGTTTCGTGCCGATGGAGACGTCCTACTTTCTGAGCCGCCAGCGGCTCGTCCCCGCCGGCGGGGCCGGACGCATGTCCGGCTGGCGCGAGCGGCTGTTCGCCGCGATGGCCCGCAACGCAGCCGACCCGGCCGACTACTACAAGCTGCCGACCAACCGGGTTGCAGAACTCGGTGCCCAGATCGAAATCTGACCGGATTTCGGGGGAGATCTCGCGCCAGCGGGCCGCGCGTGAATCAGCGCGGTGGACGCGCTGATTCACGCGCCGCTTCCAGCTGCTCGCGAGTATCGATGTCCTGGAAGATCGCGTCGGTGTCGAACGGCACCGTGCGCACCTCCGATACAAGCTGCAGCAACAGTTCGCGCGCTCCAGCATCGCCCTGCAGGGCTGCCAGTGCGGCGAAATGGCGCCGTGGCCAGAGCACCGGGTTGCCGCGGCGCCCATTGCGAACGGGCGCGACGATCGAGGGGGCAGCGGGGTCGAACGCCTCGATCAGGCGGTCCAGATGCGTGGCGGCGACCCACGGCATATCGGCCAGTTGCACCAGCGCCGCGTCGGCAACGTTGACCCTCTCGCCAGCCTCAGGCCTGTCGGCAACGACCGCCACCGCGCACCGTATCGAGGTGGCGAGGCCCTGCGAGTACTGAGGGTTGTGCACGATCTGCACGCCGGCAAAAGCGGGCTCGGCGCGGACGGCGGCTTGCACCAGATCGGCCTGCCAACCCGTCACCACGACGACCTGCGAGCAGCGCGACCCCACCGCCGCCCAGACCGCGCGCTCGATCATCGGCATGCCGCCCACCTCGCGCAGCAGCTTGTTCGGACCTTGCATCCGGCGCGATGTGCCGGCGGCAAGAATAAGCGCGGCGATGCCTGGCATGTCGAACCGCGAAGTCGCGATAGCGTTCACCCCCCAAGCGCGCAGCGCGAAAAAGGCTATCGGCCTGCCATGATCGGCTCGGTCGTCGACGGCGCTCCGATGTACAGATACAGGCTGGAGTTGCCGTCGCGGGCACGGCCGTAGGCGAAGTACAGCGGGCCCAGCGGGCTGTCGAATAGCAGGAACACGGACGCCGATTTCATCGTTCCCACCGGCGGGCCAGGGATGATTGGCCTGCCCAGGCGACCTGCCTCGAGCGACAGGCCTCCATAGAGGGCGTTCAAAAATGGCAGCTGCGCGAGCCTGTACTCGTAGATCGCACGCGCGAACTGCAGCGTCTGGCCGTCGAGCGAGCCGATCCGGTAGCCCGATTGCTGCAGGAATCCGCCCCATTGGTACACGTCGTAGCGGGGCAGATCGTTCGCTCCTAGCCTGCCTTTGAATGTCGCCCCCAGATCGAGCGTGCTGGCTCCCGCTGAGACGGCCGTCGAGCCGCTTGCGTCCCAGCGAGTGTACGAAGAGTCGGCGCCGAGCGTGGCGCGCGAGGCGTACAGTCCTGCCGTCGCCGCGAATCCCGATCCTGGTACAACGACGCGATCGTATTCGTCGGCGCGGATGCGCATGTGCCAGGCGCCCACGCCGACACGGTCCGGCCCCGGAGACAACTCGGTCGGCCCTTCGTCCAGCCGCTGCTGGATGCGCCCGATCTGCAGTCCGGTGCGTAGCTCGGCGGCGCGCCCCAGGCGGCTACCGGCGTCGAAGCCGGCCAATCCCTCGTACCGCACGTAGCGCGCGACGCGCTCTGAACCCGAGAAAACGTCCTGGATGTCGCGGTCGATCTCGGCGTATGGCGCCAGGAAGAAGAACCTGTCGACGTCCAGCGGCTGGTACCACTCGGTCGCCAGCCGGTCCTGGCGCCCGAGTTGCAGGTCCGCGCGCAACTCTGCGCCCAGCGAGTCGACCCACGTACGCCGAACCGCGGCCAGCGCCTCGAAGCGCGACTCGCCCAGCAGGTCGTACCCTCCCTCCAGGCCGAACTTCATGAAGTTCGGCCCCCACGACTTTTCGGCAGCGTCGAAGGAAACGATCCGCTTGTCATCCTCGTCGAGCAGTCCGTAGCCGACGTGTTCGAAGTCCCCGCTGGCGTACAGGTGCCGCACGTCCTCTTCGAGGCGTACCGGATCGGCTTTGTCGCCGACACGGGTATCGATCTCGGCACGGACGACCTCCGGGTTCGCCCGCTGCAGCCCGGACAGCCGCACCTCGTCGATTGAACGCATGTCGGCGAGCAGCCTGGCGCGCCGGCGCTCGGTCAGCGCCGCGTATTGGTCGGGCGGCAGCGACAGCAGCGCCAGCCGATCGGCTACCTTGCGTGCAGCTTGTTCTCCGAGGGGAATCGGCACTTCCAGGTGATCGAAATCGACCGGTGAAAAATCGCCCAGCTCGGGGCGGATCACGATGTCGTCGGGTCGTAACAGTTCGAGCGACCGCTTTTCAGATTGCGCAACCAGGATGTCCAGAATGCGGCGGCTCACACCGAGAATGGTTCCCATTTCCTCCTCGGTCATGTGTGGCGAGCCCAGGTCGACGACGATTGCCACGTCGGCCCCCATTGCGCGCGCCACGTCCAGCGGCAGATTGTCGGTCACCCCACCGTCCACCAGGATGCGGCCGTCCATCCGCACCGGCGCCAGCGCGATCGGCACGGACATGCTCGCTCGCAACGCCTGCGACAGCTCCCCCTGCGATAGCACGACCGTCTGCCCGCTTGCCAGATCGGTGGCGACGGCGCGAAACGGGATCGGCAGGTCGTCGAAGCGGATCACCTCGGAGGAGCGGATCAGGCGCCGCATCATGCCCTCCAGCTGCTCGCCGGCAACGAGGCCCTTCGGCACAAGGAGCTGCTCCCCGCGCAGGCCGAACTCCGGCCCGATGTAATTGCGTCCCTCATCGATCTTGGTCCGGATCGGCAGCTCCGAGCGCGGCGGTCGATCGACGAACAGCGCCTCGCTGGTCAGACCCGCCACTGCTTTCTCCATTTGATCGGCGTCGATTCCGGTGGCGTACGCGGCGCCGATCAGCGCACCGCTGCTGGTGCCGGCGATGCAGTCGATCGGCACCCTGAGTTCCTGCAGCACCTTGATCACGCCGATATGCGCGGTGCCGCGCGCGCCGCCGCCGGCCAGAACCAGGCACACGCGCGGCCTTACGGTCGGCGCCGGGGCCTCCGCCGCTGCGCTGGCGCAGGCGAACGCCGCCAGGCAGCAGATCAAGAGTGCGGCGCCGGAACGCAGCTGGCCTTGCTGCGCTCGCTGCAGCGCAAGATGGTTCCGCAATCCAACACCTGTCCCGTTTCGGCCCGGCGCGACATACTATCTGCTATCGCTGACGCGCCGATTGGTGCCGCGCCGAGGCGGTGCGCCGATACAACAACCCGCCAGAAGCGAAACGAGGAGGACCATGCGATGAGTCAAGCCGATACGCCGAACGCACCTGGCCGCCGCACCGTGTTGGGCGCCGCCCTGGCGGCGGGCGCTGTCAACCTGGCTCCACCGTTCCTGCGGTACGCACGCGGCGAGCAGCCTGTGCTGATCGGCCTGGCCAATCCGCTCACGGGCACTTACGCAGCGGTCGGCAAGAACGAGCTTGCCGGCTGCGAACTGGCGGTGAGCCAGATCAACGCGAAAGGGGGAATCCTTGGCCGGCAGGTCGAATTGCGGGTGGAGGACTCCACCAGCGGCGACGCCGGTACAGCCGTGCAGAAATCGCGCAAGCTGATCGAGCGCGACAAGGTCGATTTCCTTCTGGGTAACGTCAATTCTGCGCTGGCGCTCGCGATGGCGCAGGTGAGCAACGAAAAGGGCATCTTGCACATCGTCCCGGGCGGCCACACGGATGCGATCACGGGCGCGACCTGCCACTGGAACGTTTTCCGCGTGTGCAACTCGACCGAGATGGAAGCCAATGCATCGGCCAAGCAGCTGGTCGAGAAAGCGGGCCGCAAGTGGTACTACATCACGCCCGATTATGCGTATGGCCACACGCTGCAGGATGCGCTCGAGAAGGCGGGCGCCAAGCTGGGGGCGACGAAGGCCGGCGCCGATCTTTCACCGCTCGGCACGACCGATTTCTCCTCCTACCTGATCAAGGCGCAGGCGGCCAATCCGGACGTAATCCTGTTCCTGGTGCAGGGCGACGACATGGTCAACGCGCTGAAACAGGCGGTGCAATTCGGGCTCGACAAGCGCCTGCACCTGGCCGGCGCACAGCAGGAGCTCGAATCGCTCGAGGGCCTGCCGCCGGAGGCACGCATCGGCGGCTGGGTGTTCGAGTGGTACTGGAAGCAGCCCGGCGTGCCACACGTGGCCGAGTTCGTCGAGGCGATCCGCAAGAAAACCGGGAAGGTGCCGACCGCACGCACCTGGTTCGGCTTCGTTTCCACCTGGAGCTGCGCCCTCGCTGCAGATGCCACCAAGTCGCTGGACAGGATCAAGTTGGCCCGGGCGCTGAGCGGAATGAAGCTGCCGCCCGAAGTCGGGCTTGGGCCTAACACCGCCTTTTATCGCGCCGAGGACCACCAGCTGATGGCGTCGCTGTATGTCGGAACGGCGCAGGCAAGTGGAAGCGATCCGGAGGACCTGTTCAACGTGACACAGGTCGTTCGAGGGGCCGACGCCGCGGGTCGAGTCGAGGACAGCCCCTGCAAGCTGGTATGGCCGAGTTGATCGAGTCCAGCGCGAGGCGCGCGAGACTCGCGAGGCTGCGGAACGGGACAGCTGCGCTGCGTGCGGCATGGCGCAGCTGATCCTTTTCAACGTCTTCAACGGGCTGATCGTCGGCGCGTTCTACGCGCTGATGGCGCTCGGCCTTTCGCTGATCGTGAACCTGAGCGGCGTGATCAATTTCGCGCACGGAGGATTCCTGGCGCTGGGCGCGTACCTGGCCTACTCGCTGATGCCGCTGTTTGGCTTCTGGGGTGCGCTGGTAGCGGCGCCGCTGCTCACCGCCGTACTCGGTCTCGCAATCGAACGGGTGCTGATCCGACGGGTGTACGGACGCGATCCGCTGTACAGCCTTCTGCTCACTTTCGGGCTGGCGTACATCCTGGAGGACGTAGCGCGCTCTATCTGGGGAGCGCAAAGCCTGCCCTACCCGATCCCGGCCGCGCTCGCACGCCCGCTGAGCACCCAATTCTTCTTCCTGACGGGCTACCGCCTCTTCATGGTCGCACTGGTGGCGGCCGCCGTGGCTGGCCTGTTCTTCGTGCTGGGGCGAACGCGCCTGGGCATGCGGATCCGGGCCGGCACGCTCGATCTGGAGACGGTTTCGGCACTGGGCGTCAATGTGCGAGTGCTGCGCAACCTGAACTTCGGATTGGGCATCTACTTGGCCGGACTGGCAGGCGTGCTGGCCGCCGGGCTGCTGGGTTTGCAGCCGACCATCGGTACCTCGCTGATCATGCCCAGTTTCGTCGCGATCATCGTCGGTGGCCTCGGAAGTCTCCCCGGCACGCTGCTGGGCGGGCTGTTGATCGGGGTCGCTTCGGGGCTGACCACCGTGTTCGCGCCGTCGGCGAGCGAGGCCGTGATTTACGCAATGATGGGCCTGGTGCTGTTGGTGCGGCCGCGCGGGTTGCTGGGCGAGGAAGGGCGGCTGAAGTGACACGGGTGCGACAGCTCGCTCCGGTGGCGGCGCTATGGCTGGTGCTGCTGACGATGCCGATGTGGATCAGCGCTGTCGGCGGCTACACCGAGCTGGCCAGCCGCGTGGTCGTGATGGCGCTCGCGGCGATGGCGTTGAACTTCCTGCTGGGATACACCGGCACGCTTTCGTTCGGACACGCCGCCTATTTCGGGCTTGGCGCATACGGAGCCGGCATGACGCTGAAGTACCTGGTGTCGAGCACGGCCCTCGGAATGGTGGTCGGGGTCGCCGCCGGAACGCTCGCGGCCGCGCTGCTTGGCGCCCTGATCGTGCGGCTGCGCGGGGTGTATTTCGCGATGGTGACGATCGCCTTCGGCCAGGTCTTTTATTTCATCTCGTTCCGCTGGAACTCGGTCACCGGAGGCGATGACGGCCTGACCGGCTGGCAGCGGCAGCCGCTTGCCTGGGGTCCCCTGCGGCTGGACATCGAGGCCCACGACAGCGCGTTTTACTACCTGGCGCTTGCCTGCTTCGCCGTCTCGGTGGCCGCAATGGCGCTGCTGCTCGCCTCGCCGTTCGGCCGCACGCTGCAGGCGATCCGCGAAAACGAGCGGCGCGCGCGTTTCGTCGGGATCGCGGTGGAGCGCCACATCTGGCTGTCGTTCGTGATTTCGTGCGCGTTCGTCAGCCTGGCCGGCACGCTGTATGCGCTGCTGAACAATTTCACCGATCCGCGCGCACTGCGCTGGGACATGTCGGGCAATTTCGTCATCATGGCCGTGCTGGGCGGAATGCGGTCCTTCTGGGGGCCGCTGGTCGGTGCGGCGGTGTTCGTCGTACTGCAGGATTACGTCTCCAGCCACACCCAGAACTGGATGTCGGTGGTCGGCCTGATCTTCGTGCTGGTCGTGCTGTTCTTTCCTCGCGGAATCCTCGGTCTGCTTCCGCGCGAAGATCGATCGGCCTCCCCGTTGTCGCTCGGCAGAGGAAACGGGAGTGAGGAATCCGGATGAGCCTGTTGCAAGTCGAAGAGCTCTCCTGCTGCT
>Ga0187846_10000762_pt1 | contig 18296 bp, 17 predicted proteins | sample TC_taG_FD_161473 | JGI IMG/M metagenome (GOLD analysis project Ga0187846, IMG submission 161473) | Biofilm microbial communities from the roof of an iron ore cave, State of Minas Gerais, Brazil - TC_06 Biofilm (v2) | ecosystem: Environmental > Terrestrial > Deep subsurface > Cave > Wall biofilm...
CCCCGCCCCACGCGGGACGTCCACCCCGAGCGAGCGCAGCACATGCTCCAGCCCGCTCAATACCAACAGCACCGTCCGTAGTTCAGCGTTATAGCCCATGAGCCCGATCCGCCAGACACGCCCGCGGAGCGGGCCAAACGAGGTCGCGATCTCGATCCCGAACTCCTCGAGCAAGCGCAGGCGCGCCGCCTCGTCCTCGATTCCCGGGGGGATGAGGACCGCGGTGATCATCGGGAGGCGATGCCGCGGATCGCCGAAGAGCTCGAGGCCCATCGCGGTGAGCCCCGTTTTCAGCGCGTCGCCCGCGCGGCGGTGCCGAGCGTACCGGGCGTCCGGGCGTTCCTCGACCACCAGACGCAGCGCCTCGCGCAGCCCGTAGGTCATGCTGGTCGGCAGCGTGTGGTGGTTCAACCGCTCGGGGCTCCAGTACCGCTGGAGCTGGGTGAGGTCGAGGTAGTTGCTCACGACCGGCGCCTGGCGCGCGGCCATCGCCTGCTCGGCCCGAGGGGAGTAGGTGATGGGCGCCATCCCGGAGGGGCACCCCAGGCATTTCTGGGTTCCGGCGAAGCAGACGTCGATCATCCAGGCGTCCGTCTCCACCGGAACCCCGCCCAGGGTCACCACGGCGTCGACGACCAGCAGCGCGCCGTGCGCGCGGCAGATCTCCCCGATCTCGTCGAGGGGCTGCCACATCCCCGTGCTGGTCTCTCCGTGGACCACGGCCACGATCTTGGCCGGGTGCGCACGCAGCGCGTCGGCGATCGCCTGCGGGTGAATCACGCGTCCCCACTCGGCCCGCACCTGGGTGACGGCGGCACCGTACCGCCCCGCGATGTCGGCAAAAAGGTCTCCGAACCGGCCGCAGTTGCCGACCACGATCCGGTCGCCCGGCTCGATCAAAGAGGCGAACGAGGCTTCCATCGCCGCGCGGCCTGTCCCCGAGACGGCGAACGTGCGGAGGTTGGCGGTGCGGAACGCGGCCCGCGCGAGATCCATGACCTCGGTCATGATCTCCGTGAAGGCCGGGTCAAACTGGCCGAGCACCGGTGCACCGAGCGCCCGCAGCACGCGCGGATCCGGGTTGGATGGTCCCGTCCCGCAGAGCAACCGGGTGGGCGGGTTGAGATCCCCGACGATCCGGCTCATGTCTCCGGGAGCCCTCCCATCCCGCGCCGCGCCCCGCCGGTCGCCGCCGTGGCATCCCCGCTTCCCGCGTAGCGGTCGGCGAACGCGGCGAGGGCCGACTGAAACGCCGCGAGGGGCGCGCGGACCACGCCCGCCCCGATCTGCCCCTTCCCCGCTTGATGATGGGCGATCCCCGTGTTGATCACCGGGGTGACGCCCACCTTCACCACGGCTCGGAGATCGACCCCGGTGGGTGCTCCGGCAAAGTCGAGCGTGGGGATCTTAAAATGCGCGCTTTGCCCCAGCGTGATCTCCCCCATAGCCCGGGTCGTCGCGAGCGCCTCGTCCATCGATGGGATCCCGACGAAGCCCACGACCGCGGGGGCGGCGGCCATGGACAGGCCTCCCAGCCCGAAGGTCTCCAAGATCGCGCTGTCCCCCATGTCGGGGTTGGCGTCCTGGGGCCCGAAACCCGAGAAGTACATTCCCACGGGCGCGGGCGCCGGGGCCGTGAACCAGCGGTCCCCGAGCCCGCTCACGCGGATCCCGAATTCGACCCCGTTCCGGCTCATCGCCGTCACCACCGTACAATAGGAAATCTCGCGGACGGATTCGAGCACGGCCTTCGCGGCGGCCATGGCGACGTTCAAGAAAAACTGATCGGTGTCGGCCAGAAACCGCAGCACGCCGACGCACGCCGATGGGGACGCGGCCGTCTCGACGAGGGCCGGGGCCAGCGCGCGGAAGAACAGGCTCGTGGCCGCGACGTTGCGCTGGTGCATCTCGTCTCCCATCGTGAGGGCGCGCGCCATCAGCGGGACCAGCTGCAGGCCACCGAGACGCTGCAGGCCGGCGTCGACCGCGGGGGCCAGCACCTCGCGCATCCAGCGCAGCCGGGCGAGGACCGGCGCGTCGTACGCGCCGAACCGCAACACGCCTCCGACGCCCTCGTTGAACGGCGCATAGGCCGTGGTCCCGTGCTCGGCGTTCCGAACTTCCATGAGCGGCATCGAGGGCGAAATCACGCCGGCCATCGGTCCCACGGCGCCCGCGTCGTGCGTGCACCGCAGGGTGATGCCACCGGCGGCGAGGAGCCTCCCCGCGGCGTTGACGTCCTGCGCCCATCCCTCGTAGCACACCGCCCCGAGGATCGCGCCGCGCATCGGGCCGCAGAGCCCCTCTGCCGCGATCGGAGGTCCCGCGTGGAGCAGCGTGCGATCGTCCATCCCCGCGATCACATCGCGGGCCTCGCGGACTCGCGCGAGCACAGGGACGGCCGCGCCGATCCGGCGTAGGGCATCCGCGTTGGCGGCGGCGATGCGATCGGGAAGGGGGACGGTCATGCTGGAGGAGTCCACTTCAAGGGGCCGCCGGATGTCTCCTCCGGTGCGGCACGCGCCGCCCCGACGCGGCGGGCGTCACATGTGCCTGCCGCCGGTCACCTCGATCACCGCCCCGGTGACGAAGCTCGCCAGGTCGCTGGCGAGGAACAGCGCCACGGCGGCCACTTCCTCGGGCCTGCCCAAGCGTCCCAGCGGCGTGTCCGCGATGTTCGCGGCCACGAGGCCGGGAGGCAGGCCGCGGGTCATCGGCGTGTCGATCATGCCCGGCTGGATGGCGTTGGCGCGTACCCCCCACCGCGCGTATTCGCGGGCCGTCACCTTCGTGAGCGCCACGATCCCGGCCTTGGCGGACGCATAGTTGGCCTGGCCAAAGGGGCCGACCTTGGCGGAGATCGAGGAGATGTTGACAATCGCGCCGCCGCGGCCGGCCTCGCGCATCCGGGGAGCGACGGCGCGGGTGCAGAGAAAGGTCCCCTTCAAGTGGACGTCGAGCACGAGATCCCAGTCCGCCTCGTCGAGTTTCCGGATCGTCGAATCCCTCAGCAGCCCCGCGCTGTTCACGAGCACCCCGATCTCCCCGACGGTCGCGCTCGCGAGCGCCACTGCCGCCTCGACCTCTTCGCTCTTGCTCACGTCCGCGCGCACGGCCAGAGCCCGCCGTCCCCGCGCATGGACCGCGTGCGCGGTCTCCCGCGCCGCGGGCTCGTGCAGGTCCAGCGCGACGACGTCGGCCCCTTCCTCCGCGAACCGGAGGCCGATCGCCCTCCCAATCCCCGACCCCGCGCCGGTCACGAGGGCCACCCGCCCAGCGAGCAGCGGCCCGGTCATCGCGCCCTCCCCCTAGAGTGTCCTCGTCACTTTTCGCAGCCCGCGGGGCCGGTCCGGATTGATCCCCTTTGCGTTCGAAAGGTAGTACGCAAGCATTTGGATGGCCACGCCGTAGACGGGCGGAGCCGCCGCCCCCGCGGTCCGTCCCGCGATCCGGACCGGGACCCTCGCCAGGCGGAGCACCCTCGCGTCCGAGGACAGGATCACGGTCTCCGCCTGCCGGGCGTGGAGCCGGCCCGCCAGCTCGACCGATTGGGAAAGCGTGGGCCCCGGAGGGGCCACGAGGAACACGGGAAAGTCGTGTTCCACGAGGGCGATTGGGCCGTGCAGGAGATCCGCGGACGACAGCGGGAGGGCCACCACGTAACACGTCTCCATGAACTTGAGCGCCAGCTCCCGCGCGGTGGCGAAATCGTATCCGCGGCCGGCGACGATGCACTCTTCCATGTACCGGTAGCGCTCCGCGATGCGGGCCACCTCCGCTTCCTGGGCCAGCACCGCGCGCTGCGCGGCCGGAACGGAGGCCAGGTCGCGCGCGAGTTCCCGGTCGTCCGCCCAGGCGGCGCCGAGCATGGCGAGGGTCATGAGCTGGTTGAGGTACGTCTTGGTGGCCGCCACGCTGCGCTCGGCGCCGGCGTGCGTCAGCAACACCTCCTGCGCCGCCCGGGCCAGGGAGGACCGCGGGCCGTTCGTGACGGCGACCGTCAAGGCCCCGCGCGCCCGCGCGGCGTGCAGAAAGGCGACGACATCCGTGGACTCGCCGGACTGCGAGATCCCAATCGCCATCGCGCGGCGGAGCCTCAGCCGACCGCCCAGCAAGGTCACGACCGAAGGGGCCGCGAGCGCGATCGGGATGCCCAACCGGGTCTCCAGCACGTACTTGCCGTAAACCGCGGCGTTGTCGGAGCTCCCGCGGGCGGCGATCAGTACCGCCCCGGGATCCCACTGCCGGAGACGCGCGCCGAGCGCCCGAACGCGCGCCCCCTCTTTGTCCAGCAGCCGCGCCGCAGCGTGCGGGGACTCTCGAATCTCGCGCAGCATGTTCCGCGGCTCGCGGGTCATTCCCACTCCATGTCCTGACTCATCGTCTTCCACATTGACGTCGGGGTTGCTTCGCCGTCCGACGAAGCTTCACCCGCACCGTGCGACGACAGGAAAGCCCCGTGCCCCGTCGTATCCTGTCCGGTAAACGCCGAAAGGTGCGCACCATGGTCATGCGATGGCTGCTCCTGATCTCGGCGCTTGCGCTCAACGTCTCTTCCGCCTGGGCCGCGCCGGGCCAGCCGATCAAGGTCGGGCTGGCCATCGGCACCACCGGGGACATTTCCGTCTACGGCGATCCGATCCGCAACGGGATCCTCCTCGCGTTCAAGCAGATCAACGAACGGGGCCAGGTGCGGATCGCGCCGGTCCTGGACGACACGGGGGGAGGCCGCGACGGCGCGATCAACGTCTTCCAGAAACTGATCCAGCGCGATCGCGTGGCCGCCATCCTCGGCCCGGTCCTCAGCTCGCAGGCGTTTGCCGCCGACCCGCTGGCCGTGCAAGCGGGGGTGCCGGTCGTCGGCGTGAGCAACACCGCCAAAGGCATCCCGGAGATCGGGGCGACCGTGTTCCGCGTCTCCGCGCCGGAGGCGGTGCAGATCCCGAAAGCAGTGGCGGTGGCGAAGCACGTGCTGAATCTCCAGCGGGTCGTCGTGCTCTACGATAACGCGGACGACTTCACGATCTCCGGGTACCAGACGTTCGTGGCGGAGCTGCAGAAGAACGGGATCCAGGTCGCCGACGCCATCACCTTCGGCCGCGGGGACACCGACTTCTCGGCGCAGCTCACCAAGGCGAAGGCGGCGAACCCTCAGGCGATCGTGGTCAGCGCCCTGGCGCGGGAGGGGACGCTTCTCCTGATCCAGGCCCGCAACCTCGGGATCACCGTGCCGTTCATTGGCGGCAACGGGTTCAACGACACGAACGTGATCGTCCGCGCGGGGCCGGCCGCGGAAGGGTTAATCGTCGGCACCGCGTGGGTGCCGAGCGCCCCGTCGGCCATCAACGCGCGATTCTACGATGCGTACAAAGAAGAATACAAGAAGGAACCGAACCAGTTCGCCGCGCAGGCGTACGCGGGCGCGCAGGTGGTGGCCGAGGCGATTCGCGTCGCCGGACTCACGGGCAGCGAGGACATCGCGGCGCAGCGCAGCAAGATCGCGGACGCCCTCAAGACCATCAAGAACTTTGAGACCCCGCTCGGCAAAATCAGCATCACCGAGACCCGCGACGTCTCCCAGCCGCGCACCTATGTGGCCGTGGTCCGGAACGGGCACTTCGTCGAACTCGTCCCCCCACAGTAACCGCCGGTCGCGGTGGCCCGGCCGCTGCCCGGCCGTGCGCGCATGACGGTCTTCCTGCAGCAGCTCATCAACGGCATCTCGCTCGGGTCCGTCTACGCGCTCTTTGCCCTGAGCTTCACCCTGATTTTCGGCGTGTTGGAGATCATCAACCTGGCCCAGGCCGCGGTCCTCGCGGTGGGGGCCCTCCTAGCCTACACCCTCCTCAGCTGGGCCGGAACCCCCCTGCCCCTGGCGATGCTCGGCGCGTTCATCGGGACCGGCCTCCTCGGGGTCGCCATCTACGCGGCCGCGTTCCGCCCCCTCCGGGCGCGCAACGCCGGCCCCCTGGCGGCGCTCATCGTCTCCATCGGCGTCACGCTCATCCTGGTGAATCTGGCGCAGATCCTGTGGGGCTCCGAGCCGCTGGGCTACCCGCCGGGGATGGTGCCCCTCCGTTTCTTCACGGATGCCGGGCTCACCGTGAGCCTCCTCCAGGTGGCGATCCTCGCCACGACGGTGGGGCTCCTGGTCGGCCTCCGGCTGCTGCTGCTCCACACCAAGATCGGCTTGGCGATCCGCGTGGTCGCGGAGAACCCCGGCACGGCGAGCCTCCTCGGAATCCCGTTTGACCGGGTGGTCATGTTCACGTTCTTCCTGAGCTCGGCGCTCGGCGGCATCGCCGGCGTGCTCGTCGGAATGCTCTTCCAGGGGAGCGTCTCTCCGTTCATGGGCAACGCGATCGGCCTCAAGGGGCTGGCCGCGATCATTCTCGGCGGGATGGGCAGCGTCCCGGGGGCGATGCTCGGCGGGCTGGCGATGGGCATCGGCGAGACCATGATCGTGCAGTACCTGAGCAGCAGCTACCGCGACGCCGTGGCCTTCGGCCTGCTGTTCCTGGTGCTCGTAATCAGGCCGACGGGCCTCTTCGGACGGCCGCAGGACCGTCAGGCATGATGCGGCTGCGTCCGGGCCCGAGGATCCGATGACCGCCATCCAGACTTTCTACACCGCCTACAGCTCGCTGATCCTGTTCTCGGGCGTGGCCGCGCTGCTGGCCTTGTCGATCTACGTCACGCTGATGGCCGGCCAGCTCTCCTTGGGGAACGCCGCGCTCGCGGCGATCGGGGGGTACACGGCCGCGATCCTGACCCGCGACCACCACGCCCCGCTTTGGATCGCCCTCCTCTGCGGGTCCGCGATGGCCACCCTCATCGCCGTCATCATCGGCGTACCCTCGCTGCGGCTGCGGGGAGTATATCTGGCCCTCGCCACCCTGGCGTTCGGAGAAGTCGTCCGGGTCGCCGCCTTGAACCTGAAGATCACCGGAGGCGCGCTCGGGCTCGTGGGGATCCCCGCGCTGGTCACGTTCTGGCACGTCTACGGCGTGCTGGTGGTGGTGGCCTTCTGCTTCTACCGCCTCGAACGGTCGCGGGTCGGCCGGGCGTTTGCGGCGATCCGCCAGGACGAGGCCGCCGCCCAGGCGATGGGCATCCGCGTCACATCCTATAAGGTGCTGGCCTTCGCGATGGCGGGCTTCCTCGCCGGCCTGGCGGGGGGGCTCTCGGTGCATTTCACGTACATCATCAACCCCCAGCAGGCGAGCTTCTCCGAAGCCGTGAACATCCTGACCTACGCGGTGTTCGGCGGCACCGCTACCTTTGTCGGCCCCATCGTCGGAGGGATCGCCCTCACGGTCCTACCCGAGTCGCTGCGGATTCTCCGCGAATACCGCCTGCTTCTCAACGGCGCCATCCTGGTGCTGGTGACGATCTACCTTCCTCGGGGGATCACGACCCCCGGGCTCTGGAGGTGGCGGCGTGCTCGTGAGTGACCGCGTCACGCGCGCCTTCGGCGGGCTCGTGGCCGTCGATGACGTCTCCTTCACCGTGCGCGAAGGAGAGATCTTCGGCCTCATCGGCCCCAACGGCGCCGGGAAGACCACGGTGTTCAACATCATCACCGGCTTCCTGCGCCCGACCGCCGGCCGCGTCCGATTCCGCGGCAAAGAGATCACCGGCAGGAGCGCCGACCGGGTGACCGCGCAGGGCATCGCCCGAACCTTTCAGAACATCCGCCTCTTCGGCGAGATGCCGGCCATCGAGAACGTGATGATCGGCACGCACGTCCGCACCCGCGCCACGGTGCTGGATGCCGTCCTGGCCACGCGGGCGGAGCGGGCGGAAGAGCGGCGGGTCCGCGCGCGCGCGGGGGAGCTGCTGGCGCTGGTCGGCCTGGGCGGCCGGGAGCAGGACCCCGCCGGCGCCCTGCCCTACGGAGACCGCCGGCGCCTGGAAATCGCCCGGGCCTTGGCGACGGAGCCCGCCCTCCTGCTGCTCGACGAACCCGCCGCGGGCATGAACCCAACCGAGAAGCAGACGCTGATGGACCTCATCGGCCGCCTCCGGCGGGAGGCCGGCATCACGATCCTGCTGATCGAACACGATATGCGGCTGGTGATGGGCGTCTGCGATCGAATCGCGGTGCTCAACTTCGGCAAGAAGATCGCCGAAGGCCCCCCCGCGGAGGTGCGCGCCGACCCGACGGTGATCGAAGCGTACCTGGGCGGCCCCGGTGCCGAACCGGCCACGCGGCGCGAGGTGAGGACGGGCGCCCCCGAGCTCACCGTCGATGACGTCAGCGCGGGATACGGGCCGGTCGAGGTCCTGCACCGCGTCTCCCTCGGCGTGGGAACTGGACAGATCGTGACGCTCATCGGCGCGAACGGCGCCGGGAAGACGACGCTCCTGCGCACGGTCTCGGGTCTCGTCCGGCCGCGGAGCGGGAACGTCCGCCTGCGCGGGACCTCGATCGGCGGCGCTCCGCCGCACCGCATCGTCGCCCAGGGGGTGGCCCACGTCCCGGAGGGCCGCCAGATCCTGGCGCGGCTCACCGTCCTCGATAACCTCCGCGCAGGAGCGTACGCGCGTAGGGACGGCGAGGTCGACCGCGATCTCGCGGCCGTCCTCGACCGCTTCCCCGCCTTGGCGGAGCGGCGTGCCCAGATCGCCGGCACCCTCTCCGGCGGCGAGCAGCAGATGCTCGCCATCGCCCGCGGGCTGATGTCGCGACCCCGTTTGTTGATGCTCGACGAGCCGTCGCTCGGGCTCGCGCCGATCGCGGTGGGGCGCATCTTCGAGATCATCCGCGAGGTCAACGCCCGCGGGGTCCCGATCCTGCTCGTGGAGCAGAACGCCCGCCTGGCGCTCGACGTCGCGGACTGGGCGTACGTCCTCGAGACGGGGCGGATCGTGCGCGAGGGCCGCCCCGACCGGCTGCTCGGCGACGAGGCCGTGCGACGCGCCTACCTCGGGTAGCCGGTCACGCCGTTCCGGCGCCCCGCCCCCGAATGAGCGCGCCGAGCCCCGTCAGCCACCGAAGGAACCCGCCCGATTCCGGGCTCTGGGCCACGTAGCCGGCGAAGCTGTCGATCGCGGCCGGGATCCCGACGTCGTATCCGGCGGCCTTGCTCATGATCCACTTGTGATCGCCCAGGTAGACGAACAGATCGCCAACCGAGCGGCCGGGGAAATACCGAAGCAGCCGCCGGGCCGTCAATTCCTGGACGGTCGGGAGGTACACGTGCGCGTACCATTCCCGCGCGGCGCTCTTGAGGGAGCCCCGCTTGAGGGTCCGCCGGTAGTCCTCGATCCACCGCAGAAGCTTCGGATACTGCCCCAGCTCGTGCAGGACGATCGTGGTGATCCCCGTCCGCTGCTCAAAAATCACGCGCTCGCGCGCCACGACATCCTCGGGCCGCCGGGTCTCCGGAAGATAGACCACGACCTCGGCGTCCACGTCCTGCTGCCCGGCCAACCGCGCCGCCGCCACCCGGTGGTGGCCGTCGGCGATGAAGTACTCGTGGCCGAGGCGGTAGAGGAGCACGGGCGGCAGCACCTCCCCGTGGTCGAGCGCCGCGACGAGCCGGCGCACGCGCGACGGTGTCAGGCCCCGGCCCGGCTTGAGCCCGCGGGGGAAATAGTGGGCCCGGCCCACGCTCCCGACGATCTCGTCGACCGGGACCTGAATCACGCCCAGCGGACGCGCGGCGAGCGCCCCGTGAGCGCGCTGTACCGCGTCGAATTCCTTGAACCTGGGGGTCATCGGAGGCGCCTCATGCTCGGCATTGTACCAGGCCGCGCCGGGCGGTCACCCGGTCATCGGAGGACGCGGCAGCACGACGCCCCGGCTCGCGCCGCGACCGGCGGGGATCCAACGCGGATGTTCCTACCCCGGTGCGGGAAGCCGTTCTCCCGCCCGGACGGGGCGCGGGAGCCGGTTGGGGGGCGGCGTCAGCGGGCAGACCCAGCGCGGATCGTATGCGCACGAGGGATTGTACGCGAAGTTAAAATCCAAGACCAGACGCCCGTCATCGCTCCCGAGGTCGGCGCCTTTCACGGTGTCGAGAAGGTATCGTCCGGCCCCGTACGTCTCGACACCGCTGGTCGCGTCGCGGAGGGGAAGAAATACGCCCCCGCCATAGCCCTCCACCCAGTACAGCTCCAGTCGAAGCGGCTGACCGGACATCTTGAATGAGGCCACGGCGAACCGGGTGAACTGGTAGGACGACCCAGTGCTCGTGGCGATCTCGTAGCGGGCCGGCGCTACCCCCTCGACTTCCGCTTCCACGCGCGCCGCGGGATCGTAGTCAAAGTACGCCAGCCCCGCGAACGCCCGTCGTGCAGCCTCGGGCAGCGGCGACTGCGGGTGCGTGGCAAACAGCTCGTCCCGCGCCGCGCGCCACGCCTCCCACGCGGTCCGCGGATCGGGCGACCGGCGGATCTCCCGGTAGATCTCGAGGATCCGGCGCTTCCAATCCAGCAGATCCAGCGGCTCGATCGTCATCTCGCGGCCGGTTCTTTCACCGCGTCGACGCGGCAACTCCTTCCAGCCCGGAGCGCGCTGCGCGGGTCCCGGAACGACGGAGGTACGTGGAGCGAGGTTAGCTCGGTTTCGCCTGGAGCAGGATGACGCGAACCTGCTGCGGCCCTTGGTAGAGCAGCGGGTACGGCGGCGTGTTCGTCCCCGCGGGGACGATGGCGAGATAGGTGATGACCGCGCCCCCGTCCGCGAGCGCGACCTGAGCCACGAGGCCGTTGGTCCACACGAGCGCGGCGATCCCAGGAGCGAGCGTGAACATCGCGGGCTTTCCGAACGCCTGGACGAGGGCGGCGGGGCTACCGCCGATCCCGGTCGCCAGGGGAACCATCTGCCCGCCGACCCGGACGAGCGGGACCGGACCGTCCGGAACCGCGAGCTCCAGGCATCCGCCGAAGCGCGAGCCTGCGGCCGCCACGCGGCCACCGGCGTTCATGATGTCGATGCGGCACCCCGTGGCCCGCTCGAACGCGCTGGCGGCGACCCGACCATCGGACTCGGTCATTCCCAGCCGAACCGGCCCGATGGCGATCCCCGGGAGGATGGCGGGGGCTGAGACGTCCGCAAAGGCCGACGGCGCCGCGAAGAGTACGGCCAGGATGACCACGAGCGTCACGACCGATCGCATTCGTCCCCTCCAGGTCGTCGCCCTTACTTTAGTATATGCCCCGTGCCCGCGGCGCTCAGACGAATGGACCGGCACACGGGGGCCTGGGCGGCGCCGCGGAGACTTCCGCGGGCCGGCCGCGCGTCCACGGCCCACCCGACGGGCGGCGCCGGGGCCGTCTTGCGCCGATCGCCAGCATTTGTTAGCATGATAACAGAGGTGATTGCCGTGAAGCGCCCGCTGCGGAACACCACGCTGTACCTTCGGGGAATCCCGACGGACCTGGTACGCGAGCTGAAGGCCCGGGCGGCGCGCCAGGGCCTCACCCTGACCGCGCTGGCCATCTACGCGCTGACGCGCGCCGTGGGGGCGGATCCCACAGACGACCTGAAACCCCTCGAGGCCGACATGGCGTGGTACGACGCGCACAAAAGTCAGCTGCTGCGGCGGTATCCGGACGAGTACCTGGCCGTCTTGGATCGCCGGGTTCTGGACCACGACCTCGACTTCAGCGCGCTCGCGGCAAGGGTCTTTGCCAAGGTCGGCGTCCGCCCGGTATTCATGCCGCAGTGCGTGGCGAGCGAGCGAACCGTGCACCTACGGTCACCGCGCGTGGTGGGGCCCTAATGCCCCGCTACCCTTACGGGAAGCGGTTCACGCCGCCCGCCCCGGTCCTGCCCGTGCGGGTCGGCCAGCCCGGTACCACCCCGACCGTGCTGCTCTCCGCGCTCGTTGACACCGGCGCCGATCTCAGCGTGCTGCCCCAGGGACTCCCCGCGCGGCTGAGGCTCCCGGCGGTCGGCCGCGTTCCCGTCGCCGGCGTCGACGGCCCGCCCCGCTCCCTCCCGGTCTACGCGGCCGAGGTCGGCGTGAACGGCTACCGCGCCGCGATCAGGGTCGTCAGCCTGGGGGCTGTCCCCCTCATCGGCCGCGACCTCCTCAACAGGCTCACCGTCAACCTCCGCGGCCCGGAGGGACTGATGGACGTGGAGTTTCCCTGAGCTGGTCCGCCGGCGGGAGCGCGCCGTCGCCCCTCGCGGGGCGGCGCGTCCGGGAAGATCATTCCTCCTCGCACGACGTCCGCCAGGTAGGTGGACGAGTTCGGTGCATCGAAACGAGACCGTGGCTTGTGGAGACGTACTCGGGCGTCAAATGATCAGGGTCCGTGCGAAGCGGCGCGGCAGCCGGCGGTAGGCTCGGAGGGCAACCGGCATCGCCCGCGCGGCGCACACCGCCGGATCATCCCTCGGTCCCGGCGTCTTTGGCCCATCCTTCCCCAATTCCTCACCGCGTTGATGCGCAGATCCGCCCCGACCGCCATCCACGCAGGCCACGCCAACCACTCGCTCGGAGCTGGTCCCCCGGACCCACGGCAGGCAGCCTACACAGGAAGATTTCTGCGCGCGCTGGGGGCGGCCGCGGGAGTCGCGGTCGTCCTGGGGCTCAGCGCCGGGTGCACGTCAAACAACAACCCGGCGACGCCCGCGCCGAACTCAGGGGCCCGGCCGCGCTCGACGGCCACGCTGACCATCGTGCAGCCGACCGCGGGAGCGGTGTTGTCGGGTACGACGGTCCACGTGCAACTCGGGCTGACCGGGGGGCGGGTGGTCCCTGAGACCTCGACCAATCTCAAGCCGGACCTGGGCCACATCCACCTCTCGGTGGACGGGAAGGTCATCTCGATGCTCTACGGCGTCGTCCAGGACGTTCCGGTCGCGAAAGGCACGCACTTGCTCACCGCCGAGTACGTCGCCCAGGACCACTTCCCGTTCAACCCGCGGGTGATTCGCTCCGTGACGTTTGCCGTCCGATGAGTGCGCCGGTCTCGCTTGCCGTCCGCTGGCTCGCGCCGGCCGCGCTGCTCTGCGGATGCGTCGCACTCGCGACACGCGTCCCCGGCACGATCGGCAGCCTGTGGGTGACGGCGGTCGTGGGAGTAATCGGGCTCCTCGGACCGCTGCCCCCGTATGGCGGGGGGCGTCCCGGAGTCGCGCGCTGGCTGGGCACGGTCGCGCTGGGAGTGGGCGCGTTCGCCGCCGCACGCTGGTTGCGCCCACCCCTAGTCGCGGCCCCGGGGCTGCCGTCGGCCTACGCGGCGAACACCCTGGCCGCGGTCGCCGAGGAGCTCTTCTTCCGACGCTTCATGTACGGGTGGCTGCTGCGGTGGGGGGCCGGCCTGGCCGCTGGCGGTTCCGCCGCCGCGTTCGCCGCGGTGCACCTTCCCGCCTACGGCATGCGCGCGCTCCCGATCGACCTCGCGGCCGGACTGCTGTTTGGGTGGCAACGGTGGGCCAGCCACGACTGGTGGCCGCCGGCGCTGACGCACGTCGTGGCGAACATCCTTCAAACCGCATGACGCGGACGGCAGGCGTTGCGCAGCGGGAAGGGGTGGACACCAAGCCCATGACGGCGGGAGACATCGACCCTCCCCACGCGGCCGCGTGCCCTCCGTCCTTTGCCGCGCACTCGGCCGCCGTTCAATGATCGGTCCGCTCCAGCCCCGGGGCGCGGCCGGGTTTCCCGCGCGTGGGTCCTGGCTCGTTTGCGGGATCGCCGCCGCCTTGCTCTACGTCACGGCGGTAGCGTTCTGGTGGCCGGCTCCCGTCCGGCTTCTCTATGACGGGTACGCTCCACCCGCCCCGTATCGGTGGGTGCATCCGCCGCCCGCCCGGGTCAAAGACAACGAGCCCGCCCTCCCCGGAGCGGGGACGGTTCCCCTGGGTCCCCTGGGGTCGCTTCCCCGTGTGATCGGCACCGACGATGCGCAGGCGGCGGTGACCGTTCCGGAGGGCGCCGTCGTGCCGCGACCCGGCCAGACGGCGGCGCGGGTTACGATTGTTCCGCTCGTCCCATCGGGTCTTCCGCCGGCGGGCTACAACTTCGACGGCAACGCCTACCGCATCGAGGCCTACTATGTGCCCTCGGCGAAAAACATCGCGCTGTCCCAGCACGTGACCGTGGTGCTCAGCTATCCGGTCCACGCGACTGCGATGCTCCGTTCCACGGGGGACGGGTGGACGGTGCTTCCCACGATCCGCTACGCGGCCAGCCTTCAGATCTTGGCCAACAGCGATCGCTTCGGCGTCTTCGTGCCCGCCGTCTCCCGCGCCGCCCGAATCTGGGCGTGGCTGCCCTACGTCGCCGTGGGGCTGGGCCTGGCGGCCGTGATCGTCGTGTTCCTGCTCGTCCGCCGGGAAGCGTAGGACGTGTTTCAGTTTACCCGGTAAGGGACAAGCTTCACGTCCGGGGTCATATAGTTCCCGTTGAGGTACACGCTCACCAGGATCGCGTAGCTCCCCGCCGGCATGCTCGCGGGGAGATCGACAGAAAAGGTTCCGGCGGGTCCGTACACCGCGGTCGTCGCGACCTTCACCACGCGTCCCGCCGCGTCTACCATGACCATCCGGCACACCGGGCTGACCGGATCAATCGCGCCCGACGTGTTGCTTCCAAGTCGCTCCCGGATGATCTTGAAGGCCCGCCCGTATTTCATGAGCCGCTCTATGTCCGCCTGAACCTCGACCCGGCTCCCCTGTTGCGACACGCTGGCGATGTACGCCTTGCGCGGCCACGCGTACGTGTCGAACGAGCCGACCCCCAAGGGATAGCTGAGGTCACGGAACACCTCGAGGACGGCGGCCGAACCGGTCCACGCCTTCAGCCGGTAGGGACCGTTGGTCACCAAGAAGTGCCCGGTCGTGCGGTAGAACTGCCGCAACGCCTCCCACCGACGCTGCGCGTCGGCGGCGGTGACGAGCCCGCGAAGGGCCTCCGGGACATACTTCCGCGACTCCAGCTCGTCGAGCACGCGCGCGATCCCCGCCGTCACCCGCGGGTCCCTGACCAGATCGAGCCAGGCCACTCCCCGGCGTGCGGCCGCTTCCGCGGAGAACGCGCCGAGCCCGCGCTTCGCCGCCTCCTCCATCAGGGCGATCACGTGCCACGGCGCGGTACTCCACGGCAGCGCGATCGACGCCGCATACTGGGGGTCGGCCGGCACGTCGTTCACGTACACCGCGAGCACGGGGACGGTGTACCTGAGCTGGAGGTCGCCGCCGAGGTTCCTGACCACGGCCTCGGTCCGCAGCACCTTGACGCCGACCAGGCGATCGCGCATCAGCGCGGTCGCCCGCGCGACAAATGGGTCGGCCGCCCCCGCGGTCCCCGCGGCCGCGGCGCCCCACCGATACGCAAACACGTAGGGGTACAGGACGTCGGCGACCGTCATGTGCGTCCCGTCGTGGAACGAAGAGGCCAGCACCCGGTATTCGAGCTGCTCCGCGGCCCACGTCCCCCGTCCGACCGGCTCCAACGCGCCGCTCCCGGGCCGCGGCATCAGCGCGTCGGACGGCACCGCGACTCCCTCGGTCGATCCGGCTCGTCCCCGAAGCATTCGTAGGAGGCTCGCTAGCCAGCCGGTGTCCTGCACGCGGCGGAACGTCACCCGGTTGTGAATCCATCCCGCCGCGTAGGGATCGGGCAGCAATCCCGGATCCCCCACCGCGGCCCAGACCAGCCGCCCGAAGGGATCGGTAAACCCAGCGATCGGGTTCCAGGCCGCGACCGGCTTCCCCGCCACCCCGATCCTGAGCCAGCCATTCCAGGGGAAATCCTTGAGCTTCACCGTCCTGAGGAAGATCGGGGAGTTCAGGCCGTCGAGCGAGTCGTACGCGATGTTCTCGATGCCCGCCGAGTAGTCGACGTTGAACAGTTCCCGCCGCAGGGTGTAGCCGACGACGGCCCGCTCGCACCCCCGCGCGAGTAGCGAGACGATCGATCGCTCGAGCGTCACCTTCTCCTCTTCGCTCCCGTACGCCCCCCTGAGGAGGCGGTGGTAAATCCGGTCAATCTCGTCCCGGGTGCTCCGATCCTTGACCCGGTCGGCCATGAGCAGATACGCGTCGAACCAACCCGCCTTCCGAAACGGCGGGCCGAGCCGGCCCGCCGTTTCGGTGGCGTGCGCGGCGATCAGCGCAGACACATCGATCGTTTCCACCCGGGCATCCCAACCGGTTCCTCCGGAAGGCCGGCGGCCGCCGACGAGGGCCTCGGTCAGCGGCCCGCTCCCATCCACCCTCAGGTCGGCCGCCGCAGCCTCTTCTTCGTTTCCGCGGCGGTCGAGGACACGCTGCTTCGCCGAGGCGGCGAGATCGAACTGGTCGAGATAATCCATGTGGTACGGGGTGACCGGATACGGATAGAAAATGAACTTGCCCCGCTCCCGGGCCAGGCCCGCGGCGAGCCGCCTCACGACGGCGCAGCGCTTCGCGGGATCGGCCAGCCGGCTGGACGCCGGGTTGACGGTGACGACCACGTACGATCTCAGGGAATCGACCGCGGCCGCGCCGCCGGGCAGGGGACCTCCCTCGAGGGCGTCGGTCCCGATGAACGCGTGGATCGAGGCGCGCCGCAGCAAGGTTGCGGCGGATGAGGGGTCGACGGACTCTACGCGAATCTCCTGCGGGTAATACGAGGGATAAAATGACGATTCGTGCCCGGCCTCCAGCGGGCCCGCGACCGCGACGAGCACGATCACGACGGACGCCGCGGCGGCGCGCGTGCCTATCATCTCACGCCATCCCCGTCCTCCGGGAGGCCGGCCACGCGCCCCGGGGGAACGAGGAGGACCGGGACGAGCCCGGTCCCCCTTACCACCGACCGCGCGTGCGGTCAGGTCCGCACTTTCGGCCACGTCTTGTCGATCCAGTTGTACGTCCGTGTCGGGTCCGCTTCCGGCCACCCCGGAGGAGCGGTGATGTTCCGGATCGGAATCGTGATCACCCGGTTTGGATCGAGGGTCTGGAACGGATAGCTGTCGAAGTTCTTCGTGAACCCGGTCATCGCGTCCTTGTAGCCTTGGTGATTGTCGGGCCGGAAGTAGACGTACCCCGCCGGCCCCGTGTACCCCAGTCCCTCCAACTGACCGATGATCGCCTCATCCTCCGGCCAGCCGCCCATGAGCTTGTTGGCGCGCTCGATGGCCAACTTGTACATCTGCACGGCCACGTACGCGCCCTCGGCCTGAAAATTGGGGTACTCGTTCCACCGCGCGTAGTACTTCTTGACGAACTCGGTGTTGACCGGCCACCGGCCCCCGGGCGGATAGGTGAAGTAGTAGTTCGCGTGGACTCCCCCGATGACGCCCTCGGGATGATCTTTGCCGAGCGCGTGCGGGGCGACGCCGAGCGCGAGCGTGGTCGCAAACTTCATCTTCTTGAACATGCCGTAGCCCAGCGCCTGCTTGTAGAACGCGATGTAATCGCCGCCCCACACGGAGGAGACGAGAATGTCCGGCTTCGCCGAGATCGCCTTGGTGATGTGGGCGGTGAAGTCCGTCGTGCCGAGCTTCGGCCATCCCTCCATGACCACTTCCACACCGGGCAGCATCTTGTCCATGACGATGCGGATATGATCGTACGCGTTTCTCCCGTACGAATAGTCGGGATGAATGTGGGCGACTTTCCGCACGTCCGGCCACGTCATGGCCGTGGCGATGGCGCACGTGACGCCATCCGCCGACTGAATGTTGGTGATCCGGAAGATGTACTTCGGGTTCGGCACCGCCTTGTCGAACAGAAAGTCGGTGCAGCCGTCGACGAAGATCGTGAGCACCTTGAGATCCTCCGCCACGGGACCGAGGGCCGGGGTATTTCCACTCGACGTGATCCCGGTGAAGAAGTCGATCTTCTCTTCGAGCTTCATCCGCTTGAGCTCTTTGACGTTGGCGTCGGTCCCGGCGTTTTCATCGGCCTTGACGATCTCGATTTTCCGCTTCCCCAGGATGCCCCCCTGGGCGTTGATCTCATCGCTGGCGAGGATCGTCCCCTTGAGCATGGGCTCCCCGAGGACCGCGGCCGGCCCCGACAGAAAGGTCATCTGACCGACCTTCACCGGTGTGTCGGGAATCTTGCCCGCGGGCGGCGCCTGCGCCTCCGCGGGCCCCGCGACGGCCAGATGCCCGACGGTCCCCGCCGCGGCCGCCGCCCCCACCGTCACGCCCAGCTGGGTGAGAAAGTCCCGCCGACTGAGTTCTTGCGTCATCCTCCGCTCCTCCCCTCCTGCCTCCCGCTCCCCCCTCGTTCGGGCGCGGTGCCGTTCCCTTCGGTGCCTGAGCCTCGTACGTGGTGCCGCGGTTCTCCCACCCTTTCCGTTCGTGCCTCCGGGTCGGTCCCCCTACCCGCTCCGCACCGC
>Ga0187846_10000763_pt1 | contig 18296 bp, 18 predicted proteins | sample TC_taG_FD_161473 | JGI IMG/M metagenome (GOLD analysis project Ga0187846, IMG submission 161473) | Biofilm microbial communities from the roof of an iron ore cave, State of Minas Gerais, Brazil - TC_06 Biofilm (v2) | ecosystem: Environmental > Terrestrial > Deep subsurface > Cave > Wall biofilm...
TTCCTGGCGCGCGCTCGATACACGGAAGAAAAGCTCGCGACCGCAGTTCTGCACGGCATCGACCAATACGTCATATTGGGCGCAGGCTTGGACTCCTTCGCCTGGCGGCGCAGCGACCTCGCCGGGAAGCTCAAAATTTTCGAGCTGGATCGTCCCGCCTCGCAGCTTGCGAAGCGCCGTCGGCTGGAGCAGTTAGGTTTCCCCCTGCCGGAGAATCTCGACCTAGTTCCGGTTGATTTTGGGCGAGAAACTGTCGCCGAGGCGTTGGCGCGATCGCGCTACCGCCGCGACCGGCGTGGATTCTTTTCGTTGCTGGGCACCGTTCAGTACATTCCCCGCGAAGTAGTGATGGGCACGCTGCACTCGATCGCGAGCACCGCTGCGCCGGGAAGCGAACTCGTGCTCACCTATATCCAGCCGCGAAATGTCGTCGAACCGGCGCAGCAACCTGCGTTTGATCGCATGGTCCGCTTCGCCGCGCGCCAGGGCGAACCGTTCATCTCATTTTTTGACCCGACGGCGTTCCCAGCCGAAGTCTGCACGCTGGGCTACGAACTGGTCGAAAACTGTTCGCCGGCCGAACAAGCACTCAAATACTTCTCCGGGCGCACAGACGACCTCCAACCCTCGTCACTATTGCTCGCCTACTTAGCTCATTTCCGGGTGAGCGGTTGACGAATTCGATTCATGCTCGCGCCCACTGACCTGGTGGGATCCTGAGATGCTGCGGGCCCCGCGCCCCTTCCTGCCGAGTAAGGGCCGCGATGGCACACTGTCGTACTGTCTCCGCCGTGCAGCGACACGCCATCGAATCGGTACATGACGGCCCGCATCCTAGAGCTATACCCTGGCCCAGTGCAGGAGCGTGCGCTCGAGGGGACCTACCTCGCGCACCGGGTGCATGAACTCGGTACGCCTCAGGTGCCCTTCGTCTACGGGAACTTTGTCGCGAGCCTGGACGGACGCATCGCGTTGCGCGATGGGGTCACCGGCGCCAGCTACCTGCCCGAGGCGCTCACCAGCGCCAACGATTTCCGGCTGTTCCTCGAACTTCAGGCCCAGGCCGACTGCTTGATCACTCACGGCGGCTACATGCGGGCGATCGCGGAGGGCCGGCTGAAGGACATCCTGCAGGTAGGCATCCGGGAGTCGACGCGCGATCTCGCGGCGTGGCGGAGGGCCCAGGGTATGGATGAGCAGCCCGCGGTGATGATAGTGAGCGCGAGTCTGGATTTCCCCTTGCCGGAGTCGCCCAGGTGGCACGGCCAGCGCGTCTACATCGCCACCGGCGAGACCGCCGATCCGAATCGGGTCGCAGCGCTCCGGGCGCGCGGCTACACGATCATCTTCGCCGGGCGGGCGGCGGCGGTGGAAGGCGCGCCCCTCGTGCGCGCCTTGGGTGCCATGGGCTATCGCAGCCTGTATCTGCTCGCCGGACCGCGCGTGCTGGAAACGGTGCTGCGGGACCGGGTGCTGTCGCGGCTCTACCTCACTGTCACCCACCACATCATGGGTGGGGCGGCGTTTCACACGCTCGTCTCCGGCCCAGAGCTCGGGGACGCAGGGCGCCTGCGGTTGCGATCGCTGTACTACGACGCCACGGCGCCACAGCGAGCGGGCCAATGGTTCGCGCAGTTCGAGCCGGCCGGTTGACTCGACGCCGCCGCGCCGGAGAGGCAGCAGCACGCCGCCGCGGCGCGCGTCCGGCCGATCCGTCGTATGCGGTAATATGAACCCAATGCATTGCCCGATCCAACCCAGGGACTCGCCACGGCGCGATATGGCCTGGCGCTCGCATTCGCAGCGGTTTTCACCGGCGGCGCTCCAGCAGCTCTACGCGACGACGCCCGCGGCCAAGGCGCTGGGCGCGAAGGCGAAGGCGGTGCTCGTGCTCCCGAGCATCCTCAAGGGCGGATTCGTTTTCGGGGGCCATTACGGCAAGGGCGCGCTGCGCCGGGGCAGCAGCACCGTGAGCTACTACGAAACAGTTTCGGGCTCGTATGGACTGCAGGTCGGCGTTCAGAAATTCGGGTACACGCTGTTCTTCATGGACGAAGCGGCGCTTGCCTATCTCGATTGCAGCGGTGGTTAGGAGGTAGGTGTCGGTCCGAGCGTGGTGGTGATAGATTCCGGCACGGCGACTTCGCTCACGACCACGACCATCAACGACCAGGTGTACGCGTTCATCTTCAGCCAGACTGGGTTGATGGCAGGCGCCGGCCTGCAAGGCACGAAGATCACCCGGATCAATCCATAAATCGACAGGAGGCACGATGACTCGAACGTTGATCCAGACTTTGGCGGCCGCGGGGCTGATCGGCGCGGCATACGTTCCCGCATTCGCCCAGGCCCCGGAGGTGACCGGCGGCACGGTGACCAGCACTGCCCCGGGCAAGGGCACCGTCACCAACGTGCTGAAGATCACCGCCTCGGTCGAGGCGGTGAATGCGGCGAACCGCACCGTCACGCTCAAGGGGCGGCGCGGCAACATCATCACCCTGCCGGTGGGGCCGGACGTGAAGAACTTCGACCAGATCAGGGTCGGCGACTTCGTGGTGGTGCGCTACGTCGAGGCGCTCACCCTCGAGCTGAAGAAGGGCGGAACGGCGGTACGCGAGCGCGTCGAGCGCGACACGAGTGCGAGCGCCCAACCCGGTGCGCGTCCCGCGGGCGGTCTGGCGCGCGAGGTGACCATTGTCGCTGACGTGATCGCCGTCGACTCGAAGAAGCAGGTGGTCACGCTGCGCGGCCCGAGCCGGGTCGTCGATCTGAAGATACGCGATCCGAATCAGCTGAAGCTCGTGAAGGTCGGCGACCAAGTCGAAGCAACCTACACCGAGGCGATGGCGATCTCGGTCGAGCCGGCACCGAAGCCCGCGCCGGCCAAGAACTAACCGGACCCGGCGAGCCGCGTAGCGGCCTCGCGCAGCACCCATTTTCTCGCGCGCGTCACTCGCCTCGCACGAGGCGAGGGGCTCGTGCGCGCCCGCGGCCTTCCGCATACGGGCACGCGCGCACGCGCCCTGCGCCCGTGGGCAGACGACACCCGGGAGCTTCCGAAAGCGCCCGCTCGAGCATCCGATCGAGTGAACGGCGAGCGTCTGTGCTACGGGATCTGACGCAGCTGCCCAAAAAAAATGCCGCGCCACCGGTCGCGGCTCGCGCCGATCTTCGGTATCGTTCTTGCTGGGGCAAGAACATGACCGACGACAACTACCTTGCGTGGGGGAAGACTGCCAACAGCATCGAGCTCTCGTCGGACGATGGCAATCCGATCTTTCAGTTGCTCGAGGAGGAAGAGGGGTTCGATTCGCTGTTCGATGTGCCCTTCGGCCTCAAGCACGTCAAGGACGTTCGGCTCGTGATGCGCCACGCGGTAGCAGTGACCGGCGAGCGGCGCGAAGACCTGACGCGGCACACCCTCTTTCATCCGGCGTTTGCGGGTTTTGCGCTGGGCTTCTCGATCGGACTCACCGAAGCCCACCGCAGCAAGCATACGGGCTTTCGCGCAAGCCTCGCCCGACTTTCGCGCCGGCAGATGGAGTTGTGCGGCGAGTGGGGTACGGAAGTGGCGACGTACTACCTTGCCACGGTGGACGCCGACGGCATCTTCGGCAAGGACGCCGATGCGGAACTCTACGGCATCCCCGACAAGTGGCGGCTGCTTTCCGACGAGCGCCGCCTGGAGCCGTTCAACCGCCTCAAGGACTGCGTGGCCGGGGGCAAAAAAGCGGCCCACCTCTGGTTCGAGGACGACACGGCGGACGTGCCGCCGCGGTTCGTCGACTCGCTCGCGAGCTTTGTCGACGCTTACCCGGAGTACCGGTTCGACTGAGCGCGCGGACCGGGGAGCCTAGTCACGGCTCCCGTCCTTAGGAGAGCCCGTATCCCCGCTCGTAGAGGTGCCATCGCCCGTCGGGGTCGCGGCGATAGTGCCGCTCGTCGCGCAGCGCGACGAGATGGATGCGCCAGTCGTGATCTGGCTCGGTCGCCGCGAGCCGCTCTGCCTCGCGAACGCTTATCGCGTGCTCGACATCACCGCACTCCGCCTCGTAGACGGGCATGCCGTCCCGCGTTAGCGCCGCATAGCCGATGCCTACGGCGACGAGCGCATCGAGCGCGAGAATTTCCTCCGCGTCGAGTCGCGCCGTCTTGCTGCGCACGGAGTGGAGAATCTTCCGCTCGACCATGATCGGCATCCTCTTTTGGTGATGTACCGCGCGGGATTGATGCAAAGGCGCGGTGCGATAGACGATCCAATGCGAGCAGAAGAGTGTAGCGCATCGCGATGACAATGTCGTGACTTGTAGGGCTGCGGCACGACCGAACATGATGCACTGCGCAATGCGGAGCACCCTGCCGGACGTCGTCTCGAGACGACAGGCGCGCATCACGCGGCGATCCGGCGACACGCCCACGTTTCCGGTACAGTCCGCGGCCTGATGCGCCCTCGCCCCGCGTACGGTTTCATCCCGCGGCGCATCAATGTCCGGCTGCAAGCGAGTACGCTCTGCTCATGAATTGCCTCCTCATCGATCGTGCTCGCGGGACGCTCTGGCACCGGGTGTACGGGCGCTTCGATCCGGGCGAGCGAGTTTGGCGGCCCGACCTGGCACCGCCGGGTGCTGGCGAAACCTCGCTCCGGGAGGCGGTACGCTGGTTGCAGCGCGAAAGCGAGCGCCCGTGTCGTCCACCGATCGGCGTCATCGGGGCACGCGATGCGACCGAAGCGGAGCTACGCTTCGCCACCGCGCTCGGGCGCGGCCTCGCCGAGCTCGGTTTGGTCATCCTTTGCGGCGGGCTCGCCGGCGTGATGACCGCGGTGGCGCGGGGCGCGGCCGAGGCAGGTGGCACCGTCGTGGGGCTGGTTCCCGACGGCGACTGGCGCACGGCGAACCCCTGGGTGACGATCCCAATCGCGACCGGCATCGGCCCCGCCCGGAACGCAATCATTGCGCGGGCGTCGCTCGCATTGGTCGCGGTAGGCGGGGGCTATGGCACCGTGTCGGAGATGGCGTTCGGCATGCAGTTCGGCAAGCCCGTGCTCGGCTACTTCGACCAACCGCCGCTCGCGGGCGTGACGCGCATCGGCAGCGTCGAGGAGGCACTCGACCGCATCGCGTGCGTCGTGCTCGAGCTGCCCGCAGGCGGCTAAAGGATGGCCACACCCGCGTGGCTAGCGCAGGCGCTCGCAATCGACTACACGCGGTTCCTGCCGGTGCGTGTCGGTGAGCGGCGTTTCGGCTGGGTGACGCCGGAGTTTGCTGCGACCCTCGGGCGCTTTCCCGCCGCCTTCGTTTGCGAGCCGCAGCGGGTCTCGCTCACGACCGAACTCGCGACGCCGGCCGCTCGGACTGCGGCGGTGGCGTCGGTGCTTGAAGTGCTGCGCGCCGAGGGGTTGGTCGCCGGCTGGCGGGACGAGCGCTGCGAGGTGTATGCGGAGGCGAGCGGCGAGCCGCTTTTTCGCATCGAGCGGGCAGCGGTGAAACGATTCGGCATCCGCAGCCGCGCCGCCCACCTGAACGGGGTTGTGGACACCGGCCACGGCCCGGCCATGTGGATCGCCCGCCGGGCGAGCGACAAGCCGACCGATCCCGGCAAGCTCGACAATCTCGTCGGCGGCGGGATCGCCGCCGAGCACGACGCCTGGGAGACGCTCGTGAAGGAGTGCCGCGAAGAAGCAGGGATCCCATTCCTCCTTGTGCAGGAGGCGCGGCCGCGCGATACCCTCGCGTTCGATTACCTCGTCCCCGAGGGGCTGGACGCCAACGAGATCGAGGTGTTTGACCTCGTGCTGCCGCGCGCGTTCGAGCCGCGGAACGAGGACGGCGAGGTCGCGGGGTTCGAGCTGCTGCCGTTTGCCGCAGTGCGCGAGCGGCTCGAAGTGCCGCATCTCTTCACCGTCGACGCGGCGCTGGTCGCCTGGACTTGCCTCCAGCGTTGGCAGGCCGGGGAGGAATAGCGCTACTGGCCCAGGGAGATCCGCCGGTACGCCCTGGGCGAAGCGAAGTTGTGCCGCGCCGTGGTCCCGTCGGTAGCATATACTTTGCTCCAAACAAGTGCGGCCTCAACAAAGGGGGCTTGCGGTTGGGTTTCCGTGCCGATTCTGCGATTTAGCTATCTCCATCCCGCCCTGGGCGGGGATTTCTCGCGCCCTTGTGAGGCGGGCACATGAGCGTCACGCTCGGGTCCTGGGCTGCGGTCGCGAAGCCGCTTCGATACGCCGCGGTCATCACCATCCTTGCGCTCCTCTTCGGCGGCTGGGGCTACCTCTACCTCCGGGCGCGCGCGGTCGACCTGCGGGCGGCGAACGAAATGATGGCGGGGTTGCGGGAACTGAAGGAGATCGACGGCCGCTGGAACGATTGGCTGATCGGAACACGGCTCGCGACGGCGAGCGACTCCGAGCAGCGCTCGACGGTCGATCCGACCAAGCTCGCGCGTATCCACGCCCTGCTCACCGTCAAGAGCTTTGCGCTGGAGACCCCGCTGCCGCCTGCGACGCTCACCGGACTCAAAGAGGCATTCGATGCGCGGGCGAAGGCGGTCGACGCCTTTGCCGCGACCCGCGCGGCATATCTCCGAGCGTTCGCCGCCTTCGTGCAGGCGAACGACGCGTTCGCGAGCGCCGCGCGCGAGCGCGCGTTTGGCGTTTCGCCGGGCGCCGCGCGCGACGCGGAGCGCGTTCACGAGACCGTGCTGTCGTTCGTCGCGCAGCCCAGCGCCGCGGCGGCCGCGAGCGCCGAGAACGCACTCGCCGAACTCGAGAGCACCAACGTGGCCGAGCCGGCCCGAGTACAGCTCGATCGGTTGATCGCGGCGGCACGCACGACCATCGACCAAAAAGCGGGCGAGGATGCGCGCTTCCGCGACGCGTTCTTTGCGGCGACCGGGCCGCGCCTCGACACCGCGATGCGCGCGTTCGAGCAGGGCTTCGGCAGTGCGCTCGACGAGGCCGAGCGTTACCGCATGTATTTGCTCGTCTACTCCGGCCTGCTGCTCCTGCTTGCGGTGTGGCTCGGCTGGCGCCTGACCGGCAACTACCGCGTGATCAACAAGCTCAACCGCCAGCTGCGCGAGGCGAACGAGTTCCTCGAGCACCGCGTCGAGGAACGCACCCGGGAGCTCAAGGTTGCGCTCGATCAGCTCAAGGAGCAGGAGACGCTCCTGATCCAGAGCGAGAAGATGTCCTCGCTCGGGCAGATGGTGGCCGGTGTCGCGCACGAGGTCAACACGCCGCTCGCTTACGTCAAGGCGAGCCTGGAATCGGTGCACACACGCATGCCGAACGTCGGCGCAACGCTGACCGAAGTCGAGCGGTTGCTGCAGATGCTGCAGTCGGAGCAGGCCGACGAGCACGCGCTATCGGCGCAGTTCACTGGCGTCGCCGCGGCGCTCGATACGGTACGCGCCAGCGGCGCGTTTGGCGAGCTCGACAAGCTGGTCAAGGACGGCCTGTACGGCATCGGGCAGATCTCCGAGCTCGTGGCCAACCTCAAGAACTTCGCGCGACTCGATCGCAGCAAGGTGGCCGACTTCGACCTGAACGAGGGGCTCGCAGCGGCGCTGCTGATCGCGAAGAATCAGCTGAAAAAGCGCACGGTGAAGAAAGTGCTGGGCGCGATCCCGAAAGTCTCCTGCGCGCCGTCGCAGATCAATCAGGTCTTCCTCAACCTGCTCACCAACGCCGCGCAAGCGACGCCGGAGGAAGGCGGCGTGATCACGTTGCGCAGCTACCAACCGAATCCGACGCACGTGGCGGTCGAAATCGCAGACAACGGACATGGCATTGCGGAGGACATTCTGCCCAAGATCTTCGACCCGTTTTTCACCACCAAGGACGTGGGCCAGGGAACGGGCCTCGGGCTCTCGATTTCTTACAAGATCGTCGAAAGCCACGGCGGACAAATTGCCGTTCACTCGAAGGTCGGCGTCGGCACGCGCTTCACCGTCATGCTGCCGGTGAAACCGGTGTCCGCGGTCGCGGAGACGGTGCCGGCATGAGTCTCGATCGACCGCTCAAAATCGGCAAGTACGACATCACCGGCGAGCTCGGCCGCGGCGGCATGGGCATCGTCTACAAGGGTCACGACCCGGTGATCCGGCGCGACGTGGCGCTGAAAGTCATCCGCCGGCGCGACCTCGAACAGACCGACGCCGACTCGGTGCTGGAGCGCTTCAAGCGCGAGGCGCAGGCGGCCGGCAACCTGAGCCACCCGAACATCGTCGCGATCTACGAATACGGTGAGGATGCCGACTATGCGTTCATCGCGATGGAGTGCGTGATCGGCAAGTCGCTGCGCGATCATTTGCTCGCCGGCTACCGCCCCGAGTTGAGGAAATTCCCGGAGATCCTCGACCAGCTGCTCGAAGGGCTTGAGTATTCGCACTCGCGCGGCGTCATCCACCGCGACATCAAGCCGGGGAACCTGCTGATCAGCGAGATGGGCACCGCAAAGATCAGCGATTTCGGGATTGCGCGTCTGGACGCCTCGCATCTCACGCTGATGGGTGAAGTGCTGGGCACCCCGTACTACATGGCGCCCGAGCAGTTCGACGGCAAGACCGCCGACGAACGCAGCGACGTGTACTCCGCGGCGGTGATCGTCTATGAAGTGCTGACCGCGGTGCGGCCGTTCGAAGGACAGGGCGCGACCCTGATGCGGAAGATTCTCGAGGAGACGGCGAAGCTGCCATCGTCGCTCGAGCCGCGGCTCAGCCGAGAAATGGATCGCGTGATGCTGAAGGCGCTGGCGAAGCGCCCCGAGGAACGGTTCAAGAGCGCGCGACAGTTCCTCGATGCACTGCATCTCGCATTCGAAGACCGGCCGTTCGCGCTGCGGCTCTCGGACACCGACGAGCACGACATCACCCTGCCGCGTACCCCCGTCGAGGACACGCCGTCGGGCACGACGCGCCTGCCGGCGGCGAACGTGAACGCGCTGCGGCGCGCGATCGCCGCCGCGGGTGGCAGTGGCGCGACGGCGGCTGAGCCGCAGGCGGCGCGGGTGGCGACGACCCGCAAGCCGCAGCTGCTCTTCGTCGACGACGAGGAACGGGTGACCAACGCGCTCAAGTCGATCTTTCGCGACAGCTACGATGTCGCCACGGCCGCGAGCGGGGAACAGGCGCTCGAACTCATCCATGGCGGCCACTTCCACGTCGTGGTGAGCGACCAGCGCATGCCCGGCATGCTCGGCGTCGAACTGCTGCGCGAGCTGAAGCTGCTCGCGCCGACCTCGGTTCGGATCCTGCTCACCGGCTACTCCGACCTCGCCGCGATCGTCGGTTCAGTGAACGACGGCGAAGTGTTCCGCTTCATCTCGAAGCCGTGGAACCAGGAGGACTTGCAGGCGACGATGGCCGAGGCGGTGACGATTGCGATCGCGCTCGAGGCGAGCCCGCCGCCGCGGGCCACGGTCAAGCCCGACAACGACGTCGTGGCACTCGTCCTCGACGACGTCGCGGTGGCGCGCGCGACCCGCGAGATGGCGGGTGACCTGTGCCGGGTCGTGCATGCCACCACGCTCGACGATGCGCTGCACGCGCTGGCGGTGAACGAGGTCGCGGTGCTGCTCGCCGACCTCGAATCGCAGCGGGTCGACAACACGGTGCTGTTCAGGGCGCTCAAGCGAGAGCACCCGCAGACGCTGGTGATCGTCACCACCAGCGCATCTGACTCCGAGCTGATCATCAGTCTGATCAACGAAGCGAGAATTTTCCGGTTCGTGAACAAGCCGGTGAACCTGAGCTTGTTGCAGAACCATATTGTGGCGGCGCTGGAGCGCTACTACGCCTTCAAGCAGTCGCCTGAGCTGGTGAAGACGCAGCAGGTGAGGGTCGGCGCGGCGCAGCAATTGAAGGCCGGGCAGTCGATCATCGACAAGCTGCGCTCGATCACGTCACGGCTTACCTCGCCGTTCCGGGGTTAGCGCGCCTTAGGTAATCGCGTGTCGGACCTTCGCCGACACCCACTCGCTCACGATCACCGTGCCGAAGATGAGCAGCAGGATGAGGCTCACCTGCGGCCACGCGAGCGTGTTGAGCGAGGCTTCAAGTTGTAGGCCGATCCCGCCCGCGCCGACCAGTCCGAGGATTGTCGATTCGCGGATGTTGATGTCCCAGCGGAAGATGCTGATGCCGGCGAAGGCCGGCATGATCTGCGGGACCATGCCGTAGGTCACCAGCTGCGCGCGGCTCGCGCCGGTGGCCGCGACCGCTTCGACCTGGGTCGGATCGACCTCCTCCAGCGCCTCGTACAGGAGCTTCCCGACGAAGCCGATCGAGCGCAGCGCAATCGCGAGGATCCCGGCGAGTAGGCCCGGACCGAGGATCGAAACCAAGAGCAGCGCCCAGATCAGCGAGTTGATCGAGCGCGAAGCGACGATCGCGAGCAACGCGATCGGACGCACGAACCTGACCGAGGGCGTGGTATTGCGCGCCGCCAGGAAAGCAACCGGCACGGCGAACACGATGGCGAGCAGCGTGCCGAGGCTCGCGATGTTGATCGTGTCCCAGAGCGCCCGCCAGAGCTTTGGCGCGTACTCCCAACGCGGCGGCACCATGCGCGAACCGATGTCGGCCGCCTGCCGCGGCGCGTCGGCGACAAACGACCAGATCGTGTCCTGCGTCATCACCTGCCAGCTGTAGACGGTGAGGGCGGCAAGCGCGAGCCAGCCGAACCATAGCGCGAGCCGCGCGCCCGACGTGCGCCTGCGCCATTGCGGTCGTTCTTGGTTCAGCGCGGCTGGCATCACTGCACCCACTTGCGCAGGTAGGACGAGGCGTATTCCGACGCCATCACGATGGCGATGATGATCAGCAGTATCGCCGCCGCGACGTCAAACTCGTAGCGCGCGATCGCGGTGTTCAACGTCGCCCCGATGCCGCCGGCGCCGACGATCCCGACCACCGCCGATTCGCGGAAGTTGATGTCGAGGCGGTACAGGCACAGGCCGATCAGCCGCGGCATCACTTGCGGTTGCACGCCGTAGTTGACCCACTGCAGCCAACTACAGCCGGTGGCGCGCACCGCCTCGAGCTGGATCGGATCGGCATCCTCGATGTCCTCGGCGAGGAGCTTCGACAGGAAGCCGATCGTCGCGAAGGAGATGGTAAGAAAGCCCGCGAATGGGCCGAAGCCGACCATGGCGACGAACAGGATCGCGACGATCACTTCCTGGAAGCTGCGCGCGACCGCAATGATCGCGCGGCAGACGAGGTAGACCGAGGGGTGAACGACGTTGCGCGCGGCGCCCAGTCCGATCGGCACCGACAGGGCGATGCCCGCGAGCGTTGCCGTCAACGTCATCGTCAAGCTCTCGCGCATGCCATCGACGATCTCGTCCCAGCGGGCGACGAAGTTGGGCTGCAGAAAGCCGTCGATGAATTTCCCGCCGCGCTCCAGACCATCGGCAACGCGTGCCCAGTTCACCTCGACCGATCCGAGCGCAGCCGCGAGGTAGGCGATCGCGCAAGCATAGAACCCCCAGCGCAGCGCCCGATTGGCGATCAGCGGTGGGGGCGACCAGGTGCGGGGAGGCATGGTGTGGTTCGTGCGGCGCCGTCACCCCGGGCGCTCTCATCCGGGGCGGCGACCACCTGGTTCAGAGACTCTCCACCCGGTCGCGATCGAGGGTGATTCGATGCTGCGCTGCGGCGCCTCCGCCCTGCTCGCCCTTGTCGCGGGTCGTCTTCGACCAATCCTCCTCGCCGTAGATCGCGGTCAGCGAGAGCGGGGTGAGGCCGCTAGGCGGGCCGTCGTACACGATGCGACCCGCCCGCAGCCCGATGACGCGACTCGCGAACATCTGCGCGAGCTCCACGTCGTGGATGTTGACCACTGCCGCCAGCTGGCGCTCGGCGCACAGCTCGACCAGCAACCGCATGATCTGCCGCGAAGTCTTCGGGTCAAGACTCGCGGTCGGCTCGTCGACGAGCAGAATGTCCGGGCTTTGCGCGAGCGCGCGAGCGATACCGACCCGCTGGCGCTGCCCGCCGGAGAGCGCGTCGGCGCGCTTGTTTGGCATGCTTTCCAGGCCCACGCGCGCGAGGAGCTCGAGCGCACGATCGATGTCCGCTTGCGGGAAGCGACGCAGCCAGCTGCGCCAGAAACCGACGTAGCCGAGACGGCCCGACAGCACGTTCTCCATCACCGTCAGCCGCTCGACCAGCGCGTACTCTTGGAAGATCATCCCCATGCGCCGGCGCGCGTGCCGCAGCGCGCGTTTGCCGAGCCCGGTGATCTCGGCGTCGCCGAGGAACACCTTGCCCGAAGTGGGCTCGACGAGCCGATTGACGCAGCGAATCAGCGTGGACTTGCCCGCTCCGGAGGGACCGATGAGCGCCAGGACCTGCCCCGCCGGCACCTCGACATCGATGCCGGTTAGCGCAAGATCGCCGGTCGGGTAGCGCTTGGTGAGTGCCTCGAGGCGCAGCATCGTCTTCTTCGCCAGGCGAACGCCCCGGTCGCGGCCGCTATTTGCAGGCGTAACCGACGCTCATCGCCGCGTCGACCTTGCGCACGATCTCCCAGTCCTTCTGGTAGGTGATCGGGACGAACTTCGACACACCTTGCTGCGCGAACTCCTTCTCGAGTTCCGTGCCCTTCCACGGGAAGCTGAAGAACGCCTCCTTCACCTTTGCCGCAAGATCCGGCTTGAGGTTGTACACCATGCCGTAGCCGGTGGTCGGGAACGTCTGCGACTTGTAGATCGTGACGATCTGCTCCTTTTTCACGACTCCGCGGTCTATCATGCGGTGCATCACCTCATTCGCGATTGCCGCCGCCTCGTAGTCCTTGTTGGCGACCCCCAGCACCGAGTTGTCGTGCTTCCCCGAGAACACGGCCGTGTAATCCCGCCCCGCTTCGAGCTTGAACTCGCTGCGCAGCAGTGCCGAGGGCGCCTTATAGCCGGAGTTCGAAGTCTCGCTGGTGAAAGCGAGCTTGCGCCCCTTCAGGTCCTGCAACTTGGCGATGCCGCTGCCGGGGTAGGTGATGATTTCCATCTCGTAACCGAACAACCCTTTGTCGTCGCCCATGATGGCGAACGGCACGAAGCCGGCGCAGTTCACGGCGAGCGGCACCGAACCGGTGTTGAACCCGGCAACGTGCAACCGCCCGGCGCGCATCGCCTCGATCTGCGCCGCGTTGGATTGCACCGGGAAGAACTGCACCTTCTTGCCCGTCACCTGCGCCAGGTGGCGCAGAAACCCGTCCCAGACTCTGCCGTACAGGGCCGGGTCCTCGACTGGCGTGTAGGCGAAGACGAGCGTCGGCGGGTCGATGGTCTGCGCCGGGGTGTCGGCGACGAGGTCGCCGTTCTGGTCGGAAAAGCGCGCGTCGAGCGCGAATGCCGGCGCCGCCGCGATCGCAGCGACGAGGCACGCCAGCCTGATCAAGGTGCGCTTGGCCATGGAATCTCGTCTTTCAACGGCGTAGTTCTCGGTTCTTAGCATAGCGTCGATCATGCCCGGCAGCGGTGGCAAATAGTACATCGGCCTCGCGGAAGGCACGCATGATCCGCGTGGCGTCTGCCGCGCGGTATGGGCCGCACCCGGCGGTGCAATCCGGGCGGCACAAACGAGTGCTCGACCGCAACAAATTCGCTCTTGTCTTATGCAGCCGTTAGCCTCTACGCTTCACGTGGTCGGACAGCGCGGGGCGAGAGGGTGAACGAGGACTTCGGTGGTGCAAACGGCCGGCTCATGTATGTCGTCGGGCCGTCGGGCTCGGGGAAGGACAGCTTGCTCGCCTACGCGCGGCGTCACGTCCCGCACCAGGCGCCGATCGTGTTCGCCCATCGCTATATCACGCGGCCGGTTCGCCCCAATGACGAGAACCACGTGGCGCTGAGCGAAATCGAGTTCGCACTACGCGTGCGCTACGGGTGCATGGCCATGCACTGGGCGTCGCACAACCACTGCTACGGCATCGGGATCGAGGTTGACCGGTGGCTCGCGTGCGGCTTGGACGTCGTCGTGAGCGGCTCCCGCGAGTATCTGCCGCACGCGCTTGCGCGGTATCCGGGGCTCGCGCTCGTCTTGGTGACGGCGCCGGTCGAAGTGCTGCGCGGCCGACTCGAAGCGCGCGGGCGAGAGACGCCCGAGTCGATTGCGGCCCGCCTCGCGCGCGCCGCCGCCTACAGCGTCCCCGCGTGTGCGCCGGCGATCGAGCTCCTCAACAATGGGCCGATCGAGCGCACGGGCGACGAGCTGGTGGGCTATCTGCTCAAAGCGGCCGCTGCAAGACGCGGCGCGGCGCCGACGATCCCTGGCGGCAGCCGGTAGCAGTAGTCGGCGATCTCGCCGGAGCGTGTCCACCACGCGCGGTCGCCGCGCCCGTGGCTCACGCACTGCGCGAGCGCGCGGCGCAGCACACGCAGGCGGAACGGCTGGCCGACGGTGAGTGCCGGTCACTCGGCGTTCGCTCGCGCCTGCAGGTACCAGTCGAGTGTTTGCTCGCCCGTCCAGTAGTACACACCGCGGAACTTCGCCAGGTAGTCGTACACCTGCTCGAGGTACTTGATGCGGAACGGCTGGCCGCTAATATAGGGGTGGATCGCGATCGCCATGACGCGCGGCCGCTCCGCGCCCTCCTGGTACAGGCGGTCGAAGCCGTCGATGCATTTTTGCGTCCAGTACGCGGCCTCATGATGCTGGACGATCATCATCGGAATGTCGTTGTACTCGACCGAGTAGGGCAGCGTCACCAGCGGGCCGCGCTCGGTCTTGATCTCGGTCGGCTCGTCGTCGTAGACCCAGTCGCCGATGTATTTGATGCCCGCCGCCGCCAAGTGCTCCGGGGTGTCGAGGGTTTGCGTGAGCCCCGGCCCCAACCAGCCGACCGGACGCTTACCGGCGGCGGCCTGGATGGTGTCGAGCGACCGCTTGATCATCGACGGCTGGTCGTGTTCCTTGTGGATCGGGCCCTGCTGATAGCTGTGGCCCATGAACTCCCAGCCGGCGTCCTTGGCGGCCTGGGCCACCCGCGGGTAGTCGACACAGACGCGCGCATTGATCGCGAGCGTCGGCGTGATGCGCAGGCGCTGATAGAGCTCGTGGAACCGCCAGAAGCCGACGCGCATCCCGTACTCATGCCATGACCAGTTGGGCACGTCGGGGAGCAGCGGCTGACCGGTCGGCGGCGGCAGCACCTGCCGCGCCATGGGGCCGCCGATGTCCCACACCTCGAGGTTGATGACGGTCCACACGACGATCCGGCCGTGGTCGGGCAGTCTCAGCTTCGGTCGGTCGACGATGGCACTGTAGGGCGCGCGCTCGCGCGGAATCATGGTCATTCGCATTCTCCTTGCCTGGCGTGCCGAGAAGGGTACCGGCACTTCGATCCGCCTGTCGATGACGCCGATCGACGCTCGGGCTCGCGGGACACGGCCGGCGCGTGCGCGCGGCGTACACTTGCCTCGGGCGGCGCGGGCGCGCGGCGGCTCCTCCATGCATGCGAAAGGACGCAGCAATGCCAGGCACTTACATCGACCTCACTGCCGCCGACGGCGGCAAGTTCCGCGGCTACCTCTGCATCCGGCCATCAGGCGTGGTCCGGGCCTCGTCGTCGAGCAGGAGATTTTCGGCATCAACGAGAACGTCCGCTTCGCGTGCGAGCAGTATGCGCGAGAGGGGTTCGTCGCCCTGGCACCGGATCTCTTCTGGCGCATCGAGCCGAATCTCGATCTGGACTACAGCGAGGCGGGTTGGAAACGCGCCTTGCAATTGTTCCAGACGTTCGACGTCGATCAGGGGGTGAAGGACATCGGCTCGACGATCAGGGCGCTCCGCGCCCGCGGCCAAGTGACGGGTAAGGTCGGCTGCATCGGCTATTGCCTCGGCGGCAAGCTCGCGTATCTCACCGCGGCGCGCACTGACTGCGACGTGTCGGTTGGCTACTACGGCGTGGGCATCGAGGTGGCGCTCGGGGAGCGGGTCAACATCAAGCGGCCGCTGCTCCTGCATATCGCCGAGGGTGACCAGTTGGTGCCGCCGGCGGCGCAGGCCAAGGTGAAGGACGGGTTGAAGGGCGTCGCCGGCGTCGAAATCTACAGCTATCCCAAGGTCGACCACGCCTTCGCGCGCCACCACGGTGACCACTACGACCAGGTCGCAGCAGAGCTCGCGAACGCGAGGACGCTCGCGTTCCTTAGGAAGCACCTCGCATAGCCGCCCTCAGTCGAAGCCGTACAGCGCGGCCGGATTGTCGACCAGGATCATCCTGCGCGTCGCGTCGTCCGGCGCCCAGTCGAGCAGCAGGTCGAGCAACGCCGCGTCGTCTGGCATCGCGTCCTTGGCCGCCGTGGGATGCGGCCAGTTGCTGGCCCACAGCATGCGCTGCGGCGCTGCCTTCACTAGCGCCTTCGCGAGCCTCCCCACATCCTCGTATCTCGGCGCGCCGGTCTTAGAGGTCTCGTACGGCGCCGAGAGCTTCACCCAGCAGCGCCCGGTGTCCAGCAACCGCAACAGCGCCTTGAACGAGTCGTGCTCGGGTGCAACCGGCTCGAGATACTTGCCGACGTGGTCGATTACGAACTTGCCCGGTAGCCGCTTGATTTGTGCTTCGTGCCTTGGCAAATCGCGTCCGTCGAGCTGAATGTTGGCGTGCCATCCGAACGGGTGCACCCGCGCGATCACCGCATCCATTTGATCGAAGCTGACCGCGCCCCACCGCAGCGCGAAGATGCGCTGGGCGCGGATGCCGGCCTTGGTGAGCCGCTCGATTTCGGCGTCGCTCACGCCGGGCTTGACGACGCCGACGCCGCGCGCGTGCGGACCGAGCGCCCGGATCGCATCGATGGTGACCTGGTTGTCATCGTGGTAGGCGTTAGGTTGCACGACGATGACGCGCGTGAGGCCGAGCCGCTGCTGCAGCTGCCGGTACATCGGCACCGTGAAGGCCCCTGGCAGCGGTGGCCCGCCGGGTGCCGGCGGCACGCTCGGGTCGTAGAAGTGCATGTGGGTATCGCAGGCGCCGGACGGCGCCTCGAGCTGCGGCGCGCGGTTCACTTGGGCCTCCCTTGCGCATCCCGGTTAGGATCACCGCCGGCCTCGGCCAGCACGAACGTGCCGCCTTGGTAGGTCTCGACCAGCGGGTTGTCGTCCTGGTGCTTGGCGAGGATTGCGGCGGCATAGTCCTCGCTCCGGTCTTGCGGCCGGTAGCCGAGCCGATGGGCGTTGGAGTTGTCCCACCACGCGCGCGCGTTGTCCGACACACCGTACACGATTTCGTTCTTGACCTGCGGGTTTTCGATGCCGATTGCGACGAGCTGCGCGAGGTCGCGCGGCGAGAGCCAGATCGAGAGTCGCCGCTTGTCGGCCGGCCGCTCGCTCACGTTGCCGATACGCATCGCGTACACCTCCATGCCGTACTTGTCGGCGTATAGGCTGCCGAGCGCTTCGCCGAAGGCTTTGGACACACCGTATCGGCTGTCGGGCCGAGGGATTGCGGTGTGGTCGATCCGGCGGTCACGGCGGTAGAAACCCACCGCGTGGTTAGACGTAGCGAACAGAATGCGCCGCACGCCTACCTGTCGCGCCGCTTCGAACACGTTGTAGCAGCCGACGATGTTTGCCTGCAGGATCACCGCCCAAGGTCCCTCGACGGCGAAACCGCCAAGATGGATTACCGCGTCCACGCCGCTCATGAGTGGCAGCACTTCGTCCGGCTGCGATAGGTCGGCGCGGACGAAGGTCTCGTTCGGGGCGAGCCCATCGATCGGGCGGATGTCTGAGAGGCGGAATTGATAGCGCGTGGCGAACTCGCGTCGCAGACAGCGCGCGACCTCGCCGGCCGCGCCGGTGAGTAGTAGCGTCTTCATCGAGGTGTCCTCGGTGCCGTGTGTTCGGGGTGGCGTTGATCCCTCGCCACGGCGGTTAGGCCCGCGATCGCGCGGACACGTCCAGCAGCCGATTCGGCGACCGTCGATCGGAACGCGCTGATTTGGTTGGGTCCAGATCGCTCGGTGCCGACTGGGTCTTGCGCTGCGCCTCGGCGCGATTGCGATAGCGCTCGAGGGATCGTGTGCGGTGCCGGCGCGTCGCCTGGCGCGCGGCTTTCGCGTCGCCCGCGGCACAGCCCTTCCGGCGCTCTGCCTGAGTGAGGGCAAGAGAAGCGCGGCGCTCGTCCAAGCGTGGGCAGCGCGGGCACATTCTGGCGCGGAATTGTCAGTTGTACGCTGACTGATGATGGGATTGTACGGGCTCGGCCAGTGCCGAAACAAGGAGCACGGACCAACGCACCCTCCCCGGTCAGTCCATCTAATACAAACGCACTAGAGAATGTTACAAAT
>Ga0187846_10000764_pt1 | contig 18285 bp, 14 predicted proteins | sample TC_taG_FD_161473 | JGI IMG/M metagenome (GOLD analysis project Ga0187846, IMG submission 161473) | Biofilm microbial communities from the roof of an iron ore cave, State of Minas Gerais, Brazil - TC_06 Biofilm (v2) | ecosystem: Environmental > Terrestrial > Deep subsurface > Cave > Wall biofilm...
CGCGCGTGTTATGACCGCGTGAGCCGCGACGTGCTTTCATTCTGAACGAAGCAGGGGCGAATCGGAATCGTGAAAATTCTTGTCGTCACCGAACAGCGGGAAGGCAAGTGGAATAAAGTCAGCTTCGAGACGCTGGCCGCGGCGCAGCAAATCGCCCAGCAAGCCAAAGGCTCGCTTTCGGGCGTAGTCATTGGCAAGGGTGTGGCGGCGCTTGCAGACGAGCTTGCGGCTACTCAACTCGAGGATGTTTTGCTCGTCGAGCACGACCTGCTCGAACGCTACACCCCGGACGGCTTTTCGATCGCCCTCAAACAAGCCATCAGCGGAACCAAGCCGGATTTGGTTCTGCTGCCGCATACCTACCAGGTGCGCGATTTCGCACCGAAGTTGGCGGCGTCGCTTGGCAAGGGGATGATCGGCGATTGCATCGGCTACCGCTACGAAAACGGCAAGCTCGTGTTCGTCCGGCAAATGTTTCAGGGACGCACCGCTGCCGATGTCGTCTTTGTGGGCGAACCCCCGTGGGTTGCCACGTTTCAAGCGGGCGCGTTTCGCGCGGATTTGGTCGTACAGCGCCAGGGCGGCAAAGCGCCGGTCAAGCCTGTGCCGGTGGAGTTGAAGCCGGAGCAAATTCGTGCAAAGCCGCTCGAACTTTTCCGCGAAGCGAAACAGGCGGTGGACCTGACGCAAGCGCCCATCCTCGTCTCGATTGGCCGCGGCATCAAGGCGCCGGAGAACATCCCCATGGCCGAGAAACTGGCGAAGCTGCTCGGCGGAGAACTGGCCGCGTCGCGGCCGATCTGCGACGAAGGCTGGCTGCCGATGGAGCGCCAGATCGGCAGTTCGGGCCAAACCGTCGCGCCCAAGCTGTATCTCGCGCTGGGTATCAGCGGGGCCATCCAGCACGTTGTGGGAATGAAAGGCTCGCGCACAATCGTCGCGATCAATAAGGACCAGAACGCGCCGATTTTTGAAGTCGCCGACTACGGAATTGTTGGTGACTTGTTTGAGATTGTTCCTGCCGTGGTCGAAGAACTTGAGAAGTGGAAAGCGAGCTGACTCTCCCCGGTAGGGGTTCTTCAACGGTAGACTTGCCGATCTCGCCGCGCGGTCTGCCTGAAAGATTCTGCTAGAATGCCCCCGTGTCCATCGAAAGAGAAAAACTTGAAGCTGATGTCTTGATCGTTGGCGCGGGGCCCGCTGGGCTTGCCTGCGCACTGCACCTGGCACGGCTCATCGACGAACATACGAAGGCTGGACACTCCCCGGCGCTTTCTCCCGAAAACATCTACGTGCTGGAGAAGGCGCGCGAGATTGGGGCGCACCAGCTTTCCGGCGCGATTATGGATCCGCGCGGTCTGCGCGAACTGGTGCCGGATTTTGAAAAATCGGCGCCGCTCGATACCCCGGTAACGGGCGATGCGGCGTATTTTCTCACCGCGCGCAGCGCCTGGAAATTCCCCATCACGCCGCCGCCGCTGCAGAACCACGGCAATTTCGTCGTCTCGCTCAACAAGCTGGTGAAGTGGCTCGGGGGTCTGGTCGAGAAAACCGGCATCAACGTTTTCACGCAGTTTGCCGGCGCGCAGCTCATCTATGAAGGCAATGGCATTGCCGGCGTCATCACGGAAGACAAAGGCGTGGACAAGAATGGCAAGCCGAAAGACAACTTCACGCCCGGCTATGAATTGCGCGCGAAAGTCACCGTACTTGCAGAAGGTCCGCGCGGCTCGCTGACGAAAGGGCTGGTGAACCGGCTGAAGCTCGACGGGCTGAATCCGCAGGTTTACGCCATCGGAATCAAGGAACTGTGGGACGTGCAGCCGGGCCGCATTGCGACCGGCTATGTGGCGCACACACTTGGCTGGCCGCTCGATTCGAGTATTTACGGCGGCGGCTGGATTTACGGGATGCGGGACAACCGTGTGTCCATTGGGCTGGTTGCCGGCCTTGAATATCACGATCCGCTCTTTGATCCGCACGAAGCTTTCCAGAAATTCAAGACTCACCCGTTCGCCCGAAAGATCCTCGAAGGCGGGAAGCTTGTGCGCTACGGCGCGAAGACGATTCCAGAAGGCGGCTGGTATTCGATTCCGCGAAACCACATGGATGGCGGGCTGATCATCGGCGATTCCGCGAGCCTGCTGAATTCGCAGCGGCTGAAGGGCATCCACATGGCCATCAAGAGCGGGATGCTTGCCGCGGAGACGATTTATGAAGCCCTCGTGGCCGGCGACAGTTCGGCCAAAACCCTCGCCGCCTTTCCCAAAAAGATTGAAGCAAGCTGGATCAAGAAGGAGCTCTGGACGGTGCGTAATTTTCACCAATCATTCCAGCACGGCTTGTGGGCAGGGCTTGCGCACACCGCCATTCAATTCGTCAGCGGCGGCCGCGGCCTGATCGATCCGATGCGCACCCGGCCGGGCTATGAGGAATACCACAAGCTCAATCGTCCATTGGAACTAGTGGATCAGTCCAAACGCTTCAAGGGCGATGGCGTGCTCACGTTCGACCGGCTGACCGACGTCTATCATTCCGGAACGCGGCACGAAGAAGATCAGCCCTGCCACCTGGTTATTCTCGATCCGGATATTTGTAGGGACCGCTGCGTCCGTGAGTATGGCAATCCCTGCCAGTATTTCTGTCCCGCCGCAGTCTATGAGATGGTGATGGAAAAAGGCGCGCCGAAGCTGAAGATCAACGCGTCGAACTGCGTCCACTGTAAGACCTGCGATATTGCCGATCCCTACCAGATCATCAATTGGGTTGTTCCCGAAGGCGGTGGCGGACCTAATTACGAAGGAATGTAGGGCGGGAAAACTTCGCTCAGGTTTTTGTGCTGCTTCCGCCTCCAAACAGCCGGCGGAAAAAGCCCCGGATTCCTCCCGGTTGATTCTTCTTCGCATTCTTTTGCTGAGCGCTTTGCTTGGATTGCTTCGCATCGCGCGAGTGCTTGGGAGCCGGTGAACTTGGCCCCGCCTCGACACGTCCGTGGAAGATCCACGCCGGCTCGACACTGGCTTGCCGCACGAGAAGGATCATTTCCGGTTTCGGGTCCGGCGGCGGGAGGGGTGAGGCGGCGTCAAAAATCAGAGGGGGCATCATTACTTTCCAGATCGGCGCCTCCCTGGCGGGGAGATTCGCCACCGGATCGCTTTCGTCCTTATGAACCTCAATTGTGCGGGCGGGCACACTATATTCAACGGACTTCGGAGGCGCTGGTTTTGACGCCGGCGCTGGGTTTGATGCCAGCTGTTGTGACGTCGCTACATTCACGGATGAAGGTTCCGGTTTTGGGGTTGTGACAGTTGGTGGCGGCGGGGCTGCCTGCACGGAGAGGATGTCACACTGGCAAGCTCCAGCGGCGCCAGGAATGGGCTGCAGCTGTCCGCTATCGAAAAAGACTTCCTTTGGTTGTGGGACTATGAGTGTTTCCCCGGTAAGCTGCTGCTCGAGGCTGATCCCGCCACTCACGGCCCTCACGCACATCATGCCTGAGCTCTCGAGCCCGACGATCGCCTCGCGCGGACCCTCCGAAAGAGCCAGAGGGGTCGCGACAAGCGTCGGCGCAAATACAGTGAGAGGCACGTCACCCGTGAGATGCACGTGGAGGCGGCCGAAATTTAGGGCAAGAGTAATGGCGCTTCCCGAGTCGAGCAACGTCAGCTTCGCTGGGCCACAGATGCTGACATCGCCCCCGGCAACCAAATCAATGCGAGCCCGGCCTGAGTGAACCGTGATCCCGCTCCCGCTCACGAGCAAAATGCTGTGCGGATCGTCCGGCGCGGCACCTCCATCCCGACCGGACACGGAAAAATCGTCGCCGCTAACCCGACCGACGGTTGCGGGTGGCGCTTGCGCCTGGGCTATGCCTACCGAGACGAGGCAGGCAAGCACGAGCCAGGTTGGCTGCCCGGAGAGGACTCGGGTAGCCCTATGAAAGACGTTCTGGACCAAGCTGGGCATCGAAGGGCCGCCTGAAGTTCGCCTATACTATACCCCTGTGATCAAGTTAACGGCACCGGAGATTGCGGGTACGGATGAGCGCCTGAACGTTCACTACGATACGCGCCTGCCCCAGCTTTCCCTCTGGCGAAGGATGCAGATTCCCGTCATCGGGTGGTCCGGTTACTGGCTGGTGAGGACGATTGGCTCGACGCTGCGATTCGAATACCTGGGTGCGCGCCATCTGGATGACTTGCACAAGGCCGGGAAGCAAGCCATCGGCGCGTTCTGGCACCGCTCGATTTTCTCAGCCATCTGGTGCTGGCGCGGCCGCGGCGTCGTGGTGATGAACACTACGAATTTCGACGGGCAATGGACCCGCCGCGTGATCGAGCGTCTCGGCTACGGCACGGCGCAAGGCAGTTCGACGCGCGGAGGCCTGCGCGGCCTGGCGGTCATGGCCCGGCGCCTCGAAGAAGGGGTGGACGTGGCCTTCACGATTGACGGGCCGCGCGGCCCGCGTTACGTGGCCAAGCCCGGCCCGGTGTTGCTCGCGCGGCGCACCGGCCAGCCGATTCTGGTCTTTCACATCGGTGTGGAACGCGGGCACACTTTCGAGAAGAGCTGGGATCTGTTTCGACTTCCCCATCTTTTCTCCCGCGCGGTGATGGTGATGGCGCCGCCGATTTACGTTCCGGCCGATGCCGGCCGTGAAATGATGGAACAGAAGCATGCGGAGATGCAGACGGCGCTCGAGCGCGTCCGCGATGTTGCGGAATCCTGGTTCCATTTGCCGGAAAGAGAGCGCGAATCTCTTCGCACGGAATGGAATGCCTGAACGAGCCGCTGACTACTTTGATTTGGGGACGGATCCGTTCAGGTAAGTTTATTTGGAGAGCGGCTGTCTCTCAGCGCTCGCCGAGCTTCACCTTTACATCCATCTTCTGCTGCCCGCGGTAGATCGTCAGCGTGACGGTTTCGCCGGGCCGCATGCGATTCAAAATCAGGTTCAAGTCCACCTGGCTCAGGATTTTCTTTCCGTCCACGGCGATGAGGATATCTCCACCAAGGCGCAGCTCCTGCAGACCAGCGAGCACGGTGCGGGTTCCGCCGCGGATTCCCGCGGCTTCGGCTGGTCCGCCGGGCGTCACCCGCTCGATCAGGAAGCCTTCGTCCACACTGAGGCCCAGGGCCTGGGCCAGCCCGGGCCAGAGTGGCCGGCCCTCGATCCCGAGCGAGGCCCGGCGCACGCGGCCTTGCGTGATCAGGTCCTCGGCAACGTGGCGCGCCGTATTAATCGGAATGGCGAAACCGATGCCGGCGGTGGTGCCGCTGGGGGTGTAGATGGCGGAATTGACGCCAATCACCTCGCCGCGGGTATTGAGCAGCGGGCCGCCGGAATTGCCCCGGTTGATTGCGGCATCGGTTTGAATCGCTTCATCAATAAAAGTATTTTGGCCGGTCTGTACGGTGCGGCCCAGCGCGCTTACAACGCCGGTCGTGAGCGTGCTTTGGAAGCCGAAAGGATTGCCGATGGCCAGGACCTTCTGGCCAACTTCGAGCGTGCGGGCATCGCCAAGCGGGAGTGCGGTGAGCTTGTGGCCCTTTGGATCGATTTTCAGCAGGGCGATGTCATTGCGCGGGTCGGCTCCCAGAAATTTCGCTTTGTAGCGGCTCTGATCGCCGAGGGTGACTTCGATCGTCTCCGCATCCTGCACGACGTGGTAATTGGTCAGGACGTGCCCGTCGGTGTCGATCAGGAAGCCCGAGCCAGCGCCTTCCACTGGCACTGGATTCAGAAAGAAATCGTACTCCACGGCACGGGTGACGATGTTGGCTACCGCCGGCTCCGCCTGGCGGTAAATCCGGACGTTGATCAATTCATCTGGCGTCAGGCCGCTCTCACTTCCGGAGGCGGGTGTCCGCAGGGCCTCAACGCCGGCCGGGCTGCGCGGGCCCCAACGTGTACCGGCCCAGTAGGCAGCCAGTCCAATCAGCAGCAGGATTCCCAGGATCCGCACCTTCCTTTGCGCTGTTTGGTCCGGTGTCATCACGTACTTTGCCTTCCAAGGGAGTCCGCGCTTTGACCGCGCGGAGATGGTGTCCTCGCTCAGATCATCCGTGGACACGCACTTGCAAGCGAAAGGTTCCCTTACGCGGCCGCAAACTGCTTCAGCCTGGCTGCGAGTTGTTCGACTTGCTGCCGGGTCGATGCGAGCGAACCCGAGCAATCAATTTCGTCCGTTGCCATGCGGCGCTTCTGCTCGATGGGCATTTGGGCGCTGATGCGCTGCTCCACCTGCGCCGGGGTCAGCCCGCGCGCCAGCAACCGCTCGCGTTGCTGTTCAGGACGGCACCAGACCACAACCAACCGGTCGAACCGCTCCGCGTAACCCGCCTCGATCAACAGCGCGGCTTCGACGACTGCAACTGCCGAACCTTCCTGCCGCGCAAGTTCAGCCATGCGGCGTTCCGCCGCATCGATCACATGCGGGTGGACGATTTGATTCAGCCGCTCGAGCTTACCCGGATTCGCAAAAACAATGGCGCCCAGCTTCGCGCGATCGACCATGCCATCCGCGTTCAGCACGCCTTTGCCGAATTCCCGTACCACGTCTACATAGGCAACGTGACCGGGCTCGATCAATTTGTGCGCCAGAAGGTCCGCCTCAATCACGATGATGCCGTATTCGCGAAGGATTGCGGCCACCGTGGATTTGCCGCAGGCGATGCCGCCGGTCAATCCGACTCGCAGCATCAAGGACGGACGCCCGCGGGTTCGGAGGCGCGCCGGCCGCGCCGCAGCCGCGCCGCCTTCACCGTGTTGCTCATCAGCATGGCGATTGTCAGTGGTCCAACTCCGCCCGGCACCGGCGTGAGCGCTCCTGCAACGTTCACCACATCCGGGTGCACATCGCCCACGAGCACCGAGCCTTTCGCGCGGAAATTGGCAACGCGGTCCGGAAAATTGGCCAAGATGCGTTCCGCCTGTGCGGCGTCCTTAATCACGTTTTGGCCCACGTCGATCACGGTGGCGCCGGGGCGAATGTAGTCCGGCGTAACCATGGCGGCGCGGCCCATCGCGGCAACGACAATATCGGCGCGGCGCGTGACTTCGGGCAGGTCGCGCGTCTTCGAATGGCAGATGGTCACCGTCGCGTTCGCGTGCATCAGCAACAACGCCATCGGCTTGCCGACAATGTCGCTGCGGCCCATAACGACGGCGTGCGCCCCTTCGAGGGCGATGCCGCTGCGGCGAAAGATTTCCATGACGCCCAACGGCGTGCACGCCACCAGGTGGGGCCGCCCGGCAACCAGCTTGCCGACATTCACCGGGTGAAATCCATCCACATCCTTTTCGGGGTGAACCGCTTCCAGGATTTTCTTCGCGTCAATCTGCGATGGCAGCGGCATCTGCACCAGGATGCCGTCCACTTCGTCGCGGCGGTTCAGGTCTTCGACGACTGCGAGAAGGCCCTCCGTGGTGATCGTAGCGGGTGGAGTCAGGTAAAAGCTCGCGAGCCCCAGCTTCTCACACCCAGCGACCTTGCTGTTCACATACATCTTGGAGGCGGGATTATCACCCACGAGAACGGCGGCAAGCCCCGGGCGAACACCAGCGGCGTCGAGTTCGCCAATTTCCTTCTGCAGTTCGGCGTAAATCTGATCGCGAACGGCGTTGCCGTTCAGCAGGCGTGCTGTCAAAGAATTGCTCCTTGATGCGAAGAATGGCCGGCTACAGAAGCGCCATCATAGCATATGGGCTATAAAGCAAAGCGCCCCGGCCGTCACGCGACACGGGGCGCAGATTGCTTTGCAAACTCTGCCACCTCTAGTAGATGTCGTATTGCTCCCAATGCAATGTTGGATCGGCTTGGATGATGATGCTCTTGTGGGTCCAGCGCTCGAGCTCTTCGATCAGCCCGGATTCTCGCGTCTTCAGCGCCTTGGCGATTTCCGGGTGGACGCGCAATGTGATGCTGCCCGACTCGATTTCCGGAGCCATCTTGCGCGCTTCGGTCTGAATCTCGTAGCAGAGTGTCGGCACGGATTTCACCATGCCGGACCCGGTGCAGTAGGGACAAGGCTGGCACAGCGTGCGCTCAAGCGCCTGCTTGGTGCGCTTGCGGGTGATTGCCACCAGGCCGAATTCGTTGAAGCGCAGCACCTTCGAAGGGGCGCGGTCGGCTTTGAGCGCTTCGTCGAGCGCGGCCATCACCTTCTCCCGGTTGCGCCGCTCTTCCATGTCGATGAAGTCGATGATGATGATGCCGCCCAAGTCGCGCAGGCGAATCTGGCGCACGATTTCCTTCACTGCTTCTAGATTCGTCCGCACAATCGTGTCTTCCAGGCGTGTCGAGCCCCGGCCGACGTATTTCCCGGTGTTCACATCAATTGCCACCAGCGCCTCGGTGTGATTGATCACGATGTAACCGCCGGACTTCAGCCACACCTTCGGCCGCAGCCCTTTGTCAATTTCCTGCTGGATGCCGAACTCTTCATAGACCGGCGTCTCCTTGGTGTAGAGCTTCACGCGGTTGACGAGTTGCGGCTGGAAGCGGCTGACGAAATCCACTACCTTGGTGAACTCTTCTTCGCTGTCCACCCAGATGGCGGTGTAATCCGGGCTCAGGTAATCGCGCAGGATGCGCTCGACGAGGTTCAGGTCGCGATGCAGCAGCGCGGGTGCCTTGCGCTGCTCGGCGCGCGTCTTGATTTCGTTCCAGGTGCGCGCGAGGAATTCGACGTCTGTGCGAATCTCGTCCGGAGTGGCGTGCTCGGCGGCGGTGCGGACGATGAACCCTCCCCCGGCAGTCCCCTTGGCTTCGTTGACGAGCTGGCGCAGGCGCGCCCGTTGCTCGGCGGAAGCGATTTTGCGTGACACACCGGTGTGATCCAACGTCGGCATGTACACCAGGTAGCGCCCGGGCAATGCGACGTGGCTGGTGATCCGCGCGCCTTTCTTGCCGAGCGGCTCCTTGGCGATTTGAACGATGATTTCCTGGCCCTGCTTCAGCAGCTCGGAGATCAATTGCGGGCGGCGCTGCTGCGGGCGATGGCCTTGCGAGCGCGGCCGGGGAGCCTCACGGCGGCGTCCCCGACGCGCCGGGTGCTGCAAATGGGCGCGAGAATCGCTCCGCACGCGCGCATTCCACGGCTTTGCTTCGGCAGCGGACGACGGTTCTGCCTGCTCGCCGGGGGCCGCTTCGAGCTCTCGTGCCTGCGCGGCGGCTTCGTCAGCGGCTTCCGAGACCTCGACAGCTTCGTTTGCTGGCGGAGCGAGTTCGGTGGTTTCCTCCGATTCTCCGAAGCCCTCAGCAATCTCGTCTTCCTCGACCGCTGCATCCTCGATCGCTTGTTCTTCCCGGACCGCCTCTTCGAGCTGGGCCTCCGCAACGTGTTCCGCCAGCGCGGTCGCTTCTTCAGCAGTAAGGTCGGCCTCGCGGCGAATCTCCTCAGCAGCACCTTCGGACGCATGCTCCGGAGCTGCTTCCTCTGCGGGAACAGTTTGTGGCGGCTCGGTGAACTTGGGCGGTTCGAGTGCTGGACGGGCCATCGGAACCGCCGCGTCGAATTCGCGCGCGGGTTCGGCCGGTGGCTCGGCCGTGTGAGCCTTGGCAATCGATTCGCCCGGGAGCGGCTCGAGACCGGTGGAAAGCTCAGCAAATGCGGGCGGAGTTTCAACCACTGTTACCGGCTCGCTTGGAGGCTGCTCGGCGGCAGGCATCGAAGGCGCTGGCGCCCCAGGCGCCCGGTTCTTGTATTTGGCGAGGGATTCGCCCGGAAGAATAATCGGCTCGTAGTTTCCGGAGGCCTCCGAAGGCCCAGGTTCGTACTGCCTGTGCGATGCGTACTTCGAGGGCGGCAGCTCGCGGCCGCGATTGCGGTCGCCGCCGTGCCCGCGGCGGTTGCGGCGCCCGCGGCTGTGCCGGTCCCGGCCACGGCCGAAGCTGGGGCGATCATGCCCGCGCGGCTCGGATCGCGGCGCCCCATTCTGTGTGTTTTGCGGCGGGGAAGGCTGGACATCCGTGCCGGGCTCACTTTCTGCCGGCTCTGCGGGAGCGGCGACTCCTGCTGGTTCCAGTGCTCGCGCCTCGCCAGGAACGGCAGTCGAAAATACCTGGCCGCCCTGTTCCTCCATCTTTTGCATTTTCTCTTCGACGGTCGAGACGACTTGGTCGTACTCCTCGATTCCTTCGAGGAAGTCGCTGACGTAGAGGAAGGCGTCGCTATCGAGGCCGATATCCACAAAGGCCGACTGCATGCCGGGCAGCACGCGAGTGACACGGCCTTTGTAAATGCTGCCAACTAGGGCAAATTCTTTTTCCCGCTCGACGTAGATCTCACAGAGCTGTCCATCTTCCAGAATGGCAACCCGCGTTTCGTGCGGCGTCGCCGAAATAACCATCTCCTTCGACATGTAAACTCCTCATGGCGCATCGGGATGCGGCCGCGCTGCGCATGTACGCGCGCGCACATCCCGCCGACGGCGGGCCGCCCTGGAGGGATTCGCTCATTTGGCTGATTTCGTCCCTCACCCGATGCTCTCCTTACTCAAACATGGCCTCCCCGCCGGCCCGAAATCCTGGGCGGCTGAGGAGGAAAACTGGCGTTGGCTCAGTTGACAAAGCGCCGCATGCGCACATTCATCACCAGGCCAAGCGCCATAAAAACGAATACCGTAGCCGATCCCCCATAGCTCATTAGCGGCAGAGGGATACCGGTAACCGGCATGTAGCCGATCACCATTGCCGCGTTCACCAAAACGTGAAAACCTAGGATCGAGCTGACCCCCATCACCAGAAACATCCCGGCGCGGTCTTTCGCCTTCTGCGCGTTTTCCGACAAGCGCAACAGTAGGGCCAGGTAAAGCGCTAGAGTTACAAAGACCCCCGCAAACCCAAGCTCTTCTGCCAGCGCCGCCAGGATAAAATCCGAATACCGGACGGGCACGAAGCCCAGTTGGTTCTGGCTTCCCTTGCCGAACCCTTTTCCCCAGAACCCGCCCGACCCAACTGCGATCTCCGACTGCAAGACCTGGTAGCCGGCCTTCTGGGGGCTCTCTTCAGGCCGGAGGAAGGTCTCCAAACGTTGCTGCTGATATGGCTTCAGGTGGTTCCTCATATGCCAACCGATCGGCGCGAGGGCGGCGCACAAGACCAACGCCGCAGCAATGTGCTTCCAGTGGATGCCCGCCAGGAAGGCGCCGACCAGTGCCACGGGAGCCAGCGTCATCGCCGTCCCCAGGTCGGGCTGCATCAGGATCAACACTGCAGGTACGCCGACCAGGGCCGCGGCTTTCGCCAGATCCACCAACGAGAGCCGGTCCGTTCGCACTTCCGCGAAGAACCGGGCCAACACCACGATTATAATCAACTTTACGAATTCTGACACTTGCAAAGGCACGCCGGCTATAGCCACCCACCGCTTAGCCCCAAAATGCGAATGGCCCATGCCCAACACCAGGACAAGTGCCCCAATACCCACCAGATAGATCACCGGAGCCTGATCGAGCAAGGTGTGGTAATCAATCCGGGAAAGAATCAGCATGAGGATGAGGCCCAGACCAAGCCAGAGAAGTTGGCGCCACTGCATTCCGGCCATGGCACTGTTGCGCGTTGAGGAATAAATCTCAAGCACACCCAGGGCGCAGATGGCCGAGACGATGGCCATGAGCCACCAATCGAGATCGCTGACGTGCGGTCGGTTTCTCATCGTTGAGGCGTTCCTTCCCCAGTCTGCTGTGCCGGCACCCGAGGGGTCAAGGCAGCGGCCACAGGCTTTGGCGTTGCCTCCGGTCTCGCGCCGAGCGCGGTCGTTTGCTCCTGGCCGCGGCTGACCTTCTTGTCATAATAGGCCTTGACGATATCCCGGGCAATTGGCGCCGCTGCCTCGCCGCCGTGTCCTCCACCCTGAACCAGCACGGCAACGACGATCTCCGGGTTGCGTCTTGGTGCGTACCCCACAAACCAGGCGTTGTCTTTGAATTGCTGCTGTTTGCCTAGGCGGTCACGTGTGTTGTAGCCGATCACCTGGGCGGTTCCGGACTTGCCGCAAAACTCGATATTCTGTAGGCGCACGCCTGCCGCTGTCCCGCCCTCGTTCACGACACCGTACATTCCCTCCGTGACCTTTTCCACCGTCGCGTCGGAAATTGGGAAATGGTCCACGCGCGGATTCGGGAAGTTCTTCAAGAGATGTGGCTGGACGAACGTGCCTCCGCTGGCCACCGCCGCGATCATCTGCGCGAGCTGAAGCGGGGTGGCCGTCACTGCGCCCTGCCCAATGGCTACTGAGATTGTTTCGCCGGGATACCAGCGGCGATGGAACACACGCTGCGTCCATTCTTCCGAGGGCATCAGCCCCGATTCCTCCCCGGGCAAATCGATTCCGGTCTTGTGTCCCAAGCCAAGGCCGTTCGCATAGTAGGCCAAGCGGTCAATTCCGAGCCGCTGGCCGACGGTATAGAAAAAGATATCGCAGGACTGAACGATCGCCTTGTGAAAATCCACTACCCCGTGGCTTTTCTTGCCATACACCCAGCACTTGAACATACGTCCGTAGAAGGTGGCATATCCTGGACAGAAAACGTTCATCGTCTCCGGGATGGCTTTCGATTCCAGCATTGCGGTCGCGGTCACGATCTTGAAGACAGACCCAGGGGCCAGTTGCGCTTGTATGGCCCGGTTCAGCAAAGGAGTTGCTGGATCTGTGTTCAAATGCGCCCATTCTTCCGGAGGAATCCTCACTGCGAAGTCGTTTGGGTCAAAGGCTGGATGGCTAAGAATGGCGAGGACATCTCCGGTGCGAGGATCGATCGCCACCACTGCGCCCCGCTTGCCGGCCATGTCGCCTTCGGCCACGGCTTGCAAGTCGTAATCAACCGTCAACTGGATCGGTTTGCCCGGGGTGGCCTCGAGGTTATCGAGAGTCTTCACCGGCCGTCCCAGGCTGTTCACGATCATGCGCCGCATCCCGTCCGTGCCCTGCAGGGTTTCGTTGTATTCGCGTTCCAACCCCGACTTTCCCACGATATCGCCCGGGCGGTAACGGCCTTCGCTGCGCTCGAGCTGTTCGGGCGTGACTTCGCCGACGTAGCCGATGGCGTTCGCCATAAATCCGTCTTGCGGGTAGCGCCGCCGGTGCACCATCAGCAATTCGAGCACGGGCAGATCGGCCCGGTGGGATTCCACGAATGCTATATCGGCGTCGGTGGCTTCGGGCTTGATCACAATGGGTTGGAACTTCGGCTGGGCTCTGGACTCTTCGAGCGTCTTCGTCAGCTCGTCGATGGGGATGCCCAGGCCCTCGGAGACCTGGGGTAAGCTCCGCTCCAGCAGCTTTTGGTCATCACGCAGAATCAGGATGCTGAAGGAGGGACAATTGTCCACAATCACGCGCCCCTCGCGGTCGAGCATTCGCCCTCGCGGCGCGATGATGGGGATCGACCGGATGCGGTTGCGCTCGGCCAGTTCGGCGTAGTGCCCCGACTGAACGACCTGCAACTTCCAGAAGCCGACGAGCAGCAGCAAAATCATTACGACGGATGTGTAGGTGAGGATGATGAGCCGTCCCTGCGGCAGCCTCTCGTCGTTTCCAATAAAACTCGTCAAGCGAGCCCCCGAGGGGCGGGTCGTCTCCGGCCCAGCATATATCGCCTGAAGAATCCTCGGCCCGATGTTTCAAGGGCCGCGCGGGTTCCTGTGGCGCTCCCTCCGCCGCTTTCGCAGCAGAAGCTCAAGTGCTGTCCAACCTATCACTTGCGCTATTGCCGCGCAAGCGGCTTTGCCCTGTTGGATACCGACGCTTACGCGGCATTGCTGTTTTGCTTGTCGATCCAGTTTCTTCTGTAGGTGCCTACCCGGGTTTGCGAAGGTGGTCGAGTAATGGAAACAAAACGACGGCAACGACAGAGTTGGCGAGCGAGGCGATAAATAGTTTTGGGCTGAAATACAGTGGCTTTTGCGCGAGAAGCAGCCACTGCGTTGTGGCCAACACGGCCTGATGAAAGTGGAAGAAGAGGAATGTAAAAGCAAAACGGCTGAGCGGGTGCTCCACATCAATTCGCGCCCCAATCGTCGAGGCCACGTAGCCCACAGAGGTCTTGGCAATCCCGTACAGGCCAATTGGCACGTGGCTCATTCCGTCTTGCAGAATGCCAATTGCCATGCCCAGCAAGAGCCCCGACTCCGGATTTCGCCTGCTCAGGCCGAAATAGAGCGTCACCAGCAAGGGCAGCTCGAGGTATTCCCGGCCATGCGGCGGAAGAAAGGCCTGAACGACCAGCGCCAAAAATGCGGCTCCAATGACCGCGCCGCCATAGAACTTGTGGACTTCAATGTGTGGCTCGACTTGTGCCCGTACGCTCATTGCGGATTTGTTCCGGGAGGTGTGGTGGCCGGTTTCGTCGTGGTTGGCCGTTTAGTGGTCGCCGGTCTTGGCGCTCCCGGTGCGGCACTGGTGGGGGGCGCGACTGGCTTTGTCGCCGGAGGCTTAGTTGTTGCCGGCGCCGAAGTTGCCTGCCTCGGCGTGGACGGTGCGGGCGAGGCCTCCGCTTCCTTCTTGAGGGCCAATTCCTGTTGTGTGAGCAGGACGATCACTTCTTCAAGCCGGTCGAGCCGGGCGGAAAGCTGTATTTGAATCGTTTTGAACGGATTGCCCGGCTGCGTGCCGATCACTTTCCCGATCGGCAAGTCCTTGGCGAAGATGCGATCCTCGCCGGACGTGAGCACCGATTCACCCACGGCTACGTTTTCATCGTTGACCACATAATCCATCCTCGCCACCGGCTCACCAGTACCCTTCACAACGCCGTGCGTGCGGCGGGAAGCGAGTAGAGCGCCGACACCGCTTTCGTGGTCGGTCAACAAAAGCACCTGCGCGGTGCTCGGATAGACCTCCGTCGTCTTGCCCACGACACCGTCGGGTGTAATGACGGCCATGTTTCTGCGCAAGCCGTCGTGGCCCCCTCGATTGATGTAGATCGTGTGGCTGGCGGGGTCGGCGCTCGCGCCGATGACTTCGGCGGTCAGCATGGGAATGTCAGAATGAGCCTGTCGGAAGCCGAGCAGCGCAGCGAGCCGCTGGCCTTCAGCCGCTTGGCTCTCCAGTTCGCGGTTGCGCAGTTCGAGCCGGTTTACTTCGTTGCGAAGCTCCTGATTTTCCTGGCGGGCGTGACGGAGATCGATGTAACTGCGCCACGTGTCGCGGACTTTTCCGATTGTCCACCGGCCGGCGTGCTGCGGCGGGGTGAGCAGTTCGGCAGACCAGAGGCGGACCAGCCGCACGTCGCGGTCGCGCTTGATTTGAAACGCGAGGAGAAGCACCTGCACGAGTATCACGACGGCCAGTAAAGCCAACGGCCGATGGCGGGAAGGAAGATCCAACATCACGGTCATGTGCACCCGCTCCGGGCCGGGCTAATCAATCGAAACCAGGCGAAGGAGATGGAAATCGCTTAGCATTTTCCCTGTGCCGAGCACCACGGAGGCCAGTGGATCGTCGGCGATCGAAACCGGCAGGCCCGTCTCCTCGCGAATCCGTTTGTCCAGGTTCTTCAGCAGCGCGCCGCCGCCGGTCAGCACGATTCCGCGGTCGCTGATGTCGGCGGAAAGCTCGGGCGGGGTGCGCTCGAGCGCGACGCGGATGGCGTTCAGAATGGTTGCCACACACTCAGAGAGCGCTTCGCGGATTTCGCTGTCGTCAATCGTGACGGTGCGCGGCACGCCTTCGATCAGGTTGCGCCCTTTCACTTCCAGCGTCAGCGGCTTTTCCAAGGGATAGGCCGATCCGATTTCGATCTTGATCTGTTCGGCGGTGCGCTCGCCAACCAGCAGGTTGTACTTGCGTTTCAGGTAATGCATCACCGCTTCGTCCATTTCGTTGCCCGCCACACGCACGGAACGTGAATAGACGATGCCGCTCATGGAGATGACGGCGATGTCCGTCGTGCCTCCCCCGATGTCCACCACCATATTGCCCGAAGGCTCCTCGATCGGCAGGCCCGCCCCGATCGCTGCGGCCATGGCCTGTTCAACGAGAAAGACTTCGCTGGCCCGCGCGCGGTACGCGGAGTCTTGCACGGCTCGCTTTTCCACCGGCGTGATTTCGCTCGGCACGCCGATCACAATGCGCGGGTGCACCAGAACACGCCGGTTGTGCGCCTTCTGGATGAAGTAGGTGAGCATCTTTTCGGTTACTTTGAAGTCGGCGATCACTCCATCCTTCATCGGCTTGATCGCCACCACGTTGCCGGGGGTGCGGCCGAGCATTTCTTTAGCTTCTTTACCCACGGCAACCACTTCGCCGCTGTTCTTGTTGATGGCTACGATTGAGGGTTCATTCACCACAATCCCTTTGCTCTTGGCAAACACGAGGGTGTTTGCGGTGCCCAGATCGATAGCCAAGTCGGAAGAAAACAGGCTGAACACCGACCGCAAGCTGAATCCGTTTTTCGTCACGTCGTTCCTTCCCCCCCGAGCGCCCGCTTCGATCCTGCAGGTAGAGCGGCTTGGCCTCGCCCTGCGCTATGGGATCACAATGGGCACGCGCTTGATGGCAGTCCCGCCCCTACGGTTCTGCCCCGTAATCACAATCGTCTGGCTGCCGCGAGCCATGGGTTCGGTGAAGTGCCGGAAACGCCCGTCCGTCTGGATGTTCGCCACCGGCTGGCCGTTGACGATCAGGGCTGCGCCGGGCTCCGTACGGCCAATGACCTCAACGACATTGCCATGTAGCTCGGTGGCGTCCACTTCCAGCAGCATATCCTGCGCTTTGCCCTGCTCCACCAGCGTGAATTTGTAGGGATCGCCCCATTCGCTGGCGTTGTTGCGCGCGTCGATCGCCTGCACCGACCAGAAATAATCGCCGGAATCCAGCCCGGTGATCTCCACGTTCGTCGAATTGGTTTTCTTTCCCGCCACCACTTGCGTGAACATCGCAGTATTGCTTAAGCGCAACTGGTACGACTTGGCCGTCCGCACAGGCTTCCACTGAAACTTGACCACCGCTTTCTTCGGCTCCGGGACAATAATCGGTTGCAGGTTGACAGGCTCAATCAGTCCCGGCGGGGCCAGCACCTGCTCTCGCGTGATCGGTCCACCCGTCGGAAAAGTAACCCGCTGCCATTGGTCGATCTGCACCTTCTCCCCGCTGCGCTCGAGTTCCGCGCTTCCGGAGGCCACCGTGATCTCATGCTCCTTCGTAAACGGGTCGCTGCGCACGGCCGCACGGCTGTTTTCCTTCAGCGCTGCCACGGCGTTTTCAAATGAGACTTCCGCCTGCGATCCGGCGACTGGCCAGGTGCCCGTCGCTAAGTCTACGGCCCCCGAGCTTATATGCACACCGACGCGAGTGGCCTGATCCTGCGACACAAGGTTTTCCTCAACAGTCACAAGCGTATCAGGCTTGACGATGTACGTCGTCCCGTCAGCGAAGGCGACGCGCGCCACGCCGTCGGACCCAGTCTGAATCAGGTCGCCCTTATCGAGCGTCATTTGATAATCGGCACCCACCCACTGTACCGAGCTCACCTTCTTCAACTGCACCTTGCCGTCCAGATTCACGAACCGCGCCTGTCGCATGTTCAGGGCCATGTTGCCGGCATTCTTGCGACTGAGCGCTTCGGAAACGTGGCGGGCCACACCGCCGAATGTTTCCGGAAAGAACAAATAACTGCTGGCCATCACGATCGCGAAAACGACTACGACATAGAGCGCCACGGTGCGGTACGTCACCGTGTGCCAATAGATTTCGACGCGCGAAATTTTTGGTTTCGCGGAAGCCGTTGGGTTCTCGTCCATTATCCGACACGAAACCGATTCTGGAATTTAGCATAGGGTTTGGGGCATTTCCACATGGCCACCCGCGGTGGGTGCCTATTGGCTAACCGCATCCCGCCAGGGCGCTCGTGGGCCCACGGCCACTGGGGACTACGCTTCATGGTCAGAGGATTGCCATTGAGCCCCGGTACAAGGTCTTCTATAATTTAAGGTTTTGGCGCCCTCTGAGGGAGCTCATGGAATCATGCTGAAAACGCTGCAGCAAAGAAACCGGATGGTGAAGATCGTCCTTGGCGGTGTCGTTCTGGCGATCTCTATGGCCATGGTCATCACCCTTGTCCCGGGATTGGGCGGATCCATGAGCAGTAGCCCTGACGCCGTCGCCACCATAGGCGGCCAGGACATTACCCTGACCGACGTTCGTCGCCAGCTTGATCAGAGGACCCGCAACCAGACGATTCCGCCCATGCTCAAGGGCTTCTACGCTCGGCAAATCCTGGACGAAATGGTCTTCGAGCGCGCTCTGGAGCTCGAAGCGAAACGCCTAGGCCTGCAAGTT
>Ga0187846_10000765_pt1 | contig 18281 bp, 15 predicted proteins | sample TC_taG_FD_161473 | JGI IMG/M metagenome (GOLD analysis project Ga0187846, IMG submission 161473) | Biofilm microbial communities from the roof of an iron ore cave, State of Minas Gerais, Brazil - TC_06 Biofilm (v2) | ecosystem: Environmental > Terrestrial > Deep subsurface > Cave > Wall biofilm...
CACCACGCCATCTACCGACCAGGTTAGGGTTCCGCCGCTACCGCCAGTGGCAGTGAACTGCTGTGTCAGGTTGAACGTGAGCACCACGGCGCGCGGGGAGATCGAGAAGGGCGGCGGGGGGCCAGGCAACGTACTGAAGGCGACCATCTGCATGACCCACGGCCCGGATGAACTCAGGGTCGCCGTAGCTGCATAGCTCCCTGCCGTGGTCGTCATCTCGTCTTCGGCGATATCACCGTCCGGTGCCGTGAGCAGTCTCTTGGTGAATCCGCTTCCCGGACCCGTGGTTAAGGTGTAGACCATGTTGGCGCCGAAGATGAGATCGGTCGCATTGGCCGTAGTCGCTGGGCCGCTGTTACTGCCCGAGCTGTTGCCGCTGCCACCGGAGGTGGCATCCACCGGGTTGTTGGGATTCGCTCCGCTGTACTCCAGAATCCGAATGTCAGGGTAGGCGGCCGCTGTTGAAAAGGTTACTGTAACCGCGTTGGCGCCCGCAGCGGCCGCGGCGATATTCTTGGCGTAGTAAATGGACTGCGACAGATAACCGGAGTAGGTTGTTGGTCCGACCGCAAGCCCGTACGCATTCCCGCTCGTATCGGTGACGGTGCTGACGGTAGTGGTGGTGTCGTTCCAACCCACGGCGATGACGTTGAGGTCGCCCGCTGTCTGCGCGGCGGTGAACGGAACGGTTACCATCTTCTCAGCCGCTTGTGGGGTTGCGTAATTGCCCTGCACGTAGCTGATGGTCGGCGGTGTCGCTGAGACGGTCAAAGTAACGGTGGTGTTTTGCTGGATTCCCCCGCCATTCCCCGTCACCGTGAGGGGATATGTTCCCGTTGGCGTGCTCGACCCCACGTTGATGGTCATCGTCGAAGTGCCGGCGCCCGGCGCCGCAATCGCGCTCGGATTGAAGCTCACCGTCGTGCCGCTGGGCGCGCCCGTTGCTGACAGACTGATTGAGTTATTGAACCCACCACTGACACTGGTTGTGATTGTGGAGGTCCCTTGGCCGCCTAGCGTGACGGTGAGAGAAGCCGGCGACGCCGAAGGTGTGAACGTGGGCATGGCCACCGTGAGCGTGACAGTGGCGACTTGCTGGACTCCGCCGCCCTTACCGGTCACCGTGATGGGATAACTTCCCACCGGCGTGCTCGACCCTACCGTAATGGTCATCGTCGAAGTGCCGGCACCGGGCGCCGCAATCGTACTCGGACTGAAGGTCACCGCCGTTCCGGTAGGCGCACCCAAAGCCGACAGACCGATCGAGTTGTTGAATCCGCCGCTGACGCTCGTGGTAATCGTAGAAGTTCCTTGATTTCCTGGAGCGACGGTGAGAGAGGCAGGCGACGCCGAGAGGGTGAAGGTGGGCGCGGCAGTCACCGTCAGGGTGACGGTGGCGGTTTCCTGCAGCCCTCCACCACTTCCGGTTACCGTGATGGGATACGTTCCTGTTGCTGTGCCCGACCCGACCGTAATCGTCATAGTCGAACTGCCCGAACCCGGCGCCGCAATGGTGCTCGGATTGAAGCTCACCGTTGTACCGGTGGGCGCGCCCGAAGCTGACAGACTGATGGCGTTGCTGAAGCCGCCGCTCACGCTAGTTGTGATGGTCGACGTTCCCTGACCCCCTTGGGCAATGCTCAGCGAAGCCGGTGAGGCTGAAACCGTGAAGCTCCCTGTAACCGCGCCGGGAGTGCGGAAAGCGACCATCTGCATGATCCATGGCCCGGATGAACTGAGAGGCGCCGTCGCGCTATAACTCCCTGTCGTCGTCGTCATCTTGTCTTCCGCAATATCGCCATCCGGGGACGTGAGCAGTCTCTGGGTGAAGCCGCTACCCGCCGCTTTCGTAGTGGTAACAACGATGTTGGCCCCAAAGATCAGATCCGTCGCGTTGGTCGTGGTGGCAGCGGCGCTGGTGCTCGTGGCGCTGTTGCCGGTAGCGGTGGCGGCGACATCTACCGGGAGGTTCGGATCAGCGCCGCTATACTCCAAAATCCGAATGTCAGGGTAGGCTGCCGCCGTCGAGAAGGTCACGGTGACCGAGTTGGCTCCGGCAGCAGCCGCAGCGATATTTTTGGCGTAATAAATGGACTGCGACAGGGTCCCGCTGACGGCCGTTGGTCCGACGGCGAGGGTATAGCTATTCCCACTCTTATCCGTGACCGACTTTACGGCGGCGGTCGTGTCGTTCCACCCGACAACGACCACGTTGAGGTCGCCGGCAGCCTGCGCGGCCGTGAACGGAACCGTCACGCTGGTCGCAGGTGTTTGCGGCGTGGCGTAGTTCCCTTGGACGTAAGTGATGCTTGACGCCGCGAGCAGTTTGCCCGGATGCAACCAGCCAGCGACCGCCACACTGGCCAAGAGCACAACGGGCGCAGGTCTGCCATGCCTAGACAGGTGCCTTTTCATAATCCCCCCAAGAGTTTGCCGTCTGATGACCTAAAGACAGGCCCTCCGCAGATCGCTTGGAATCAGCCTATCGTGGTGGGAACTGCAACCTGAATATCATCTGTACCTAGGTCTTACGCTGATATCGGTAACTTCGGCCGTGGAAGGAAGCATGAGCATTTGAACGACCAGCGAGGCGACGTCCTCCGCCTGCAGAAGCATCTCTGGGCGATAGACTTTTCCTTCTTCCCTGCAGAGGGCCTCCTGCATGGGTGTTGCGGTGCGTCCCAGATACACCGAGAGCACTCGGATTCCCTTTGGATTCAATTCCTCACGCAGGCTGTCAGCGATCGCTCTCAACGCATGTTTGGTAGCAGCATATTGCCCGACTTCAGGCCGCTTTGCCGTCAGGCCTACGCTGGAGTTAATGAAAACGATCTGCCCGCGCGCGGCCGTCAACAGAGGCAGCAGGCGCTGGGTAAGCAGATACGGCGCGCGAACATTGATGGCGTACTGCAGGTCGAGGTCCTCGATGCACGCCTGTTCCATCAAGCTCTGATGAATAATCGCCGCGCAGTGAATGAGAATGTCGAGCTTGCCGCCTTCTTCCAGATGCTGAAGCAGCAGTTGGAGCTCCCCTTCCACAGTCAGATCAGTTTGAAAGCCGGTTGCCTGCGAGAACTGTCGGGCCGCCGCGACTGTCTCTGCCAGGGTGAAAGGATTTCTTCCGACCGCACAAAGGTGGGCGCCTTCACGCGACAACGCGGCAGCAATGGCCTGGCCGATCCCGCTGCTCGCGCCGGTGACTAAGGCCACGCGCCCGGCCAGCGGGCCGGCCAGACTCGCGCCCAACACCTGCCGGCTCTCGGCGGCCATTGATTCAGTCTCGATGTTCATATTCGTGCGCTAAATCGAAATCAAACGTTGACGCAGCACCGAGTTTCGTTGGTCAGACTCCAGGAGGGTAAACGTTCATGCTGGTCTGCTAAGCTGAAGCCCAACTCCTCTCTTTGGCGGGTGAGGGCCCCCTCAATCCACGAAAGAGATCCAGATACATCGATCTTTGTCCCGTGACAAACAAGAGCATCCCAAGAAACGCACCGACCAGAACAGCGGTCTCCAGCGCGAGCCGGGGCAAAGGAGGCAAGAATTGGCCGTAAAACGCCCGTACCCCAAAGGCAAGCCCTCCGGCCAAAATGCTCGAGGCCAGCGGCCCACTTAGAGCCCGCAGAATATCCCGCGGGGAAACCACTGTATCGTGCAGAGCCCAGATGACAAGGGGAACGAGCCACAGGGTCATTACCGCCGAGTACGCAAACGCCACCCCTTTCGGTCCATAAGGCAATCCGATAAGGTAGCTTCCAATCATGATGGGCGCGATGACTACACCCATCTTCAAGAGTCGTCCGACCAGCCCCATCGAAAAGAGCAGCCATGACAAGGGATTGGCTATGGCAAAGACCAAAATCGTCGGAGCCAGTAAGCGGAAAATTGCGGACGCAGCTTTCCACTTCGGCCCCAGAAGAACGAGAATCAGATCGTTAGCAAATAGAGCGCAGGCAATGGTGGCCGGCAGGGTCAGGGCCAGGACCAGAGAGTAGCCCTTGACGAAGTAGCTCTTGAGGCGACTGGGATCGTTCTGCACGCGGGAGAGCGCCGAGAACGCCACCTCTCCGGCGGCCGAGTTGAGGTTGGCTGTGGGAATGTTGATGAGCTGGAACGCCCTTCCGTAGAGCCCGATCGCTTCCACTCCCCAGAAACGGCCTAACAAAATCTTCTCGAAATTACTGGCGACATACACGAGTAGGCCATTCAAAGTGACCGTGCCACCAAAACGCATCATCGAACGAATTCCAGTTCGCCGCCTCGGCATCCCGGGGACCCAGGCCGCGGTCAGCCACAAACCAATGGTGCTACTCAGGGGAAGAGTGACTGTCATCGCTACAAGGGCCCAATATCCGAGGCCCGCCTTAGCCCCGCCAATAGCAACGGTGGTACCCACAATCAAGGAGACGACGCCTACCACTGCCAAGGCGGTAAAGCGCATCTGGCGTTGGAGAAGCGCTGAGTGTTGGACCCCTGCCGCGTTGAAGAGGAATCCAGCCGCCAAAGCAGCCGTCACCGCAACAAGGCGAGGCTCGTGGTAGAAGGCTGCAATAGCTGGCGCCGCGGCCAACACCATGAGCGCGAGCAGCGCTCCCACCAACACGTTGATCCAGAACAGGGTCGAACTTTGTTCCTCCGTAATCGTCGGACGCTGGACGGCGGCAGCCGAAAGCCCGAAGTCCTTCAGCAGATCGAAGACCCCGATCACCGCGGTAACCATCCCCACGAGCCCAAAATCTTTGGGGTCCAGCAGTCGGGCCAAAATCGTCAGCGAGACTAAGCGCAGCAGCAGATTCGCGGCTTGCGCGCAGAGTCTCGCGAGACCTCCACGAAGTGTTCGTTGCTTCAGATCCTTCATCGCGATCGCACACCGCCTAAGGAATACCAGCCACCCTGACCATCTCCAGCAGCCGGCTCAAAAGAAGGGACCTGTCATGCTGAGTGTTATATGGGCCTTCGGCCCACCAATGGAGATGAAAGTCGCCAGTGGCGACTGGTGAACGACTTAACCCGCGATGACTGTAGGGGTACGGCTTGCCGTACCCTTCTGTCGTGGCGCGGACCGAGGGTACGGCAAGCCGTACCTCTACGGCCCTTCGGAGTTTGCATCACTTTCGACGGAGTGTTCCATGGACCTTCGGCCCACCCAAGGTAATGAAAATCGCGACCGACCGTGCTTCACTGAAAAGAAGGGGCTTAACGTGCGACTTTCGAGAGAGCGCAGCGACGCATCTGCGGTTTCTCATCGAAAGCGAACAAAAGCAGATCCTTCGCCTCCGCTCAAGATGACGGCGGCGGATTTTTCAGTCACCTGCGAGGCTAGGCTAGCGTGTTCACCGTTGAATTTCACAGCACCATTTTGCGACAGTAGAAAGCCTCGGCGTAACCGCTGTCAGCATTGCATTCCATTCCCCGCAACCGCAATAGAGAGAGAAACGTGTTCTCTTGAAACCAGCGCTTGGTGTGCTGGGACTGGAAAGCTTTCATGATGTACCGGACCTTCTGTTGGCACCTTTCAACCTCCAGCGGCACGAACACGCTTGGCTGCCCTAAGTCACCGTCGTATTTGGGAATCTCGTACTCCAGGATGAGGTGGTCTCGAAATGTGTTCCAGGTCAACTCGGCGATCAGCCGGTGATCCTGGTGGGCGTCCTGGCGGGAGGGGGTGAAAATGACATCGGGCGCGACCGCCTGCTTTAACTCTTCAAAAACCGCTTTTACTTCCGCTCCGACATAAGGCATGAATCCGTCCGGGAAAGTCTTGAGCAGTGGCCCCTTCAGTGCCGTGGGGTCAACGAACAATGTGGCCCCCTCGCGCGCCTCAGCCTCCCGGACCCCGATGGCGCTGAACACCACCCAGTGGAACAGCGTGCCTGGGTGCAGCTCTGCCAGCCGGAGAATCGTCCCGCCACACCCAATTTCGATATCGTCGGAGTGGGCTCCCAGGCATAGAACCGTTAATGCTTCAGTCTTCCCTCCCCTCAGACTCAGGCGGATCATAGGGCGGCCGTCACCAGTTCCGAGGCGTTGGCGCTTGACCTTGCCACGTGATTCCACACTTTCCATGGCGCCGCACCCAGATTCAGCTCCTCGAGGCGTTGTTTGTCCTTAAACGTGTCCATACACTGCCAGAAGCCCGTGTACTTGTACGCCAGCAAGGCGCGTTCCTCAATCAGCCGCTGAAAGGGCTCTCGCACCAGTTCCTCGCCAGGCCGAAGGTAGCGTAAGATCTCATTGCGCATGACGAAGAAGCCGCCGTTAATCCAAATCTCGCTGCCCGCCAAGGGGCAAACATCCGTCACTAGTCCCCCAGAACCGGCACTGACAATGTCAAAGCTCGCGGTGGGCTGCACGAGCAGCAGAGAAGCAATGGCGCGGCTCTGCCGGAACGTTTCCAGCATCGGAGGGAGTGGCAGGTCGCTCAATCCGTCGCCATAGTTTGCTAGGAACACTTCCTCGCCCTGCAGGTAGGGTTCTACGGCTTTCAACCGTTCACCGATGGTGGCATTGGCTCCGGTCTCCACGAAACTGATCGTCCAGTCGTCAATGTCGCGGTTCACGAATTGGATCTTCTTCCCTCCTTGCGACCAGACAAAGTCGTTGGAGACGGACTCGTCGTAGTGCAGGAAGTAGTCCTTGATGCAGTTGCCTTTGTATCCCAGGCAGAGGACGAAATCCGTGTGCCCGAAGTGGGCGTAGTATTTCATCAGGTGCCACAGAATCGGCCGGGTCCCGATCTGCACCATGGGCTTGGGGACATCCTCCGAGTAACCCCTCAGTCTCATTCCTGCGCCGCCACAAAACAGAACCACCTTCATGGATTCACCTCCGCCTCACATCGCGGGCGTCTCGCCCGCCTTCTTAATAGACCCTTACCTGCGGAATCGGCACCACGAAGCGGCCGCCCCACTGTCGGATGAACTGCAACTGCTGCATGATTTCTTCTTTCAGGTTCCAGGGCAGGATAACAACGTAGTCCGGTCTGGTCTCAGAAATCCGGCTGGGATGATAAATCGGAATGTGTGTGCCCGGCAGGAATCGCCCCTGCTTGTGCGGGCTGCGGTCCACGGTGTACTCGATCAAATCCTTCCCGATGCCACAGTAATGCAGCAAGGTCGCGCTTTTGCCCGGCGCTCCGTACCCCGCCACCGACTTGCCCTGCCGCGCCGCCGTAAGCAGGAAGTCCAGCAGCGCCAACTTGGTCTTCTTGACCTGCTGGCCGAAACGGTCGTATCCCTCCGCCGAACCCAGTCCTGCACTCTCTTCCTCCGCCATAACGTTCCGGACGCCGGGTTCGAGATCGCGCCTCAGGTCCTCCGCGCGGCACGCGTAGACGCGGAGCGAGCCGCCATGGGTGGTCAACTCTTCCACGTCAAACACCCTCAACCCGTGAGCCTCCAGGATGCGCGCCGTGGTGAGCAGGGAGAAATACGAAAAGTGCTCATGGTAAATCGTATCGAACTCGTTGCGTTCGATCAGTCGCAGTAGGTGAGGGAACTCCAGCGTGAGGACTCCTTCAGGCTTCAGTAGAATCTTGAGCCCTTCCACAAAATCGTTCAGGTTGGGAACCTGTGCCAGCACGTTGTTGCCGAGAACCAGGTCCGCCGAGCGCCCTTGGGCCGCCAACTCTTGTGCCAGTTGCGCGCCAAAGAACCGGACCAGGGTGGGCACTCCTTTCTCCACCGCCACCTTGGCTACATTCGCTGCCGGCTCGATACCCAACACCGGTACGTCGCGCTGGACAAAATACTGCAACAGGTAGCCGTCGTTGCTTGCCACCTCAACCACGAAGCTCCGCTCGCTCAAACCGAGTCGCGCCATCATTTTGTCGCAGTAGTTCTCACAATGTTTTAGCCACGAATCGGAGTAGGAGGAGAAATAAGGATAATCGCCGAAGATGCTCTCCGGGCTCTCGAATTCGCCCAGTTGCACCAGGAAGCACTGCTCGCAGACGTACACGTGGAGCGGATAGTAGACCTCTCCGAGGTTGATATCGGCAGCCGATGGATACGTCTCGCAAAGGGGCGACATCCCCAGATCGGCAAAGGTTCGCTGCAGGGTCGCACCGCAGAAGCGGCACGCCTGGGCCGCGGTTTGTTGCTGAATATCGACAGGAAGCGTAATCGTAGCCATGACTAGGAACTCCTTCAGGATAGGGAATCAAGCAACCGCTGTTGCCTCGGCGGGCTGCCAGGTAAAGCGTAGGGAAGCGTCCAACCGCCCGGCCTTCTGGAGGCGCTGAATATGACTGATGCGGATGTAGCGGCCGCTCTCAACATCCTCGCGGGTAAGCCCGGCAGCGCGATAAGCGTCGTAGAGCTCCTGTGCGCCTTGGCGGGCAGTCCATTGCGGGCGAAAGCCTGGGAGCATGCGGCGGATCTTATCGCAGTTGATGCGGTAACAACGTTTGTCCGGGCCCCCGCCGGGGGCGTATTCCACCCGGCATCCCGGAACCGTCTCGGCCACGATGGCCGCGAGTTCCCGGATACGGTAGTTCTCCTCGGTCCGGCCAATATTGAAGGTCTGGTTGTGGATAGCGTCCTGCGGCGCTTCGAGCACGGCCAGCACCGCCGCGGTGATGTCGCGGATGTGTACGATGGGACGCCAGGGCGTACCATCGCTCTTGATGTAGACCTTGCCGGTGGTGTAGGCCGAGGCTACCAGATCATTCAAAACGATATCCAGCCGCAGCCGTGGAGACGCGCCGTAAGCGGTGGCGTTTCGCAGGTAGGTTGGGCTGAAATGGTCGTCGGCCAAGCCTGCCACGTCTTGCTCCACCAGGACCTTGGACTCGCCGTACGCCGTGACCGGGTTGAGCGGCGCCGTTTCGTCATGGATCGCCTCACCCGCCGCGCCATACGTACTGCAAGACGAAGAGAAGACAAAGCGCTCCACTCCCGCCGTCTTGGCCAGTTTGGCCAGCCGGACCGAAGCTACATGGTTGATCTCATAAGTGAGACTCGGATCGACGTTGCCCAACGGATCGTTCGATAATGCAGCCAGATGTACTACGGCGTCGAATCCCTCGAGATCCGAACTCGTCAGATCGCGGATGTCTTTTCGGACCTCCGGAATCTCCGACCCGGAATCCCCAAAGGCACAACCCGCAAACAGATCCGAGTCCAGGCCGACCACCTCATGGCCAGCCGAACAAAGGATGGGTCCCGCCACGGCACCGATATAGCCTTTATGGCCGGTTAACAATATTCTCATTCTCGTCCAACTCCTGCTTGAAATGGATTTGATCCTATGATGGCGATAAAAGAGGCGTCAGGCAGGTGACAAGGCGGCCTGGCGTGAGGCTGCCACCCCGCTCATCACCTCTTCCCTGCTACTTTCCGCAACGGCCGACAGCAGACCCTTCTGATACAGCGAATCCGCCGCTTCGCTGATGAGGGAGAACGGGATTCCGGACTTCTCTGCGACGTCCAGCAGAGAGTGCTCTCCATCGGAAAAATTCAGAACCCAGAGACGCGCGTTAGTCTCCGCTCCAATCGTATCGCCGCCGGTGGAGCAGTAGAGGTTTCGCCGTCCCAGTTGGGGCTCACAATAAGGGTTCAGGTTCCAATAGCGTCGATTGTTCTCCAGCACGTCCAGGATTGCGACGCACATCCGAAGCGATCCCGCAAGTTGTAGCGGCCGGATGAAATCGAGATTGTCGGCCGAAGTGTGGTACTCGGGAAAACTTCCCCAGATACTGCGCATGAGACAGCCTACAGCGAGGTTGAAGCCCGGAGAGCAGTACTGTCGCTCGTCATAACCATAGGGAGAAAACTCCAGAATCTCAGCCGATTCTCCGGAGTGGCTGAGAACATGCGCCACAGCCCGGTCAATCTCGGCATTTCCCCGACGACTCTTCTTGTAGTGAAAACCACCCTGGTCACCGACGCATGTCAGCACCAGCCCATGGCGGATGCGTCCAGCCGTCTCGCGGTTTCGCGCCAGCCAGGTGATGGCTCCGATGGTTCCAGGAATAAACAGGAACCTGTACGAGTACCGAAGGTCCCGTCCCGACAAAAACTGTGCGAGATACGTTGCCACCGTGAGGCCTGAGAGATTGTCATTCGCCAAAGATGGGTGGCAGGCATGACAGGAGATCAAGACCTCGTCCGACGAGCGCCCGGCCAAATAGCACTCTCCATAAGTCAGGTGCCCGTCTTCCAGAGTGGAGTCAATGCACACCTCGTACTCGCCATCTTCCAGCGCGCGCATCGCGTTGTGCGAAAGACAAAACCCCCAGTCTTCCTTGTAGTAGGATGTTCGGTAAGGGATCCAGTCGGGATGCTCCGCTATCGTGAACAAGTGCGGCTTGAGCTCGCCCAGCGGCATCGTGGCATGCACCGGAACGCTGTAATTCATTATGTGCAGGTTGTCTTGCTGAAAGTCCACAAGTCGCTTCCCGTCGGAACCAGCGATATAAGCGTCTCGAATATTCCACTCCTTGGGTACTGTCCAGTCAAAGACCCGCGTCCCCGTGGGCACCTCAAACATCTCGAGCGGAATGCGCTCCTTGATCAAGCTCAACGTCCGCCGGATCCCATCGCCGGTGATGCTTCGGCAGATCGGGTAGAGGTCCGCTGCGAAGCGGTGCGATTGCTCGCCGATTGTCGCCGTATCTCTCTGATCGAGTTCCTTCAGCAGGCCCATCGCGTTATTCAAAGTTCGGGTAGCTCCGGTCGCGTTCGGAAATCACTTCCACCTTCTCCGGCCAGGCAATCTGGAATCCCGGATCATCCCAGCGCACTCCGCGGGCCGAATCCGCGTCGTAGAATTCCGACATTTGATAGAAGACTTCGGTCTGGTCTTCCAGGGTGAGAAAACCGTGCCCGCACTCCTCAGGGACGTACACGCTGTTCCGCTTTTCAGCCGTCAGAACCACCGCGACCCAGTCTCGGTACGTCGGCGAGTTCCGGCGTAGGTCCACCACAACGTCGTAGATCGCTCCCTTGGTGCAACGCACCAACTTGCTCTCCGCATAGGCCTTCGCCTGAAAGTGGATGCCACGCAGCGTCCCCTTTCGGGAGTTGAAGGAAACGTTACACTGCACCAACCTGGGATTCAGCTTGTTGCTCTCAAACTCCTTTTGGCACCAAGCCCGCGCGAAGAATCCACGTTCGTCACACTTGGGCTCGAGGTGAATTTCAAACGCCCCATGCAGCTTGGTTTCACGGAAGATCATCAGTGAGTGCCGTCGTTTGCGAGCGCGATGAGTTTTGCTTGCTCTGTAAGCAATCAGGAATGAGCAGCCGGCGCGATCGCTCTTACACTCGCCGTCAACTTCGCTTTGTGCTTTAAGGAACAAATGAAGAAATATTCCACGGCGAGCTTGCGACTGATCAGGGGTATGTTCATGTTGATGTGCATTTGCAGGGTCTTCATGAATTGCCGATTCGGCTCGTGATGATGCCAATGGTGCGAGGTCGGGAAGAACCTGTGGATGTGAAAAACCTGCCCCAAGCTGTGATGAAAATCCTCAAATGACTGAACATTGCTGTAGGGCCAGTAGACCCGCTTGTCGCGATGATTAAAATTGACGTACGAGACGATGAATGTGCCGCCCGCACTCAAAAGCCGGGCTATCTCGGAGAATTTCTGCGACTGAAAATTCCCGGTGTATTCAAAAACGCCCTGGGCTAGAACGATGTCAAACTGTTTGTCACCGAACTGGATTGGCGCTTCCAGAAAGTCTGTTTCGATAAGGTTGGGTGCAGGCCGGCGTATAGCAATATCGATCCCATAGTAATGGATATTGCCGTGAAGAAGGTGCATCAAAGCCGCCGGTCCGCAACCAACATACAGAAGGTCGCACTCTTTTCCTCCAGCGACTCGGTTCACTATACGCGCAGCTTTTTCCATTCGAAAATGGGGCTTCGCGTATTTCACGTTCTCCTCAATCCAAAAATCTCTTTTGTAATACTCCGTGGCCACCCGTGGCACGATCTTATTTCCCCCCTCAGTCAAAGTGCAGTACAAACGCTCCCTAGCTCTCATCGGCGGCATCGAGGTGGCCGTGAAACGGAGAGCTGTGGACACTTGGCTTTTCACTCCAGACTCCGGCTGCCTCTTCGCGGAACGTGCGGTAACCTAAGATGAGCAACATGGCCAGGGCGGCCCCCGTTGAATCGATGGCGCAGTCGGTGACGCATCCGTGCCGCCCCGGCACAAAGACCTGGTGGAACTCATCGGTGAGCGAGTATGCCGCCGCAGCCAAAACGCTCAAGAAGGCCCTTGGTCGCTCCCCCCTCAGGGCGCCTTGGATCGGAAAACACCGATGAAGGAGGAGAGCAAAGATTCCGTATTCAGTCAGGTGCGCGAGCTTCCGGCTCACTTTGTGAGCCGTGCCGAACCCAGCCGGCGAGAGGGCAAGATGAAAAAAGGCAAGAGCTCTCGCCAGAAAAGATTGAGAAGTAACTTCTCCAAAGGTTGCCGTGGAAAGATAAAAAATAAATACTGCCCAGAGGAGTGCCGAAATACGCCACAGCATCAGGCCGGACTTCCGTTCAGTTCTCGTCGGCAACAGACAGGGCAGGCTCAAGTCTCCAAAACGCAATGCCGCAACGGGCCGTCACGACTCGCTAAGAGGGCGATGTCAACACACTGGAGTAGGCTAGGAGTTAAATGCCTCTGTGCCAGAAAGGCGTTGGGCAGTATCTCTGGCGATGGCGATGATTAAAGTTGGCGTACGAGACCAGGAATCTGCCGTCCCCGTTCCAAGTGCCGGTACGGAGGTCCCAAGTTCTGCAGGATAAGATGGTACTGCTCATCCAAAGCCTTACGACATCCTTCCGCCTTCTGCCTAATCATCGGCCTCAAGCTCGCGGCATTCTTCTCGAGTTGGCAGAATTGCTCGATCAGTCTTTCCGGCTTCAAGTGATTGATGTCCTGGCAGTATTCCGATAATCCCATCTGGCTCATCAGGGACACGCACTTATGATGGAATGAAATCGAGATCACGGGCCTATTGAGAAGCAACGCTAACAGAACATTGTGAAACCGGGTAGCCACCACGAGGTCCGTTGTGGCGAGCTGCGACAGCAGGTCCTCAACCGATGCGATGGGTTCATCGATAATCCGCCCCTTTTCGGGCCACCCTGAGCGTTCCTTCAGTAACGATTTGAAGTGCCGCGTTACGGGCGCGTCCACAAGGTCTCCGATCAATAATCGGACGTTGTATTCGTGGGCCAGAAGCCACTTCACGAACTCGACCAGAGTCTCCAGATAGGCTGCATAAATAGCGTCAGAAGGCTTCTCGACGCTATACTTCCCGGCGTACTCCATCAGGCCGAGGCCAACAACCAATCTGTGCCCCTTGCTGTCATGGCCACGTGGTATCAGACTTTCGGGGAGGCTGAAGGCCAGATCCGGGTAGACCCTATCTTGCTCAGCCCGGAAACCGATGCCCTTAAGGTATCGCAGCGTGGACTCGTCCCGGTAGGAGCGAAAGTCTGCCAGGGAGAGCGCTGTTTTGACCAAGAATCTTCCGATGCGACTGTAGACGGGACCGGCTCCCACGCTTATAAAGAGGAGGTTGCACCGGCACAATTTCGCCGTGGCTGCCCACCTGAACAAATCATACGGACCCCAATGGAAGAGAGTGTAAGCATCGTTCAGTAAGCCCGTTCCGGGGACGACTAGGGCGTCTGTGCCCCACAGTGATTTGAACCCTTTCAGCCACCGATAAACCTCGATGGGTATGCCAATAACAAGTTTTCGTGCCCATCTAGCCAGTGGATCGCGGAGCGCCCAGGGTTGGACTAGGACGTCCTTGCTGGGCACTGCGCTAATGTTGTAGCCTGCGGCAACGGTCTCCGGACCGGTGCAGATGCAATTGAATTCAGCATCCGGCGCCAGACGGCGGAGGTGATAGAGCATTGCTTGCAGGGTACTCTCATTGCCAAAGTTACCCCACCCAAAGTGCCCGAAAAGAGCTATCTTACTCCTCGCTCCCCGAGCGGCGGTAGAATCCCTTTGAGCAAGCGACGCGGTCGACGAGGATGTTGCCTTGACGGGCTGTTCTATGGTTCTCAAAGTTTCCAATTCGTTCATCACTCACAGCCACTGTCTTGATGCAGCGTGACGAGCGTCCCTATTGGCTAACCGCTCGACGAATTCTCCAGCGCTGAATTTGAGGATCGCCCTTATCTATCAAGACGTGACGACAGGCCAGGCTCCCGTCCCGAGTGCTGAGTGGCCCGCTTGCTACTTCGATCGCAAGGCATCTATCGGAGAGTGCATCGCTTCTTCGACGAAGAATTTCCACGCGGTCAGAAACCTCTTCAGGACAGCAGCGGTGCATCGTAATCTGCCCCAAGAGGGAATGGGGCTGCTTAGTACGCACACCAAGTGTTCCTTTAACATCCGGCACCACGGCAACACCAGCCTACGGTTATCGTCGGCATAGGCGAATTTTGCCCTCTCCCTCACCGTGGATCCTCGTTTGCACGTCGAGGCCTCGAGGTGCTCTCGCCGGGAGAACAGCTCTTCCTCGATTTGCTTGATACATCCGTGAAGCGCGATTCTAAAGAGCATGATGTGATCGGACCCGGCGTACCAGCCCATCGAGCCACTTTGTTCCAGGACGTCGCGCCGGATCAAGCCGTATTGGAGCCAAAGGAAGTCGGTACTTTGCGCCGCCAGCGCCATGAATTGCTCGATCCTTGATTCGGCCGTCGGGCCCAAAACGGAGAGTTCGGAAGCCTGTCGCCGCAGCACTCGGCCATGCGCATCAACATAGGAGAACTTGGGAAAAGCCAATACCACGCGCTCGTCCTTTTCAAGTTCCTGGATGCACCTCTCGATGAATTGAGGCGCAAACAGATCGTCATGCGATATCCATTTAAAATACTTGCCGCACGATAGGCGAAACACCTTGTCAAAATTGAAACAAACCCCCATGTTCCGTGCATTTTGATACACACGGATCCGGCTGTCTTGTTCGGCAAATTCGCGACAGAGGGCCACGGTGCGATCCGTGGAGCTGTTGTCACAAATGATCAACTCCCAGTTGGGGAACGTCTGAGCCTGGGCGCACTGGATCGCCCCCGCGACAAAGTTCTCCCCATTGTAGACAGGCAAACCCATACTGACGAGTGGCGCTTCTGTTTTCATACAAGATACCGGCGAGAGCACATCAACTCGATGCGAATCGGAAGCCGCACCGAGTGCTCCTATCTTGGAAGCGCGGTTTCCGCGGTTTGGGCGCATCCCAGCACCCACGCGTTCCGTACCGGATCGAAGTGTTTAATGACTTGGGCAGGATTTCCGAAAAGCACGGAGTATGCCGGGAAACTTCGAGTAACCACGGCGTTCGCCGCCACCACACAATTCCGACCCAACACCAACTCGCCCCGAGTACACACAAATGCCGCTCCCTGGCCGATCCAGGAACCTTGGCCGATGCGAATTCGGCCTCCCTCGGTACCACCCTGTTCACCAATTGGCGGTTTGCCATCTTCGTGGGTGTAGCCATGGTCCATCATCAGCACCGACTGTCCAATTATTACATCCCGTTCGATATGGACGCAGTTTTTGGCGGATACCAAACACCGGGGACCTATCATGGTGTCGTCATCGACCACGATAATGGGTTCCCCCTTCTGCTCCGGCGGAGCGGTGACATGGATAATCGCATCCTTCCTGATTTGGACCGAAGTACCAAGCTTGATTCGGTACGCTCGAGACCTCTGCCAATCACAGGTCTGATGAACGGACACCTTCCGCCCGAGCGACGCAAACGGATAGGTAAGACTCACCCAAAGGCTATACAGCTTGGTGAGGGTCCTGGGAAGAAGCCGCAACGGGTCTTCCATCGGAGACAGTTGGTTAGGAGGCAGCGCCACGGTGCTCCCTGTCCTTCTCGTCGTCATTCGGTTTCCAGATGGCGGCGTAGAAGCCTCCTCAAAGCCAAATTGCCCTCGACCGCCAGTCACCTCAACTTGACTCCGTCGAAACTGCTGCCGGGGTTGGTGCCTCAACGGACTTGCTTGAGGGACCCATCGCCCCAGTTAAGCAAGATGGCGACGGCGGGTTGGGCGGTGAGGGAGCGAGCCGTTCAACAACTCGGCCCGGATTTCCCTCAATCACGGAATAGGATGGGGCACTCCTCAAGACCACGGCGTTAGGACCAACGACGGAATTCCGACCCAAAACCAACTGGCTGCCTGAACACACAATGGCTGCTCCTTGGCCGATCCGGCACCCTCGCTCGATACGGATCCTGCCGCCCGGCATGGGAGGCTGTTTCTTGATCGGCACATTCGGGTCCTCATAGGCGTGGCCGTGGTCGACAATCAGCACCGATGGTCCGAGATAGACATCCCGCTCGAGGTGAATTTGGTTCTTGGCGCTGATCCAACTCCGTGCACCTATGCGGCAACCGTCATCGATGACGATGTTCACCTCATCGGTGGCCTCGGGAATGATGTTGAGCCACACATCCTTGCCGATAACCACCGAATTGCCCAGCTTGATCCGGTGGGCCATGGCCCTGTTCACCACGAACGTGTAATGGATGGACACGCTGCGGCCCATGGAGGCGAACGGGTACGTTGCGCGTAGCCACAGCGTGTACAACTTCGAAAGCGCCCAAGGGAAAATGCCCAACGGGTCTTCCCAGTGGGCGCGCGATTTGTTGCGAGCATCAGCCATCATTCAATGGGAATCTCAATGCCAGTTAGGGGGCAACCCTTGTGGTTGTCCCAGGGCGGGCGCGAGCGCCGCCCCTACGACTTCCAGAAAAACGCGTGGATCGATTCACCGCCTCCCGCGAGAGGAGCCAAAGCCAGGAGAGCCTGAAGAACGGTCATGCGAGCCAGCTTGCGCGCCACCCGCCAAGGGAGTCTGGGGGGGCTGAGGTAGGCCTGTGGGGTCCGGGAGATTCCTACGGCGCGGGATAGCTGATCAAAGCAATAACGAATGTTGACACCCACCGCGGCATTTCGCCTCGTTACCAGGGAAATCTCCCGTAGTCCCTCGGACTTCGCGAGGTACCGGAGCGAGGCAGGCGAGTAGTGGAACAAGTGGCGAGGCAACTCTAAGCCGCCCCAACAGGATTTGAAAACCCGGGCTTCCGCCGAATCGATGTTGGGTACTAAAACGTAGAAGATGCCGCCCGGTTTCAACCACTCCCTCACCTTGGCCATGACTTGACGCGGTTGGTAGAGGTGCTCGAGCACGTCGAAACAAGTGATGACGTCAAAGGATTCGGGTGGGAACGGGGCCTTAACAATATCTCCCACAAAGACCCGGGCACCCGTCTTCTCTTCCGCGGCTTTCGCACAGTCCGCAGACATCTCGATCCCATGGAGTTTCCAGTCTTCACCCTTGAGATACTCTAAGAACGACCCCGAGCTGCAGCCCAGATCAAGGAGCGACCCGCTCTGCTTATATTGGATCAGCGCCGCCCTGCGGTGTCGCCAACGGTGAGTTGCTATCTCGCCCGCCCCAGAGATAAGCCGGTGATACGCGTCCGTATAATGTTCGCCCATCTCTTCCGGCCGGGGTGGTCGGTTCAACCACACCACCGAGCAAACCCCGCAACGGACAAGGGTGTAAAGCTGTCCCCTGCCGTGAAACCGATCGGGCGCCTGAAGCCATTCTCGAGCACCGACATGTCCGCAGAGGGGGCACGGCCCGATGCCGCAGGTGTTTGGGCCGGCTGTTTCGGCCAGCCAAGTGGCCTGGTCCGGCGTTGCAATCGACTCCGAAAGCAAACTCATACCGAGATCTTTCACACCATCTGTCCGTGGGAAATTTGCTCTGCGTGCTCCTGGCGTGCCGCAGATTCAGCAGAAAGCTTTGACCAATCCGGCAGATCCGCCAAGATGTCCTTCTGGCGCGCGGTAGGGACACCCATACCCGAGTATAGAAACCCGTGCGACAATACTTCTTCCCGAGAAAACATGTTGCGCCCATCAATGAGGACCGGGCGGTCCACGACCGCTCGCAGCCGAGGCCATTCGACAGTTCGAAACTCGTCCCACTCGGTAAGGATGAGGATGGCGGCTGCGGACTGAGCCGCTTCGTAGATGTTTTCGCAGTATGTCACTTCCGGGTATTGCTTCCGCGCGTTTGCCATCGCCTGGGGGTCGTAAGCCCGCACTTTACAACCCTCGGCGAGAAGTCGTTGAATGATTCCCAGCGAGGGGGCGAAGCGAGTATCATCGGTGTCAGGCTTAAAAGCGAGACCCCAAACAGCAATCGTCTTGCCTCGCAACACCCACAGCTCCCTCTTGGCCTTTTCCAGAAACAGATCAACCCGGCGTTGGTTGATTCTTTCGACT
>Ga0187846_10000766_pt1 | contig 18270 bp, 14 predicted proteins | sample TC_taG_FD_161473 | JGI IMG/M metagenome (GOLD analysis project Ga0187846, IMG submission 161473) | Biofilm microbial communities from the roof of an iron ore cave, State of Minas Gerais, Brazil - TC_06 Biofilm (v2) | ecosystem: Environmental > Terrestrial > Deep subsurface > Cave > Wall biofilm...
TAGTGGGCGCCATCCATAGGGTCTCGCCGCAGACCAAATTCATCGGCCTTGCCCTTGGGTTCCCGATGTGGGAACCAAAGTACTTCACGTATTTCCTCAATCCGCGGAACCATCAGCCTGGAGTTCCGATCGATTTTGTCTCATATCACTGCTACACAACCTACAGGTCGGAATTCAGCCGCAAGGAACAGATCACCACCGTATTTGACCAGACGGATCAGTTGCTCGACGCGATCCGCTACAGCGAAGCTATTCGCGATGAGTTCTCGCCGACGACCGGCATGATCCTCGATGAACTCGGTACGGGTCCGGTCGGGTGGGCTGTCCTGGATTCAAGCACCGAATACCTGCCGTTCGAATTTCAATTGTCCGCTGCCATGTACGCGTACCTCTACGGTCAAATGGCGGTGCTGGGGGTGGACGCAGGTAACGTGTCAGGCCTGGTTCGAAGCCGCCCCGGCTCGATGTTTCAGGAACTCGCCATGTTGTCGGAAGCTGGGCAACCAAACAATCGTTACTGGGGATTGAAGCTGCTGGTGGATAATCTGCGACCCAGCGACAAACTTGTGGCAACGGGCGTCCCGTCCCCCAGCATGCTGGGAGGACACGAGTACCGGGAACTGCCGGTTTACGTGCAGGCGTTCGTCACCCAAAGCGGCAGTCGGAAGCTCCTGCTGGTCAACAAACGGGACGGACCGAGCGACGTATTGGTTCCGAGCGCCCAAGGGGCTCGGATGGAATTTGTTGATCGGACCACGGCGAATCTGCAAGCCAGTTCCCTGCAACTGCTTAGTGATACGATCACGCTAAACGGACTGGCGGTTGCCGTTGTGACGTTTCCGAAAATGCCGGGTCTTTGAGTCTGCTACTCACGTGATTAGAGCGCTAATCATCTGCGCTGGCCTGATTTCTAGCTCCGGGCAGTCGGGCTCCCCATCGGTTTCCGCCGAAGCAGCGGCCGCTGAACTCGAAGCGGGACGTTACGCCCAGGCGGAAAGAGACTTCCGGCGGATTGTAGCCGCCTATCCCGAAATGGCGGAGGCTTACACGAATCTGGGGCTTTGCTACTTCCTTCAGAAAGAGTACCCGCAAGCTATCTCGAGTTTTCAGCGCGGACTGAAACTACAGCCCGACATGGCTAACGCCTGGTTGTTTCTGGGAATTTCCCTCTTCGACTTGAACAAACCCTCCCAGGCGATTGTGCCGTTACGTCGCTACACCGATTTGCACGCCGGGGACGTGCAGGGTCACAGTTACCTGGGCATGAGTCTGCTGAGCCTCGAGCGATACAAGGAGGCTGCCGGAGAATTGTCGGAAGCGCGAAGGCTCGGTCCCCGCAACACGGAGGTTCTCTACCACCTGGCCCAATGCTATTTGCACCTCACGCGGGCGAAAGGCGCTGATGTGGAACACCTGAAAGCGGACTTCCAGCGGACAGTCGGAGAGATTGCGGCCATTGACCCGGATTCTGTACGACTGCACCAACTGAAGGCGGGGTTTTACGAGGCCGACAATAACTCCGACAAAGCAATCGCGGAACTGGAAGCAGCGGTAAAAGACAAGCCGCACACGCAGGGGCTGTATTACACACTGGGATGCCTTTACGCGAAAAAATACCGCTACGATGAGGCGATTACCCAATTCAATGCGGAGCTAGCCCTCGATTCACCGTATCCACGGACCTACTTGCAAATGGGTCACGCGTATACACAGCAGCATGAACCGGGAAAAGCTCTCGATTTTCTGGATAAAGCTACTCGCGCCGAGCCTGAAAACCCGGCTCCGTGGGTTGACAAGGGTCGTATCTACACAATGACGAACCACTATGATAAGGCTGCTGCGGCATTCGAACGAGCTGTCCAGTTGGGAGACCACACGCCGTCTACATACCTGCTTTTGTCGACGGCTTATCGAAAGATGGGCAGGATGGAATTGGCGCAGCGGGCGGCGCGAAAAAGCGAGGAGGCGACGCACCAGCGAAGTGAAAAGATGCTCGAGCTCATTCGGGAAAAGAATGAGAAACCCGATAAGTGACCTCGGCGGATGGGCGTGGTAGGCAGCAGCGCGGTCCCGATGATTTCATTTGCTGATGCTGATGTCAGGAGGCAATAGGTGGGAGCGGCAAGCACTTTTGAGAGAAGGGACTTTCTGAAACTCGCGTGTGCCGGGACGTTGGTCTTGGGCGCGCACGGCAGCAAGGTGCTAGCGGACGAAAAGCCGGGTGCGAAACCGTTGCGGGGGATCTTCCCTACTGCGCAGACGCCGTTCACGGACGCGAATAAGCTGGACTTGGACGCCTTGGTGAAAGAGGTGGGATTCGTTGACCGCTGCGGGGCGCACGGCTTCGTGTGGCCGCAGATCGGGAGCGAGTGGATCACCCTAACCGATAGAGAGCGCCTGGACGGAGCCGAGGCGATTGTTTCAACGGGAAAAGGATTGCGGCCCGCGATAGTGATTGGAGTCCAGAGTCCGCAAGTGACCACCGCGGTGAAGTACGCGAAGCAGGCGGCACGGCTGGGCACCGATGCCATCATTTCTCTTCCTCCCTCCGAGCAAAGCGACGCGAAGACCGACCTGGAGTACTACCAGACGATTGGCAAAGCGACCGAGCTGCCGTTATTTGTGCAATCCGCAGGCAACATGACGGTGAACTTGATTATCGAGTTATATAAAACCATCCCTAACTTTCGGCATGTCAAGGACGAGGCGGGAAACCAGTTGCTGAGAGTCGGACCGCTCCGCGAAAGAAGTTCAGACCAGCTCAAGGTGTTTTCTGGGGGACACGGGCGTGATTTGATCGACGAAATGCGGCGAGGATTTTCCGGCTCCATGCCGGCAGCTTCGTTCGTCGATCTTTACGCGCAGACGTGGGACCTCTGGCACGAAGGCAAATACGACAAAGCCATGGCCATGCAGGGCAGAACGCTGCTGTTGCTCACTGAAATGATGAGCCATGGCCCAGAAGCGATGAAGTACATCTTGTGCCTCCGCGGAGTCTTCAAGACCTATGGCATCCGTAAACAGCAAACTGCAGCCTTTTCTTCGGCCACAAAATTGGCCACGGGCAATAACAAGGAAATGCACCTCGACGACGAAGGCAAGCAGGCGCTTCGAGAAACACTAGACTACTTGAAGCCTTACCTGAGGGCGCAGGAAACAGATTAGGAGACCGTATGCGAAAGAGGGTCATCTCGCGTCGTGATTTCCTGGGGAACTCGACATTGGGCATGATGGGAGTCGCCGGGGCTTCGGCTCTGACGAACCCGGGCGAGGCCGCGGCCCGCTCAGTGGGGATAAAGCCTCGGGACCTGCCCGACCTCACGATTAAGCAGGTCAAAGTGTATGTCATCGACACCGGGGCGGGGAAATCAAGTAAGTACGCTTACGAATACATTGCGGCGATCGTGACGAATGGCGGCATCGAGGGTAACTACACGCTGGTGAACCGCTACTGGCACCCCAACTGGAGCAATCTCGGTTGGTTAGACTATGCCAAAGGCCTGCTGCTGGGCAGAAGCGCGCTTGATCTTTCTGCGCTTACCTCACAGTGGGCGCCGACTCAGCGCAGAATGGGGCAGTCTTCCTATGCGGCGGCGATCGACAATTGCTTGTGGGACATCCTTGGAAAAGCCGTGGGACTTCCCATTTACCGAATTCTCGGCGCCTATCGCGACCGAGTATTGGCGTACGGCAGTTCCCAACACCTCGACACGGTGGAGGAGTTCGTTGCCGACGTTCAAAAGTGCAAGGCACAAGGCTTCAAGGCTTACAAGGTCCATCCGCCATGGAAACAGCTTAGCAACGGATATGCTGACCACAATTACAAATTGGATATGGAGGTGGTGAAGGCAGTTCGGAAGGCGGCTGGCGACGATTTCTTCCTGCTCATGGATCCGGTAGGAATCTACACGCGACAGGAAGCCTTCGCGGTCGGTCGCGTGTTGGACGAGTTGGGCTATGTGTCCTTCGAGGATGCGCTTCCCACCAAGGATATTGATGGCCTCGTGGAACTTTGCAATGCGCTCGATGTGCCGGTTACGATGGGCGAATTTCTCGGTTCACCTTACTACTTCGGCGAGTACATTCGCCGCGGGGCCCTCGATGAGGTGCGGTTCGTCGTCGATAACCTAGGCGGCATCAGCGGCGGGATGAAAGTTGCCCAGTTGGCGGAGACTTTCAACATGCAGTGCCAACCCCACAACTGGGGCACTACGTTCGACCATGCCGTGCATTTTCACTGTGAACTTGCCATGCCGAACAACACCTGGTTTGAACTGACACTCCCCGTCGGTTTCAGCGACCGCACATACATAAAGGACCGCATCAGGATTTCGGCGGATGGGTACGTGCATGCGCCTACCAAGCCGGGAATGGGGTACGAGATTGATCGCAACGAACTGGATAAGGTGACGGTGAGGATTGACATATGAAAGAAGATCGAAGGCCGCAGCTCAACGCATCACGTCGCCGTTTCCTTGGCTCGGTTGCCGCGGGTGCAGCGGCAGGCGCCTTTGACCCGCAGAGAACCGTCAGTGCAGCCGTTCAAGCAGCCGGAATCAAACCGAAGGAGCTTGCTATCAAGGAAGTCGAGGTCTACGTTCTAAAGTCCAACGAGCAGATCGCCTCGGTAGTAACGAACAGTGGAATTGAAGGCAATTACGCCCTCGCCCCACGATACCCTCACGCTAACTGGAGCAATCTGGGGTGGCTCGAGTACGCGAAAAGTGTATTGCCCGGCAAAAGCATCTTAGAATTTCCGGAATTCACCGACCAGTACCGATCGAGTATCGGACAGCTTTCGTATTCATCAGCCATCAATAATTGCTCTTGGGACATCCTCGGCAAGGCCCTGAACCTGCCCGTGTATCGTTTGCTCGGCGCCTACAAGGACCGCGTCAGGGCATACGCAAGCTCTCAGCATCTCAAGACTCCAGACGATTTTGTTGTCGATCTTCAACACGCCAAGCAGCAGGGGTTCACCGCCTACAAGATTCATCCACCTTGGGCTGGTCGATAACGCCGTGGATTACCGGCTCGACATAGAAGTTGCGAAGGCCGTGCGACAGGCCGCTGGCGATGGTTTCGCGCTCCTCTTCGACCGCGTAGGCGCATACACGCGAGACGAAGCGACTAAGGTCGGCCGGGTACTCGATGAATTGAACTGCGTGTCTTACGAAGACCCGATACCAACGAGCGATGTTGACGGTCTTGTGCAACTGACCCAGGCTTTGGACCTCCCGATAACGATTGGAGAATTTATCTTCTCGCCTTACGACTATTCTGAGTACATTCGCCGCGGCGCGGTGGATGAGGTACGGTTTATCGTCGACAACATCGGCGGGATCACCAGCGGCATAAAGATCGGGCGCATGGCGGAGTGCTTGGGCATGGAATGCCAGCCGCATAACTGGGGGACGACGCTGGACCACGCCGTCCATTTCCATTGCGAACTGGCGCTCCCGAACAACACTTGGTTCGAAATGACACCAGCCGCAGGGTTCGACGGATCGCCCCTATTTTAAAGACCAGATCCGTATCGATAAGGATGGTTACGTGCCCGCACCCGTGAAGCCCGGACTTGGGTATGAGATTAGTTACGACGTGCTGGATAACCTGATTAAAAACGTCGAGCGATAGCGCGGCCGCCCGCGTTGTGCAGATACCCAGGAATGTGACAGGAGGTTGCGTTGCGAACCTTCAAACTCTGCTTGGTATGGCTGGTGTTTTCAACGGCGAGCAGGGCTCTCGCTAGTGAGGCCGAGCTTATTCCTTACGTGGCTGTCGCGCCCGACCACTGGAACTTCGAGTTGGGTGGCGGCTTGTCAGATGCGCATTCCGGAAAGCGCGCCCTACATGTTGTGATCGACGCAAGCATTCCGGCCGAACAGAACTATGCGGAAGTGCTCCAACCCCTGGACGGAATCTCTCCTGGTTCGAAGCTCGCGGCATCGGTGTGGGCGTGTGGATCCGATCCCGACGTGCGGCTTGCATTGGTATTCCTGGATCAGCACGGGAAGGAGATCTCTGAAGTCGCCGGTGCCCCAGCGAAGGCAGCGCGTGAGTGGCAACAACTGAAGGTGGAGGCTGAAGCGCCCAAGGGTAGTCGCACCGTGAATGTTTCACTCCAAGTGCGGTCCCCCGGTTACGCGAGCTTTGATGACGTTGCAATTTCGGGACACAGCTTGGCAAATGACGGCTTTGAGGAGGGCTGGTCGGGGTGGCATGACGGAGACAAAAATGAAAACGTGGGGACGATCTGGATCAACGACACTAATTTTGTGCCTTGGGGCTTGAATTATGACCGGACCATCCTGAACGGCAAAGATCTGGTTCTGGAAGAGACGCCTCTGGACAAAATCGACCGCGATTTTAGAACGGCGCACCAACAGGGCGCCAATGCCATCCGAGTGTTCCCGGAAGTACGCCGATACATGCCAACCTACATGGCGATGAACGAGTCCGCTCTTAAGTTTTTTGACCAAGTAGTCTTGCTCGCCAGAAAACACAACCTCCGCATTGACCTGACCGGCCTCACGCATGTGAATGTCTCTTCGTTCCCAAGCTGGTATGACCAGCACACGGATACCGAAGTGATGTCAGCCGAAGCGCTATTCTGGAGGACGTTCGCGGAGCGATACGCCGGCGAACCTGCCTTTCTGATGTTTGATTTACAGAATGAACCCTTCACAGCCAAGCCGGGCGCTTCCCGGATCTCCGTAGGCTGTTTCGCCATGAGCGAAGGGCGCCAATTCTGTTACTGCAATCCGCATTTTCGAGATAAACATACAGAGTCCGCCGACTCACTGGCGCATCTCTGGACGAAGACTATGGTGGAGTCGATACGGCGATACGATGATCGGCGTCTGATTACGATTGGTTTATTGCCCACCGCCGCACCTGTATTCGAGCCCGGCAATCCGGGCTTTAATGTCGCCGCAGTGGCGCCGTTGCTCGACATCGTCTCTATTCACGTCTATCCCGACCGGCGCGTCCCGGAGCAAGAAATGGCCGGACCTGACAACAGCTACATTTCGGTGAATCGCGACTGGCTGGAAATGACGTTACGCTATGCTGGACAGTTCGGAAAGCCCGTAATCGTCGAGGAGTGGGGTCCACTTGGTTACGATAAAGACTTGCCATCAAAGTGGTTTCCGGTGTTCATGGACGCATCGCTGCACAATGCCAGCGGCTGGTTCACGTTCTACCACGCGCTCCTCGTTGACGGCGCCACGGGAATCCCTGAGCAAGTGAAGTATTTTCGCGCGCGCCACCAGGAAATGGAATCCCGGAGGCTGGAACGGGCGCCCGCGGACGCGAAACTCCAGATCGACCCTGAAAGCCTGTGGCAGAGTCAGGACAAGATCAATGAAGTTTTGCACGAGTATCGACAACTGCGCCGGTCTGGCAAAAACGTCGATTTCTCGACCTCGGGCACTTGATTGGTCGCCAAGACTTGACGTGAAGCGGTCATCTTCTGCCTCTGCTTACCATGAGCGGGACACTGAAATCCATGATCCTTTATGAGAACCAATCGTAATGCCTCACTTATCGTCTTGAACGTGCTTCTTTCGTGGTCTTTGGTGGTTCCAGCGCGCGCCGAAACCAGCAACGGTGATAGCGTCAGCGTCGGATGGAATCGGGTCATCGCCGTTTCCAAAACGGCTGTGACATTACAGCTCGGTGCTTTTCCGCCCAACCGTCGCGGCTCGAAGATCCACGACCAACTCTTTCAAGCGCTCCGGATTTTGGGGGCAGACTATGTTCGCTACGTCCCCTGGCTCCCTTTTCCCCGGTTGGGCGTCGCGGAACTCGAACCTCCGGCTAACGGAAAGACATCCTGGGACTTCTCGCTGATTGACCCCATGATGATGGATTTTCTCCGTGCGACCGAGGGGCACTCCACCATCATCAGCTTCAGCACCATCCCTCAGTGGCTGTTCAAGACTGAAAAGCCGGTGCCTTACCCTGCCGATCCCGATGAAATCACCTGGAGCTACGAACAGGGCACCGAACTGCGGGACCCGAGCATGAAGGAACTCGCGGATTACTACGCGCGCCTCGCAAGCTGGTATATGCAAGGCGGTTTCACCGATGAATATGGCAAGCGGCACGAGTCCGGCCACCATTTCACTTTCCCCTACTGGGAAGTGCTAAACGAACCGAACCTTGAACATCTCACCACGCCGGAACAATATACCGCCCGATACGATGCGATCGTCAGCGCAGTTCGGAAAGTTTCGCCGCAGACCAAGTTCGTAGGGATGGCCCTGGCTGGTCCGTCGCCCAACATGGGGGCGGACTTCGATACCGTGTCATATTTCGAATACTTCCTCAACCATAAGAACCACCGCCCGGGTATTCCTCTAGACATGATTTCGTATCATGCCTACGTGCAACCTGCCCCCGATGAGGATCTCGCTGCCGACTGCTTTACCTTCTTTGATCAGGCCAACGCCTTTCTCGGGGATATGCGATATGTTGAGGCCATACGCAAACGGCTCTCACCAGACACACGCACGACCATCGATGAACTCGGGTCTATCCTGCCGACCGATTTTGGCCAGATGAAGCCCGGGTATGTGTTCAAGCCGATACCCCCGGCCTACTGGAATCTATCCGCCGCCACGTTTGCCTATCTCTACGCTCACCTGGTCCGTTTGGGCATAGATGTCGTAGGTGAATCACAGTTGTTGGGGTATCCCGGCCAATTCCCCAGTGTGTCGATGCTCGATTGGGAAACCGGCCAACCCAATCCACGCTTCTGGATGTTGAAACTTCTGCACGATAACTTTGGCCCCGGGGACAAGCTGGTTTCGACGGACTCAGAAGTCCCTCAAATTTATGCTCAAGCCTTCATTACGCCTGCAGGAAAACGCAAGGTTCTGCTAGTGAACAAGCGAGACTGGGGCACTAAGGTTGCAATGGCGGGAACCGCTGGCGCAACCGAAGAATATGTAGACCAGACTACCGGTTCACAACAGCCTGCCACTTTCCGTTTGAAGAATCATGAACTGGAACTCGGTGGGCTAGCTGTGGCGGTCGTTACATTGACAGAATGATGCCTTCTCGACAAGGCGACCGATGCCGCAACCGACGTTAAAACCACGGGCCTTAATAGGAGCCTGGCATACTCGCGCGAATAGTTGGAAGAGCACAACTACTGGATGCAGAGCGCCTTTGTTCGCTCTATTCGCGGCGCATGCAGCTTTTGCCGCGATGACCGCGACAAATGACCAGCTATCATTAAAGCCGTACCACTTGGTACCTTTCCCACAGAGAGTTACACTTCAGCGTGGCGCCTTGGAAATTGCTTCTCTACCCGAAATCGAATTGACTTCTGGAACTGACGCAAAAGCAAAGCTTGGCGTGGAACAGTTGCGGTCGTTCTTTCAAAGCAGGCATCTGTCGCATGCCTCAGGAAATGGTCTTAGCATCGTCCTTGGCTCACTTGATCGCTCGCCAGATCTGACGCGGTGGCTTGCTTCTGGAGATATCGAAGCATTGCGCGGTCTCAGTTCGCAAGGCTACCTTTTAGAAATTGATAAAAAGCAGATCGTAATCATGGGCCGCACCGGACTGGGAACCCTGTATGGCGTGCAAACGCTGCTACAGATGTTGACCCAGTGCGGGCCGGAGATGCGGCTCCCACTGCTGGGGATTGAGGATTTTCCTGAGGTCCCCAATCGTTATGTGGATATGACCTTTGCCTGGTACGCGCACTATGGAGCTATTAATTTCGGATTCGGCACGCAGCTTTGGAGCGAGCAACAATGGCGGTGGTTCATCGACTGGTGTCTGCGGCACAAGATCAATGGCATCGATCTCTGCATATACGGCTACTGGCCGTTTCGCTTCCCCAAATATCCGGAAACTGTTCTCGCGAATGTGCCGGTGAAAACCTATGACGCGGGAACGGGAAACACGGCCATCGTTCGGATGACTCATCCGAACATCGAACACGAATTCCTTCCGGCGCTGATCCACTATGCTCAGGATCGCGGGATCAGGGTGAACGCCTATATCGGACTGAACACGTTCAACGGGGGGTACGCCCGGGAGCATCCTAACGCTCGGCCGTTTTCTTCCGAATCTTGGGACTATATGTTGGACCTCAGCAGCGTGGCGGCGCGGGAGTATTTGCGCGACTCCGTGCGCCGAATCATGCAGATGGGCTTTGACGGCATCATTTTCGAGATGATCGAATTGCCGAGTTCCGTCTGCACGAAGCCCGCTTGCATCCGCAAGTACTGGACTGGCTACGAAGACACGCTTCCTCCCAATTCCGTTCCCAAGCTCACTCCCCTGCCGGTTCGGATCCGAGCGGACGCCGACATCCTGAACGACCTGTACGGCGTGATTAGACAGGTAAATCCGCAGGCTGATGTGGGGTTGATTTACCATCGCATCGTCGAATTGTACGGATGGAGCTCCACGACGCTGGAGTCCTTCAAGCAGTTTCGGGCGATGATTCCGGCAAAGATCTATTTTCTGCAAGGGCCACGGGCCCCGCGAAACGGTCCGATCGAAGGGTCCGATTTTGAGAAGTGGGTGAATATCGCCGATCCCCAGACTTACCGTCATTCGGATAACATTGGTGGCGATGCTGCTTTTTACGACCGTCTTCTCTATATCAACAACGATCCGGAAACCCGCGGCGACGATCCGGTAGCTTCGCTGGAATGGGAAATTGCGCAACATCGGGCCGCGGCCAAACGGCATCTTCAAGGTGCCACTGGCTATGGGTTCGAATGGTACGGCGATGAAGTCTATCCTCTGATCCTGGCGCAATACAGTTGGAGATCGGGCGGGCCTGAGGGTGTTCCCGACCACGGATTCCTCGAATACGCCAGTCAGTCGATGTATGGCAGTCATGTGGGTACACTGGTGGCGAGGATGCTTGCTCTTTCGCCACCACCTACGGATCACTATCCTTCCATCTGGGTTGAGCCGGCAAATCAAGCGGCTGACATGGCCAAGCAAGCGCTCGACGCCTACTCTGGCACAGAACCGGAGTATCGCAACAGTGTGAAGCAGCTTCGCACGACGACGTTGAGAAGAGCGTGGCTTTATGACGTGGAGCGATTGCGGAAAGCCGCCGAAGAGGCCACAGGAAGCGAAAAAAAAAGTCTTCGTGAACAGGCTTTGGAAAAGGCCAGGCAGGTAGCGAACTTACTTGTGAATGGAGAGCCACGGCTGAACTACCTCGATTGTTACGGTGAGGGTGGGTTCCGCAGTATTTCGGCGACGATTCAAAAACTAGCCGGAGAACTTGGAACGGAAGTAGAGGACAAATACAAGGCGAACTGAATTCTTCAGTTTAACAGCACCTGCAGTTCAACTCTCCAGTTTAGCCCCACTGGAATGGGATGTCGGCAACAGGACGTTAGGGGGCGCTCATGAACAAATGTGATCGGCGAAGGTTCGTAAAGTTATGTGCAGCGGGAGCCACTTCCGCGGAATTTCGACTGTCCGCTCTTGATATGGGAATACCCGGGCATGAAATTCTCGGATTCGATAGACCCCCGGCGTTGGCCGAAGCGTCGGGCGACTGGAAGCAGTTCGCGACGGCTTACTTTACCTATCCGGCGTTCGCAGAGAAAATCACCGTGGAACAGATTAGAGGCAAGGTTCGCGATGCGGTCAGTCTTGGCGCGCAAGTGCTCATGTTTTTCGTGATCCACGAGGGCTACGCGCTATACAAGAGTGATGTGGTCGAGCGCTACCCTTACGCGACGGACTTTGATGTTCTCGCAGAGGTGGCTGCGGAGGCCAAAGCCAATGGGCTGAAGCTGGTAGCGTGCTGGATGGGCATGTACGGTGTTGGTCTGCAGGTGCAGCAGCATCCCGCTTGGCTTCAGGTTAGTTCCGAAGGCGCGCGGAGCGCGCGGAAGGACAACCTAGCGGGTAACTCCATGTGCCTTCGCTCGCCCTTCCAGTATCTCCTACTTCAACAGGTAAAAGAGGTCATCACCCGGTACCCGCTAGATGGTGTTTACTTCGATGGGCTCTGCCAGTTGCACGGTTACTGCTATTGCCAGTACTGCCAGACGGAATTTCGAGCACGGTACGGTCGCGACATTCCCAAGGATCCGGATGATCCCACCTTCTTCAGATTTCGGCTGGACGCCACGACGGAAATTATCCAAGCGCTTCGTGCGGCCATCGACGAATCAAATCCTTCCGTGCTGCTGTTCTTAAATGCCTGGGGAATCGAGACATACTACAGCGTTGGCCTAGACCTTGTTCGCCTCGGCGAATACGTCGATGTGTTCACCCTCGAGTCGCTTTGGGAAGCGACCGGGGTGCCGATTTGGAAAGTCGGGATGCAAAAACAACTGATGGCCGCGGAGACGAAAAAGCCCGTTTGGTATCCGCGCTGGATTGCCCGCAACGCGGACAATGATCTGGCGTGTGTTCCTGCCGCCACGATCAAGGTTTGGGCAGGAGAATCAATGATTAATACGGAGTCGCCGGTGGCCGTTGAGCAGGATGTTTTTGACGTCGATCGATCGCAATTCGCCACCCTTCAGGAATGTCTGAGCCGAGTGAAGGAGGTCGTTCCGTACTTGCGGGACGCTCGTCGGCTCCGTAATGTGGCGCTCCTCCACTCGATAGCGACGAAGGAGTTCGTATACCCACGCAAGAATGAACACGCCTACATGGATAACCTGGAAGGGATGAATTCCGCGTTACTCAACCACCACATTCCTTTCGAACTCGTCACGGAACGCGACGTCGAGGCAGGCTTAAGTAAGAAGCGGTTCAAGGCATTGATCCTTGCGAACGCGATGTGCCTGAGTGACGCCACAGTGAAATCTATAGCCAATTTTGTGAATGAGGGTGGCGGATTGCTGGCCACGTATCGTTCCTCCATGCTCAATGAAAAAGGAGAAGAGAGAGAGGAGATGGGCCTCGCCCAGACGCTCGGAATTCAAACCATGGGTCTCGAGGTGCGACCGGGGGGAGGAGAGGGTGGGACTGCCGCCTTGGGAAGAGAGGCAACAAATTGGTACAGGGTTCTTGAGGGAAGCCCGATCAGCAAGGGGTTGGAAGGTAGGAAGTGCACCTTCGATGGCGGCATGGTGAAGATTCGTACGAGGGGTAAAGCCAGCGTGGTCGCACAGGCGCTCGAATACAACTACGTGAAGCAGGCAACCATTCCGACAGCTTGGTGGCCATGGTGGCCGGGTCAGCCGGGCCTGCCTTTGATTGTTGCCAAGGAAGAGGGGCGGGTGGTCTATTTCGCGGGGGACTTGGATGCTGCCTACTTGCGATGGGGGTGGCCGGAAATTGCGCAACTCATGGCCAATGCGGTTCGATCGGTCGCCGGTCCACCACCTGTTGAGGTTGAGGGACCTACGAGCGTCCAGGCGGAAGTTTACGAAAGCGCGGCATTGCAAAATGGACTCGTCTGTGTGGTCAGCAATCGATCGACCAATCCCTTGTTTCCGCGGCGGGGAGTGGCTGACCAGCACTGGATTACGGAAGTCATCCCCGTATCTAACGTGAAGATAAGAGTTGCAGCTCCAGCGGCCCGGATCCGAGAAGTGACGACGATCACTAAACAGAGGGTGGAGGCCGAAGTACATGAGGGCTTCGTTCACTTGACCGTTCCACTGCTCGCCGAGTACGAAGTGATTTTCGCTCGATGGTGAGATAACCATCAAGCCAACCGATTGTCTGCTGGGCGCGCGAAGTAGCAAAAGAAGACCAATCCTGTGGAGCGGCGGCAGGGCAACACATGGCAGGTCTCGAAATGAATCGGCGTTCGTTCCTGAAGAGAACAGCCGGCGGGATAGCGGGATCCACTGCTTCGAAAGACCTCTCGATAACTCTCCCGGAGGGAATCGACAACTCTCCTCGCCAGTCTGTGGACGATCCGAGGGACGGCGGAATTTTCGGGCATTGGATGCGCGATGAATTCGGGCTGCCGGCGTTTCGATACGAAATGGACCACGTGCGTGACCCACGTGCCATTTGGGACACGGTGATTTTTGGGAAATCCAGCCGTCACTGGCACCAACTGGGAAACGACCGCATCACCGCCGTAGCAACGAACGAAGGATGGTTTCAGCTGTACTCACATGAGTTCGGGCCGCGATGGATCAACATGCACCGGCCCGATCGGCGCTCCTACGCCGGAGGTGTGTCGTTCATCCAGCTCGGCGATCGAATGCTCTCTACATTTTAACGATGCCATCCCAAGGAAGTGGTCGTGGAGAGGATCTGGGGCTGCTCGTACAGCAGGTTCATGGTGGAGTATCAGGGCGTGTGCCTGGAGAGAACGGTGTTTGTGCCTTTCGGGGATTGCCCCCTTCTGGTGGCGCACATTCGGCTTACGAATCTCGGGACCACCGCCCAGAAGCTGGCCCATATCGAGTATTGGGACCTACATCTCCATAACATCGATTACAACCATGTCACGCCATGGGCGCCTGACCAAGCGGCGCGCGATAAGCTCTCGGCACGGCTATATACTGGATATGCGTGCAATTGGGACGAAAAGCTGGAAGCTTTGATTGCCCGGCATCCGTGGGGACCGGCGAGCAGCGAGCCAAGTCTGAACTGGCCTAGCCCGACGGCTAGCAATCGGCCCGACATTTTTTTCAAACCTTTGGGTTTCAAGCCCGATCGGCAGACGCGCTGGATTTTGAATTGAAGCCGGAGTATCTGAAACCTGGAATGCAGCTGACTCTCGACCTGGGCGAAGTCCACGACGTGGCCGAAGTGATACTCAATCAGAAGAAAGTCACAACCCTGCTGCTTCGACCGCACCGAGTGGAGGTGACGCCGTGGTTGCACGAGGACGCCAACCATCTCGAGATCGTCGTACAAAACACGTTGCGGAACCGGATGGTGGCAGACGGCCTTAATGGAGACCCGAACTTCATCATCTTAAAGAACCGGATGTTTTATCTACCTTCAGGGATGATAGGGCCGGTGCGGCTGATCCCGGCTCGGCAGGTGGTGTTGCGATACGTGCTAGCAGCGGTGCGGGTGTTTACTCCTGCCGTTTTGTACAGATTCAGGTCTGGTGCCGCCTAGAGGGAGTTGATGATGCGCAGGTTTCCAAGTTTCTCAGCCGTAGTGGTCGTGCTTCTGTGCGGCGGTCCCAGCAGAGCCAGCGCCGCCTCGCCGGGGGCGTGCGAAGGTGTGTCGAAGCTCGCATTGGCCCACACGAGAATCACCCTGGCGCAGGTTGTCCCAGCGGGAACATTCGTTTCGCCCGTACGGCCCGGGCCGGGGGCGCCACCGGCGGACTTCAAAGACGTTCCGGTGTTTTGCCGGGTGATGGCGGATATCTCACCCACTGCTGACTCCGAAATCAAGATGGAAATCTGGCTGCCGCTCACCGGGTGGAATGGCAAGTTCCAGGGCCAGGGCAACGGCGGGTTTGCCGGACAGATCGGCTATGGACCGTTGGGTACTGCCGTGAAGCACGGTTATGCCGCGGCCGGCACAGACACCGGGCACGCCGGTGACGTGCTGCACGCTTCGTGGGCGTTGGGTCACCCGGACAAGGTGATTGACTTTGGTTACCGCGCCATCCATGAAATGACGGTAGACGCCAAAGCAATCATCGATGTCTTCTACGGTCGCAATCCGCGATACTCATATTTTGCCTCCTGCTCGAATGGCGGCCGCCAGGCTCTGATGGAGGCGCAGCGCTTTCCTGCTGACTACAACGGCATTGTGGCCGGTGCACCCGCTAATAACTGGACGAGGCTGTTTACGGCTTTCGCGTGGGATGAGAACGCGCTGCTCGACAAACCGGAAAGCAACATCCCTGTCAGCAAGTTGCCAGCCATAGGCGCCGCTGTGCTTGCCGTCTGCGATGCGCGCGATGGCATTGCCGACGGAATTCTGAATGACCCGAGAAGGTGCAACTTTGACCCTGAAACACTGCTTTGCAAAGGCGCTGAGACCGACACGTGCCTTGGCGGGGCGCAGGTAGAATCGCTTAAAAAGCTTTACGCCGGACCGCATAATTCGCAAGGCCACCAGATCTACGGCGGTTTGATGCCGGGCTCGGAGGAAGGGTGGGCAGGCTGGGTCGTTGGCCCGAACCCGGGATCTTCTGTTCTGAACACATTTAGCGTTCAATATTTTTCCAACATGGTTGCCAACAGGAAGGACTGGGCCCTGAAAGAGTTTAACCCCGACGAATCCGTGCAGCAAGCTGATGCCGCCACCGCTCGAATCTTGAATGCAACCAATCCTGATTTGAAACCCTTCATGGCGCGAGGCGGCAAGCTGATCATGTACCAGGGTTGGAGCGACCAGGCTACGCCGGCGCTCAACGCCGTTGAGTATTACGCGTCGGTAGTCAAGAAAATGGGCCAGCACAGCGCCGACCGTTTCTTGCGCCTATACATGGTGCCCGGCATGGGGCATTGCGGGGGCGGCCCGGGTCCGAATTATTTCGGACAGGATGGCGACGCCAAGGACCACGATCCCGAGCACGACATCTATGCGGCCATTGAAGCTTGGGTTGAAAACAGCGTGGCGCCCTCGCACATTATTGCGACCAAGTACGAAAAAGATTCCAAAACGGAGCGCGTGAAGATGACTCGTCCGCTCTGTCCCTTTCGGCAGATCGCGAAATACAAAGGGAACGGCGACACCAATGATGCCGCGAATTTTACGTGCATTTCGGACAGCCCTTAACAGTCTAGGATCACTATGGCTATAAATCGACGACAATTCATTCAGACCACCTCAGTGCTGCTGGCCTCCACAAAGCTGGGCGCGTCTCATGTGCCGGACAACTCGGCTCAAGTCACAGCGACCCTGGAAGCGGCATTCCTGAATCCGCCGGATTCGGCCTACCCGTGGGTCTACAGCTTCTGGATGGAAGGCAACATCACCAAAGAAGGGATTACCGCCGACCTTGAAGCCATGAAGCAGTCGGGGATTCATGGGCTGCTGTTCATGGATGGAGCACTGGGAAATCCTGTCGGCCCGCACCGGTTTATGTCGTCATCATGGGTGGAGTTGTTCAACCACATGCTCACGGAGGCCGATCGGCTCGGACTGGAGATCAATCTAAACAACGATCCGGGTTGGGCGGGTAGTGGAGGCCCTTGGGTAAAGCCGGAGCAGGCATCCCAGAGGGTCATCATATGGGAAACGATTGTAGAAGGCCCGGCCAATCTCGACGGACCGCTAGCGGAGCCGGCGGGTATTAATCACGACTTCTATGAAGACATTGCCGTGCTTGCTTATGCGTCCTCGGCGGATACGGTGCCCTCCTATCGCATTCCGGGCTACAACACAACCAAAACGTTTTCCGGTGGTGGAGATTTCTTCGGCGTCGTGCCTTGGCCGCGTTTCATTCCGACCAGGACGGAGTGGCCAGCCGTACCGGCTGACCAATGGGTTCATTCGGCAAAGATGCTGGATCTAACTGAGCTATTCCACGACGGCAGGCTGCAATGGGAGGTTCCGTCCGGTCGATGGCTGGTTTGCAGATTTGGGCATACGGTGGCCAATGGGGGGACGCGATGTACCCAGAAAGAAGCGAACGGACTGGAGTGCGACAAGCTCAATAAGGCCGCTGGAGAGTCCCATTTCGCGGCTATGGTTGGAAAGCTGGCTAAACAAGTCGGGCCTCTCGCCGGCAAGGTGCTGGTTTCAACGCACATTGACAGTTGGGAGGCCGGTTCCGGCAATTGGACCAGTGGTTTCCGCGACGAGTTCAGCCGGCGCCGTGGATATGATCTTCTGCCCTATCTGCCCACCTTGAACGGAGTCGATGTGGACAGCCGCGAGGTTTCGGAGAGGTTTTTGTGGGACTATCGCGAGACCGTTTCCGAGTTGCTGCTGGAAAACTACGCCGGACACTTTCGAGAGTTGGCACGCCATAGAGGCCTGCGGCTGACTATCGAGGCATACGACGGTACATGTGACGATTTGCGGTATGCCGGGCGTGCCGACGAGCCAATGACCGAATTCTGGCGAAGCTGTTACAGCGGGCTGCCCCTGAGCGACCTCAGTGAGGCTATGACATCGGCCGCTCACGTCTATGGAAAGCCGATCGTGGGCGCGGAGGCGTTTACTTCCCGATCGCGGAGACTTCCTCGATCATCCCGCCACGCTTAAGCCGATGGCCGACTGGGCCTTCTGTACCGGCGTCAATCGCTTTTGCTTTAGTGAGTGGATCATGCAGCCCTGGCCTCGCCTGGTACCCGGCGTTTCTTTCAACGTCATTGGAACAGTGTTCCAGAGATCGCTGACCTGGCGGCGACAATCGCGGCCGTGGCACCAATA
>Ga0187846_10000767_pt1 | contig 18229 bp, 19 predicted proteins | sample TC_taG_FD_161473 | JGI IMG/M metagenome (GOLD analysis project Ga0187846, IMG submission 161473) | Biofilm microbial communities from the roof of an iron ore cave, State of Minas Gerais, Brazil - TC_06 Biofilm (v2) | ecosystem: Environmental > Terrestrial > Deep subsurface > Cave > Wall biofilm...
ATGGCAAGAAGCAATCCCCAGATGCAACACTTAGTTTAGGTGTTGCAAAAGCTATGGAGTTAGGATATAAACGATTTGTTCTAAGTATAGACACAAGTGTTTCAGTAGAGAGATTCATCAAAGATGGCGGTGGCAAAGTCTATAGATCAAAGGTAGGTGAGGCAAATGTCGTAGATTTGATGTTAAAAACCGATTCGGGAGCTGGGGGTGAAGGTAGTAGTGCAGGTTTTATTTTGCCAGAATTTAACATGTGTCGAGATGGTATTTTAACTAGTGGATTCATAGCTTCAATGCTTGGAACCAAAACCTTTATTGACGCTATGAAATTCATGGAAAGATATTTTCAACTTAGAACTAAAGTAGAAGTAAAATCAAAATTTTATAAGAAGACAATGGAGATTTTATCTGAAAAAATGAAAGAACAGTACAGTGAGATAATTACACTTGATGGCATAAAATCAATTATAGATGAAAAAAGTTGGGTGCTTGTCAGGGAATCGAATACCGAACACATTCTGAGAATATCAGTCGAATCAGATAGTTTGACTAAAGCAAGATCTATACAAAAGAAAGTTACACAATTGGTAGTTCAATGCTATGAGCAGGCTAGACGAATTCGAAATAATTAATCTATTTCAGAAAAGTTTTGGTAGAAAATCAAAATTCATACCTGATGATGTGGAGATTTTGAGGCTGAATAACACGGATTTTGTAGCAAAATCAGATATGCTGGTTCAGAGTACAGACGTCCCTCCAGGTATGAAACTTGAGGAAGTTGCGAGAAAGAGTGTTGTTGCGTGTATAAGTGACTTCGCCTCCAAGGGTGTAAAACCACGATACGCAACCATATCACTTTCGATTCCTAAAACATTCTCTAGGTCAAAAATAATGAAGTTGGCAAAGGGTTTTTCTTTGGCATCAAGAGAGTTTAGAGTCAGAATATTGGGAGGCGACGTAAATGAAGGACAAGAATTGGTTATTGATGTGTCCATGTATGGTGTTGCAAAGAAGATAATTCCAAGAAGAGGTGCCATAATAAATGACATCATCATCACATCTGGTCCTTTTGGATATTCTTACGCAGGCTTGAAAATTATTCTAAATCACTTAAGGGCGTCTCCTAGTTTCATCAAAAAGTCAAAGTTAAATGTATATCATCCTACGCCAAGACTAAAGTTTGGCCTTTCAATTTGCAATTTTATCACCTCTTCAATGGATTCAAGCGATGGCTTGTCCAATACTCTAAATGAAATGAGCAAGCAGAGCAAGAAAAAATTTGTAATAACAAAGCTTCCTACTGACTTCGAAGTTGAAAAGTTTGTAAATAGAAATAGAATTAGACTAACTGATCTTGTTTTTTGCGGGGGGGAAGAATATGAAATAGTTGCAACAGCATCTAGAAAACATTTACCTAAAATCAAAGAGATTGCCAAAGTGCAAAAGGTACCATTGTTTGAGATTGGATTTGTTACTAGTGGCAGAGGTGTTTTTTTTAAGAAGATGAATCAAGTCATGAAAGTAAAAAATTGTGGTTGGGTTCATTTCAGATCCTAATGTTTTTTAAACCCTTCAAAGGTTTTTGAGAATGTTGTCAACACATGATGTAAAGGAGAAGTGGGGTATTGCTCACATCTACAGTAGTTATAACAATACTATTGTTCATATTACAGATCTCTCAGGGGCAGAGACTGTAGCAATTAGTTCTGGTGGGAGACATGTAAATGCTGACAGATACGAATCCTCACCCTATGCTGCTATGAAATCAACAGCTGCTGTAGTGGAAGTAGCTCATGATAAGGGGTTTACTGGCCTTCATATCAGAGTAAGAGCGGTTGGGGGAGTTGGCCCCCGTGTACCTGGTCCTGGAGCTCAAGCAGCAATAAGAGCACTGGCTAGAGGCGGATTTAAGATAGGAAGAATAGATGATGTAACTCCCATACCACATGACACGACACGCAAGAAAGGCGGCAAAAGAGGAAGAAGAGTTTAATTTTCTATTAGTTTCACTTTTACTATACAGTTTTTGTATTCGAAAAAATTAGTCATAAAATTTACAAACTTTTCTTCTGGTTTTCTACCCTTCGATGTCGAAATTTGATTAGCAAATTTTTGTTGCATTGCATTTAGCAATTCTACTTTGAACAATATTTTAAAAAAAGCCCAACCAAATCTTTCCATCGGATTACTTATCAAAAAACCATCATTTATACCACAAACAGACTGAAGACTTTCCATTGCTGCTTTTATAAGATCTTTATCAGTTTCATATTTTGTTGTAGCAATTTCGATAATTACGTGACGATAGGCCATGATATCTTAGCCTCATACTATTTTGTTAATTAATAAAATGTTACTTCCAGAAAGACCAATTATATAGTAATTAAAAAGTATCCTCTGTAGAACCTGAAGTCAAGTCTTCATCTGATTTCAATTTTGTACTTTCCCGTAGTTTCTCTGACCATGAAACAAGCTTTCCATCTTGCTCAACATTTATGGTAGTTTGCACACGCACACGAATACCAACAGCCCTAAAGAGGGCAAGAAGCTTTCCTCCGTCAATTGTTTCTGTAACCTCACCTGATTGAATAAGCTCTGCAAGCTTTGTTACTACTAGTACGGTCTCTTTTGGAAATTGAGATTCTGCATTTTGAAGGACCTCTAAACCACGATATCCAAGTTGCTTTACAAGAATATCTCTTGGTGAAAGGATTTCTTGAGGTTTTTTCGTTGCTTTTAGTTCTTCTTGTTTTTGTTGTTGAGAGACATTTTTTTGCATCTCAAGTAGCCTTTTGGCCTTTAGCAGCTCCAGTTCTTTATCCTCTTCGCTCATCCTTTTATGACTCCAATCGGAACCAGTTTTGCAACTTTTGTGGCTATTCCAAGTTCATGTGAAACATTTGCCACTGCATCCACATCTTTGTATGCTTCAGGAGCTTCTTCTACTACTCCTTCTCTTGTAAGAGATCTTATGAAAATTCCCTTATCTCCCAGTTTTTTTTCTACTTGTTTATCGGTGTAGCTACGTCTTGCTGCTGATCTTGACATTGTTCTTCCTGCTCCATGTGCTGTAGAACCAAAACTGAGGACCATGGAATTAGGCTTACCCAAAAGAATCCAACTTGCCGTACCCATTGAACCAGGAATGAAAACTGGCTGACCCAAGTCTCGGTATTTTTGAGGTATTTCTTCTCGTCCCTTTGGGAAGGCTCTTGTAGCTCCTTTCCTGTGAACCACCATTGATTTTAGCTTACCGTCAATTTCGTGTTTTTCTACTTTTGCAATATTATGTGCAACATCGTAAATTAATTTCATATCTAAATCAGATTCGGTTTGTTTGAAAACGCGTTCAAACGCCTTTCTTGTCCAGTGGGTAATCATTTGGCGGTTACTCCATGCAAAGTTTAGAGCAGAAAACATTGCTTTTCTGTAAGATTCTCCTTCCTCTGATGAATTTGGAACACATGCTAGCTCTCTATCTGCCAACTTGATATTGTATTTTTGGAGTGCTTGCTCAGAGATTCTCAAGTAATCGCTGCAAACCTGATGACCAAAACCCCTTGAACCACAATGAATAAGAATGGTAACTTGACCTTCATTGAAAATTCCCATCCTTTTAGCAGCTTCTTTGTCATGAATTTCCTGTACTTTTTGCACTTCAAGAAAGTGATTTCCGGAACCAAGACTTCCTAGTTGGGGAGCGCCGCGTTTTCGTGCTGTAGGAGATACTTTGTTTGGGTCAGCGTCTTCGATCTGACCATTTTCTTCGCATACGTCAGCATCATCAGTTGTACCGTATCCATTATCAATAGCCCATCTTACTCCCTTTACTAGTACTTCGTCAAGTTCAGTATTATTTAATTTCACAGCACCCTTGGATCCCACCCCAGAGGGAATAGAATTGAAAAGCTCACTCACAAGTTCCTTAAGCTTAGGTCTGACATCTTTTTCATTAAGATTTGTTCGTATGAGTCTCACACCACAATTAATATCATAACCCACACCGCCAGGACTAATCATTCCTTCTTCTGCATCCATAGCAGCAACACCTCCTACAGGAAATCCATATCCCTCATGTCCGTCAGGCAAGACTACCACGTGTTTTTGAACTCCTGGCAAAGTGGAGACGTTTATAGCTTGAGTAATTGTTCTGTCGCTCTGCATCTTTTGTAACAATCCCTCATCAGCGTAAACTGTAACCGGAACTTTCATCCCATGGTTTGAATCAATTTCAAGTCGGTATTCCATATTGCCAATTTTTTTTGGAGTAAACGATTGCATTTAATTGAAAAAAAAAGCATTCCTGCACAATTTAAATCATAAGCACGATTTGATGCCTGTCACGCAACTATTTTTTAAAAATATGGGACATGTTATTCATAATTATCCAACATCTTTAAACAATAATCACAAACTGGGTAACCATTCTCTTTGTATTCGTTTTTACACCTTTTGCATACAGCTTTCAATTCCCCGTTTTCATCCTTCATTTATAGGAATTCTCCTCATCTAGTGTTAAAAAGTAGATTATAAAAATTTAGTTGCCTCTCCTTAGAACCGATCTTCAGTGAAACTTCATTTTCGGTGGTCTCATGTTTAAGTCAAAAAGGGATTTGATAGAAAGGCAGAGATTGTATGTAAGAATTAGGACAGAGTGCTGGTTATATCATTAAAATAGAATCGTAAGATGATGGAAATAAATGACAGAATAAAGAAACCGTTATGTTTTATGTGCAACAAAGAAATGGAATTTGCCGAAGGCGATATAATTTACGGCAAAAAGTGGTACCACCGTGGTTGTGTTCAATCTAAAAAACACAATCTCATAATCTCGACTCAAGATATTAAGTAAGTTTATTTTCCGTAGTCAATGCAAGTTTACTATGCCTATTTTGCCTATTGATAGCGGACGATATGGCACCAATGAAATGCGTGAAATTTTTGATGACCAGAAAAAAATCAATTATCAGCTAGAGCTTGAAGCAATCACAGCATTATCTCAATCGGATCTAGGTATGATTCCAAAAGAAGCGGCCAAAATAATTGCAAAGGTAGCAAGATCTGGAAAGGTTACTGTAAGAAGAGTCAAGCAACTTGAAATAAAAAGCGATCATGATACAGCTGCTTTAGTAGAAGCGCTCAGCGAACTTTGTACAGAGAATGCCAAACCGTGGGTCCATTATGGCCTTACTAGCAACGATCTAGTCGATACGAGTAATTCTATGCAGATTAGAGATGCGTTAGCAATTATTGAGCCTAAGGTAGGTAGATTAGCAATCATTTTGGCAAAATTAGCAATGAGATTCAGAGACACTCCTGCTGTTGGAAGAACACATGGTCAGCATGCCAGTATCATTGCGTTTGGATTAAAATTTGCAAATTGGGCTTTGGAAATGTCAAAACATGTAGAACGAATTGAAGAGATTAAGAAGAGAGTATTAATTTGCAAGACATTGGGTGTTGTGGGAACAGGTTCCTTGATGGGACCAAAGGCAGTTGAGGTTCAAAGGCAAGTTGCAAAGAAACTTTCACTTTATCCCGCTATTGTTGCCACACAAATTGTTTCAAGAGAGAGCTATGCTGAATATGTATTTTGCACAGCACTTATTGGTGCGACGTTAGAAAAGATCGCAGTAGAGATAAGAAATCTTCAACGAACTGAGATTGACGAGGTTTCAGAACCCTTCAAAAAAGGTCAGATGGGAAGCAGCGCAGTTCCAGTAAAAAGAAATCCTGTAAAAAGTGAGCGTGTGACTTCGTTGTCTAAAATGCTACGAAGTCAAATTAGTGTATCATTTGAAAATATACCATTATGGCACGAAAGAGATCTCTCAAATTCGGCGAATGAACGATTCATTCTTCCTACAAGTTCGATTTTGTTAGACGAAATGCTAGAAACTATGAATAAGATTCTTTCTGATCTTTATGTAAATAAAGATAGAATTAGAAAAAATCTCGAAATAACCAAGGGTCAAATTTTTGCAGAATTTGTGCTCGATGCGTTAATAAAAAAAGGAGTACCGAGGTTCAAGGCGTACAGGGATATTCAAAGAATCGCTTTCGAGTCATCTGAAACTGGTACTGATTTTTTAGATGCAGTGACAAATGATACTGCAATTTCAACTGTCCTTAGTACAAAGGAAATTGAAGAAATCTTTGTACCTGAAAATCATCTTGGTGCATCAAATACAATAATCAAAAATGTATACAAAATCGTGGGAAAGACCTGTTCAAAGTTTACCTGAGTTTTATCAAGAATTTATGAATGAGTGAGCCATATTGTAATGCTTTTTTTCGTTTAATAGACGACATTTCAGGAACATCAATCTTAAGAGCAAGCTCTCTAATAATGTGCTTTCTTATCATATCATCAGGACCGTGTATTTTTTCTCTTACTGGAATGGATTTTGCTAAATCGATAAAATCCTTTGAAAGAAATGGATGTATTATTTGAATTCCGAATTTGGAAGTTACGTCATTGACTGTTTTCATCATTTTAATTTCATTTTCAAGTTTAGCTTCCATCAATTTCTTAACGCTGTTTTCACCATACTTTATTGCATCTCTGTAGGCGTTGTAACCACAAAACAGCTCATCTATTCCGTTTGCAGTTAATACTTTTTTTATCTTACACTTTTTTGCAAGCCTAGCTACATAATGAAATGCAATACAATTTTCATTCCAAGAAATATTGTTTGTTTTTATTGTTTTTTTGATATCACTTGCTATTCTAGGAAAAGTTTTCAAAGAGATTTTTCTTATTTTGTGCTCATATCCAAATATTTTTGCAACTTTTCTCGAAAACACAACATCGTGAGAATTGGCAAACCCAGTGGTCAATAGAGCCGTTTTGTATCCAAGATCTACACAAAGTTTAGCAAGAAGTGAGCTATCGACGCCACCAGAAAAGGCTATTCCAATTTTTTTATCACCAACCACTTCCTTTATAGATCTAATCATTGCTTGATGGAGCTTATCCAGACTAGTCATTTTGAACATGATATGAAATACAACTTAAAGTAAATTACGGCATTTTCACAATTAAATAGAGGAATCATCAAATTGTGGTATGGTAAGAACAAAGTTATCAGATGAACAGATTAAGAAGGAATTAGCAAGTTTAAGCGGTTGGAGTGTAATTAATGGTAAACTTCACAAAGATTTTGTCTTCAAGGACTTTATCGAAGCTTTTGGATTCATGTCCACAGCATCACTATATATAGAAAAAATGAATCACCACCCAGAATGGTTTAATGTATACAACAAGGTCAAAGTAGATTTGATGACGCATGATGCTGGTGGAATTACTCAAAACGACATAGACCTTGCAAGAACCCTAAACTCGATTGTAAAATAAGCGCAAAGAATATGCGTTAGTAGACTTTTGATTTGTCCTGTACAGAATTTATATACTGATGACTATCAAATTTTTGAATGGCTAGCGGTTCGGCAATCTTAGATTCTGATTTCAGATACACAGATAGAAAAGGTAATCTTTTGAGAACACGTACGGAACTTTCAATTGCTCAAATGCTTTCGTTTCTTGACATAAAATATGAATATGATTATAAGTTAACTCTAAAAGACGGAAGACAAGCTACAGTTGACTTCAAGACAGAGAAAGGTCTAATCGAGGTAATTGATGATGAAAAGGATATCGCCAAGTACAAGGAAATAAAAAATAATTCGGAACTTATAGTCGCAATTGGCAATCCAAAGTTCACTGCTCGTATCAAGGAACTTGAGGATGTTATTTTATACAAAACAAAAGATGTTCAAACAGGTTCTATATTCATCGAAGATCCATCTTTTGCCTTGGATTATGCGCATATTCTTCCTCTGGTGGAAAAATGTTCCATACTTCATGGCCATACATCATCTGTAATGGTTGAACTGGTTGGAGTCATGAAGGATAACTTGGTCATAGATTTTGGCGAGGCTAAAAAAATTATAAAAGATGCAATTTCCATTCTTGATCATAAATTTTTCATAAGCAAGAAATATCTTGTCAACGAGGATGAAACCCATTACAAGATTTCCTTTGATGGTCCAAAAGGGATGTTTGATTTGCAGGTCCCAAAGAGTAGCACTTACCTGCTTGAGGGAGAAGCAACTGTAGAAAGTTTATCAACTGAAATAATCAGGCTTCTTGTTCCAAAAATGCCTCAAAACGTAGAGGCTGTTGGAGTCTATATTTATGAAGGATACAACAAAGGGGCCCATATTTTATCTCAAATCTCAAAGTCCTAGGGTATGGAACCTAAGATCACAGAGACAGCATGGAATCCTGAGATTGAAAAACAAATTCTAAAACAGTGGCAGGATTCTCATATTTACGATTTTAAGCTTGAAGACAATGTTTTTGTTATAGATACTCCTCCTCCTTATCCTTCAGGGAGACCATGGCACATAGGAGCTGCAGCTCATTATGCTCAGATAGATATGATTGCAAGAACTGCAAGAATGTCAGGCAAAAATGTTCTTTTTCCAATAGGCATAGACAGAAATGGTTTACCAGTTGAAATGTACACAGAAAAAAAATACAATATCAAAATGCGCGAAACCGAACGCGGTGAATTTTTGAAGTTATGTGCTAATGCACTAGACGACCTAGAAGTAGAGATGATAGAAATTATGGTTAATCTTGGCATTAGCGGTAATTTTTCAGAATATTATAGGACAGATTCCGAAGAATATAGGACTCTAACACAATCAACATTCATAGAACTCTGGGAAAAAGGATTAGTATATCTTGCAAGTAGGCCAAATAATTACGACTGGCTTACTGGAACCACAATTGCGGATGCAGAGATAACATACATGGAAATCCCAACAAAGTTAGTGTATATGAAATTTAAGATAAAAAATTCCGACAGATCGATTACAGTAGCAAGTACAAGACCAGAACTTTTGTGCGCTTGTCAGACAATAATTGTCAATCCTGATGATGAAAGATACACAGAATTCATTGGGGAAAAAGCGGTAATTCCAATAATAAAAAGGGAGGTTGAGATAAGGACACATCCTTCCGCAGAAAAGGAATTTGGGTCTGGAACAGTCATGGTTTGCAGTTATGGAGACCAAAATGATGTTGCACTATTCAGAGAACTAAAGCTACAAGAAATTGTAGCAATTGGAAATGATGGGCGCATGAAGAAAGTTGCAGGTCCATATGCAGGACTAAAAGTAAAACAAGCAAGGGAAAAGATAACTGAAGACCTTGAAAGCCAAGGTTTTGTAGAAAAAGTGGAAAATATCAATCACCGTACTCCTGTCTCTGAGAGAAGTAAGGTACCAATTGAGATAATACCAATGGAGGAATATTATCTAAAACAAAAGGACTCAGTTGAAAAAATTAGGAAAATCAGTTCTAAGATAACATTTCATCCACCTATGCATAAGCAAATCTTGATGAATTGGCTGGATTCAATTTCTATTGATTGGCCTATATCAAGAAGAAGATATTATGGTACAGAAATCCCAATATGGTATTGCAAAAAATGTTCTGAACCATATGTACCTGAGGGTGGAAGATATTACAAACCGTGGAAGGAACCGCCTCCAATTACACAATGCCCAAAGTGCAGCTCAAGTGAGTTTGTTGGTGAAGAAAGAACATTTGATACGTGGATGGATTCTAGTGTATCACCACTTTTTATTTCAAAATACAAGCGAGATGAAAATTTTTTTGGAAAAACATATCCTACAACTCTAAGACCACAATCAAAGGACATCGTTAGGACTTGGCTTTACTATACCATCCTAAGATGTGAACAGCTCACCGGTAAGGAGCCATGGTCTGAGGCTTGGATAATGGGATACGGTGTGGATGAGCGCGGCACAAAGATGAGTAAAAGCAAGGGAAACGTAATAGATCCTCTGCCTATTATACAGAAATTCGGTGCTGATACTTTTCGGTTTTGGAGTGCAAGTGAAATCAATCTTGGATATGATTTTAGGTGTTCCGAACAAAAGATAGAAACAACAAAAAAATTTCTCAGCAAGCTCTGGAATATTTCTAGATTCCTATCTAGTTTTCCTGTGTTAAAATCAGGAAATCCTACTCCTACTGACAAATGGATTCTCGCTGAGCTTGATAAATTAGTAATAGAATGTAAGAAGGGATATGCCGAGTTCAACTTTTTTGTCGCTGCTACTGCAATACGGGAATTTACTTGGAATCTCTTTGCCTCGCATTACATAGAAATGACAAAAGGTAGAGCATATGGAACTGGTGCTTCAGATGAAGAAAGAGATGGTGCGATATTTACACTTCACAAAGTTCTCTCAACCGTATTGTGTTTGCTTGCTCCCATCACTCCTTTCATAACAGATTACTTATGGCAGAATCTCTATTCTGAGACAACAATTCATAAAGAAAAATTTCCCAAGGAAGAGGATTATGAAGATTTTACAATTTTCACAAAAGAGATATTGGAATTCAATTCTAGCGTTTGGAACAAAAAAAAGGAACTGGGATTATCTTTGAAGGATTCATTGGAAATGCAAGTTCCGCCAAATCTTACACCTTTTGCAAAAGATCTAAAGGTAATGCACAACCTAAAATACTAATTTTATAATCGTCTTATAGTTGAAAGCAGTAGTTATTAGAAAACACGGAGGATCAGACGTCTTATCCTACGAAGAGATCGATGATCCCAAGCCAAAAAGAGATCATGCTATAATTGCGGTAGATTATTGTGCAGTAAATCATCTAGACATTTGGGTGAGGAATGGGCTTCCTGGTAGAAAAGTTTCCTTTCCACATATTTTGGGTTCAGATGTATGTGGGACACTGACTGAAAGTTTTGGGAATTTCAAAAAAGGAGATAAAGTTGTCGTGTACCCTGCAATCAAGAGTGATACACCACGTATTTCATACACAATTATCGGCGGTTTTGGTAATTATCAAGGAGGATATGCAGAGCTTATTCAAGTTCCCCAAGAAAACATTGTAAAAAAACCTAGCTCGCTTTCTGATTGCGAGGCATCTGCACTCAACGTATCCTACTTAATAGCATGGAATATGATTGAAAGATCAGACTGCAAAAAAGGAAACACTATGTTGATTTGGGGAGCAAATAGTAGTGTTGGTTCTGCTAGTATTCTCTTGGCAAAAGCAAAAGGAATTAAAGTAATTACTGTCGCTTCAGATCAAAAGAAGATAAATAATGCAAAAAAACTTGGTGCTGATTTGATCATAAACAGAACAAAATCAGACGTAAGTTTGGAAGTTCTCAAGTATACTAATGATCAAGGAGTAGATGCTGTCATAGATCATGTAGGTGCAGAAACTTGGCCTGTCAGTGTAGACGTCTTGAGAGTTGGAGGAAAAATGTTTGCATGTGGCACAACTTCAGGCGCCGAAGCCTCAATAAATATACGAGTTTTTTATAGTAAAGAAGCTGAGATAATAGGTGCATATCTTGGATCAAAATCTCAGCTTGTATCACTTCACAAATTTATGGAATCAAAGAGGATCAAGCCAATAATTGATAGTACCTTTGATTTAAAGGAAGCTAAGCTTGCACAAGAAAAAATGGAGTCAAGTGATCAATTTGGTAAAATTATTCTAAACGTTAGCTGACAAAGTATCTACAATCACAATCCAAGACAAGACAAGTTTCTACTGTCCTTATGTGATCTTCCATGTGATGTTTACATTTCATGTTTTTACATGTCCTACGATTTTTCTCCCTCTCAACTACCCTTTGTGCTATCGCATTTGCCTTTTCTTTTGTATACCCCTTTTTATCAATATAGTAGTGTACTACTCTGTTGTACAACGCATTTGGATCGAATTTTTCATCTAACATAATAATCACATAAATGATTTAATTTAGCTACTGTTTTGACTTTTGTATTTCCATAAATTTTTTGTATCGTAATTGATTTCACATATTATAATAGTCTTCAAAATATTTTAATTTGTTGACTTTAATTTAGATCTTCTGTGACTAATCAGGACCATATTATTGCCTCACTTTTATAAGATTAATTTAGCATGTTTAGAGGTTTCTTTTCGTCAAGTCCTTGATACGCCAGAATTATTGTTACATTTTCTCGTTAGCGCGTAGAATATTAAGTGCAGAACCTGCACGGAACCACTTTATCTGGAAATTATTGTATGAATGTTTAAGAGAAATCTCTTCTTTTGTCCCATCTTTGTGGTGTAGATAACATTTTACTGGTTTTCCTGTTTCAAGATGGTCTAAACCAATTATGCTGATCTCATCACTCTCCCTTATTTTGCTATAATCAGATGGGTTCTCAAATGTAAGAGCCAATATTCCTTGTTTTTTCAGATTAGTTTCATGGATACGAGCAAAACTTTTAGCTATTACTGCAGCGCATCCAAGGTATCTTGGAGACATTGCAGCATGTTCTCTACTACTTCCTTCACCATAATTGTTGTCGCCTATGACAATCCATTTAGTTCCCTTCTCCTTGTATTGCCTTGCTATCTGAGGAAATGATTCTATTTTACCTGTCAACAAGTTTTTCCCCTTTCCAACTTCATCGCTAAAGGCATTTACAGCCCCAAGAAACACATTGTCACTAATTTTGTCTAGGTGACCCCGATACATAAGCCAGGGACCTGCAGGAGAAATGTGATCTGTCGTACATGTTCCCTTAACCTTTAGCAGTATAGGTAATTCGACAAAGTCTTTTCCGTCCCATTCTGAAAAAGGTTCAAGTTTCTGTAACCTGTTGCTGTTTTTATTGATTATAACTTCGATATTTTCTGGATTCTCTGCTGGTGGAACATAAACATCTTTTATGCTTTTGAATCCGTTTGGTGGAACCTCTGGTGCCTTTTTGGGGGGTTCTAATTTAAACTCAGAACCATCAGGGGCTCTGAGTGGATCTTTTAGAGGATTAAAGGAAAGCCTTCCTCCAAGTGCCATTGCTATGACTAATTCAGGACTACCCATGAAGCTCATTGTTTCTCTTCTGCCATCGTTTCTTCCAGGAAAGTTTCTGTTAAATGATGTAACAATAGTATTTGGTTCACCAAGCTTGAGTTCTGGTCTTCTCCATTGCCCTATACACGGCCCACATGCATTAGCAAGTACAGTAGCTCCAATATTCTTGAGCGATTCCATCTGGCCGTCTCTTTCAATTGTTGCTCTTATCTGTTCAGATCCTGGAGTTACTAGAAGTGGAATCTTTGCCTTTACTCCTTTAGACTTGGCTTGCTCTGCCATATTTGCAGCTCTTGTCATATCTTCATAAGATGAGTTTGTACAACTTCCTATCAAAGCTACTGAGATGGTATCAAGATAATTATTTTTCTTGGCATCTTCTGCCAGCTGTGAAATTGGTCTTACAAGATCCGGCGTATGTGGACCTACTATGTATGGTTCAAGTTTAGAAAGATCTATCTCTATTATTTTATCAAAATATTTTTCTGGGTTTTGTTCAACTTCGGAATCAGTAGTAAGCAAGTCTTTGTGTTTGTTAGCAAGATCAGCTAGTTTTTCACGGCCTGTTGCTTTGAGGTAAACATCCATCCTTTCGTCATATGAAAAAACAGAACATGTGGCACCTACTTCGGCACCCATATTTGTTATGGTGGCTTTTCCAGTACAACTAATAGACCTTGCACCAGATCCAAAATATTCTATTATAGCGTTTGTTCCGCCAGAAACAGTGAGTTTACCAGCGACATAAAGTATAATATCTTTTGGAGCCGTCCATCCATTAAGTTCACCTTTCAAATAAACTCCAATTCGTTTAGGATACAAAAGTTCCCAAGGAAATCCAGCCATTACTTCGGCAGCGTCTAGGCCGCCGACTCCTATCGCCAACATACCAAGTCCACCTGCATTTGGAGTATGAGAATCAGTTCCAATCATCAATCCGCCAGGGAATGCATAGTTTTCAAGAACTACTTGATGTATGATACCTGCACCAGGCTTCCAAAAACCCATGCCGTATTTTCTACAAGATGATTCTAGGAACTTGAAAACTTCACTATTTTCATCAAGTGCAACTCTAGTATCGGTCTCTCCTTCAACTCTCGCTTGAATTAAGTGATCACAGTGTACAGTAGTTGGGAGCGCAGTTCTTTTTAAGCCAGATTGCATGAACTGGAGAATAACCATTTGGCCAGTAACATCCTGTAAGGCCACGCGATCTGGTCTAAGAAAGGTATAGCTTTTTCCAGATTCCAAGTTGTTTGTAGTTTCAATCTCTTCGAGGTGCCCCACCAGTATTTTTTCAGTTAAGGTAAGAGGTCTGTTTACTATTTTTCTAAATTTAGAAATATTATCGTCTAACTTTGTATAAACTTTGGATACAAGCTCTGGAGTACTTTCAATTTCCACAATAATCATAACAAATGAATTTAATATAAACGGTCCTAGTTTGATAGATTATAATTATGTCGTAATTTATCGAGAGTTAGTTTTGCTGTTGTGCAAGAGTTAGAAAATATTTGTGCAATGAAAGATCGTTTGTCAATTCCGGATGAAATGAGGTAGCAAGAATTTTTCCTTGCCTTACTGCTATGATTTTTTCATTAAACTTGGAGATTATTTCAACATCTTTGCCGGCCTCAATAGCGGATGGAGCACGGATAAATACACCTTTAAACTTTGGTATTCCTATTTTTTCCATTGAAATCTCTGCTTCAAAAGATTCTTGTTGTCTTCCAAAGGTATTTCTTTCTACTTTGATAGAAAGCAGATCTAACAGTGGTTGATCCATCTCTCCAACAATCCTGTCTTTTGCTTTGCCAGAAAGCAGTATCATTCCTGCACAAATGCCAAAAACAGCCATGCCAGAAGAAATTTTTTCTTTGATTTTTTTAAGTGAGCCATTAACAAGTGAGAGATGACCCATTACCGTGCTTTCTCCGCCCGGAATTATGAGGCCATTAAGATCAGAAATTTGTTCTGGGTTTTTTACTTCTTTTACAATTCCTTCTAGACCAAGTTCATCCATTGCCATTTTTGTTGCGAGAATGTTCTCAGCAACATCTCCCTGTACCGCAAGTACTCCAATGTTAAGCCCCCTCATGAGGCGCTTCCACGCTCTTGCATTCTAAGATCCAGATTTTTGGTGTCTAATCCTAACATGGATTGCCTTTCATCAATCATTTTCTGGGCCTCTTTTACCTTGTCCGGATCTTCCCAGAAGGTAGTTGCAAGTACGACTGCACGAGCCCGTTCTTTTGCGTCTTCAGATTTGAAAATACCAGAACCTACAAAGATACCGTCACATCCAAGAGTCATAAGATATGCCGCGTCTGCAGGTGTAGAAATACCACCTGCTGCAAAGTTAACAACTGGGAGTCTCCCAAGACTTGCAGTTTCTTCTACTAATGAATAGGAAACTTTGAAATCTCTTGCCGCACTCACTAAATCTTGTTCATCACCTGAATCGTAAATTGATTTTATCTTACGAAGTTCACTGTTTACGTTTTTAATATGAGTAACTGCCTCTGCAACGTTTCCTGTGCCAGGCTCTCCTTTTGTTCTTATCATTGCAGCACCCTCTTCTATTCTACGAAGGGCTTCACCAAGACTGCGCGCACCATTAACAAATGGAGTAGTAAAATCCCATTTCCAGATGTGACGTGTTTCATCTGCAGGAGTCAAGACTTCAGATTCATCAATCATATCCACGTTTGTTTCCTGCAAAACCATTGCCTCGTAGACATGACCTATTCTACATTTTGCCATCACAGGAATTGTTACTGCGTCCATGATCTCTTGAATGACCCTCAAGCTTGCGGTTCTAGCGACACCACCTGCCTTTCTTACGTCAGAAGGAAGCTTATCTAAAACCATGACAGAAACTGCTCCCGCATCTTCGGCTATTTGTGCTTGCTCAACCGTTGTAACATCCATCACGACTCCATTTTTTAGCATGTGGGCAAATCCTCGCTTTAGCGTTGACGTTCCACGTTTGATAGAGTATGATTCTATTCTTTCGTCAATCGTTCCTTTTGCATTGGCAATATCACCAGAAAGTGGTATCATGAACTGTGATCATTACGTGACCTATTTATTTTATTATTTCCGCAGTTATACCATCAAGGTCTGACTTTACTTGGTCTATAATAGGCGGAACAAATTCTTCACTTGCATTTTGTTCTGGCCATTGAATGTTGATAGATTTATCATTTAGAGTTATTTGTAATCCAAATTTGTCATACTCAGTTAAACCACTTTTCACAGGATAAGAATTATCTGGAATCTCCATAAATCCAGTTTCTTTTACCAATGCTGTCAGTTTTTTTATTTCAGATTTATCAAGTTGATATTTTATATCAGGCTCTGAATATCCATTTTTTGTAACACTGTAAACTGCTTCTCCATCATTTTGAATTGTAAGAACATCAGTCTCTTCAGCGCCGATACTTTCGGTCACTCCAAAAGGTACTTGCTTCAAATGTTGTTTACTATATTCAACTGAAATCACATCATCCGCGTTTACTGCAGTAATTGGAATTTCTGGTCTAATAAGTTGTGGAACCACAATAAATATCGCTGCCAAAATGGGAATGGCTGCTAGTATGATTGTTACGGGCCGGACCATATTAGTTAGTGAACATAGCCAAATGGTTGTTTGGAATAACCTCGAAGTTAAGACTACTATTTCGCATACTAAAATCTAAATGAGTAATTTCATTCTTGGGGCTATAACACTTCACTTTATCACACACTATTGATAATCTTTGAGTTATGCAAATAAATCTTCAGTGGTTAAGTAAATTAAAATTCAAGTGCTTTTATGTTCATTACGTGGGGTCGTAGCCTAGCCTGGTATGGCGACAGGATCGATCACATGATCACCGCTAAGGGCTCCAGTGGTTTCAACTAGCTTCACTGACGAAAGGATGATGTATAGTTTGGAGCTGTAGTGACCCGTGTGTCACCGGTTCAACTCCGGTCGGCCCCACCATTTTTGCTTTTATCTTAGCGAACAGTTATAAGCTAAAAGCAACGGAAATAGTATTGATCTCGATGGGGATGTCTAAATTTATAATAAAATCAAAGGGAGGAAGCTTAATTGAGTCGAAGTAATTTTCCAAGTTTTGGAGCTTCTAAAACAGGTACCTTTGTATCTACTCTGAAAAACTACAACCTGCCACAATTCATACTTGAAAAGGTGGCAAAAGACTGTGAATCTAATCTGATAAAAAAGGGCAGGATTGAAGATCGTCTACAAAGCATGAATGATTCTGCTCTTGAACTTCTTCACACGGTTTTTGTAGATTGTCAGGAGGAGCCTACCGGTCTTTATGCAAATTATCGTTTTTTCGCGTATATCTCAAGCATGTTTCACAAGTGCGAAATTCTACTTGAGGAAAAAATTCCAGGTGCTTCTGGTAAAGTGCACAAAATCCCAGTTGCGGTAAAAAACAATGGCATGTACATTGCAGTTGGTTTTAACAAATCAACCGGAGGTCCAATTAGCAAAAAAGAGGCAATAAAATTCTACGAGGTTGTAGATGACATAAAAAAGGGTGAACATGGAAGTCTTTTGACAGATGGAATTTATGGTTCTTCAGTAGGTTTTGATGGAGAAGCGCTGGTGAACCTCGAGAAATTAAGCAAGGCTCGTAAGCGAGATCCAGAAAATAAGATAGAATTCAAGACAGCAAGCTTTGAAAACAGAATATATTCTGTTACAAAGTGCTAAGTCCTCTACTTTGATTTAGCAGTGCAGAATTTGGTGTGGACTTGCTTTTCAACAGTTAATGTAGTCTCATTCTCGTGAAACAATTTTTTCCCACAATCTGGACAAATAAATTCGGGCATAAAAAAAACTTCGCAGACCTACTTATAGTCTTTTACAACCATTTTATACCATCTTTTAGATAGTACTTCTCTTTTGCTCTTGAGTGTCGCGGTCTAACATGTAACACAGCACTGCAACAAGGACATTTTGATCCATCCCATCTAAAGTATACGCCACATATGCCACATCTTTTTTGGCCATTCATGTAATGAAAGATCGTTTTTCCTAACGATACTTTAAACTTGGTTTTACATTCTCCTCTGCAACTTAGCATGAATTTAGTATGCCATTTTAAGATTAAAAGAGACTGGTGATTCTGCTATAACCGAAAACTCGAAGTATCAAGAGTTGCAAAAAGCGATGATTTTGTTACTTGGTTAAACTTTTCATCATAGTATTCGAATGCCAGTGAAGCAAAAAGATGTCTATCCCAAACTTCGTGAACTAGTTCTTTGTAGTCTTTGTATCCAGCTTGTCG
>Ga0187846_10000768_pt1 | contig 18223 bp, 18 predicted proteins | sample TC_taG_FD_161473 | JGI IMG/M metagenome (GOLD analysis project Ga0187846, IMG submission 161473) | Biofilm microbial communities from the roof of an iron ore cave, State of Minas Gerais, Brazil - TC_06 Biofilm (v2) | ecosystem: Environmental > Terrestrial > Deep subsurface > Cave > Wall biofilm...
GACTGCGCGATGCTGCTGAGTTCCGCACGTTGGCTGCTGGTAAGGGGGACGCCGCTCCGGGTCGCCATACCAGCTTAGAAGCTTAACAGCTAGTAATGGTTACTTTGCGACAGCCCACTAGCGCGACAATTAAACCAATTGGACCACCTCCGCACATTCCCAAAATAGCCAAGGTTGAAAGTCAAACCAGACTTGCACTCCGAATCTAGCGATCAGGCACACGGTCGGCACACCATGCTCCGATATAGCTCGATGTTATGGAGTTGTGGGAACACGGCGGGCTGATCGGCTGTAAGCCGTCTCAGTCTGGTCTTGTGGGAAGAGGTTGGTAACGGACTGTGAGAAAAGCGGCGCGCCTCTGATTCTAATGGCGCTGCGCCAGGACTTCAAGTAGACGGCGTTCTGGGATTCAGAATGGCCCCAGCAGGATGGCTTGATCGTGACATTTGCCACCCGAAGGGCACGAACCCAAATCGGTTCGTGCACCCAGGTCTTCATGAATTTGCGCAATTGTGGCCTTCCTGCGAAGGAGGGAGCATAGGATCGATGTGCCCCGCATCGGTCGGTCAGTTCTTCGGTATTCCGACCGGCGCGATTGTGCACAAGCGGGATGGCGTCGTAACCGGAATTCATCTGGAATACATTGTCACTTTCTCATTTGCCGACAATCGGCTCGGAAGGTCTTCCGATTTAAGAATGCCTCTCTCGTAACCGATACGGATGCGAGCCGTCCGGCTCGCGTGACGGTGCCGACGCTGCGGTACACTCACCCCATGATCCGTCAGATCGCACCTCAGTTCTTCACCAACGACATTCCCGGAACGGTCGCCTATTACAAAGACAGGCTTGGCTTCGAATGTCTGGGGACATGGCAGGACCCGCCGGTCTACGCCATCGTGGCACGCGACCAGCACGCCATTCACTTCCGATGCGCGGCGCCGCCCACAGCCAATCCCGACAAATACGCGGATGAACTGCTTGATGCCTACCTACGGGTGGAAGATGCCGACGCGCTTTATGCCGAGTACGCCGCCAAAGGCGTGGAGTTCACGCGAGGACTTGCCAACATGCCGTGGCACTCGCGAGAGTTTGTAGTGAAGGATTGCGACGGCCGTCTTCTGGCCTTCGGCGCGAACCTGTAATTGGTTTCAGAAGCGGTGTATCAGTAAGGAGTCCTACTGCTCCGGCCCAGAAAGAAGGAACTTCATAATGAAAATCGGATTTGCCTCTATCTTCATGGTCCTAATTCTGCCGGTGTCGCAGGTGGCGCAACACCCGGCCCGGCCGCTCGCGGCAGAGCTCGATCAGCTAATGCAGGCGCGCTACGCAGCGGGCGATTTCAACGGGACCGTCCTCGTCGCTCGCAGAGGTCAAGTCGTTTACCAGCGCGCATTTGGATACGCTAACCTGGAGTGGCAGGTTCCCAACGACATATCCGCCAGATTTGAAATCGGGTCGATGACCAAGCAGTTCACCGCCATGCTGGTCCTGCAGCAGGTAAATGACGGCAAAATCAAGCTGGAAGGGCACATCTCGGACTATTTATCCTATTACCGCAAGGATACGGGCAGCCGGGTAACCATCAGCCAGTTGCTCTCGCATACCTCGGGCGTTCCGAACTTCGCCGACGTGCCCGGATTTTTCGAGAGCGGAGCAAGCCGAGTAAGCTATAGCGTGAAGGAATTTGTCGAGAAATACTGTAGCGGGGACTTGCAATTTGATCCGGGCACCAAGTTTGCGTACAGCAACTCCGGGTATTTCCTGTTGGGCGCGATTCTGGAACAGGTCACCGGCCGAACTTATGAACAGCTCCTCAGCGAGCGCATACTCGCGCCGCTGGGAATGAAAGACTCAGGTTACGCGCACGCAGAATCTGTGCTTCCTCATCGCGCGTCGGGATACGAGCGGACTCCCTCCGGCCTGCAAAACGCGCGCTGCTACGACATGTCGATTCCATTCGCTGCCGGGGCGGTCTACTCGACAGCAGGAGATTTACTTGTATGGGACGAAGCGCTCTATGGCGAGCGCATGCTGCCGGCGCGCTTGCGCGACCAGCTGTTCAAACCCAACCTGGAAAGCTACGGGTATGGTTGGGTCATGCTGGTGCCGCAAGCTGGCACGCCTTACGCGGGCGAATCCATTCCCATGCACGGCGGGGCGATCTTCGGATACCAATCGGTGATCCAGCATATTGCAAAGCATCACGAGCTGATTGTGTTGCTCGACAACACGGACAGTCCCAAGCTGTACGACATTGCCCTGGCGATCAGGACGATTTTGGCGGAGAACCCGTGAATCAATCGTCACGCCTTAGCAGATAGATCAAAACGGATGACGTGTTCTGTGATCTTTGGCTCATCCTGATCTTAGGTGGTAAGCCTTTGCACATTCGTGAAATGGAGTCTCCAAAGTCTCTAACCCGGCGATTGGGATGGATGACGGGCAACCCGTCAATTGAGATCTCCTGACGTGAGCGACCGCCCAACTTCAGAGTAGCCGACCACCCGCGAACTGGGATCAGCGGTCGCGTCAAAAGTGAAAAATCAGATCACTGGCTAGAGTAAGCTGATTATGCCGTCGACTGTTGTCGTACGCCTTCCGATCCCAGGCACGGTCGAAACGCAGTTCCGGACGGAGCTGGATCGTCGTGCCAATCCAGTGAGTCCACGAGACCGTATTCTCCGAGTATCTGGTTGCATAGCCGGTGCGCTGGCCTTTCTTGTCGTCCAGAAAGTCGCTGCGAAACGACACGAAGTTGTGGGCTGAGAGTTGCTTCTGCAGAAAGTTGACCAGAGCATATTCCGGGGCGGTGCAGCGCTGTTCTTCGGGCAGGCAGAACGCACCATTGGCGCCGGTTTCCGGCTGAATCTTGCCTCCGATGGCGGGCACCTCTCGCTCGTACATGTACCAGACTTCGGTCGCCATATGCACCGTCTTCGAGAACTTGTGATACCAGGTGGCGTCATACTGCTGCAGATTGTTATATGCGTACTTGCCGTCGTTGATCCCATTGGCGCAGACGTAGATGTTGTCATTCACCGACGCGGTCGTAAAGTTCAAACAAGCGGTGCCGGAGGGCTTCGCATCGGGCGTCCAAGGGGCAACGTCGTGGCCGCTGGTAATCCCGAGTTGCATCAGCCACTGGTCGTTCAGCTTGAACGTTGCCATCAGGCCTGTGTCGGTAAACGGATCAATCGCATACAGCAGCGAGTGGCTGAAGATGTAGTTGTTCGGCGCCAGTTGGGCCTCGATCCCTGGGACGGAAATGAAACGTCCTACCCTCAGATTCAGGCCATGCGCAACCTGCGGAAGGTAGAGATCGACATATTCCAGGGCGGGATCAAAGCCATATTGACGATGGTCGTGGAGTAACTGCCCGCTGAAATAGCCCTTCGCCATCGTAAAGCGATAGTCCGTTCCGACGAGGGCGGTGAGATGGTAGCCCCAGTCGGAATGATCGCGCTGCACGGAATCCGGCAGCCGCTCGGCGTAGAGGACGAATTGATTCATCTCCAGGCGATTGGAGTAGGCGTCGTTCGCCTCAGGTTCATTGCGTTGTGCGGAGGTGGAGAAGTTTAACGTGGGTTCGAACCATCCGTAGAGCTTCGTGCGGCTCCTGGCCTGGTTGATCGCCGTCATCAATGGATAGCTGTTGGTGTCCGGCTCCCCGATCACCGGCGAACCACCATATGACCAATCTGAATTGGGGAAAGGAGGCGAATCGAGTGGCGACGGCAGACCGCGCCGCGGTGGGGCTGGCGAGGACGCCGCCGTCCCCCACCAATCCTGGTGGTAAAACTCAGCCCAGCGAGCAAGAAAGTCCTTTAATTCAGTTCTATTCGGCTTCGAAGAGTCCGGTAGCGGGTAGCTTTCGGGATTCGCTTGTTGTCCTTCAGAGACTACGCCCCATAATAAAGCGACGCAGATGACGGCAAAGAAAGTCGCACGATGTCGAGAAATGGTCAGCGGTCGCATAAAAGGACTGACCAAAGAAGTCTACAAGCCTCGCCGCGAAACATCCTCTCCAGGACGAACTCTTAGAAAAAAGGTCGGTGGCCAACAATAGCCAGCCGTCGAGTTGGTCCGGTCCACAAATAGGAGCTGTTTGTGGGTGTCCTACGATCTGGACAGGATCAAGCGGCCAGTGAGCTAGCAATTCAACGAGCAGATGACGAGCAAACCGGAAGGAACCGATATCACTTCTTGTTTGCCGACCATCAATCCGGAATCCGTCTGCATAGTTCCTACTGTGGCTTGCGTTTCAGCGGCTTTCCAATCGCGAGCAAAAAGATGGCACTCTTGCCTTTCGCGTGCGGTGAAAAGAACTCAATCACGTCGTCGTCGAAGAAGGTCAAGCCAGTCGCCCCGAGATGCTGGGCATACACCGCGAGATACATCCTGCCACCGATGGTCCCTGCCTCCAGCTGGACGGCCCGGTAGCCGCGGTTCCCATATTGCCCCAGGATTCGTTCTAAGTTCGCGAGAAAGAAGATGTCCACGCAGGCGTACGCAGGGAGGTCCTGCTCTAGTCCAAGATGGTAGGCCTGGGCGCGGAACTCCCCGGCTCTCAAAAGCTCCAGTGTGTTTTGGGCACGCCGGAAGAAGTATGCACCCGGCTTGAGACCCTGCACCGAATGCACGATCAGGTAAAGATCATTGAGCTGCCCGCCGGGAGGCTCAAGGAAATCCGAAGGCAAACCTCGTGTCGCGCGATCAAGAATGGCGGAAAGTTGTGCCAGTGTGACGGATGCTGCCTTGTCGAACCTTCGGGTAGAACCACGGCGCAGGATCACCTGCTCGATCGTGTCCGTCGGTTGTTCTTCTTCCGGCAGTGGCTGGAGGCGCACCGCCTCTCCTGCCACAGCCGAAGATGAAGGAATCGGTTGGTACCCGCGCCACCGAAGCACTTCTTCTTCGGAATCAAGCGAGGTTGCGTCGTGCATCGCCGTTACGCATCCCTGGTAAGAGCCGTATGCGTGAACGCGCACGTACGGATCTGTGCGGGGGGCGATCAGCGATGGTCGTCCCTACCGCGACAGTAATCGCCGGGCCGGGGACGTGTCTTGGGCTTTAGTCCCACTCTCTATTGCAAGCTCAACCACCAGAGCTTACCTGTGCTGGCGTTCCCGAGATCCCGCGGAGTACCGCCCAGAACCCACCCCAGACGGTTCAAGCTGAGTTCACGGATCTCGCCTACGGGAGACTGACAGCCGATTCAGCCACGCAATCTCAACTGATGAACACAGGGCTTCGCACCAACTAGGGTCTTGCGACTGTCTCCAGACTGGTAGCCGAAGTGGCCAACTCCAGTATGGTCGCTAGCCTTGATCGGAAACGCCTCGGGCAGGACACTTCGCATTTGGGAAAAGTCGATGTGAGGCGTTTTCGATAAGGAGACTAGGAGGAAGCCGCTGGCGTTTGCGGCGGACGCGGTGCGCTATGGGATTTGAACGGCAGTTTGGGTCGCGAGAGCTTTGTGAGTGGGTGCGAGAAAGTCGGATTAGGGTTGTGTGGGCTGCGACAATCGAGACTCCTCAGTCCCCGGTGCGCCTAAGGACCTCATTAACCTCCTGTCCTTGAGAGTGAACAATGCATGAACCATCCCTTTTGTAAAAGCACACTTTGTTCAAGCATTCAACTATTTGGAAACTCGCAGCCCGCTTAGCAAGGACGCCGTTAGTGACCAACACGTTAAACTCTTCCGACTGCTTGTCAATGCTTGAGTCCTCTCGCACAAGAATTATCGGCACGCGTCGATGCAAGTGAGCATAGCCCCCCGTCACGAACCAGGGAACTGTATAGATGCCTACTCCGCAGATGGTCGAGTCGCGACTAAGCCGGTCGAAGACAGCGACACTATCAGGACTCGGCCAAAAGCTGAACCGCGGAGCGAGTAGACTGGACGCTAGACAGCACAGGGCCAAGCCTATAGCCCCCACGGCGCTTCCCGCCCAAGCCACATGTTCCCACATCGCGAGGAATACGGCTGCAATTTCCACAATCCCAAGCGAAGCCAGCGTAACCATAATAGGCACTAAAGGATAGAGAAAACGAACTTCCTTATGACCAACAACAGAGTGGGACGCCAGGATGATGAGCGCTAACCAGCCAAGGAACACACTGCGTCTCACACCAACCGCAGCGAGAAAGGCCATCGGACCCCAGTGGTAGATCAATAGCTCGAGATACCAGTACCAAGGCTCAGTGCCATACAGTTCGCTACGCCGGGCGACAACATTCACCCAACAATAACGCACAAACGATTGTAACGGGTATGACCACGTAAGCATGTCCACGAATCCGAAGACGACAATCGGTAACCCAAGGCCGACTATTACAGGGATAAATCGCTTCCGCCAGTCCGCCCAGCAGATATAAAGTGCCGCAAATGTAATCGCAGGAGCTAGTTGAATTCGCAGGGACAACGACACACCGCATAGGATTCCAGCTAGAAACAGTCGTCTCCGTTCTGAGAGTTGTTTGCCGTATACTCCCAGATACAATCCCGGTAGCAAAAGGTGGGCAGCCACCGTCTCAGACAAGGCTCTGGGCGCAAAAATCACAAGCTCGTACCACGTCGCACAAGCTCCTGCCGCGATAATGGCAGCAACCATTCCACCGGTACGGTTCGCCCAAGCAAACCCGAACCAGATTGTGGTCAATGAAACAAGGGCCAACAGAATAGAAATGCCGAGCAGATATCCAGCCGATCCGGCCCCTAGCCAACTCGTCGCCCTCATGACGCACGCCAGAATGGCCGGAAATACCCAAGAACGAACTCCTAACCTCCACTCCCAGGTGATTACTCCGTAGCCGTACGCCAGACGGTGTGCAGGTTCTTCTGTTTGGAAGATCTCATCTGGGTGAACCATGCGTGGATTGCGAATCGCCTGTTCGACGCGTAGGAACAGACCAATGAACAAGAAAGACGCTAGAAGAACAGATGGCAGCCGTCCCTTCATCGTGAACTACGCCTAAGTGCCCCTCTTATCTTCGGGTCGTGTTTACTCAAAAAGCATGAACAGTGTCGAGATGCTCTTGCGAATCGCTTTCGCCGCAACCAAGTAGAGGAACTGTAGTTCCACGCCGGTACTGAGCTTGCTCGTACCGCGCTGACGACCACGGAAACGGTACGGTACTTCAAGGATGCGAACCGGGACAACGCTTGATGCGAGGAGGTCAACAAGAAGTTTGAAACCCTTTCCCGTCAGCCTATTCACGACTCGCTGGAAGAACTCTCGACGAATGACAAAAAAACCGCTCATCGCGTCCGAAATGTCGCAGCGGCACACTAGCCGACCGAGCATCTTCCCAACGTTGCTCAACCACACGCGAGCCAACGGAAGGTCGCCCATACTGCCGCCCGGAATCGTTCGGCTCGCGACTACAACATCCACATCTTCGCCTTTTAGCCGACTTAGCATCTCTGATAAGATCCGCTCGTCATGCTGCAGATCAGCATCCATCACCGCAATATACGGTGACGAAGCTGTCATCATTCCATCGATACACGCCGACGATAGCCCGAGCCGGACAGGGCGCTCGCGAACGCAGATTCGCGGGTTTTCCTTGGCTAATCGGTGGAGTACATCGGCCGTCCCATCCGGGGAATTATCGTCTACAAAGATCACCCGCCACTCTATTCCGCTCAGAGCCGCTCTTAATGAAGCTAGCACATGTTCAACGTTCTCTCTTTCATTGTAGGTTGGTATAACAACAGCTAGCTCAGCCATTGGTTCGCTATTGCACCCGCCTGATGGCAACATCGGCTGCTGGGAACGTGCTGCAATTCCGACAACCACTGGACTCCCCGCGTTGATACTCTCTAGGACACGAAAAGGGCAGCCGGCTATTGCGGACCATCTAGGGGCGTTAAGTACCCATACTTAATCAGCCACATGATATGGCGACGCAGATGATCAGAATGATACCCGCAAGCCTTGCCCAGCAGTTCAACTAACATTCCCAGTCGCACATCAGAATGCCCATCCCTGAGGCACGAGTCGAGTGCCTTTCGGAGAATGTCCTCATCTAGGATTTGGAACCCCGATAAGACAGCAGGGTAAGGTGGCGCAATCCTCTTTGCGCGACAGATCTCAGCGCCCGCCGCTGTGATCGATAACACCGTTTCATCCGAGAGCGCCGTGGACGCATAATGTCCAAAAAAGTGATAGTAGAGCGGCCGACTAAGCCGCACCGGGGCAGGCCGAGCATCGCTGGAGCGTGAGATCCGCTCGAGTTCGCACCACAATTCTTCGTATTGTTTTGCTATAGGCCTGAAGCTGTAAAGATCCGACGCTCGCTTCCTAGATCGTTGGGACATTTCGTTTCGCAAGGCTTCATTGTCGATTAGCAACTGCAAGTAGTTCGCCATCTCCTGCATGTCCAACGCCACGGACTGCCCAATGCTAAAGTGATCGAATGTCGCAGAGCGTATGGGCCCCGTATAGAGCAAATCATCGGTACAGCTCATCCAACGGGTTGGCACAAGAAAACCTGTTTCTCCATGGCAGACCGTATCGCGATATCCATTCCAGTCGGGAACAACCTGCGGAACCCCCGAAGCCATCGCCTCTATAACCGTAAGGCCGAAGCTCTCTGACAGGCAATCCGTAGGCGACGTGAAAACGTCCGCCGCTTGCATCAAGAGCGCTTTGGTACAATCTGTTACATCAAGCATTATTTGCAGCCGTTTTCCTAGACCCGACGCCTTGGCATGCTCCCGAATCAATTGACTATATCCCGCATCCTCCGTTCCAGCCACCACCCAAAGCAGTTGCTTCGCCGCGTTTCTCTCAATCAGCGACTTGAGAACGCTAACAAACGGATACAAATCTGCTTTAAGCGGGGACAACCGTCCCAGCATTACAATAAGAAAACAGTTCCTCGGAAGCCTCAACAGGTCCCGAGCCCGGGCTTTGTCGCATGTAGCAAACTTGGAAATGTCCACGCAGAGTGGAATTAGGTCGACGCGCCCCTGATACCCAAATGAACCTCCACAGATCTTTCTAAACTCCGACTCTATGTGGGCGATTATCTTACGCACCGCGTCCCTGCTGGCGCGACTCGAACAAATGAACGAGTCGCACTCGTATGTGCCTTCCAGTAGAAAGCGCAAAAAAAAGTCATACAACAGCTCATGGTAGCAAAGCGCATGAGTCAGAATAGTAATCGGATACGCTAGGGCACAACGGTGGCGGATAACCTGTGATAACTCTACTCCACTAATGTCAGATTGGCCTGGCAGCGGATGGAACCACGCAGCTAGGCGACGGCCGTCGGCTCGCCCATTAACCAGGTCTTCAATTGAAGTAACATTTATTTGTCCCCGTCGTTGCGCTGCAAGATCGTATGACATTAGCTGCTTCTGAATAGCATCTTGTGCGGATGAATGTACAAATAGCTCGGGATACACGCTACTTTCTCTAACCAGCGCTTCCACTAGAGTGTCCGTGGCGACTATGTGACCCCGCAGCACAGATGTTACTCCGGAGAATGCCCTTTGAAGCATGGCCTTGGTCACTCTTTGTAGGAGACTCCGACGTTGCCGAAAGGGATCGTAGAAACGAACGATGTCGTCGCAGAAGATACCTACTCGCAACCCACTACCTGCAAGACTACCCCCTCGATCGTCGCCTCTTGAGAGGTGTTGTCTCGTCTCTTTCAAGTGCAGGTTCATAGATAATTGGCCTAGCCGAGGCGACTCAGCGGACGCCCGTAGGAACAAGCGGTTCATAGGGAAAGTGCAGGAGATCGTCAGCGGACATGTATACAGCTATTATAGGGTCCCCCGATTTGCGCAAGGTATTACGAATCATCGTCGCTTCTGGGTTTGGAAGCCCCCATGGTGTTCGCTTTTTGTCTACTTCGGATGTGACAGCAGCTGTTGCGTCGGGCTCAGGCGCCCGGCTAGAATTGATGAGTTCCTTAAAATATGCGAGCCACGCAACAGGGTTATCCTTTTCCATTGCATTGAAAGAGAGATAGTCTACCTCCGCGTTGATTGCACGCTCCAATTCATCGCCAGGCGGAAGAATGTCTTTCAGCATCATGGCTAGGGTGCATTTTTCATAAAAAGAGCATACGTAACATGCGTCCCCGCTGGACCCGAGGGACGTGGTATACCTCAGTACATCTTCTACGTCGGATGTTTCCGGCGTGATCGTACCAGGCGCACCTGATCGGTACTCCTCCGCAACCCGTGCCTGATGTGCCGCCATGATTCGCTGCATCTTACTCATCACTTGTTGATTAAGAGGAATGGTCTCATAGGAAGCAGAGGCTCCCGCAGACTTCGGGGACAGGCTGGCTGCGGAGAGCGGGCTCATAGCGGAGGACGACTGGAACGTTGCGCCCGAAACGAGAACGTTGAAGCTGCGTGCCATTTGGGCACGATCAAGAGAATGGTCGCTGCACCGTTCCTCGGTCAAGCTTCGGAGCAAGAAACCACGATAGGCTGCTAATAGCGGTTGGGGAGAAATCTCGGACGCGGTCAATCTCGTGGACAGCGACTTGATCGCATCGGTCAAATGCTGCCCCTCTTCGGCCGCAGTCATCTCCCGGTCAGAAGCCGTGATCGTGCTAAGCGAGGCCACGAGCGCACTGACAACGCCCCTTAACTCCTGGGACGAAAGAGATACCCGAGTAAGCAAGGTCGCGAATGGAGGGATTTGTGCCGCCACTCTCACGTTGGAAGCCAGGTTTTGCAAGTAAAGATCCCTGTGCTGTTTACGAACGACCCTGATGCGCTTGTCTTCAATGACTTGCGCAGCGGTGATATAAAACGCGGAGACCTCCTCCACCGTGGGATCCTTGCACGTAGCGTGCACCTCCGGCAAGTTCAACTCTTCAAACAGAGTCATGGCAAAGTGTGGTGTCGACGGCAAAGCCTCTTGAATCGCACGCGTTTGGATGTCCAAGGCATCTACTTTTAGTCGACCCAGCATGCTTGTTGTTCCGTGCGTCACAGTGTCGCCGTGTGCGTTACCAGTTGCTTCTACCACGATATAGGCGTAATGTGCACTCGCGGCGCTGCGAAACACATCGTCAAGCAGCGCTCGCCTTCGTGTCGGGGATAGCATCCCCGGGGCCGCATCGATGATTGCGAAAACCATATCTGCCTTATATTCCACTGGCAGCCCGGATATACGCTGCAAGAGTGAAGCTAGCGAATTGGCTGACGGTACCGCATCGTCGGCGTGCATGACGCGTTGTGCCCGCCCAATACTTGTGCCGAGTATGAGTGCAAACATAGGTATCATCCTCGACGCTTTCATAACAAGACGTGATAGTTTGGCGGTGGGCACGTAATACACCTCAAGTTAGCCCGTGAATTGAGCACGAACTCCACGCAATCCTTGCGCGTGCGGAGCTTTCTTCTTGGGTTTGTTGATTCGAGCCCGATCAGGGGCGCCAATTCCTCAGGCTCCAACAATTTCAGCGCGGCGCGATAGACCGTTCAATAGCTCCGATCTTGTCAGATCACTTACTGGTGGTACACAGTGTACCGTAATAGTCGCACTGGTTGCAGTAATTCCCGCCCGGAATGGAGGTACACGTAAAGTTGAAATAGAAGCAATAGCCCAGTTTGCAGTAAAGAGCTTGGGCAGACTTTGTGTTTAGGGCCATTGCAGAACTCGAAGTCGCCGTACCAGTCAGCAGCGCTGCGGCACAGGCAACCGCGAGATATACAAAGGTAAGTAGCTCTTGTTTCGCGGCTCGAAGTTTGCTCATGACCTTGTCCTCCAATGTGATTTTGTGAGTGCGAGCGTCCAACAACCTACGCTTTTGGGTTACTTAATAGAGTGCGTACCTCGTTAACTTGCTCGTCACGCATTAAGCCTGGCCATACAGCTTTCACCGTAGCGTGTGCGTCCAACAAAATGGTAGTGGGAGTGGCGCTAAAACTGTAAAGAGTGCGTTGTTCGGGGTCTAGGCGAATCACAGTTGCGGTCGTCGCAATTCCGCGAGACGCTAAATAGGTGGAATCCGCTGTACCTGATAAATCCACGTAGACAACCTGGTCAGCGGACACAAGTGGCAGAAGATCCTGCCAGTTAGGAAAGTTGAGTTGAGTGTATTTGCACTGTGGAGAAAGAATAAGCAAGAGTGTCAACTTGTCCCGGTGCAACAGATCGAGTGCCACTTTCTGACCGGAGATTGTCGTACCACCGAGAACTGATATCTTCGAGCCAACGGGCGGCCCCAGTGCGGTTGAAAGGCTACGGAACTGGTCACTCAACAAATGATTCCGTTTTTGGAGGGCATAATTCGTCCAGAGAAGAACGGCACATGCTCCCGCTAATACCAGGACAGCAATATCCGCATAGCGCGACTTTAGAGCGGAACTCCGTGAATGATCCATGCTCGCTCCGCGCGCGGAATGATATCAGGTGGCGGGCATGCGAAGGCATATGGATTGGGGAATTTCGCATTTCGTAACTTTGTGGCTTGAACTGGCGGGCTGGTTTTATGTGCATTTCATCGGAAGGACTAAGGGCAAGCTATTGATAACAAGGCCATTGAACTGTCGGTTGTTCCACAAGGGGCTCAGATTGGCTGAATCGGTGCGGCAAATAGTAACGTGCCGTGAGAAGGATCCCCGAGAGGAAAGATTTTACGAAATCCGGAAGAGTCTAGCCTTGCTATTCAAAACACGGCTCGCACCCAGAGTGTTCTCCACTGAATGTAGTCGCTTTGGCACCGAGCATAGGCTTTGTGCATGCCCGAGCACTCTCCTATGGAAATCCGTCGAAGCAGATCACACAATGCAAACCCGGTGTACAATCGTTGGGGCGTTTCTCCGAACACGAGGAACCCATGATCGTCGTTCTCACTGCGGTGTCGGGAAGGCCTCAACTTCCCGGTACGAAAATGGTGTTTGTCGTTTTCCTGGCTGCCTTCAGCATATTTATTATATGGCGCGCCCGAATTCTCGAAATCGCTCTAGAACAGCCAACGAACGTGAACATAGCCGCGCCTGATTTCTGGGCCGCAACGCCAAACGGTGGGAGTGTTTCGCTCGCGGAGTTCCGCGGTCAAAAGAAAGTGGTGGTCAGCTTCTGGGCAAGCTGGTGCCTGCCGTGCCGTGTAGAGCTCTCTGCGTTGAACACGTTCTATGAGAAGTACCACACTGCATCAAGCGACTTCGAGATTCTGGCCATAAGCGTCGACTTGGACACTAGAGAAGCCATGAATTTCGCCACCAGGCAGAAGTTGAGCTTCCCCGTGCTCCTGGATCCGGGAGAGAGAGTGGCGAAAGAATACGAACAAAAGGGCCTGCCCACGACGTTCATTATCGATAAGAACGGTAACATTACCTACGGGCATGTCGGCTATGACGACAGGTTTATACCTCAGTTGGCCCACGAACTCGGACTCACGCTTAAACAATCAACGGAAAGCGGGACAGATGGGCGCGCCGGCCATTGAATTTTCCGATGTGACGAAGACTTATCAGCGACGTTTCGCAGGGCCCCGAGTACCAGCCCTATTGGAAATTTCTTTTCAGGTGGCCAGAGGCGAGATATGCGCCTTTCTAGGTCCGAACGGAGCTGGCAAAACGACCAGCATGAGTATTCTCATGGGCTTCATCTGCGCCGACCGGGGTTGTTCCCGCATTTTCGGCTATGTTCCAGGAGATGTCCGGGCAAAGGAGCTCGTGGGTTTTCTACCGGAGAATCTAGCGTTCTATCGGTACCTCGACGCCGAGGCGTTGCTGGAATTTCATCTTCGCCTGAGTGGCCGCCGAGTAGCGAGTCCACGTGAGCTTATTGCCAAGTTGCTAGCCAAGGTCAGGCTGGACGGTTATGAGAGCCTGAAAGTAGGTAAGTATTCTCGGGGCATGGTACAGCGGTTGGGCATTGCTCAGGCTCTCATCGGTGATCCTGAGCTTCTGGTGCTCGATGAGCCAACGTCAGGCCTGGATCCCGCCGGACGAAAGGAAGTGCGTGACCTTATCTTGGCCCTGAAAGCCGAAGGCAAGACCATTTTTCTGAGTTCTCATATACTGTCCGAAGTTGAGCAGATTTGCGACCGAGTGATCATCATCAATCGCGGCCGCCTCGTTCGTACCGGAGCGCTGCAGGAGCTACTTGCTGAAGGCAACCGTGTGGAGATCGTCGTTAATCAATTGCCTCAAGGCCTCGAGCAAGCCGTAATGGAACAGGGCGCGTCGGTGAATCGGGACGGGGACCGAGTGCGCATCATCTGCGAGATTTCAGGAAAACGGGCCTTGGCCGAGATGTTGTGGGCTGGCGACTGCGACGTGGTTAGCCTCACGCCCATGAAGAGTTCGCTAGAAGAAATGTTCCTGAAGCTAGTGGGAGAAGGACGCGTAGAGTGAAAGTCCGCACGATAGCTCTCAATACCTTTGGAAGCTTTCTGCACAACAGGGTCATCTTCGTAACGTGCCTCCTTTTCGCATGCAACTTCCTCCTGGGAGTTTTTTCCGTATTGAAATTCAAGTCCATGACAACCACCTCCAATGCCCAGCAGATGCAGGATCTCATGCTGGACGACATTGGGAAGGTCCTGTTTTTGTTAAGTGGCTTGGGCAGCCTGCTGGCGGCGTGGGCAGCGGCCGGCTCAGTTGGAAGCGAAATGGAGTCGGGAACGATTCTTGCCGTCATGGCGCGGCCATTGCGCCGTTGGCACTTCTTGGCCGGCAAGTACCTCGGCGTGCTAATGCTCATCGCAGTCTACGTAGTTGGCATGCTCGGAGTGACTTTACTTCTGACATGGCTCGGTGGCCAACTCCTCCACGCTCCGTGGTGGGTGCTGCTTGTCTACCCGTTCGTTCGCTACGCAGTATGGGCGGCAATTTCAATGTTCCTGGTCACCTTACTGAATCCTGCGGTCGTTGTCGGCGTGGTCGCTGTTCTACTCTCACTCATCCAGTTCCTTGTAAGTGCATCTGCGCTTAGCGGTATTCCAAGCTGGTTTCGCCTCCCGGTACACGTTGTCCTTCCCTTGACGACCGTAGTGCTCTCTGAAGATCGGTTTCTTACAATGACACGTGAATCGTTGAGACGCTACCCATGGGCCTACCATGTGACAGCGTTGGCCTACGGGATGGACTACGCTCTTGTTTGTTTTCTCCTAGCTGTTGCAGCGTTTCAGCATCGGAGCCTGTTGCACGACTAGGCGGCGGATCACTGTAAGTTGAATAGTCCACAGTCAATTCTTCGCCGGGTTCAATATCCCTGAGAGCAAAGAACTCGTAGTCATCATTGCACCGGAGATTCGGCTTTTTCGAATCGTTTAAGTACCAAGAGATCGTCAGCCGATTGAAGTTTGGAGGACATCCATATCGCTTTCCTTTGGTGACTGCAAAACCCTCATAGAGTTTGCGAATTTCCGCCGGAGTTTTGGGGACAGAATTCTCGTCAATCCAAACCGAAGCGAGGAATGGCGAACAAGACAGACGAGCAACTTTACGATGTCTTGCATGGTCACCCTGGCATTGTTCAGCCTGCGACAGCCCTCTCTTCGTCGGTTCCGGGACCGTGGTGATTCCGTTGCTGCAATCCGACTGCCAACTTTTTTCGATTTTTGGGTCGAAGTCACTCCGCGAAAATCGGTATAGAAAACATAGACGGAGGAACCATGCATTACGACTTTAGGCTCCAGTACGACCCCGCCGACATCCCGGCCCTAGCTGCGAGGTATTTGGCGACGCCGTACAAAGACTGGGCCGCAGCCGACGAGGACCGACTGGCGGAAGAGGCTGGCTGGCGACTCGTTAACTGCCCGTTCGATATCGCGGACGTGAGGACGATTGTCCTTTGGAAGTCTCATCGCCGGATGGACCTTTTTGAACAGAACGACCCGTCCGCCGTAGAAGCAGCAGTCAAAGACGCGATTGCGGCGACGCACGCGGCGGACGTGAGAGGCGCAATCCAATCTCTGACGCGGCTTTCAGGCGTCGGACTCAAGATGGCTTCCGCGATTCTGACCGCAATGTTCCCGACTCTGTACACCGTCTGCGATTTTCGGGCGTCACACGCTCTTGGTCAGAAGGATTTCAGCGGCCTGCGCTATTACATCAAATACCTTGCCGAGTGTCGGGCGATGGCCGCCCAATACCGGGTTTCCCTCCGCGATTTCGACCGTGCGAACTGGCAGTGGTCAAAGGAGCAGAGCAAGAACAAAACAAGAAGATTCGAGGAGTGCTGCTGGGAGAAGAATGATAAGGCGGGGACAAACTTGATGGCGCAGGTTAGTGTCACAGGTACGGGGGGCGGGAGCGCGTGACTGCGGAACAACTTAGACCGGGCGCAAGAATCGCGGCAGTTCATGAAGCCGGACATGCCGTGGTAGCCGTGCATCTCGGAGTGCCCGTAGACCGTGTGGAGTTGAGCAGCTATTGGATTGACCCGCTCAGCATCTTCAACCAGTCTGACCTTTCGGGCGGCGGTGTCTCATATCTGCCGTGCGAAAACGGCCAACTCACGGAACACGCGATAATCTCAGCGGCATCAAGAGTCGCCTTTGACACACTTATCCGTCCCGGCGCACACCCGGAGACGGCTTACAGTGATGACGAAGATTGTTTGAAAGAGATTTCGAACGAGTTGGGAATCACTGATTTTCAAGGCTGGCGTTCCGGTATTTTGGAACGCGCTCGCCAGATAGTCAGCATCGGGCCCATCCGGGCCGCTATCTTGCGCGTCGCCAATGAATTGCAAGCCGCGCCACTGGAGGACGGGCTGACGGGAGAACACGTCCGCGAAGTCTTGCGGGATGCGGCCACGCGCTCTTAACGGCCTGAACTGATGGCGATAGGGACCGGTAGCGGCTGCGCGGTGTGGGACTGCCATTCGGGGACTTACATTCATCCCGGAATGGCATGATTGAGCAAGAATCAGACGGTTGAAGCACCACTCAAATGATTGAGTAGCAACGAAATTGGCTCTGTCCCCCCAAGTTCGGGACCATGAGCCACCGGCTCGCGAATCTGCGACTAGGTAGTAGTGTGCCCAGGGAATGAAACCCTCTGAAACCAACAGGTCAGCTTTCTAAGCACTTACGCTGCGTAAGGTCGTCATCTGTGCGCTGCAAGTTCTTGGTTTGTGATATCAGTGTGCTTTCGAATCCCACTCTCTCCGCCAGATTTCAAACCGCAGCCAAAAATGCGGGCTCCGCGAGCTTGTTACTATTTTTGAGCGGTTCCTGTTACTAAAATTCGTGAAATCCCTTGATTCGCAGTATTGGACTTCAGGGGAATTTCATGGCAAACCGCACCGCAACGCTCTACATCCGCATCACAAACAAAGGCAAAGACTCGTATCGCAAGCCCGTTTACCAGTCCAAGGGTCGCCTCAAGCCACAATACGCACTGGTCAATGGCGAACCTGAATACCACGAAGAAGGCGTCTTACTACGTCCGCTTTGGTACGGACGATGGCAAGCAGCCGTTTGTGCTGGTCGGCAAAGATGCCTATGTCGCTTTGGACAAGCTCGCGGAAAAGCAGCGTTGGCTCCGAGACCGAGAACGACAGGTCGTTCCCCAAGCACCGCCCAACTCGAAACCTCAAAGCAGTCGGCTCGCTATCGAGGATGCGGTCAAACAGTATTTCAAGAACCTCCACTCACAGGGGAAAGACCCAAAGACGATCCGCGCTTACAAAGTAGCAGTGGAAGAATTCCGCAAGTCCTGTACCAGGAAATTTGTCGACGAAATTGGGAAACAGGACTTGATTGACTTCATGGGCTGGCTCCGCAAGCAGCCTGCGAAACTGCGGAAAAACGGCACACCGCGTAAGCCGCGTCGGTCTTACTGACCACTTGTGCAAACTCAAGAAAACAATCCGTCATCATGTTGCGCCTTTCTGACCACTCGTTACCGCACCGAACGCTCCGGCATAGCATTTCGGTCAATGGCTCCTGAGTCTGGTCGTAAGTTTTGCGGCAAACGGTATCTGGCGACACCTGACATGCAAAACCCCACGCCAATGAGACGTGGGGCTGCAACTCTTCCTCGATTATTTTGCCATCCTCCGATGCTGGCTTCTTCTAGTCTGTGGGGACCGCGAGATAAGTGTGAACTTCTCCAGCGCTGGTCGCTCCCAACCCTGTGATTTCGCCGTGGGAATTGATGGCGCATCCCGTCAATAGAGACAAGGGGGAGTTTCCCTTAACCAGAGAGTTGAGATCGACCGCTCCGCCGTTGTGCCAGACTACTGCCCGCGCGTTGCCATTGGCTTCGACAGATAGCCCAACA
>Ga0187846_10000769_pt1 | contig 18218 bp, 15 predicted proteins | sample TC_taG_FD_161473 | JGI IMG/M metagenome (GOLD analysis project Ga0187846, IMG submission 161473) | Biofilm microbial communities from the roof of an iron ore cave, State of Minas Gerais, Brazil - TC_06 Biofilm (v2) | ecosystem: Environmental > Terrestrial > Deep subsurface > Cave > Wall biofilm...
ACCAGTAGCGAGGCGTTCATCTATCTGGCGATGAGCAAGCTGATGCTATCCAGGCTTGCTCACAAACATCCCTAATTGATGCCTTTCTGCACACGCTCTTAGACAGAACCTGTGGTTCTTGTAGGTGTGGACGTCCGAGATTCACGTCCAAGCAGTTGAGTAATCAAATCTGTTACGGCGATGCCCCAGGCATCCCAATTCAGTCTTTCATCATAAGCTACTCTACTTGACCTCACCAACTCGCTGTAAAGCTGATCGTCCTGGTACACCTTTGCAATCACTTCTGCATATTCGTCTCCACGAGCAGAGTATGGCAACATAAAACCGTTTTCACCATCTCTGATTACCCCTGCAACCCCACCAGTATTAGTAGTAATGACAGGCAGCCCGTACGCATTTGCTTCACAGAATGAAATGGGTGTACAATCATTCCTCGTTGGTAACAGCAAAAAATCAGACGACATATAGAGATGCTCAAACTCCTTGCGCTGTCTTTCATCCTTCTTATCCAGGAAAGGTATGACTCTCATCCTCTCATGCAAAAATGTGCTTGGAGGTGTTAATCCGCACACGATGAGTTCCGCTTGTACGCCTTTCTCTTCTAGACTCAAAAGCGTTTCGAAGGCGATATCGCCGCCCTTCCTCAGCCAATAGCTCCCCACAAAAAGCAGCCGGCAGCGGCCTGATTTTTTCCTTGCTTGTGCTATCTCTTTGGGTGGAGGCGTCTCAAAACTTGCACCAAAAGGCACAACGTGCACTTTCCGTTCATCTGCATGGTAATCTTTGATAGCAGATTGTGCCGCCCATGCCGAGGAAGATACTATCACACTTGCTCTCTTGATCGCCAGGCTCTCGATAGAATGCAACTCATAGATGGACCTCTTGAGAAGATTTGAGTAATCCTGGTGGTAGTTAAGCAATAAACCATAGGTTGCATCTTCCACCAGTACAATGGGGATGTCGGTCTCTAAAAAGGCTATCTCTGGTTCACCCGCAGGAGCAATGATCACATCGAAAGAGCGTTCTGCAAGCCTCTGAGCAGCGACTTTAGCGTACTTCTTAGCAACCAGGAAGTTGTGATATGATGCAAAATTCTTCTTTAGTAAAAGCCGTGAACCTTTACGAATGATTTTTGCAGCCAACTGTTCCCAACAATGTATTGGGCCGATATACGATACCTCTCCACAGTGCTTTTCAAGAGCTTGAGTCATGTGATAAAGAGTACCTGCCCATGACCACGATCGTATCTCCTGCAGGTCAAAAGCAGTCAAAAATGCAATTTTAATATGCTCAGTTTCATCATTCATAAACAAACCTCCTTTCGAGGAGCCTTTCTCTATAGAGAAAGGCAGAACCACTACTTAAACCATTTACTCAAAAAGTGGGTGATAATTCAGTGAATACGCAGGGTTTTGTAACTCTCGTTGTCTGATCACTTTAGCCGGAAGGCCACCGACCACTGCGTAAGGCGGAACGTCGCGCGTAACCACAGCTCCTGCCATCACAACAGCTCCTTCGCCGATAGTGACGCCACCTAGGATGGTGGCACGCATGCCAATCCAGACGTAGTCACTGATCACAATAGGTTTGTAAGTATCGATGAACTGCGGATGGTTCATCTCATGCGTACCGGTTACTAGCCATACACCAGCCGAGATACTGACGTTTTCACCGATTATCAAGCCGCCTGTCGTGTAGAGCATACAGTCCCAATTGATTACAGTGTTTTTGCCAATCGAGACCTTTCCGCTACCCCGGATTTTTGCCATTTGAACATGTTGCCCCATAAAGATGGCTACATTTGGACCCATACGCCAGCCCAGTATGTGTCTATACCATGCATGGCGTACCGAATACGATGGAATGTGGCTGATGAGGTGATTCGTTGCGTACTTTATGGCGGCTGAAAGTACCTTCCTCATTGTGGCACCTCCGGTTTCTGCGACTCTTCTTCCTGTGGCTCAGCAGGAGGAGGAGTAGAAGCCCTATGTGCCTTTAGACGTATCGCCCTGTAAAGTTCCTGAATGTCTTCACGCGGTATAGTTCTAAGGAGAGTCGCTGTACCAAAATAAACGAGCATAGCGACTGGTAGAATCACCAAAATTTGAAAGGTACTCAAGAGCAGAATAGCTACAGCCATCACAAGGCTTGCTACGAGGGATTTGACTCCCACACTCAAGCTACCCAAAGGCAACAGATGCTTGGGAATAAATACGATGGCAATACCGACCAGGAGTAATTCGGTAAGAGATGTGGCTATCGCTGCCCCAACATCTTGATAAACAGGTATCAAAATAAGATTAAGTCCAAGATTGAAAACGAGAGCGATTGCAGCCATAATAGGGATTTTTTTCTCTCGCTTCGTGCCCACGAGTATAGTACCCAACACCGCATCGACGTTGAGAAAGACCAGGCCAGGGGCAAGTGCCTGGAGTACGGGGATGGTATGTGTAAATTCAGGTTGATGGTAAAGGAAGCCAACGATGTTTGGCGTAGCAACGATCAATCCCATAGCGATAGGTATACTAAAGAAGAGTAAGAAGTTCATTGACTTCTCGATCGCCAACCTCAGCCTTTCCTCAGAAGTAGTCGAGAGTTTCGAGAAAATGGGAAACATGATGGGAGGCATAAGGAGCGCCGGTAAAAAGTTCAGTGTGTCGAACAGGCGGTACCCAGCGCCGTACCAGCCTACCACTGCAGTGTTTGTCATTAGAGATAGGAGAATGGTGTCGATACGATAATAGATCACCCCTAATACTCCATAGACCATAAATGTTATGCTCGTACGCACCAGCCCACGAATGAGTGCCCAATCAATTGCAAAGCCAACACCTACCAGGCAGAAAAACCCGCTTGCTTGCCAAATTGCGTTGGCAACAGATCCGCCTAAAAGCACAAAGGCCATCACTTCTACTCCTGCGCCCTGCCTCAGTACAAGGACACCGATAAGTGCAGATAGGCCTTTTTCGAGGATCGAGCCAACGGTGGGAATTAACACTCGTTCAAATGCTATATGTAATGATCCAAACGTGCTAGCTATAGAAGCGCTCAGGAGGGTAAGTCCGCAGATTGCAACGAGGATACGCTGTTCCATATCGTAGCCGAGCAGATAGGAGAGGAGAAGAATCAGGCCATACAGCGCTAACCACAGCACCACCTTTATGAGAAGCGTGTTATAAAGATAACTTAATGCTTTACCTATGTCTTGAGCCACATCACGGGTGATTTGCCGACTAAAGCCAGACTCAATGGGAGATCCAAGCAACCCAACAAAGGAAGAGGCAAAATACAGTTCGCCAAACTTGACGTCACCCAGAAAACGTCCATAAGCAACGATAAGCAGTAACGTGGATGTCCAGGTCACCAATTGTCCCACGAATGAAATAGCGATGTTATTTACTATGCGCTTAATACTTATATAGGTAGCGCGTACCTTCTGGCTGTTTTGTAAAGATTTGGACTTGTCCAACCTTGCTCTTGGAGATAAGCTCATGTTCTCGTACCTTGCGGAACCCCTCGACCTTACTACGAAGCGGCTCAGCCATCCTCGCTAATTTCTAAATTACAAAAGGAAAAGTCAAAAGATTTTCTTCACGCCATTGTGTTATTACCTCAACATGGTTTATATCACCTACCTGTGCTGAAGAGATGTTCGTGGTGGTTGAGAAACAGTAAAGTTGGGCAGAGAAAGGACAGAGTATTAGGAATACCCTCATTACTTGTAGCATGATTTACACCTGAGGATATCTTCCGCAACATCATCTCAACCCTCATGAAAACCAATTCATAAGGGAAAGCACTGTATCCTTGAGTAAAACAATTCTGTAACAAAATACCATTATTGACCTTTAGACTAATTTGGCACCAGTTACTGAGACTTGAAGAACTTATGAGAAGGCCCCACTGGCGAAATTAGTCTAAACACCAAACCATTTAAGGAGATAGGCTATGGTGAGGCGCACTCTCGAGACAATTTTTCGCAGACCTATGCGTCTGTTGCTATTGATTGTAACGCTGCCTTTGATAAGTTTTGCAATTGCATATATTCAGCCTCGTTCGTATCAAGCAAGTGCCGATCTCTGGGCTTTACGTCGTTTTTCGATTATCGGTGCAAATGGCCCTGATATTGATCTCGGTGCAGCACCAGCAGATACGCAGGCTACAACTCTTACCGAGTTACTTCAGATCCGTGTTTTTGCACTGGCTGTTGCAAAAGCAACTGACCTACCCTCAACATTTGACTCAAATATACAGTCAGATCCTCAAAGTTTGGATGACGCATTGGTTAATGCTATCCAAGCTGTGCAGGTTCAGTCCCTGGGCGCTAACTTGTTTACAATTACCTATGTAAATAACAATCCAAAGCTAGCCCAGGAAGTAGTTGCGGCTGTCATTCAAATCTATGGTTCACAGAGCTTGGGATTCGCTACTTTCGGAGGTGAACGTTTGTTAGAGTACTACCAGGCGCAGCTTGTAAAGGCAGAGCAGGATGCTAATGCTGCCGCGGCAGCGGAGGCACAGTACCTTGCAACCCACCCAGCCCTGGCGGATGCAATATTGCATAGTGACGCAGCACATGGCGCCGCGATTGATCCACATTTTGCCCCACTGTATTCACGGACCCAACAGGCTCAGACTGCCGTACAGGGTATCCAGGACAGCATTACCAACTTAAATCAGTCAATCAGTATGCAAGGTTCGAGTGCTAATGACCTCTTCAGAGTGCTTGACCCTCCAGTAGTGCCCCTTCGGCCTCTCTCACGTCAGAAAGTGCTCTTTATTGGCGGTGGGACAGGTTTGGGCATAGCTCTCCTTGCTTGTACTCTCTACCTCGCTTTTCTCGTTCGTCGTGACCGTGGAGTCTACACCCCGCTCGACTTGCAGAAAGTAACTACTTATCGGGTTGCCATGGAGCTTCCCCGTCTAACCCCGGCAACTGCGGCTTTGTTGGTGAGGTCGGCGCAGTGATGGCATGCCAGGCAAAGACGCAGCCAGTTACTAGCCTGTGAGGAGAAAATATGCAAGGAGCTAAAGATCTCGAGGACACAGGGAAGCACGTCGTCCCCGAGTCGAACGGGGTGGTTGCCCAGACGCCCCTACAAGAGTCAGATGAAGGGATGGTCGAGACGACTGCACCCGAGTCAAATGGAGTGGTTGCCCAGACGCCGCTACCAGAGGCAGAAAAACCAGTGGTTCAAATACCATATCAAATCCCGGTAAACAGTGTGTCTATGCCAGTAGGGAACTCTGTCTGGGGGACAGGTAACCAAGGGGCAGCTGCCCCTTGGCGGGGGCATGGGGGAGTCCCCCAAACCTCCTCTCCTCAACCGGATTTGAAATCTGTACCTGCTTCAGGAACAACGGTTGTACAGTCGAAGCAAACTTCCCAGGTCTCCCGTGTTCGTTCTAAATCAGTCTCGAAGCCAGATGTCATGAGTGCCCAGGCGCTTCGAGAACGATGCCGGCAGCTCTGTCTCTCAGTCTTTTTTCACGAGCAGGCCCCTGTGCGTAGTTTGGGTTTTACCAGTTCATTGGCGGGAGAAGGTAAGACTTTTTTAGCAGTGGTGATGGCTTATGTTTTAGCAAATGATAGTAGTCAGCCTGTCACCTTGTTGGAATGCAATTGGGAACACCCATGTTTGTACGAGCTCTTCGGGTTTTCAGCGACACCAGGGCTGGCGGAATGGTTGCGCGGAGAATGCAATCAAACAGCTATTTGCCACCGGGTCGACCACGATCTGACAGTCATTCCCGCGGGAGATGCCAGGGGGGACGCTGTGAAATTGCTGCAACAGGTCCGGCAGAAAGGCTTACTAGGTACTTCAAATGGGCTGTGGATTGTTGATCTCCCCGCGATTGTATCCACTGCGTATGGTTCACTAGCGGCGAGCATGGTGGAGTCGCTCGTCGTTGTAGTTCACGCAGGAGTAACCCCTGATAGTATGATTGCAGAAACATGCGCACAACTCAAAGACTTACCAGTTCAAGGTATACTTCTTAATCAGTTAGAGAGTCGGATACCACGCTGGATACGACGAATATTGTAGTGATAAGGAAAAACTGATGCAAACTATCTTCGGACTCTTACTACTCTTTCTGGGTGTCGGGTTGTTTACTCGCAAGTATAATAACTGGATACGCCTGTTGTTGAGCGCCTTAATTGTCGGTATGCTACTTCTCAGCTATCTGCGCTCGTCAGGGCAATAGTCACACCCAACTGAGCGTGATGGGTAACCTTAGACTCATGCTTGCAGGACGGGAGTTTTGCCCTGACTGTCTGCGCTGAAAACGAGTACGGAAACGAGTACGGATATGCAGTTATCAACCGCTTACGGAACTATTAAGAATGTTTCTGATCTGCTTGTAGCTCATAGACGCCGCAATATATTCCTATTCGCTGTGATCTTTATCACAGCGTTAGGCCTCACCCTATTACTTGCACTTGGTGAAATAACCATTGGTTATGTTGTATTGGGTGGACTAGTGGTACTGGTAATTGCTGTGCTGATTGTCCGGTGGCCTGTGGTTGGCTTTTATGTGATAGTTGTGTGTGCTACGGCTGTTGAGGCTGAGTTACCTATAAGCGTAATGGGGATACCTATCCTGTATGTCGACTACTGGCCGCCAGGTTATGAGGGGATGATTGAGCGCCCCATTGGCTTCTTGATCCTCTTCATCTTTCTGGTCTTGATTTGCCATAACCTTGCTAAGCGTGAAAGGGCACTACAGGGAGGCAAGCTCCTTCTGCCTTTTTTGTCTTTCTTGCTCTGTGTGGCTTACGGTGTAGTCTATGGCCTGGCAACTCATGGTGATTTCAAAATCATTATACTCGAGATCAGGCCATTCTGGTACTTGTTTGTATCATATCTATTAGCCTATAACCTGGTCAAACACAAGAACCACATCCGTTTCTTTTTCTGGATAGTGATCGTGTGTGCTGGCTTGAGGACGATACAAGGTCTCTATATTTTCCTGGTCGTTCTCCACAGTCACTCGGCACTGCACGAAATTTTGCCACACGAGGAATCGTTCTTCTTTGTGGCCATAATTTTACTTATAGTCTTATTCAAAATCTACTATCGCTATCGTCCCCAATTATACACTGCATTGTTAATACTGCCATTTTTAGTCATTGTATTGATTGTCAATCAACGACGTGCTGACTACGTCGCCCTCTTGGTGGGAATTGGGGTTGCCTGGATAGTTACCATTCAGAACAAGCCACGCGCTCGCAAAAAGCTGATAGCTGTTCTGCTTGTCTGTACGATCCTCTGTACTATCTACATCGTTGCATTTTCGCACGCAAGCGGGAAACTCGCTGAGCCTGCGCGGGCAGTGATGTCGATTATTCGGCCTGATCCTTCGGATCCCTCTTATTCCTCCAACCTCTATCGTGTGACGGAAAATTTTGATCTGAAATACACCGTACTGCGAGGTAGTGCACTGAGTCCGTTGATTGGTTTCGGTTTCGGCAAAGCGTTTCTTCAACCTATCCCACTTCCAAATCTGGGAGCAGCGAATCCTGGTCTCGGTGGCCAACCAACCAACTTTATACCTCACAACACGATCCTCTGGGTTTGGATGCGTCTTGGAGCGATTGGATACTTTGCATTTTGGTATTTGCTTGGAGCCATCATCGTTCGTGGGTGCATCATAGCACGTCAACTCCGAGACCCCTACTTGCAGCTAGTAGCTATTTTTGTTATCGGAATTACGTTCATGGAAGTGATTGTAGCATATGCTGATTATCAACTCTACTTCTATCGCGATATCTTCTATTTCGGATTACTAGCAGGCATCTTGATGAAACTACCTGCCCTGGATACAAAATTTGATACGAAAAAGGAAAATTCTGTCAATGAAGCTGCTCATGGTATCACCGAGCCTGCCATCTCCAACGTGGGGAGCAGGGATACGGAACTACTATCTGCTGCAAACCCTCGCAGATAGGTTTACCGTTTCGTTACTCGTATTGATGAACAGTGCTGAGCCAGAGACAGGCCACGATAAGTCTCTAGTGGAGAAGCTTGCACGTACTATAAAGGTGGTTGTTAGTCCGGCAACTGGCGTCAAGCGGTTTCAGCAGTTGATGAACCTGGTGAGAGGCAGATCGCATGCGCTCAATTCGTATAACTTGATCGAAGTGCAAAAGGCGTTAGACGCACTCCCTGCTCAAGACCATTACGATGTTGTCCTTTTTGAGAGTGTGTTCATGGCCGGGTGTCATCTTCCACGGGGAGTGAAGGTTATCATCGATCAGCACAATATCGAGTATGAGCTACTAGAGCGTACCTACCGGCGTGAAAAGGCTGGGTTGCGTAAATGGTATAACTGGTGGGAGAGCCGTCTGCTCAAATCGGTCGAGATCGAGCGCTGCGGGCGGGCAGATCTTGTGCTGGTGACGAGTGAGCGAGAACGTGTATTGTTGAAAAGTATGTTACCAAAGAGTCCGATCAAGGTGGTACCTAACGGCGTCGACGTTGAGGCTTTTAATGGGAGTTCGCCAGAGCAGGAGATAGCGGGTCAAATTATCTTTACGGGCACGATGCATTATTACCCAAATGTCGATGCCGTCCTCTTCTTCGCCCAACGGTGCTGGCCCTTCATTCGAGCACAAGTTCCTGATGCGACCTGGAAGATCGTTGGTCATGATCCTTCACCAGAGGTGAGGCGATTAGCAGGACTACCCGGCGTAACGGTAACTGGCTCGGTACCTGATGTACGGCCCTATCTTGCGAAATCTACGGTGGTTATAGCACCGTTGCTGGTTGGCAGTGGTACCCGGCTCAAGATTCTTGAAGCACTGGCAATGCAAAAAGCTGTTGTCTCGACGAGTGTGGGATGCGAAGGATTAGCGGTAGTGCCAGGAAAGCACCTGATCGTGGCGGATCAGCCAGAAGCGTTTGCACAAGCCGTGATAGCTTTTCTGCAAAATCCAGAGATGCGCATTACGTATGGAGATGCGGGCAGAAAGTTTGTGGAGGCTGGGTATAGTTGGGAACGATGCGGTACCCAACTGTTGAGAGCCTTAGAGGAGATAAGCTAATGGTAATGAGTATGTTGCAAATACTTAGGTGGTTTCTCTTGGCGGCGGAAGTGTGGATCGCCGGACCTGTTCTTTATCTGTGCGTCTTATCGGTCTCTGCGATTCTAAACACCAGGAACCGGAAGGATACCAGTTCTTCATCAGATTCTGTATCTTCTTATGCCAATTTCGCGATCCTGGTGCCTGCTCACAACGAGGAAGTTACGCTTGGTACCTTACTGGAGAGCCTCTCTCAGCTTGTATACCCGAAAGATTGGTATACCGTCTTTGTTGTAGCTGATAATTGCACAGACAATACCGCTGAACTGGCGCGTAAAACTGGTTGGGTACGGGTCTACGAGCGGTTCGATTCAGTTAAACGAGGCAAAGGCTATGCACTAAACTGGCTGTTGCAGAAACTTGAAGAAGATCAATCGGTCCACGAGGCCTATGTCATCTTCGATGCCGATTCTGTAGTGTCACCAACTTTCTTGCAGGTAATGAATAGAGAGTTGGCGCATGGCGCCCGGGCTTTGCAGGCACGTAATACCGTCTTGAATCTCTCCGAATCGCCCAGCGCAGCCTTACGTTGGATCGCTCTGACTCTGATTAACCATGTACGTCCCCTTGGCAGAAATGGCTTAGGAGGATCTTCTACCCTTACTGGCAATGGCATGTGTTTAAGCCGGGCACTTCTGATGCGCTATCCATGGCAGGCTTTCTCAATTTCAGAAGACTACCAGTATTACCTGACATTGGTGGAAAAGGGAGAACGAGTACGCTATGTGCCGGAGGCCATAGTACCTTCACTGCATCCAACAACGTTTGCACAAATGCGTTCACAGGATATACGCTGGGAATCAGCAGCAGGGTCCCAGTCGAAGTGGTGGCAAGTTACTCTAAGCCTGCTCGTCGCTGGACTCAAACATCGTGATTTTGTACGCATTGAAGCTATAGCAGAGCTACTTACTCCTTCCCTTTCGTCTTTAACCTGCTGGTGCCTGCTTGCTTTGATTGCCTCTCTAGTATTGCGGTCTCCGCTGGGTTTACTGCTTAGCTTCATGTTGATTGACGGATTGATTTGCTACATTGGCACAGCGCTGTACCTGTTGCGTCCACCTCGAACAGTATGTATGGCCCTCTTATACGCCCCTGGCTACATGCTATGGAAGCTGTGGGTGCTTCTAGTACTCAAGAAAAGCAAAAGACTTACAAGTGAATGGGTGCGTACAAGCCGTTCAGTCTCGTGAAATTTTTTTGCATGGACATCGATAGAGCGGATAGGAAATATGAACGAACATCTAACTATTGACCATAGGCTTAAACAGGGGAAGCGTGGACAGGATATGTCTGCATCAAAGGCTCCCAAAGTAAAGGGCCTGGTGGAGGATACCGGGGGCGTAGCCACGGCATTCAAGCATGAGGGGAAATCACGTACCTTAATTGTGATCTCGACACAACTTACAGCTACAATGCGAGATGAAATCGCAGTTGGCAAGCAACCTCGCCGTGATCATGACTTGCTTCAGGAAGCACTTAATGCCGATGCGATTTATCCCGATGACCTGCAGGCAAGCCTACTGGGCCGGTTCATCAGGAGGTTCTTTGGATCACGACTTGCAGTTGCCTGGCTAGCCTTCCGTCGTCATCGTTCGTATGACTACATCCTAAGCGACACTGAAGGCGTAGGTCTGCCACTTGCACTACTCATGAAGCTGAGTGGAACACGCCCTGGGCGCCCTCGCCATACATTGATTGCACAATATCTCTCACCTTTTAAGAAGCGCATCTTCTTTCGACTAGGCGTGGGTAGTCATCTCGATACCATTTGCGTACATTCCTCGGCTCAACGTGCTTTAGCAATAAACGTTTTACGAATGCCTGGCGAGCGTATGCTAATGTTACCTATGCATGTAGACCTGCAATTCTGGGGACTACTGACTTCTTCGACCACCAGCAGCGACACCTCTACGGTCATGGGGCAACGCCCAAAGATCTTTGCTGCAGGATTAGAGCGTCGTGACTATCCTACACTGCTCGCCGCAGTACGTGACCTTGATGTAGATGTGCATATTGCCGCCGCCAGTGCGGCCAGTTTTCATAGGGCCATTGCCGACCGTCGCCCTCTAAGCGGCCCTGCAAGATTATCTAGCATACCATCAAATGTGTTCGTCAAGCGCTGTAACTACGAAGAGATGCGCGATTACTACGCTGCTGCGCGTTTTGTTGTGGTGCCTGTGATCGAAACGGATGATTCGGCGGGGCTCACAGTGATTTTAGAAGCGATGGCGATGGCTAAGGCAGTGATTGTCTCCGGTACACGGGGCCAAACGGATGTTATCCGCGATCCCCGCAACGAGGGTCGCGGACCAGTTGTACGCGAGTGGTGGCCAGGTTTTGTGGATAATCCTGATGTTGCAGAGACGCTTGGACGGTTATCAACAGGTTTTTACGTCACTCCGGGGGATCCCAACGAGCTACGAATCATGATTCAGTATCTGCTGGATCACCCGGAGGTCGCCGAGGAGCTAGGTAGCAATGGAAGACGTGTTGTGGAGGAGTACTTTAGCGTTGAGGCCTGGGCTCTACGCTACGCTGCAGCTATTCGCGGCGAGCAGCAGCCTGCAATGGTCGCAACATGTCAAACAACTAATTGAGAGCTTTGCTGAGATTTCTCAACCGAATAGTCTTTTCCTGCACTAAAACTCCCCAACTCTCAATCTACCTTGTCACTTAGTAAACACCTCGCGAAGGTTAGTATTATCTTCTAGGAACTGGTTATCCTTTTATGTTTGCTTATGAATGATCAGGTCACTCTCCCTGGGGACCGATCTACAGTAAAGAAAGTAGTGTGTATGCGTCAGAAGACGGTTACGGATTATGTTACCCTGCCAATAATGCCAGCGTTGCATGTGCGCAAGAGTTTGCTCCCCGACCTCAGCGCAGGTGGCGTGCTGGCGTTGGTCGAATTAGGCCTGCTGGCTTTCCTCATGTATCTGGGCTTGCTCGATCCACTTACATCCTCGCGCCCGCAGAGGGATAATCTCTTTTATGAGGCCATGGCGCGTAGCCCATTCTCTAGCGATCCGATGGTGCATACTGCGCCGTATTGTTGGCGTGTGCTGACGCCCTGGCTGGTGTATCTATTGACCAAGCTTGGCCTCTCACTCCAAAGCGGCTTTTTGCTGACCTCAACTATCAGTACCTGTGGCGCCGTCATCGGCGCATATGCCCTGCTGCGCCTCTGCGGCGCTACGCCCTGGCAGGCATTGGCTGTTGCGCTGCTAGTGCAGACCCAGTACGCGCTGGGGCTTTTTGCGCTGTGGGATTATGCACTCACCGACCCGCTTTTGTACCTGCTGCTGGTGCTGGCCTTTATTCTCTACTGGCAGGACCGGCCTCGCTGGCTGCTGGTAGTCCTGGCTCTGGGGGCTCTGAATCGCGAGACCACACTCTTTGCCGTGGCCGCCTTCGCCGGCGAGCAAGTCATCCATCGTGACTGGCGACGTCTGAAAGCCTATCTTCCCGCCTACATCGTCCCGATCCTCATCGTCATGGTACTCCACTTCGCCATCTATCAGCACGTCGGGCAGGTTGGTTATGCCAATAATTCTGGTTATGCTCATTTCTCGCTCAGCCAATTTATCGGTGCAGATTGGAGCCAGCGCTCCAATCTTGTTGGTAGAACCTCAACGCTCAGGCTGTTCGGTAATGTCAACCCACTTGCTCTTAATGTTTATCATCTCACCATCAACTCGTTTGGCCTCCTCCTGCCACTATTTATCTTGCAGGTGATCCACCCTCCCTATTTTGTACGCCGCCCAGTGGTCTGGATCTTCTTGCTGGTCACGGTCATAACCTCAACCCTCTTCGCTGGAGATAACGAGCGCTTGATGATCGTTGCTTTCCCCGTCTTCGCGGTGGCCGCATGGTATGAGCTGCGCTGGCTTGCCCAATGGTTGAAAATTCCAACGGCTGCCATTGGTTTCTCTCTGGTGCTCGTGCAAGGCATCTTTCTGTTGGGCCAGTACTACAAGGCAGCACAAGATTTCTCCCTCGTCACAGCAATTAAGCTACTGGAGCCGCACTGGATGCTTGTGCTGTGGCTATTGTCAGTGTTCACGCTAGCTGGCGCGACCCTGGTTGCGGCGTTATGGGTCCTGGGATTCGCCGTTCGCCGCCTGCTCTATCGACATGTGCGAATCTGAAGGAGTAGCGGCAGTAGACCACAGTTAGCCCTTATCTGCTATCGAAATAGCAGATAAGGGCTAACTGTCGAAAGTAGGGTAATGGGTCCGGCCTTGCACATTGATGCCCTCACATTAGTCCGAACGCTGCATCTGCTCACACTATGTCGGCTGGCAGTGCGCCTGGCGCATCGTCGGTGTCCGCCACCCTTGCCTGCCGGACCAGGAGGCGCGCCACGCACCTACGCAGAGGAGTCCGTGCTCCTGTCAGCATCTTGACTTACACCACTTCCATCATTGTTGGCCTGGCCGCTCAGCAGGCCGATTGTCCTGAGTTGATCCGCTCTCCCAAGCGCGTCCTCGCTCACCCCTGGGAGGCGTTATGAGTTAGGAAGCGCGATATCTGTGCCAGACAGAGAAGCAGTTGAAAATGTCGTATTTGCAGGCGAAAACCCCTCAATAGCAGATAGTCTCCCTTCTACGGTTTCAACGTCCTGGGTGAGCTGTTTTACCGGTCGGTTAATAGACCGCCACCCAATGATAAAAATGAGAAATGCGAGGAGAGGCGGGCCGTGAGTGAGTGAGTGATTCAAGGGAGTCCAAAACCCAGCAGGCGGGTAGCTATCAAAAAGGTAGAAAATGAATGCCGAGGCGGAAAAAGTGAGCGAGAATGCAAATAAGGATCGTGCTATACGGTCATGCATGACAGGCAGGCAAACTGAGGCCAGCGCTACCAGCCAGATGAGGTACCAGGGCGCGAACCAAGCCGATACCACCAGCAAAGCTCCCAGTGCGACAAGTGAGGCCAGTATAAAAGTACGCACAGTCGGCCTCTTCCACAACCATATGGCTCCTATAACGATTGCGATTGCCAGGGTAACAATGTTGATAGCATCCGAAAGGCCGGGGTTACTTAGGAGAGACGCCAGTGCCTGAGACAGTGAATGAGTGAGCAGGGGGTGACGCAGGCTCCATTGAAGTATCCAATTAAGTAGCGATTTATGTACGGAATGCGGAGAGGGCAGTGCAGTAACTATAGCATGTAGGCTGTGGCCAATGAAAAACGGCCCATAAAAAATGAGTACGACGATGCCGCTGATAACGCTTGTAGAGAGCAAGGTCATGAGTGCAGGCTTCCAGCGGAGCGATTGGATTTCTCGGAATCGGATGAGCGTCGAGGCTGTTGGGCGAAGTGCGTAACAGGCGAGCGCAATGATGAAAAGGACGACCAGCGCACTGGTGGTGAACTTAACCAATGCCGCCAGCATAAAGGCGACAATTGGTAATAGATAGTTGCGTAAATCGGCGAAGCCACTCTTCTCTGCACGAATAGCAAACAATATACCTAGCAAGATAAAGGTGATCATGAATATGTCATTGTGCCCACTCTCGCTGCTTTCCAACACAGCAAGCGGATTCCAGGCGTAGAGCTGTGTGCCAAGTGTGATTGTGCGCGGAGAAAGAACCATCTTGCGCAAGATGGTCGCCACCAGCAGGATATTTACTAGATGGGCTGCTAGTCCAAGTACACGGAAAAAGATGATATAGCGCAATGGATGAGCGCCTGAGAACAGTACACTTAGAGCACAGATAACTGACCAGAAAGGGCCATACCCAGCAGAAGTGTATTGTGAGTAGTCATCTAGAGGATAGATCGGGTCCCGCGGAAATTCAGATAGCGTTACAAAATAGGGATTTGCATGATAAGTAACCATCACACGGCCAAAGCCCGCATAGGCGAAGATGTCATGCGATCGTAGGGATGGTGAGAATAGCATGAAGAGTCCGGCGACCGCGGCTCCCACCCAGATCAGTAGCAGCGTTGTGCTGTTTTTACTTGAGCATTGACGATGTAGAAAAAGCGCACAAAACCCATACACTCCAAATGCTACTGCTATCAGCAGCAGGGACTCAATATTACTAGTGCGTACTTGTGAGCTATGCAGGTCGAGAGATAGGTGCAGGTCATTGGGGAGCCATGCCCCTGCCTTGACAAGTAGCGAACCTAGAGGTATATGCGCAGTTGCAGGCGTTGGAGCCAGGCGCTGAAGCGGAGCAACAATAACCAAAAAGATCAGGATGAAAGCGAGCATGCAGAGTAGGATCACTAGCTCTGATGATAGTTTCTGCTTTGCTGGCAACTCAAGTTTTTCAACGTCTTTTGTAATCATACATACCCATCCTCGAACTTATCCAATGATTTGCTATGCAGAGTATACTCATTTGGCTTCCGCAGTATTTTCGCAAACTTAAGTTAGGAAGCATTTTATACTGTAGAGGTAAATAAAAGCTCTACCTCGGCAATCCGCTCTACGAGGGATTTTGCGAAAAATACAAATGCAAACTGCGGATGTTTAATATTTAACCGCATAAAGGTGTTCATGAGGTGATAAGATAGGTTGCGAAGCTGTCACTTGCGGAATTCACTGTTGTAATTTGGAACTATTCAGGTCGACTCGAATTAAGGTCCAGGGACTGGACATGCAAAGCAGAGATTTCTCAACCGAATAGTCTTTTCCTGCACTAAAATTCCCCAACTCTCAATCTACCTTGTCACTGAGTAAACACCCCGCGAGGGTTAGTATTATCTTCTAGAAACTGGTTCTCCTTTATCTTTTTATGCTTGCTTGTGAATGGTCAGGTCACCCTGCCTGGGGGCCAATCTACAGTAAGGAGAGTAGTGTGTATGCGCCAGAAGGCAGTTAAGGTGATCCATATGACAATCTTTGCATTTGCCAGAGATAATCTTGAGGGATAGATATTGCTAAGTACAATCAGACAAAGATTGCAGGATAGTGATCGCTCATTGAGCATAGGCAATGCCTTAAAAGTAATGTGATTGTACTTAGAGGTATTTCAAGCATGGTTTTTTGCATGCTTCTTTCTAGAAGTCGGAGGATTGTTCGATGAAGGTGCTGGTTATCGGTGCCACAAGCTTGCTTGGCATCGGCCTGTTATTTCTCGTCTCGCGATTCGTGAATGTCCTCACTGTTCTTTCTATATTGCACAAAAACCTGGAAACGCCGCGCGGCATCACTCTGGCCCTGCTTTCAGGTGTGGCCTTCCTGCTCGCATGGTCTATTCGCGGCATTCGCTGGAAACTCTTCTTAAATCTCGTCGGCAAAGTCAGCGTCCTCAAAGCTATTGAACTCTACCAGGTCGGCATTTTCTTAAATTTTCTGCTACCGATACGTGGTGGCGAAGTGGCCAAGTGCTTCATGCTCAGACGTAGCGCAAACATAGCCGTCAGCAAATCGCTCCCAACCGTGGCTATGGACAAGGCCCTGGATCTAATGCCCGCGCTCTTCATCATGGCCATTGTGCCGCTGCTCGGCGTGCAGATGGATATCAAACTCTGGGTGGTGCTGGGCTTCGTCGGCGGGACACTCGTCAGTCTGCTGTTCTTTGTGGGACTGGCGGCCTGGAAACGAGACGCTGCCATCGGGCTGCTCCAAAAACTGACGAGCCTGCTTCCTAAAGCCATAGCTGGCAGGATCGCGGGGTTTGCCACCAGTTTTGTTGACTCATTGCTGATGGGTGCAAGCCAACCCAAAATTTTTATTCCCGCGGTGATGCTCACCTGTGTAGCCGTCATGTTCGATGGCCTCTTCGCTATGCTGGCTTTCTGGACTATTGGCTTCCCTATCTCTTTCGGGACAGCTATCTTCGGCTACACCACCTACAACATGTTTTACATCCTACCGACTCCTCCTGGACAGGTCGGCAGCAACGAAGCAGTAGGGTTACTGGTGTTTGGTGGACTGCTGCACCTGCCTGCACTCCAGGTCACCGCTATGTTTGTCTTCTCCCATCCCTGGGCTGCACTACTTATGTGTACTACAGGTTTAGCATGTCTGAGTGCCCTGGGATTAACGATTCCAGGCGTTATAAGAGTGCAGACTGGAGAAAACGACGCAACGAGCGAAGATACACTTCTTTCAGAGGAACAAGAGGCAATTGCTCTGCGTAAGTAGCATGGTTCCACTAACTGGTGGTCGTGGCCTTGGGTGGGGGTGGGACTCGAGGTGGAGGAGCAACTTTGTAGCTCAAGACGTGTGGAGATAGATATATGCGCGTACAGGAACACGTAAAATTAGCGGCGGCGGCGGCGATTGTTGCTCTGCCGTGGTTGAAAAAAGATGTCTGGATTCCGTTAGCGTCCAGTGTGCTCATCGATGTCGATCATTACCTGTGGCATGCCGTGACCCATCGTACGCTCAGCTTGCGAACCGCAGTACGGTACTTTGGGCAGGCTGCCCCACCTCAATTACCACAGGCACGACTCCTGCATCACCCACTTGTGCTTGGTAGTTTGCTGGTAGTGGCTGCACATACTCGATCGAGGATACTCTGGCTGATCCTGGCTGGCCTACTTTTCCATGTGAGCTTGGACCTGGTGCATGTCACACAGATGAACAGGCTGAAGCGGTCGCTGAGTGAAAAGGCTGAATCTATTTGCCCTGCTTGTGGAAAGCACTACGAGGCTCTGCAACTCCATACCGTCCATTTTGCCAGTAATTTGTTGGACCGTTACAACTCTCGTCATTTTGTGGTGTTGTGCCCAGAGTGCCATGAGAAGGTACATAGCAACGCTTAACCACCTTGTCTGCCATGGAGATGCCAACACACTCCTTCTGCAACTCCACGCTTGACATCAAAATCAGGAGTGTAGCCCAACTCCCGACGTGCCCTATCAATCGAGAATTGCTGATTCCCGCCAAGGAGTGTTACCCCGTAAGTCGTTAGTGGTGGGGGTGACGCCTTACGGCGGCCTATAGCTTGCCACAGGACTTCAGCAGTACGACCGGCGAGGTATAATGCGGAAAAAGGGAGTTTGCGCGACACCTGCAGCACTTGGAGAGCATCGGCAATGGTGTTCAGGTACTCAGACTGCGTCACGTGCCGATCATCTGCAATGTTATAAGCTCGACCGATCACCTCATTACCGGCATCCCCTGCTTTGATCAGGCCCTGTGCCACATCCCGCACATACACCACCGGCACAA
>Ga0187846_10000770_pt1 | contig 18217 bp, 17 predicted proteins | sample TC_taG_FD_161473 | JGI IMG/M metagenome (GOLD analysis project Ga0187846, IMG submission 161473) | Biofilm microbial communities from the roof of an iron ore cave, State of Minas Gerais, Brazil - TC_06 Biofilm (v2) | ecosystem: Environmental > Terrestrial > Deep subsurface > Cave > Wall biofilm...
GATGCATTGCGGCCTGTGGTCCAGGTACACCTGGTTGGTACGCTGGCTTTTGATGCTGGTTCGCTCGACCAGGCGTATATGGAAGAGCTAGTGAGCACCTATTTCCAGCCATTACATGTGCGTATTGACAATAATACTAATGATCAAGACTATGTTCCTGATGGTGGGGATATTGATGGACGCGACCGCTCTACCTGGCACGAATTGGAACGCCGCATATTCGAAGACCTTGTGAGTCGTGATAATCGCTACCTGGCAACCAGAGAACAGTGGGGCGTGGTGCTCGCTGATCTGAAACAGATGGCGCTGCAAAAAGACGACCCTGCACAGATTGCCCAGTTTTTGCGCGATAAGCGTGTGGAATTACTAGGACCATGAAACGACTCATTCACGCCCGTGCAAAGTCCTCGGTCAGCCAGAGCAGCCCATGTTGCTGATCATTGAGAATAGCAACCCCAACGGTGGTGCCGCTGGTGGTCAGGATATTCTGGCGATGCCCATCATTTGGCGGCTGCTCGCCCATCATGGCTTGATGAAGACCTAACGCTCCATTGACGGTTTGATCGCTAGTTTCTCCGATATTTTCTGCCGCCCATGACCAATTCACGCCTTGTTGTCTTTCGCGATCGCCAAAGGCTGCCTCTCCCGGCAGTTGGTGGGACAGAGTGTTTGCCGCTTGCATGGCCAGATCATGTTGCCTGGCACTGCCGGCTAAGGCGGCGCTCCACTTCAAGGGAGGCAGTCCGTTGGCGGCTCGAGACTGATTGATGGCTTGAAAAACAGCTTGTGCGATCTGATTCTCCGTGGCCGTAGCACCAGTAGCAGCAACGCCAGTTTGATCAGAAGGAGTCTGGTAGCCGATCATTGTTGAACAGGCACTAAGGGGAAAGAGCAGGATGGTGAGGCAGATGCTCACCATCCATGACAGTTTGATTCTGCTCATATCATCACCAGTCTTGGCCTTCTAGCGTCCTGGTTCACACGTGGTATGACCGCCATCTGCTAGAAATGCTGCTGCTGTCCAGGTATCGTCGATGCCTCAAGCCGTTCTCGCATCTGCTGGTACGTCACCTCATCAATTTCGCCGCGGGCATAGCGCTGACGGAGTATCTCTAATGCGGAGGGCTGGTACGGCGGGGGGGTGGGTTGATATCCAATGACAGGAATGTTTCGGCTCGCTGTGAGCCAGCGCAGAAGTGCCCAGACAAGCACACCGAGCAATGCTATCCAGAAAATTGTCCCAAGCAAGGGGAGCAGCCCCCAAAAAAGGTCAGGACCATAGAAAAATCTAAACATAAAAGGCTCTCTTTTCTAGTATGCAACTTCACATGTACCGGTAATATACATTTATTGGATCGCTATGCTATTTTCTTCAAAACTTCTAGACTCTAAAGAACGGTGATCCTACGGTACATAGTTTCAAGCGGCCCATTTCACCATCGTGCCACTTCTCGTTCGCTCCTATATGGATTGTATCCTCCATTTATCAAAGAATCTAGACTAATCTGTAAAAAGTCTGTAAAAAGTTTGTATGGTTCGGATCTTGACAAGCTTCCCTTTCATAAAATACACTTAGAAAGTTAGTTGATTTACTTAATCAACTAAGTCTACTTTGGCTTATTACTGGCTCTTTCTGTAAGTGCGGACATGATTTAGTTGATCCGCGAGGAGACTTGCTTCATGGAGACTACGTCTGCTATGCCTGCTGACGCTCTACGTGTAGATACACATCTAGCCAAGTTTTCGCAGGCATGTACTGTGTTGCTTACTGCAATTGCCTTTCTTTTGAACCAGCCTCTTATTGTTATTATTACTGCTGTAATCCTGGCGCTTGCCGCACTTGTGCCTGCAGCAAGCCCTTACCGCCTGGTGTATCGCGGCATCATTCTGCCACTGCGCCTGCTGCGACCAAGGATTGTGGAGGATGATCCAAGGCCTCATCGCTTCGCACAGGGTGTTGGCGCAGTATTTCTGATCGCTTCAAGTCTCGTACTATTCCTGACGCACGCGGCAGTTGTTGGTTGGACGCTTGACCTGGTTGTCTTTGTACTGTCCGGCATTAACCTGGTCATTGGTTTCTGTGCCGGGTGCTTCGTTTACTATCACCTTGGACGTTTAGGTGTGCTTCCGCAAGTACGCTACGAAGGCAGTTTTCACTGGCGAGGGGTATAAGTGAGATGCCAGAGATCATTGTACGAGCAGGTGTGCTTGGTCTGGTTAGCATGCTTCTCTGGCTTGTAGCCTGGTCAGGTCGGCGCTTCGTAGAGGCACAGCGCCGGCGTGCGCTTGCTGCAGCTCCCTTAGTTGCAGCCACCGGCTCTGCCGAGGGAGATGGTCACTCTAACCCGTCTGCTGTGCGTATCTTAGCTTTTAGTAGCGCTGACTGCCTTCAGTGTCACCAGCTACAGACGCCAGCCCTCCAACGTGTGGTGGCAGCACGTGGTAAAGATGTTTCTGTACTCGAAGTTGACGCGCCCAGTTCGCATGAATTGACTCGACGTTACAGGGTGCTGACACTACCTACTACTGTTGTCCTGGATGCGACAGGGCTTGCTCACGATGTCAACTATGGCTTCGCCAATACTCAACGCCTGCTTGAGCAGGTGGATGAGGTACTGGCAGAGGTTCCTGCCATTCAAAGACCTGGAACAATCCGTACGGGATGACATAGCGACCTTAAGAACTCGCCACTTATTCCAGAGGACGTGGAGGTCAGCGGCTTCATTTATGATGTGAAAAGTGGCAGGTTGTTGCCCGTTACGTAGGAATGATGCAGATCTACCGGGGGTCATGAAGCAATGGTCTCATGACCCTGTTTTCGTTTTCGATGTTTCCGGCAAATCTTTCGGATGATACCAGCAGTGGCTGCACCTGGCTCTGATCGATTTTACTTGCCCGTTTGTGGACCCTTGCTCTACGCCTTTCAGAGGAACACCGGCAACTGCTTCATCCGTGACAGGTTGCGCATAGAGTGGGTGGCCTTCGGAGGTGAGGCAGCGCCCTGTGGCCAGTTCAAATTGCCAGCCATGCATTGTACAGGTCAGAATGCCGTTCTCGATATGCGCAAAGCGCGTGAGATCTGCTTTCAGATGAGGGCAACGCCGCTGGATGCGGTAGCCATTACTTTCCCAGAGCTGTTGCACAGCAGTTTTTTCCGCATAGTAGCCCTCGGCATATTGCAGGCGTTCAGGTGTAAGGCACTTGAAGAAATTGTACACATACTCGTTGTACGCTCCCCTGCGCTGTGCCTCGAAACGGCAAGAGAGAAAAATCTGGTTGATCCAGTCCTCTTCATGGTGGATGATGCAGTATTCGATTAGAGCCGGGTCTATGTGAAAACGGTAATCCCACTCGGCCTCACCCCCTGGCCCCCTCTCCATCTTCGATGGAGGGGGGGAAGGGGGTGAGGCGCCATTCCACGCGTAGACGCGCCTTGTGTGGAAATCAAGCACGATCTGTTGTACGTCGCAGTCGATGAGCACGCGTCCATTGATTCCGACGCTGGTCAGGTCAGCCTGCTCTAAGAGTGGCTCGAACCAATCACGTAATGAAGACAGGATGTCCACCTGGCCGCGCGGCCATGATGCCTTTTGCGCGTCAATAACCGGCTGCTTGCGGGTTTTGTAGTTCTCCAGGTAGGCGCGCTTCTGTGTGAAGATGGCCTGCACCTGTTCTTCGGGCAGCGGATGCACGACCGGACAGGCGTCTTTGCTGAGTGTGGCGACGCTACCGGGAATCAACAGGCGCCCGTTGTCCAATCCATTAGCCTGTAAGTATTCCAGAAAGACTGTCTGGTCAGGAAAGGTGTTGGTAGGGTCGCGGTCGAAATCATTGAAATGAAACAGGTGATCATCCAGGAAACAGGGAGGTCCCGCAGATGGAATGATAAAGGTTGCGTCGATTTCTCGAATGTAACGCAGGGCGCGAGCCATTTCATTCTCGCGTTTTTTACGCCCAAGGGCCTGTAGCATCTTCTCTGGGAACTGGTAGACCATTGGATACCAGATAGCTCCGGAGAATTGCAGGAAGTGGGCATCATAAGGGCCATGGCTGTTAAGTACATCCAGGTCGATTGGGCGCGAATCATTCTGGTCAAAAATACGCGTCTCGCCATCATCTACCATCAGGCCGGAATCGCCAAGAGGGCCATCGATTGGTGCCACCATCGCCAAAATCATAAAACGCAGCCCATCCACTTCAATAGCCTGGCCGTTTATCGTCTGGATGAATTTTGTGAAACCAAGCTCCCGCAACCTGCGCTCCAGCAGGTTCAATGGATAATCTGGTAACAGTACAGTGGCGTCTTTCCAGACATGCTCATGCAAAAACTGTGGATCGAAATGGTCATGATGCAGGTGCGAGACATAGAGATACGTTGGACGTGAGAGCTTCTCCAGGCTCAACTCCTCGTTGCTGGGGAAAGGGAACCACGAGGCGAAGTATGCTGGATTAAACCAGGGGTCGCAGAGAATACTTCCATGTCGAGTCTCAATAAACAGGCCAGCCTGGCCGAGGAATGTGATCTCCACTCAGCATCTCCTTCTATGATCTGCGCAGATCAATCGAGATCTGCTGGCCTTTATGGAACCAGTTGAAAGCGAGCCGTGTCCAATCATCCGGCCAACATGGAGCAGTGGTATAGCCATCGTTAGTCAAGCGAAGTCCCGCCAATCCAAAGACCACTGCCTGCCAAACAGCCCCTGCGCAGGCCTCATGTATACCGTCAGCTGTATTCCCTCGCAGATCCTCCAGGTCGACCAGCGCGCCTTTCATGAACATGTCATAAGCAGTCTCGCCCAGGCCCAACTCGCATGCCAGTATGACATGGAACGCTGGCGTAAGCGATGATCCATAATCATGGTCAGTGATCGGAAAGTAATAGTCCCAGTTGATCCTCTTGGTTTCGAGATCAAACTCCTGATTCATCACCGTGAGGAGCATCAAGACATCGGCCTGCTTGATAATGCGATAGCGCATCACCTCTTTTATGCCCAGGAGACCCTGGTAGGAGGTAGTCCGTCCCTTAAATTTCTTTTGATCGAGTGGCTCAAGTTGGAAGAAGCCATCAAATTGTACAAAAAGCCCTGTGTGGCTGTCTTGTGGAATACGCATATGGGCAACTACATCATGCCAGTGGGCCTGGCGCTGCTCGTTCAAATCGAGCTGTTGTGCCAGTTCACTCGCCTTGGCGGGAGCAGTAGACTGGAGCCAGTGCAAAACGTCGATGGCAAGCTGGACATTCCATCTCGCCATGTAGTTGGTATACGCGTTATCGTTGACGTGCTCATGCCATTCGTCGGGTCCAATTACGTCGTTGATGACGTAATCATTACCCTCTGGATGCCATTCGACGCGGCTGGCCCAGAACTCTGCGGCGCTCAGCACGATCTCTGCCCCATAATCACGCATAAATTTGTCGTCACCTGTCACTTGCCAGTACTGCCAGACGGCGTAGACGATACTGGCCGTAATATGCAATTCAAGGGAGCCATTGAGTATAGCGATGAGTTCGCCGCTTTCTGGATGGACAATGGCGTCTGGTGTGGCTTCCCCTCCATCCAGGGTACTTTCCCATGGATATTGCGCCCCTTCGTAGCCATTGTGCTTCGCTTTCGCACGCGCGCCCGGCAGGAGCCGGTGGCGATACAACAGCAGGTTGCGAGCAATGTCAGGGTGGACATATGTGAAGTAGGGCAGCATGAAGATTTCGGTATCATGGAAGACATGACCACGGTAGCCAAAGCCGGTGAGGCCCTTGGCTGCAATGCTATAGCGACTATCGTGCGACGATGCGCTGATGCGCAGTTGATAGAGATTGTAGCGGATAGCTTGCTGTGCTTTGTCATCGCCCTCAATGATGACATCTGAGATCTGCCAGTAGCGTTGCCAGGCTTGTTTGTGCTGTGCAAGCAAAGTTTCATAGGGGTGAACCTGCACACAGGGTTTGATATGCCTGGTCCCTTCTACCAAGAGTGTATAGTGCCTGGCTGTCTCTGATGGCGAAACGCTTGATTGCATCATTTTATGATGATGCTCAAGGGCGGTATGCAGTGGATCGGCTACGTCGCGTGATGTGTACATGACGACGATCTTTTCTGCGGTCATGGTTTCCCCAAGAGCCAGGTTTTTGTACAAGCGGATGCTTGGTTCGATATCTGAGCGGATTAACTCTTTCTGGAAGTCGCATGCCTGGGAGGTGAAGCTCATGGTCTGGATCAGTTGAACGGTAGAATGGCGCGTCTGCGTATGCAACCAGATCAGCTCGCCGTGCCAGCGCTGCTCTACAGGCTCCCAGTGCAGCAGGTCGTCATTCCCCACAGCCATATTCAGAGCGGCCCATAAAAACACATCAATGTGTTTGTCTGGTGAAGGCTGATCTTCAGCAGTCACGCTGTAGCGAATGGCTCCAACATGCTCATCAGCCAGGCTGGCGAATCGCTCGCTGGTCACCTGGATACGGACACCGCGTGGACTTTCCCAGCGTACAGTTCGCCTGAGGATGCCATCTTGCATGTCCAGGGTGCGCTGGTAGTCGAGGATTTTGCCAGTATCCAGGCGAAAGCGTTCGCCATTGACAAACAGCTTAATTGTGAGCCAATCGGGGGCGTTGGCTAACTCCTCTTTGCCGATAGGGATTTTGTCGAAGACCCCAAATAGGAGGGTCCCAGGGGCTGCTCGAGGATAGCCCTCTTCGAAGGTTCCTCGCGTGCCAAAGTAGCCGTTGCCGATGGTGTAGATTGTTTCGCGACTGTGAAGCTTCCTGGGATCAAAGGTATCTTCACTTATGTGCCAGAGACTCACAACGTACCCTTTCTAACCTATCCCTACAAGGGTGCCAGGTTTAACTCAGTAGATCTTGCAAATGTTTATTGGCGAGCGTTGGCAGGACTTTGTCTGCCCGGTGGAAACGCTCTTGTGGGCCTATCGCCAGGGCCTGCATCCCGGCTGTCTTGATGGCTTCGATGCCCGCGTCAGCATCTTCGACTCCCAGGCAATCCGGGGTAGGGACTTGCACCAGTCCTGCTGCATAGACGAAAAGGTCTGGAGCGGGTTTGCTATTCGCGACACTATAGCCATCTGCAACACCGTCAAGGTAGTTCATAATTTCCAGGTATTCAAGTACTATACGACAGTTTTTGCTGCCCGATGCGATAGCCACTTTGATTCCTGCTTCTCGAACCTCGCTCAAGAGGTCTCTGCCGCCCGTTACCAGGTCTTTCGGCGTCATCGACTTAATCATCTCATTATAATAACGATTCTTACGGTCCATCATCTCTTGAATCTGTGCTTCAGAGACATTGCGGCCTCGAAGAATATACATCAGCGATTCGCGGCGGCTGACACCACGCAGGTGTTCATCATTTTCCTGGTGGGTAAATGGAATGCCTTCCTCATCAGCCAGGCGCTTCCAGGCCAGGTAGTGGTATTCCGAGGTATCAGTTAACACGCCGTCGAGATCGAAAATTATTGCCTTTGGTCTGCTTAGCATAAAAAACTCCTCCAATTACATTATTGACAGTTATTATAACCGCAATTTCGTAAATATGTGGACTTTGGAGAGATAGGCGTTCCCAATAGTTATTTCAGGTAGTCCAGCGCGGCGCGTGCCAGCACCTCTACGCCGATGGGGAGAGCATCTTCATCGATGTTGAAGCGCGGATGGTGATGAGGATAGTTTGCACCTTTTCCCTCGTTTTTTGTGCCTACGATGAAGTAGCAGCCAGGAACGGCTTCGAGGAAGCATGCCATGTCGTCGCTTCCAGTGCTCATGATAGCCTCACTATCGTCTACTTTTTTTTCCCCCACCGAGGCCAGCGCGGCTTCGCGCACTATCTCTGTCAAACCTGGATCATTCACGCAAACAGGACAGCCATTAATCATTTCTTGATGACAAGAGCCACCCATTGAGGTCGCTATGCCCGTGGCTACCTCACCGATGCGACGTGTGAGTTTCTCACGGTGTTCCGCGCTAAAAGCGCGCAAAGTGCCCTGCATCTCAGCAGTTTCAGGTATGATGTTGAAAGCAGTGCCTGCTTGAATCTTGCCAATGGTGATAACGGCAGGGCTAAATGGCGAAGTTTCACGACTAATCAGCGTTTGTAGCGCCGTGACAATGTATGCTGAGATGACAATGGGGTCGACAGATGCTTCTGGCATAGCAGCGTGCCCGCCTTTGCCCTTGACCGTTAGCATAAACCTGTCAGCGCTGGCGAAGACCGCTCCAGTACGCACACCAATACGACCGAAAGGGTAATCACTGATAAGGTGCAGGCCAATAATAGCATCTACATCCTGCATTGCGCCTTCTTCCACCATGGGCGCGGCTCCGCCAATGCTTTCTTCCGCCGGCTGAAAGACGAATTTTACGCTGCCAGATAATTCTGCACGGCGTTTGCTCAAAATATTTGCCACTGCGAGCAGGATAGAGGTATGCCCATCGTGCCCGCAGGCGTGCATTTTGCCATCGATGGTAGAGCGGTAGTCTATTTCATTTAACTCGTGAACAGGGAGGGCATCCATATCAGCACGGATAGCAATGGTTTTAGCGCCTGGCTTGCTCGCGCCTCCACGCAGCAGGCCAACGACTCCAGTTTTGGCGATGCCGGTTTGCACTTCCAGCCCCAGGGTACGCAGGCGTTGTGCTACAATACCAGAGGTGCGCACCTCTTCAAATGCAAGTTCGGGATGCTGGTGCAGGTCGCGACGCATCGCTACCAGGTCGGGAACAAGTTCATCGATATCGGATTTCAAGCGGTCGGATTCTGACATAGAACCTCCTGGTTGTTTACGACGCAGTTGAGTGACAGTTAAAATTTAAGCGCAAGAATCAGATAGATTCTTACCCAATATTATCCTATTATACAGATAAAAGGTTTTGCGAAACAATAAATGAAAAAACAGGAGAAATAAATCATGCGTGAAGAAGAAAACTACTGGAAGGCAGTGCTGGCCAGGGATAGTCGCTCTAATGGGACTTTTGTCTATGCTGTGCGCTCCACAGGTATCTATTGCAATCCTTCCTGTCCTTCTCGTCGGCCGCAGCGGAACCAGGTACTCTTCTTCCCGGTGCCTGAGGCTGCCGAACAAGCGGGGTTCCGTCCCTGCCGTCGATGCCAGCCCAAAGAGACTGCAAAGCCCGAATCTCAAGTAGAACTGGTACGGCGTGCCTGTCGCTATATCGAACAAAATCTCGATAGCCCGCCCAGCCTGGCTTCCCTTAGCGCTCAGGTGCATTTCAGCCCATATCACCTGCAACGGGTTTTTAAGCGCATCATGGGTATTACGCCGCGCCAGTATGCTGAAGCGTGTCGTTTGGGGCGGTTGAAAGCGCAGCTGAAGGACGGAGAACCAGTGACGAGAGCTCTTTATGATGTGGGCTATGGTTCCAGTAGCCGCCTGTACGAGCGAGCGCCCTCTCAACTAGGCATGACGCCAACAGCTTACCGCCGGGGCGGACCGGGTATGGACATTGACTACACCATCGTTGATTGTCCTTTAGGGCGCCTGCTGGTGGCTGCTACTGCAAAAGGCATCTGTGCTGTCAGCCTGGGTGATGACGATACTGTGCTTGAATCTGCCCTCTTCTCCGAGTATCCTGCCGCTGAGATCAATCGTGATGGGGATGGAGTTAATCTGAGCCAGTGGGTTAATGCTCTGATGAGTTATCTGAACGGCCAGCAGCCGCATATTGACCTGCCACTGGATGTGCAAGCAACAGCTTTCCAATGGCGAGTCTGGAAGGAACTGCAGGCTATCCCCTATGGCAGTACCCGTTCTTATAGCCAGGTTGCCCGGGCACTAGGGCAGCCCAAGGCAACTCGTGCCGTTGCTCGTGCCTGTGCTACCAATCCTGTGTCCCTGGTCATACCCTGTCATCGCGTAGTACGAGAAGACGGCACTCTGGGGGGCTATCGCTGGGGCCTGGAACGCAAACAGCAACTGCTGGCACAAGAAGCGAATGTTAACAGTATCAAGAAAAGATAGCGCTAGGGCATGATTATGATTTTTAACCACAAAGATTGGTAATGTTTTGTCACCCTGAGCACGTTCGCTTCCTCTTCGCTCCGCTTAGAGCTTCGGCTCAGTGTGAACTCAGCGAAAGGTCTATCGCGATGGGCACCCAGATGCTTCGCTTCGCTCAGCATGACAATAGCGGTTTTGATTCGTAAACATCATGATCACGCTCTGTAAACGCAAAGCTAAGCCAATTCATGCTCTTTATGTGTAAATTGGCTGTGGTAACTTACTTTTATTGCGGTTACTATACTATTGTAAAGACGAGCGTAGATTCTGGATTTTAGAAAGGCAAATGCAGTACATGCATGGTCTATAGGACCAAAGGAGGGCATGATGGAAATTGTACTCTTCATCATCATGCTATTTGTACTCGATATAGCCGCTCTCTTGTGGGGCATCAACAGTATCGATGATGCTGACAGCCCTGAGTGGGAGCGACGACAGCGCTGGTATGGATTTCATTAATAGCCAATCGACCGGAACACAACAAGAGCAAGTGCAAGCCACAGATAATGAAGTGAAGACCTCTTTGACAAGACATGGAGTTGCTGGCACTGCTGTACGAAATCGCCTATTGGTACTACTGTCCTTGTTCTCGCTCTACCTGATATGGGGCGGAACTTATCTTGCCATGCGTATCGGGTTAGAGGGCTTTCCCCCTTTCATATTATCCGGAATACGTTTTCTGGTGGCTGGATCAATACTTTACACTTTTTTGCGGGTACGCGGTTCTCCTACTCCCAGACGGTCACAGTGGATTGGCGCAACGCTGGTAGGCGCACTATTACTCGTAGGCGGCAATGGTGGAGTGATATTCGCTGAACAGTGGGTAGCCTCAGGCCTGGCCGCTCTAGCAATTGCTGCTGTGCCCCTGTGGGCCGCGCTATTCTCCGGGCTTTTTGGGCGCTGGCCTACTCGACTGGAATGGTTCGGTCTTGGGTTAGGATTCATCGGGGTAGTGCTCTTAAACCTGGAAAATGGGCTTTCTGCCAATATATTGGGTGCAGTAGCTTTGTTCATAGCTCCTATAAGCTGGGCTTTCGGCTCAATCTGGAGTCAACATTTGCCTCTTCCCAAGGGACTGATGGCTAGCGCGGCTCAAATGCTTGCTGGAGGCTGCCTGCTGATGCTATTGAGCCTGGTAGTTGGAGAACGGATGACGGCTGTTCCGGGTGTGTGGCCCCTGCTGGCTCTGGCGTTTCTGGTGATCTTTGGTTCGCTCATCGCTTTCAGCGCCTATGGCTACCTGCTGAGCCATGTACGGCCTGCACTGGCTACGAGTTACGCCTATGTTAACCCGGTGGTAGCCGTGGGCCTCGGGGTGGGACTGGCTGGCGAGCATATTTCGCTTTTAGGGCTGCTGGCTATGCTGACAATTCTTTCCGGGGTAGGGCTGGTATCGTTGGGGAAAGGGCGTCTTTGAAAGGTTCAGGGTGTTGATTTGCCTACATTAAAGCGGAAGTGCGCAATATCGCCATCCTGGATCACATAGTCCTTTCCTTCAAGACGTTGTAAGCCTTTCTTTGCGGCGGCGGCAAACGAGCCTCCACAGGCCATGAAGTCTTCAAAGCGTGTTACCTCGGCGCGAATGAAGCCGCGCTCGATATCTGAATGGATCTTCCCTGCAGCTTCGGGGGCCTTTGCTCCCCTGGTGACCGTCCAGGCACGTACTTCGTCCTCGCCAGCGGTTAAGAAAGTGATCAGGTTGAGCAGGCGATAACCTACCTGGATCACACGTTCCGCTCCAAGCTTAGGCAAGCCAAGCGATTCCAGGTAATCGGCGGCATCCTCCTCCGGCAATTCAGCAAGCTCGGCCTCCAGGCGCGCAGAAACGGCAACCACCTCGGAACCCTCGGCTTTAGCACGCCTTGCAACTGTCGCGATGCCCTGTAGCTCACCTTCTAACTTTTCTAAATCGACATCTTTGCCAGCAGCGATACGCGCCAGAAGATCATTTGCCGGGCCAAGTGCGTCTTCGCTAACGTTTAAAACATACATGCGCGGCTTCATCGTGAGCAGGAAGAGTTCGTTCAGCACAGCACGGTCGTGCGCCTGCAATTCGACCTGGCTGACCAGCTCCAGATCATTGAGAGCTTCCTGTAGGAGCCGCAGTAGCTCTAGTTCTTGCTGGTACTTTTTATCACCCGATTTCGCGGCTTTGGTGGTGCGCTCGATACGCCTTTCGACTGTAGCAAGGTCTGTCAGGGCAAGTTCCGCGTTCAGACTGTCGAGGTCCCGGTTGGGGTCCACGTCACCATAAATATGTGGCACGTTGCTGTCCTCAAATGTACGCAGTACGATCGCCAGGGCGTCGGCATTGCGGATATGCCCTAAAAACTCGGCGCTCAAGCCCTGGTGCCTCACCCCCTTCCCCCTCTCCATCACAGATGGAGAGGGGGCCAGGGGGTGAGGCTGTGCGCTCTGGCCTATGCCTGCGACATCAACAAATTCGACTGTCGCGTATGTAACCTTCTTAGGATGAAATATTTCTGCCAGCGGCTCCAGGCGTGGGTCCGGCACCTGTACAACTGCGATATTAGCCTGAACGGTACTGGTTGCATAGCCACTGATTGGTGCTCCTGCTTTGGTCACCGCGTTAAATAACGTTGTCTTGCCGCTCTGCGGAAGGCCGATTATACCTATTGTGAGTGCCATTTGAATTCCCTTTTTCAACCGATTTACTTGACGTTAGCCGGTCAACACTTTACAATATTTATGACTAAATAGCGTTTCCGGCTAATTGGAGGTAACTTTCTATGCCATTGTACGAGTATTATTGCTCGGACTGCAAATCCAAGTTTGAATTGCTTGTCAACCACCAGCATGCCGATGATGTTGTGTGCATGAAGTGTCGCAGTGAGAAGGTGCGCCGCCTGCTTTCGGCCTTTGCTCTGGCATCGAATGGTAGCGAAGACAGCACGTTTGACGATATGGATTTTTCATCGGGTGGTAGTTGTGGCTGCGGCGGCGGTAGTTGCGGCTGCAACTAGGCAGGGTTGCATGTGATGTTTAACAAAGTCAGCTACCGGCGCGGCTTGGTAGAAGGGGTGATTCTTTATACTCTGGGCCGTCTCGGTGCCCTTATTAGCCCCGTGTTTTTCCCCGGCTGGTTATTTGTATTTGTTCCCCTGCTCTTTCTGACCTTACAGTTCCTGGCAGGTCCATGGTGGGCGACACGACGTATACAGTCTACCAGGCGCGAGCGCCTCAGCAAGCGTTTCTGGCTACTCGGCCCACTTATGGCGGCTATTTGCTTCTGCGTCGACCTTTTCATTTCCCTTACAATGGGGCTTGCCATTTTCACGTTCGGTGGTGTGCAACAAGGGCCGGCCCTGTGGCGTTTCTTTGTGAGCAGCGCCAATCACCTCAGCCTGCTTGATTTTGGCATATACGAATTGAGGAGCGCTGCCCTTCTTCTGTCCTTATTCACTTTGACGGTAGTGTGTACGCGCTTAGCCCAGGGGGGCTTCTTGAGGTTTACGATGCCAGCGGGGGGGAACAGAGTTACGTTGTAAGCTTGGCAGGGCTACCACAACGATCGCTCACCAGGCATCAATCTCAGCTGCGAATGGGCCTGGGTTGGATAATTCTCTTTCACAAAAGTCGTGTAATGTTATAATGGATCAGATAAAAAAGCAAGGGGCACGACCGCTAAGGAAAGCTTCACCCTGTTTCTTTTCTTGTGCCCTTGACAGCATATCCTTAGTGGATTGAAGGTGTTGGACAATCATGACATACCTTTTGTGAAAGAGTATAATGGACGACCTTCGCGGGTACCCTGACCATATGCGAAAAGAGGGAGCAACCAGAGTATTTCCCAGGTATCGCAGATTTAGTGATCTATCTGGGCTTTCTGCAGCCTACCACTGTAGTCTGTATACACCACTTTCCATTCGGTGAAGACGTCCAGGCCGGCGAGGCCGGCCTCGCGGTGGCCGTTGCCCGTGCCGCGAGTGCCGCCAAAGGGAAACTGGATCTCCGCGCCTGTCGTACCTGAGTTGATATAGAGGATGCCCGTCGTAATATCACGCATGGCCTGTTGCACGCGGTTGATGTCCTGCGTATAGATAGCGCTGGAAAGCCCATATTTCGTGTTGTTGTTGACCTCGATGGCTTCCTCGAGAGATTGCACTTCGATCAATGAGAGCACCGGTCCAAAAATCTCTTCTTGTGCGAGGCGCATCTGCGGTCCTACACCAGTAAAAAGTGTGGGCTGATAGAAATTGCCTCGTGCCAGCTCGCCCTCACGCACAGGATAACCACCCGTGACGAGAGTTGCACCCTCATTTTTGCCAATTTCAGTATACCCGTGAATCTTTGCGAGTTGAGTTGCATTGATGATGGGCCCAACGTCTACGCTTTCGTCCAGGCCGTTGCCCAGGCGCAGTTGTTCAATGCGTGGCACCAGAAGATTCACAAGCTGCTTGCTAACGGCCCTGTGCACAATCACGCGACTGCACGCGGTACAGCGCTGTCCCGTGGTGCCGTAAGCGCTCCACAATATGCCCTCTACCGCAAGATTAAGGTCGGCATCATCCATTACGATTACGGCGTTCTTGCCACCCATTTCCAGTGAAACTCGCTTGAGGGACTTCGCGGCCTCTATCGCCACGTGACGGCCAGATTCGGTTGAGCCGGTAAAGGAAATGACTGCGACGTCTGGATTATGCAGCAAGGCATCGCCAACCGTGCCGCCAGGACCAAAAACGATGTTGACGACACCTTCGGGCAGGCCAGCCTCATAGAGTATCTCCACCAATCGCAGGGCGCTCAATGGCGTATCACTGGCAGGTTTGAAGACCACAGTGTTGCCGGCAACCAGCGCGGGAAACATTTTCCAGGTAGGAATGGCAATCGGGAAGTTCCAGGGGGTGATGCAGGCAACGACGCCGATGGGGTCGCGCATAGCAATGCCTGATTTGTTGGGCAGCTCGACGGGGACGCTATGACCAAAAAGCCTGCGCCCTTCGCCTCCCATGTAGTAGGCCATGTCGATGCCCTCCTGCACGTCGCCACGCGTTTCCTTGAGAATTTTGCCCATCTCGCGGGTCATGGTACGCGCAAGTTCCTCTTTACGCTGTTTGAGCAATTCTCCGGCGCGATAGAGGATTTCGCCGCGTTTGGGGGCCGGCACCAGTCGCCATTTTTCAAAGGCGGCACGGGCTGCGGCAACGGCGGCATTGGCTTCGGCTTCACCAGAAAGCGGGAAGTGTCCCAGGATTTCCCCCGTAGCTGGATTGTAGTTAGGGAAGGTCTGGCCGCTTTCTGCGCCCTGCCATTGGCCTCCTATGTAGTTGTGATATACGTTGGCTATAGTGGTCATAGACAATCTCCTGTCTGAACTTGCTTCTCACCTTGTTGTATGTCTAATATTCTATACCATAGTGTGGTGTTCGAGAGCAAAGCATGCAAATTTTCTAACAGATCAGGGAACCGCACTGTCAGGAGTATAGTGCCAGAGCACAGAGCCATCACTGATACGCAGGGCATACACGACGCCAGTGACATCTGTTGAGCTGACATAGATTTTTCCATTGCTCACAACCAGTGAGGAAATAGAGACATCAATCGTGTGGTGCCAGAGCACTGAACCATCAACAGCACGTAGTGCGTAAATAGCCCCGTTTTGTGAAGCGATATAGAGGACCCTGTTGACCTCTACCTCCGAGAAAATAGGAGCGTTGGCCTGGTAACGCCAGAGCAGGGAACCATCACTGGACAGTAGCGCGTATGCTGTGCCTGTGTCTGAGCAAACAATATAGACTCCCACAGTGTCCGCCACCATCGATATGGAACTAAAGGAGCCAATCGGGTAATGCCAGAGCAAAGTACCATCACTATCACGCAATGCATACACGGTTCCATCCCCTGAGTAGACATAGACCCATCCATGAGTCACCACTACCGGAGCAGCTAAGTAGGACGCCTGATAATCCCAGCGCAAGGTGCCATCGTTAGCTCGTAATACGTAGAGATTGCCTGGAGAGAAAGCCAGGGTTGCACTGACGTAGACGTTTCCGCCGGTCACCACCAGCTGCGCGGAATCAAAAAAAACAAGGTTGGGATTCTGGTACTTCCAAAGCAAAGAGCCATCATTCGCCCGCAGTGCATAGATAGTGCTTGGAAGCACTGTGGCTTGAAAGGCCAAAGGAGTTGTGACAGCTGTGACGCCATAGAATACTCCATTGACCACCAGCGATGCAGAAAGAGGACCGTCCGTCTCGTAGCGCCAGAGCAGGGAGCCATTCCTGGCGAGCAGCGCATACAGGTAGTCAGGGGCTGCGCCAGGGACATAGACTACGCCGTTAATTACCATTAACGAGGGAACAAGGCCATCAGTTTTATAGCTCCAGAGCAGGGAACCGTCACCGGCCCGCAGTGCATATATGTAGCCTTCGTTTGTGCCAACGTAGACCTCTTCATTGACCACCACCGGCGACGAAAGTATACTCCCATTCGTCTGATAGTGCCAGTACATGGAACCATCGCTGGTTCGCAGCGCATACACGGAGTCAGAGTACGAGCCGACATAGATGGCACTAGATGTAAGCCTCTCGCCAGAACCAGGCACTGATCTGGTAAAGAAGTTCAGCGCCTCGTTTCGTACTGACGGGAAGCTACCCAGGAACACGAGAAGTGCCAGCAGGAGGATACTACCAGTTGTGACCAGCCACCACAAAAGAGGTGCACGTCGCATCCTCCTTGTCGCTGGGGAACGCTGAACCTCGCGGTGCGGATGCAGATGGGTGATCTCGACTTTGGAGTCATCTCTGGAAGCTTCATGCTCGAAGTCGTCCATAAATTCCTCCATCTAAATGACTGGAGATAGCCGTTACAAAATGCTCTTGTTGAGCGTTGCCAGGAACTCCACGTTATTGCTGGTCTTGGACATGTGCTGTAGCAGCGCTTCCATTGCCTCCATGCCTCGCTGATCTGCCAGCGTTGAGAACATGCGGCGCATCACAACGACAGCGCGTAGCGTCTTGTCGTCAAGCAGCAGTTCTTCGCGACGTGTGCTGGAAAGCCCGATGTCGATGGCAGGGAAGACGCGGCGTTCGGCGAGTTTGCGGTTGAGTACTAGCTCCATGTTGCCGGTGCCCTTAAATTCTTCGTAGATCACATCATCCATGCGGCTACCTGTGTCTACCAGGCACGTAGCGATGATGGTCAGGCTGCCGCCCTCTTCGATCTTACGAGCGGCACCAAAGAAGCGCTTGGGTGGAAACAATGCGCTTGGATCAAGGCCGCCGGAGAGGGTGCGACCGCTGGGTTGCACCGCCAGGTTGTAGGCCCTGCTCAGGCGCGTAATGCTGTCCAGCAACACCACGACGTCACGCCCGCCTTCGACCAGGCGCTTGGCACGCTCCAACACCATCTCAGCCACGCGGGTATGGGCTTCGGTTGGCTCATCGAACGTGGAGCTGATCACCTCGGCTTTCACCGAGCGTTTCATGTCGGTGACTTCCTCAGGTCGCTCGCCAATGAGTGCAATCATGAGATGGGCATCATCGTAGTTTTCGGTGATGGAGTTGGCGATGGACTTGAGAAGCATGGTTTTGCCGGCTTTAGGCGGTGATACGATCAACCCGCGCTGCCCGCGCCCGATGGGGGCGACAAGATTGATGATACGACCGGAGATGTTCGAGGGGTCTGTTTCCAGGTTAAACATCTCACGTGGGAAAATTGGCGTCAGGACATCAAAATGCGGGCGGCGTTTGGCGATTTCGGGATCCATCCCGTTTATGGCTTCGACACGCAACAAGCCATAGTACTTTTCGTTATCCTTCGGCGGGCGAACCTGGCCGGAAACCATGTCACCTGTGCGCAGGCCGAAACGGCGAATCTGCGATTGCGAGACATAGACATCCATATTGCCCGGCAGGAAACGTTCCTGCCTGAGGAAGCCAAATCCATCTTCTACGATTTCCAGCACACCGGCACTGAAAATGTTACCTTGTTGTTCGGTATGGGCCTGCAGAAGCCGGAAGACGAGGTCTTGTTTTTTGAGGGTGGTATAACCGGAGAGTTCGAGGTCGCGAGCGATATCGCGTAACTCCGTTAAAGTCTTCGTTTCTAGTTCGGCGATGTTCACGTTGTTCTAGGGCGGAACAAATCCATAGGAAGTAACACGCCCTTTCTCCTTTCTCTGTTGAACCAAGAGTCTGGTGGGAAATAGCCAAAACAAGTTTGTTTTTCGTAA
>Ga0187846_10000771_pt1 | contig 18215 bp, 15 predicted proteins | sample TC_taG_FD_161473 | JGI IMG/M metagenome (GOLD analysis project Ga0187846, IMG submission 161473) | Biofilm microbial communities from the roof of an iron ore cave, State of Minas Gerais, Brazil - TC_06 Biofilm (v2) | ecosystem: Environmental > Terrestrial > Deep subsurface > Cave > Wall biofilm...
GCCCCGCCTCGCATGACCTCAACCCCTCGAACCGCCCGGTGCGGACCCGCACGCCGGGTGGTGTGGCAGGGGCGCCGCCTCACGGTGGCCCCCTATGCCGTTCTATGGTTCTGTTTCTTGCTGGCGGAGCGTATGAGCTGGGCGGCACTCGAGACAGAACCCCTGGACGTCGATGCCGGCGTGGCGGCGCAGCGGGCACGCAGCATCGGCGCCGCCCTGCAGCGCGTCGCGGTTCCGATTTTGAGGCTTCGCAATGGTCGCGCCGAGCCGCTCGCCAGCGGGGCGCTGTACGTCTTCGGAAGCTCGTTGCTCCTGCTCACCTGCCGCCACGTGTTCGATGACGGCGCCAACGCCGGCGACCTGGGCCTTCCCCTCGGCGAGAGCGGAAGGATCCTGTGGCTGGGCGAAGCCAGGCCGCGGGTGCTGGTCGACCCGGGCGCGGACCTGGCTGCGGTGCGGATCGGGTCTCGGCGCAGTGCCGGCTTGCTGCGCCGACACTGGCGCGCAGCGCCATTTTTCTCGCTCGCCTCCGAGACACGTGCACAGATTTACGTGCTGGCCGGTTTCCCGTATGCGCAGATGCGCCGGGTTGGGGCCGTGCTGCATGCCCGTCCGGTCGTCGTGCTCGCGCGCGGCAGCATGGAGGGCGACCACCTGAAGGTCAGCTACCGGCGGGTGGCGCGGCGCGCCGACGGCACGGAGATTCACGCGCCCGCGCTGGACGGCGTCTCGGGCGCGACGCTATGGGCCGTGCTGGAGGCTGACACCGACACCCGCACAGTGGACTGCGTGCTGCAGCCGGCCGCCGTGCAGTCCTCGTTCAAGCACGACGCCTACGTGCGAGCGGAGCCGGTCGGCGGGTTCTTCCGCCTGCTGCAATCGCGCCTTTCCTGACGCTAGGCGTGCGCCCAGCGGGAATGCTTGGGCAGCGTCGCCTGCAGGAACGCCATCTGGTCGGCCAGGATCCTTCGGTTGCTCAGGATGAAGCCTTCATTGCGGCACACCGCGTACGGCACGAACAGCAGCGGCATGCGCGCTTCCTCCGGCCTGCGGTTGCCCTTGCGCGTATTGCAGGAGCGGCACGCGGTCACCACATTGGTCCATTCGTGCCGCCCGCCTCGTGAAACCGGAACGATGTGCTCAACAGTAAGGTCGGCTTCAATGAACTGGCCGCCGCAATAGGCGCAGATGTTGCGGTCGCGCGCAAAGAGGCGGTGCTTGGTCAAGCCGACGTGCGCGTGGGTCATCGGCACGCGGTGCCGCCCCCGGATCATCACGATCGAGCTGGTGACGAACTCCGAGCGCAGTCCGGAGCGCTCCTGGTAGCCGCCGCTCATCGCGAAGAGGTTCTCGCCCAGGTCGGTGACGACCTTGCCGGATGCGTAATAGCGGGCCGCCCGGGGCAGGGCTGCCCACCGCACCGGCTGCCCGTGGGAATCGACGATCAGAATGCGTAGCGGGTTTTGCATGCCGCCCATGTACGCAAGTTTGCCACGTTGCCGGGCCGAGTGCAGGCGCGGCGCCGGACCGACCGGAGCTTCGCTGCGCGTACTGCCGCCGCTTGCGCGGATAATCGCCCGGCGATGCAAACGGCGCGCGAACCGACGCGGGGCCCGGTCGATCCCGCTTTGCCCGGAATGCCGGGCCCCACGATCACGCTGGCCGCGACCACTGCGGTGCAGGTGATGGCCGCACTGGCGGCGCTGAGCGTTCCGGCCATTGCCCCTGCTGTCGCCGCCGCCACCGGCGAACCGGCCTCGCTGGTGGGCGCCTACGTTTCGCTCGTCTACATGGGTTCGGCCTTTGCGGCGCTCGTCAGCGGGTCGCTGCTGGCGCAATTCGGCGCATTGCGGCTGTCTCAGCTCGCTCTGATGCTGTGCGCGCTCGCGCTGGCGCTCGGAACGAGTGCGAGCGTTGCAGTGCTCGCACTGTCCGCGGTCATGTTGGGGCTGGGCTACGGGCCGATCACACCGGCGTCCAGCCACCTTCTCGCGCGCTCGACGCCGCTGCACCGCCTCGCGTTCACGTTCTCGGTCAAACAAACTGGGGTACCCGCGGGCGTGGCGCTGGCCGGCGTGCTGGTGCCGGCCATCACGGTCTGGCTGGGCTGGAAACCGGCGCTGGGAGCGGTGGCAGCGCTGTGCCTCGGGTGCGCCGCCGCCGTGCAGCCGTTGCGCGGTGGGCTCGATCACGACCACGACCCCGCCGCACGCACTCGCACCGCCGGGTTGCTGTCCGGTGTACGGCTGGTTCTGGCATCGCCGCCGCTGCGATCGATGGCCGCCCTGTCGTTCGTGTACGCGGGACTGCAGAATTGCACCTCGGGTTTCATCGTCGCCTATCTGGTCGAGGCGCTCGGCTACGGCTGGGTCGGTGCCGGCGTTGGGTTGACTGCTGCAAACCTCGGTGGGGTTGCGGGGCGGGTGGCCTGGGGCGTCGTGTCGGACCGCGGGCTCGGCGCGCGCCGCACGCTGCTCGGGCTGGGCGGCCTGATGGCGGTCGCTTGCGCCCTGGCGGCGGCATTTTCGCGACAATGGCCCGCCTGGGGCGTATACGCTACGGGTGCATTGCTAGGCGCCACCGCAATCGGCTGGAACGGCGTATTCCTGGCGGAGGTGGCGCGCAGGGCGCCGGCCGGAAAGGCCGGCGCCGCTACGGGAGGAAGCCTGTTCGTGACGTTCGTCGGCTCGGTGACATGGCCGCCCGCGTTCGGCCTTTTGCTAAGCGTGATGCGCAGCTATGGCATCTGCTTTGCGGTCTGTGGTGCCCTTTGCGCTGGCGCGGTGACACTGGCTGGGTTTGGATGGCGCGCTGCGACTGCGCGCGGATAGGGATGCACGGCGGCCGGTGGAAGAGATCGAACTGAAGCTGCTGGTTCCGCAGGGGGCACTCGAGGAGGTCCAGCGTCAGCTGAATGCCTGGGGTTTGCAGCCCGCGGTGCGTATCGAAACCGTCTACTTCGACACGGCGGACGGGCAGCTGGCGGCCCGCAATTGCTCGCTGCGGGTGCGGCGGCGTGAAGACGGCTCCGGCGCGCACTGGGTGCAGACCTTGAAAAACGGCGACGCGCTGGCCGCCCTGAGCCATCGACAGGAGTGGGAGGCGAGCGTGCCTGGCCCGCGCCCGCGCCTGGCGGGGTTGCCAGACTCGCCGCTACAGGCCCTGCTGGGCGATGGACCGGTGCGCCTGGTGCCGCTGTTTCGCACCCGCTTCCAGCGCACCGAGCGCACGGTTCAATTCGGAGGCGCCCTGATCGAGGTCGCTTTCGACGAAGGACGCATCAGTGCCGGACGCACAAGCGAACCGATCCGCGAGCTCGAACTGGAACTGCGCGATGGTCCCGTGACCGCCGTGTTTGACTTGGCGCTGCAACTGGCAGGCCGGGGCAACCACGCGCTCGCGCTGCTGCCGGCGCCGGAGTCGAAGGCGTGGCGGGGGCGCCGGCTGGCGCAGCGCGTTGCCAGGCAACCCGTTCATTCGGACGGCGATGCACTCCCGGGGCTGCTGCAAAGACAGGCGCACCGCCGCGATTCCGATCCGGCACGTCGCATCGTCGCGCACAGCGTGCAGACGGTCCTGGCGAACGTACAGGGAGCGGCGCTCGGCGAGGACGTTGAATATGTGCACCAGACGCGTGTAGCGCTGCGGCGGGCGCGAGCGGCGCTTCGTGCACTCGGCGCCGGCCGCGGGGCTGATAACCCGGTCGGGCGCGATCTGCGCTGGATGGCCGATTGCTTTGGGGCGGTGCGGGACTGGGACGTGATGCTGTCGCACACGCTGCCGAGCCTGCTCGAAGCGACCGCGCAGGATCCCGCACGGCGAGAGCGCCTGCTGCAGCGCGCGCAGGCGCACCGCGAACGCCAGCAGCTGCGGCTGAGCGGCATCCTTCACGGGGCGCGCTTCGCACGCGTCGCGCTGTGTCTGCTGCGATGGGCCGAGGCGTCTTCCGCCCCGGCCGCGCTGCCGCCGCCACAGCCCGCGCTCAAGTTCGCGCGCGCCAATGAGAAGCTGATCGCTGCGGCCGGCGACCTGAAACGCCTGCCGCCGCGCAAGCTGCACCGACTTCGCATTCTCGCTAAGCGGCAGCGCTACGCCTTGGAGCTGCTCGCTTCCGAGCCGCACGTCCAAGGGGCCAAACGCATGCTCCGGACGCTCGTGCGCCTGCAGCAGCTGCTCGGCCGCATCAACGACGCGCACATGGCGCTTGCGGCGCTGCCGTCGCTGACGCGCTCGCGTGCCGTTCGGCGCGCAGCGCAGCAGTGGTGCGACGAGGTCGTTCGGCGCACCCTGCCGAAGGTACGCGAACGCCTGCAGCGTCTGGCCCAGGAGGAGCGCGAGGGACTCGCGTCCTGACTCCGGACACGAGCGGCAAGGTTTAGGCGCGACTAGACCAGCGGTGACAGCAAGGGAGACTGCGGCGCTTGCCCGTCGGCCTCGGGCCCACCCGCCGCGACCGCGGGAAGCCGGAACGGGGGGCGAACGGCCGTGCCCTGGCCGAATCCGGCACCGGCCGCGCGTGCCAGCTCGACCTGCCGCTCGGTCTCCAGTCCTGCGACGATCAGCGATTCAGGTGCAATGCCGGCGATGCGCGCTTCCGAAACGAAGTCGGTCCAGAATTCTTCGCGGTTCGACGCCGGTGCGAGCACCTTGGCGAAGTCCGGTTGCACCAGGTCGAGCCCTCGCATCTCCATTCCCGCGCGCGGCTCGGTGATTCGATAGCCGACGGCGCTGCGCCCCGTGTGCAGATAGTCGATCAGTGCCCGGATCCGGTATTTCGACCGCATTCGCTCCTGCGAACCGCGTAGCAACACCGCCAGCCGGTGTACGACCAGCGGGTAACGCTGCAGGTGCTGCACGATCGCATCCATGTGGCGCTCGACAGTGCCGAACGAGAGCGTCACTGCCACGGAGTCGGACTCCTCGTTCTCGAGCATGCGCAACGCGTTATCGAGCGCGGCGACCTGGATGCGGGCGCGCTGCGTGGTAGACGCATCAAACCCCTCGGTCCACACGTACAGTTCATCGAACCAGCGCTTGCGCCCGCCCAGCGAGCGGGTCGGCCACATCGTTGCGCACACGTTGCCTTCCAGCGGATGGTTGCGGTCGCGTGCGAGCGGCGCCGCGGCCCAGCGCGTGGTGGCCGCGTTCATTTGCCGCGCCGTTGCCCCGGAGGGGCGTTGTGTGCGATCCATGGCGGTTTCGGGCCGCTTCGTCTTCAAGCGATTCTATCTCTGGCCATACGATGTGCGGAAACTTTCCATGACCGCCAGCATCTGCTGCTCGTTCAGCCGCAGCGGCTCCCCGAGCTGGCGCGCCAGCAGGTAAATGTGTGCCAAATGTTCGACCTCCTGCGCAATCGAAAGCGCCTGTGCCAGATCGTCGCCGCAGCCGACCGATCCGTGGTTGCGCAACAAGCAGGCCTTGCGCTCCACCAGCGCGGCCAGGGCGTAGTCCGACAGTTCCTGCGTTCCGAAGGTCGCGTACGGCGCGCATCGCACGTCGGGGCCGCCGCACACTGCGATCATGTAATGGAACGACGGCAGATCCAGGCCGTGACACGAAAGCGCCGTGGCGGCCGGCGAATGCGTGTGCACGATCGCGCCGAACTCGCGCCGCGCGCGCAGGACATCCAGGTGGATGCGCCACTCGCTGGAAGGCGCCCTCGTGCCGGAGCATCGGCCGTCCTTCAGTCCCACGAACACCAGATCCTGTTCGGTGAGGTCGCGGTAGTCGATCGCGGTGGGAGTGATCAGGAATCCTTCGACTCCGCCGCGTGCGCAGCGCACCGACACGTTGCCCGACTTGTTGACGTTCAGCCCGCGCGCCACCGTGGTGCGCGCGATGTGGATCAGCTCCGTGCGCAGCGCCGGGCCGTCCTCGACGATCTGGGCCTCCCGCCGCGCCTCTCGCCCCACGCTGCCGTCCCGCGGCTGCATCACGGTCTGCCCTGCGCCTCCGGAAACATCGCATCCAGCCCGGATGGCGCGGCGACGCCGCGCTCGGTGATCAGACCCGTGACAAGGTGGGCTGGCGTCACGTCGAAGGCCGGGTTGGCCACCGGCGCCTGCGGTGGGGCGAGCTCTACGCTGGAGTGTCGGCCGCCGGCATCCCGTCCGTGCACGATGCGAACTTCCGATGCAGCTCGCTCCTCGATGGGCGCATCGCGCATCGCGTCGCGCAGGCTCCAGTCGATCGTCGGCGACGGCACGGCAGCATAGAACGGGATCGAATTTTCACGCGCCGCCAGCGCTTTCAAGTAGGTGCCGATCTTGTTGCACACGTCTCCGTTGCGGCTGACGCGGTCGGCGCCCACCATCACGACATCCACTTTGCCGTGCTGCATCAGGTGCCCGCCGGCATTGTCCGCGATCAGCGTATAGGCGACACCGTGTGCCGCCAGCTCCCAGGCGGTCAGCAGCCCCTGGTTGCGCGGGCGCGTCTCGTCGACCCACACGTGCAGCGGCACTCCCGCGTCGTGCGCCATGTAGACGGACGCGAGCGCGGTGCCGAAATCGACCGTCGCGATCCAGCCGGCATTGCAGTGGGTCAGGATGTTCACCGGCCGGCCATGGCGCTGGTGCAGCTGACGCAGCAGCGCGGATCCGTGCGAGCCGATCGCTTGGTTGATCTGCACGTCCTCCTGCGCGATTGCATCGGCTTCGCGCCACGCTGCCGCGCGCCGCTGTGCGGGCGCCGACTGTCGCAGGCACGCCAGCATCCGGTCCACCGCCCAGCGCAGGTTCACCGCCGTCGGCCTGCTCGCGAGCAGCTCACGGCCAGCCTGCTCGAGTGCGGAATCGCCGGCATCGTCGTTCGCCGCCAGCGCGATGCCGTAAGCGGCAGCCACGCCGATCAGCGGCGCGCCGCGCACCTGCATCGATCCGATCGCCGCCGCTACGGCCCGCGAGCTTTCCAGCTCCAACGTGCGGAATTCGTACGGCAGTCCGGTCTGGTCGATGATTCCGACCGCTCGTTGCGCGATCGGCCAGATCGACCGGTACGGAACGCCGTCGACGTTCATTCACGCATTGTATTGGGGGGTTTCCTGCACCGCTGTCGGGCATCGCGGTCACGCCGCCGCGAAATGGGGGGTGTAGGGTTGTCGTTGCCAGGGAAATACCTGTTGTATTGGCGATTGTTTTTAATTAGGGACATAATTATTTGAAGTAATGTTGCGATGCGGTAAATGGACTTCAATTTTTGATAGAGACCCTCGTATGACGCTGATATCGCAAAGCAACAAACCAATCGGCGGAAGGTTCGCCGCTCGCGCGAGGTGATCACCGCATGCAGGACGCCCACTATCTGCGAAGTGCGCTGGCGCCCCGCTCGGTAGCCGTCATCGGCGCAACCGAAAAGCAGGGCAAGCTCGGCTACGACGTCTTCGCCAACCTGCTGGCCGGGGGCTTCAAAGGGCGCATCGATGCCGTGAATCCGAAATACAACTCGGTTCAGGGTCATCCATGTGTGCAGTCGGTACGGGCCCTGCCGCAGCCGGCGGATCTGGCGCTGATCGTGACACCCGCACCGACCGTGCCGGCGCTCGTGGCCGAGGCCGGGGCGCGCGGCATCCGCAACGTCGTCGTGCTGTCGGCCGGCTTCGCGGAAGTCGGATCAAGCGGACAGAAGCTGCAGGATGAGCTGCTTGCCGCTGGGCGCCGCTCCAACGTACGGGTGATCGGACCGAACTGTCTTGGGATCCTGCGACCGTCGATCGGCCTGAACGCGACCTTTGCGCGCGCATCTGCACGAGCCGGCAGCGTGGGATTGATCTCGCAATCGGGAGCGGTGGTCGCTGCGCTGCTCGATTACGCGTGGGAAGCCGGCTTCGGCTTTTCCTCGGTGGTGACCACCGGCGACGGCTCGGATGTCGAGTTCGCCGAGCTGCTCGACTTCCTCGCGATGGATGCGGAAACGCGCAGCATCGCGCTGTACGTTGAGGGTGTGCACAATCCGCGCCTGTTCCTGTCAGCGGTGCGCGCGGCCGCAAGCGTCAAGCCGGTGATCGTGTTGAAGGCGGGCCGCCACACGGTCGGCTCCAAGGCGGCGCTGAGCCACACCGGCGCGTTGGCCGGCAACGATCGCGTGTGGGACAGCGCCTTGCGGCGCAGCGGCGCGATCCGGATCCGGGAGTACGACCAGCTGTTCGTTGCCGCGGAGACGCTGGCACGCAGCCGCATGCCGATGGGATCGCGCCTGGCGATCCTGACCAATGGAGGTAGACCGGGTGTGCTGGCGGCCGACGCGGTGGCGGATGAGGGCGTGGTGCTGGCTCGCGTGTCCGATTCGGCACGCGCGGCGCTCGACGCGGTGCTGCCGCCGTCCTGGTCGCACGGTGATCCGATCGACGTGATCGGCGACGCGGACCCGCAGCGGCTGGCGCGCGCGTTCGAGATCGTCGCCGCCGATCCCGAGAACGACGGCGTGCTGCTGCTGTTCTGTCCGACGGCACGCGCCGGGTCGGAGGAAGCAGCGCGTGCGTTGCTGGGTCCGATCGCCGGGACGCGCAAACCGGTCGTGCTGGCGTGGCTCGGGGGAGACGATGCCGCAAAAGGGCGGGAGGTGTTCCAGCAAGCGGGCCTGGCCTCGCTGAGCAGTCCCGAGCACGGAGTCGAAGCCTTCGCGTTCCTGGCCCAGCACGTGCGCCACCGCGAATTGCGACTGCAGTTGCCGCCACCGCTGGACCCGGATCCGTCCGGCAGCAAACCTCTGGACATCGCGGCCGCCCGCCGGATCGTCGATGCCGCGCGCGCGCAGGGTCGCAGCGTGCTTGGCGAGGACGAGGCCAAAGCGATGCTGGCGGCATGCGGAATCGAGGTTGCGCAAGGGCAGCTCGCCACTACCGCGGAGCAGGCGCGCGATCTGGCCGAGTCGATCGGCTTCCCGGTCGTGCTGAAGGTGCGCGCCGAGGGGGTGACGCACAAGAGCGAAGTGGGCGGAGTGCTGCTGTCGCTGAAGACGGCCGACGAGGTCGCGCTCGGCTTCGAGCTGATCCGCGAGCGCGTCGAGAAGCGCGTCCTTCGGGCCCGTATTGACGTTCGGCATGGGCGGCATTGCGGTCGAGGTGGTGTCGGATTCGTCGCTCGCCCTGCCGCCGTTGAACCACGTGCTGGCGGAGGACCTGATCGGTCGCACCCGCGTGGCCCGCATGCTGGACCGTTTCCGCGGCATGCCGGCCGTCGACCGGGACCGCCTGGTCGATGCGCTGATCCGGGTGTCGGAGCTTGCCTGCGAGCTGCCCTGCCTGCGCGAACTCGATATCAATCCGCTGGTGGCGGACGACCAAGGGGTGATCGCGCTGGATGCGCGTGTGGTGGTGGATGGACTTTCGATCGCCCCCGACGCGGCCTATTCGCACCTCGCCATCCACCCCTACCCGAAGTCGCTGGAGCGCTCGTTGCGCCTGCCCGACGGCGCCGGCGTGCTGCTGCGCCCGATCCGGCCGGAGGACGCGGAAGCCGAGAAGCGCTTTGTCGGCCGCCTTTCGCCGCAAACCTTGTACATGCGATTGCACGCCCCCGTTCGCGAGCTGTCGGTGGAGCAGCTGATCCGCTTCACGCAGATTGACTACGACCGCGAAATGGCGTTCGTCGCGGTCGATTCGACCAACGGCGCGAGCGAGATCCGCGCGGTGGCCCGCTATGCCCGCATGGCCGACGGCGAGCGTGCCGAGTTTGGTGTCACGGTCGAGGATTCCTGGCAGGGTCGCGGCCTGGGCAAGGCGATGATGGACGCACTCGAGAAGTGCGCTCGCGCCCGCGGCCTGGGACAAATGGTCGGCTATGTGCTGAGCCAGAACGAATCGATGCGGCGCTTCATGCTGACGCGCGGCTACGACGCGAACGTCGAAGAGGACGAACCGAGCGTCGTGCGTTTCACGCTGCCGCTTCGACAGGCGCCGGTTGCTCGAGAGCCTGCTGTCGCGGCCGGAAGATGAACGCATCCATCGCGACGGCACCGCCGTCGACACCCAGATCGATGCGCTCGACCGCCGGCTGCCCGCCCGCGGCCGCGTAGGCGACCAGCAGCGGCAGCAGGTGTTCGTCGGTCGGATGGGCGCGCTGCGCATGCGGCGCCCGCTCTCGCCAGTCGGATAGGAACTCGCCATCACCTCGGTGCAGGGCGCTGTCGACCGCGTCGCGGAACTCGTCGACGTACGGCGGCGCGCGCAGCGGCTCGGGCTGCGATCCGTGCTCGTGGACGAAGCGGCCCCACTCGCCCAGGTTGTGCGTGAGAGAGCCCGACCCGATGATCAGCACGCCGTCGTCGGCCAGTGGGGCAAGCGCGCCGCCAACCCGCAGGTGGTGAGAGGCGCCCAGCGCAGGCTGGATCGAGATCTGCAGCACCGGTACGTCGGCCTGCGGAAACATGTGGACCAGCGGCACCCAGGCGCCGTGATCGAGGCCGCGGCAACCGTTGCCGGATGCGGGCAGGCCTGCCGCCGCCAGCAGGTCGAGGACGGTCCGCGCGACAGCGGGTGCGCCCGGCGCCGGATAACGGATGCGCTGCAGCGCCGGCGGAAAGCCGCCGAAGTCGTGCAGGGTCTCGGGCCGCTCGGCGGTGCCGACCATCGGCAACTCGGTTTCCCAGTGTGCGGAGGCAACCAGCACTGCACGCGGTCGCGGTAGTGCGCTCGCCAGCGCCGTCCATCGCTCGGCCACCCAACTGGTGCGCAGGGCGCACATCGGCGAACCGTGCGAGATGAACAGCGTTGGCAGGCGCATCCGCAATCTCCGCTCCCGCTCATCAGCCTTTACGGGCAAGTCTCACTTGACAAGCCCCTCGGCCTTCAGCGCTTCGCGAACGGCCGGCCGCTGCTCGACGCGGCGCTTGTAGGTTTGCAGAGTCGGCCACTTCGCCACATCGATGCCGACGTGACCGCACCACGTCAGTATCGTGAAAAGGTACGCGTCGGCGACCGTGAATGCGCTGCCCATCAGGTAGTCGCGATTGCCGAGCTGCTTGGCAACCCAGTCAAAACGGCCTCCGATCTTCTCCTGCTGCCGCGCCTTCAGCGTGCTCTCGCAGGACGGATCGAACAGCGGCGTGAACTGCTTGTGCAACTCGGTCGAGATGAAGTTGAGCCACTCTTGCAATCGATAGCGCTCGATCGTTCCGCAGGCAGGCGCCAGTCCGCGCGCCGGCGCCTGGTCCGCCAGGAACTGCACGATGGCCGGCCCTTCGGTCAGCCGCTGTCCGTCGGGCAGCTCGATCGTCGGCACGTATCCCTTGCTGTTGATCGGCTTGAAGTCCGTTCCGTCCTCGGTCTTCTTCGCCTGCAGGTCGACCTTGACCAGTTGCACCGGGATACCGGCTTCACGCATCACGATGTGCGGCGAAAGGGAGCACGCACCGGGCGAGTAGTACAGCTTCATCTACAGGTCCTCCTTGGGGTTCGAAAAGAGCAAAAGCGTTCGAGGCCGACAATCTAATTCCTGTCCGCAAAGCAATTGTGTGATCCGAAGGCAAAGGATTGTCCCGCGATCCGGCATAATCGTTTGCAGTGGACCGGGTCACCGCAATTCAGGCTTTCGTCCGCGTCGTAGACGCCGGCAGCTTCGCGCGAGCAGCGCAGAAGATGCGCACCTCGACCTCGTCGATGTCGCGCCAGATCGCCGCACTGGAGCGCCATCTGGGCGCTCGCCTGTTGAACCGCACGACTCGCAAGCTCTCCCTCACCGAGGGCGGGCAGGCGTTCTATGAGCGCAGCGTGCAGCTGCTGGCCGAGCTTGAGGAAGCCGAGCAGCTGGCGGGCGCGACAGCAGCGATCCCGCGCGGAACGATCCGGCTGACGTGTCCGCGCAACCTGGCGACCCGGCAGGTTGCGCCGATGATCGCCCGCTTCGCCGAGCGTCACCCGCACGTGCGTTTCGACGTCACCGTGTCCGACAGCCTGGCCGACCTGGTGGAGGAAGGCTTCGATCTTGCGATTCGGATCGGCCGCATCGGCACCGAAGGCATGGTGGCGCGCCGGCTGGGGCAGGTTCGGCTGGTGCTGGCGGCGGCGCCGTCGTACCTGCAAGCGAGCCGCCCACCGCGGGCGCCGGCAGACCTGGCCTCGCACAGGGGCCTGATGTACGCGTATTCGGCCGCGCCGCACGTGTGGCGGCTGACCGGCCCCGACGGCGCGGCGCATGACGTTCGCATCAACGGCCCGTTGATCGCCAACAGCGGTGAACTGCTGATCGCCGCGGCTGCCGCCGGGCTTGGGTTGGTGATGGAGCCCGAATTCATGCTCGAGGCGGAGCTCGCTGCCGGGCGCTTGGTTCGACTGCTACCCGATTACGAAGGGCCGTTGCTGGACATCTGGGCGGTGTACCCAAGCCGCCGCCACCTGTCGGCCAAGGTGCGCCTGTTCGTTGAGCACCTGGTGCAGTCGTTCCGGGAAGAAACTGCGGGTGCGCTGCCGCGGTCAATGTCCCGGTGACGCGCAACCGATCAGCGGCACGCCCTGATCCACGATCGCCTGCCAGCGCACATTTCCGTCCGACGCAGTCAGCTTGCGCCAGATGGTCGTGAAGCGCGCGACGATCTGTCCATTCGCGCCGCGCACCGGTCCGCTCGAGATCGCGGTTGCGCCAGCCTTGTCGACGGTGACCCGATCCGGCTCCCAGCTGAACGGTGGCGGCCCCGCTTGGAACAAGTCGCGCCACCCTTCGACGACAGCGCTGCGCCCCACGAGGAGCTTTTTGCCGTCGCGAAACACGGCGTCTTCGGCCACGAACCCGGAGAAAGCTTTCAGGTCCCGATCCGCCATCGTTCGCGCGAAGGCCCGCTCGACGTCCATCACCTCGCGTACTGTGTCTTCCGAGGCCTCGCTGGATGCTGCTTGCGCAATGCACGGGCCGGCTGCCATCACCGCTTGCAGCGCGAACAGGATCCGCAACAGGCCGGCGGCTGGGCCACGATGGATAAGCGTTCTGGTCTCGAGCATCTCCGGTCCTTTGGTTCCGAGTTGTCCGCGGGCGTAGCGGTGGCGCGCATTATCTCGGATCCGAAATTTGAGTCGAAACCCCAGTGCAGGAGGCGGAAATGTCGGCCCGCCTGACCAGGATCTGCCGTTATGCGGTAAAGGGGATGAGCCCGGAGCCGCTGACTCGAGTGGTGCTCGCGCCGGGCAAGTGTTTGCCAGGGGACCGAAGGTTTGCCTTGGCGCGATCGGCGACGGAGTTCGACCCCCGGCACCCCGAGTGGCTGCCGAAAACGAAGTTCGTCATGCTGATGCGCGAGGAAAGGCTCGCGCAGCTGCAAACCCGCTTTGACCCGACGAGCGGAGATCTGACGATCCAGCAAAATGGCCGCCAGGTGCTCGGCGCGAATATCACCGAGAACGCCGGGCGCGAGTCGGCCAACAGATTCTTCGCGGCCTTTCTGGGTGACGCCGTGGACGGCGCACCCAGACTGGTGGAGGCGCCGGGACACACGTTTTCCGACGCGGAACGCAGACCGAACTCGTCGACCTACCAGTACGTATCCATCGTCAATCTGGCGAGCCTCAGATCGCTCGAGCAGGCGGTGCAGGCTCCCCTCGACCCGATCCGCTTTCGGGCGAACCTTTATATCGACGGGGCCCCGGCGTGGGCAGAGTTCGATTGGGTGGAATCGGTGCTCATCGCAGGCGGTGTGCGCCTGCATGTTGTTTCGCGAATAACGCGCTGCGCGGCGACGAGCGTCAATCCGGCCACGGCGGTACGTGACGTGAACGTGCCCGCGATGCTGCGAGAGGCCTTCGGTCATGGCGACATGGGCGTATACGCGGAAGTAATCGCGGGCGGGGAGGTCGCGGTGGGCGATTCGGTAGCCCCGGAGCGGGCGGAACCCACGCAGACACGGGGTTGACAAGCACATAAAAAAGTACGAACGTTCGCTTTTTTCTTCGCTACCCTCCCCAACCGTGGATTCCGCATTGCAGCCCGCCCCGGCGCGCACTCGCCGCGTAGCGCCGGCGCCGAGCCCGCGCAAGGGGCAGGTCACGCGCGCGGCGATCATCGAGCAGGCGCTCGCGATCGCCCGCCGCGAGGGGCTGGAGGGCCTGACGATCGGAACGCTGGCCGAGCGCCTCGGGATGAGCAAGAGCGGCGTGTTCGCGCATTTCGGCTCGCGCGAAGAGCTGCAGCTCGCGGTTTTGAACCAGTACGCGGCGCAGTTCGTCGCCGCGGTTCTGCGTCCCGCCGTTGCCCGGCCGCGCGGGTTGCCGCGCCTGCGAGCGCTGCTGGAGAACTGGCTCGCGCAGCTGGCCGAGGAGATCGAAGCCGGCTGCATCCTCATCGGTGGCGCTTCCGAGTACGACGACCGGCCCGGTCCGCTGCACGATGCGCTGGTAGCGATCATCGAGGGCTGGAAAGACGAGCTGCTGCGCGCGATCCGCCTGGCGCAGAGCGAGGGGCATTTTGACCGGCGCGCCGACGCCCGGCAGATGGTGTTCGAGATCTACGGGCTGATGCTGATGCTGCACCAGGACGCGCGGCTGCTGCGCTCCGGCGACAGCGTGCAACGGACACGGCTCGGGCTGGCCCGCCTGATCGAGGCCGCACGGCCTCGCCGGCGTTCCCGAAACTGAGATTTTTCGAAACAGGCGTTTCCAGGAGACCAAAATGCCGATCTACAAGGCCCCGCTCCGCGATCACCAGTTCGTCCTGCACGAGGTTCTGGGAGCGGTCGAACACGCGCGCGGCATGCCCGCCTTCGCGGACGTGGACGCCGATACCGTCAACCAGGTGCTCGAGGAGGGCGCTCGATTCTGCAGCGACGTGCTGCTGCCGCTGAACCTGCGCGGCGACGAGCAGGGTTGCCGGTTCGATCCGGCCACCCACGAGGTCAAGACCCCGGAGGGATTTCGCGCCGCCTTCGACCAGTTCCGCGACGGCGGCTGGCAGGGACTGACGGCGGACGCCGATTACGGCGGCCAGGCGCTGCCGCACGTGCTTCAGATCGCATTCGACGAGATGCGCTGTGCAGCCAACCAGGCTTGGACAATGTATTCGGGGCTGACGCAGGGCGCGTACGAATGCCTGCATGTGCACGGCACGCAACAGCAGAAGACCCTCTATCTGCCCAAGCTCGCGTCGGCGGAGTGGACCGGCACGATGTGCCTGACCGAGGCGCACTGCGGCACGGATCTGGGCCTGCTTCGCACTCGCGCCGAGCCGCAGCCCGATGGCAGCTACAAGATCACGGGACAGAAGATCTTCATTTCGGCCGGCGAGCACGACCTCGCCGACAACATCGTGCACCTGGTGCTGGCGCGCCTGCCGACCGCCCCCGCCGGCGTCAAGGGCATTTCCTTGTTCGTCGCGCCCAAGTTCCTGCCGCAGGGGGACGGCGCTGCGGCGAAGGCCGGTAAACGCAACGCGCTGTACTGCGGCGGCATCGAGCACAAGATGGGAATCCACGCCAACTCGACCTGTCAGATCGTGTTCGAGGGCGCGACCGGCTGGCTGGTGGGCGAGGCGAATAAAGGTCTGAACGCGATGTTCGTGATGATGAACGGCGCGCGACTGGCCGTGGGAGTGCAGGGGCTGGGGCTGACTGAAGCGGCCTATCAGAACGCCGCCGCCTACGCGAAGGAGCGCCTGCAGGGGCGCAGCCTGGCCGCCGCCAGGTCCGGTACCGATTCGTCCCGGCCGGCCGACCCGATCATCGTGCACCCTGACATCCGGCGTGCGCTGCTGACCGCGCGCGCGTGGTCTGAGGGAGGGCGGGCGCTGTGCTGCTGGCTGGCGCTGATGGTCGACCAGCAGCGCCACGACCCGGATCCGGCCGAGCGCGAACTTGCCGGCGACATGCTGGCGCTGATGACACCGGTGGCCAAGGCCTTCCTCACGGACAATGCGTTCGACGGCGTCTCGCAGTGCCTGCAGGTGTTCGGCGGACACGGCTACATCCATGAGTCGGGGATGGAACAGATGCTGCGCGACGCACGCATCAACATGATCTACGAGGGCACCAACGCGGTGCAGGCGCTCGACCTGATCGGCCGCAAGGTACTGATGGACGCCGGCGCCAAGCTGCGCAAGTTCGGCAAACTGGTGCAGAAGTTCCTCGAGGAGCACGGAACCTCGGCCGAGATGAGCGAGTTCGTCACGCCGCTGGCGGACCTGGCCGACAAGGTGCAGAAGCTGACGATGGAGATCGGTATGCGGGCCGCTTCCAATCCCGACGAAGCGGGCGCTGCGGCGGTGAGCTACCTGCGGGTGATCGGGCACCTCGTGTTCGCGTATTTCTGGGCGAGGATGGCGCGCGCAGCGCTTGACCACGCTAGCGATGCGGGAGCCGACCCGTTCTACCGCGCCAAGCTCGCGACCGCACGTTTCTATTTCCAGCGCCTGCTGCCGGAGACGGCTTACCATATCCGCGCCGCGCGCTCCGGCGCGAAGAACCTGATGGAGCTCGAGGCCGAGTTGTTCTGAGGCCAATCAGAAACAAAAACGCAAGGCCGGGTGCTCCGGCCAGAACCCTCGCATGCCGGGGTGGGAGGAGAACAACATGAAGCAGCTTGCAACCAGGAAAGTGGCGGTGCTCGGCGCCGGCGTGATGGGCGCGCAGATCGCCGCCCACTGTATCAACGCACGCGTGCCGGTACTGCTGTATGACTTGCCCGACGAAAAGTCGCCCGATCGCAACGGCATCGCGCTACGTGCGATCGAGAACCTGACTCGGCTGAGCCCCGCACCGCTCGCGCTGAAGGACGATGCCCAGTACATCGAGGCGGCCAACTACGATCAGCATCTGGCTCGGCTTGCCGAGTGCGATCTGGTGATCGAAGCGATCGCCGAACGGATGGACTGGAAACGGGAGCTGTATCGCAAGATCGGGCCGCACATTGCCCCCGGCACGATCCTGGCGTCCAACACCTCGGGTCTGTCGATCAATGCCCTTTCGGAGCCGCTCGACGCGGCATTACGCCCACGCTTCTGTGGCGTTCACTTTTTCAACCCGCCCCGGTACATGCACCTGGTCGAACTGATCCCGACCGCCACGACCGCGCCCGAAGTGATCGATCAGCTCGAGGCTTTCCTGACCAGCACGCTCGGCAAGGGCGTCGTGCGCGCCAAGGACACGCCCAATTTCATCGCCAACCGTGTGGGCGTGTTCGGGATGCTGGCCACGATGCACGAGGCGGCCAAGTACTCTCTGGGGTACGACGTGGTCGATGACCTGACCGGCACGCGCCTGGGCCGCGCTAAGAGCGCGACATTCCGTACCGCCGACGTGGTGGGACTGGACACAATGGCGCACGTCGTGCGCACGATGCAGCAGGCGCTGCCCGCTTCGCGCGATCCGTTCGCGCCGCTGTACGCCGTATCGCCGGTGCTGCAGGCGCTGATCGACAAGGGCGCGCTCGGGCAGAAGAGCGGCGCGGGCTTCTACCGCAAGGACGGGAGTGTGATCAAGGTGCTCGATCCGCGCAGCTCCGACTACGTGGAAAGCCGCGGCAAGGCCGATGAGCTGATCAGCCGGATCCTGAAAAACGACGATCCGGGCCAGCGCCTGAAGCTGCTGCGCGAAACCGATCATCCGCAGGCCCGCTTCCTATGGTCGATCTTTCGCGACATGTTCCACTACATCGCCGTCCACCTGGGCGACATTGCGCAAACTGCGCGCGACGTCGACTTCGCGCTGCGCTGGGGCTTTGGCTGGGAGACCGGTCCATTCGAAACCTGGCAGGCGGCCGGCTGGCAGCGCGTGGCCGAGTGGGTTGCGCAGGACATCGAACGCGGCGAAGCATTGTGCAAGGCTCCGCTTCCCGACTGGGTGCTCAAAGGCGCGGTGGCCAAGGCCGGCGGTGTGCATACACCGCAGGGATCGTGGAATCCCGCGCGCTCGCGTTTCGAGCCGCGCATCGATCTTCCGGTCTATGCCAGGCAGCTCTTCCGCGCCCCACTGCGCGGCGAGACTGCGAACGGCGACAGTGGCGGAGCGACGGTATTCGCCGACGATTCGTGCCGGCTGTGGCGGCTGCAGCAGCCGTACGCCGGCGAGGTGCTGATCTTCTCGATCCGCACCAAGATGCATGTGCTGGGGCCCGGCGTGCTCGCGGGATTGCTGCGCGCGCTGGATCTGGCCGAGAGCGAAAACCGTCCCCTGGTGATCTGGTCGCCGGCCGAGCCCTTCTCGGCCGGCGCGGACCTGAAGTCGATGCTGCCGGTGTTCATGAGCGGCGGGCCGAAGGCGATCGGAGCCGAAGAAGCGAAGATGCAGCAGGTCTTCATGCG
>Ga0187846_10000772_pt1 | contig 18209 bp, 14 predicted proteins | sample TC_taG_FD_161473 | JGI IMG/M metagenome (GOLD analysis project Ga0187846, IMG submission 161473) | Biofilm microbial communities from the roof of an iron ore cave, State of Minas Gerais, Brazil - TC_06 Biofilm (v2) | ecosystem: Environmental > Terrestrial > Deep subsurface > Cave > Wall biofilm...
CCCGGTGGCCGCGAGCCGCAGCGGCGGGGCCCCGGGTGCGGCATCGGTCCCGGAGGAGAACTGCGCGGTGACGGTGTCGGGCCGGGACAGGTTGCGCACCACCCGCGGCGTGATGAGCAGCACGATCTCGGTCTTGGTGCGCTGATCGCTGTTGGTGCGGAAGAGTTGTCCGAGCACCGGAAAGTCGCTGAGCCAAGGCAGCCCGGTCGCGGTGCGCCGGTCGTCGTCGTTGATGAGGCCGGCGAGCACCTCGGTTTCGCCGTCCCGCAGCCGCAGCACCGTCGCCGCGGTGCGCGTGCCGATGGTGTAGGCAACGGTGCCGCTGATGTTGAGCTGACTGAGGATGTTGGACACCTCGAGCTGCACCTTGATCGCCACCTCGTCTTCGAGATAGATGTTGGGCTCGACGTCGAGCTTGAGACCCGTGTCGAGGTAGCTCACCGACGAGGACACGCCGACATTGGCGGTCGAGGTGGTGGTGATCACCGGCACTTTCTCGCCGATGTGGACCCGCGCCTTCTCGCGGTTTTTCACGCGCACGCGCGGGTTCGCGAGCAGGTTGGTGGTGCCGCTCACTTTGTTTATGTTGAGCACGAATGCCGGGTTCGCCACGAAATATATCCACTGGCTCGGCTTGAGCTCGACCAACAGCGGCGGGGTGCTCGCCCCGGTCTGCGTGATGGTCGTCGCGCCGTTGCTCGCGTTGACCGTCGTGTCGGGGTTGACGCCGAGCACGCCGTAATTGATCTTGCTCGGGTACTGCAGGCCGAAATCCTGGATCAGGCTGGTGGCCACCTCCAGCACCTCGAGCTCGAGCACCACTTCCGGCTCGCCGAGATCCTGCGTCGCGACCAGCTGCTCGGCGAGCCGCACCGCGTCGGGCGTGTCCCTCACCACCAGCAGGTTCAGCTTCTCGTCGATGTAGAGGTCGCGCGTCTTCACCAGCGCGCGGATCATCGCCGCGGTCTGCTTCACGTCGGCATTGGCGAGGTAGAAGCTGCGCACCACGAGCTCCTGATACTCCTTCTGCTTCGCCGGCGTGTTCGGGTAGACCAGGATCGAGTTCTCGTTGATGACCTTGCGGTCGAGCTGGTTGGTGACGAGCAGCAGCCTGATCACGTCGTCGAGATTGGTGTTGCGCACGAAGAGCGTGGTGCGCAAGTCCGGCCGCACGTCGCGGTCGAACACGAAGTTGATGCCGGCGGTGCGCGAGATGACCTCGAACACGCTCCGGATCGGCGCGTCGCGAAACTCGAGCGAGATCGGTCGCGTGAGCGCCGCCTTCAGCACCGGCGACGTGGTTTCCTGCACCCGGCGCTCCATGACCGCCCGCATCACGGCCCGCGCGCCCCGCTGTGAAGAGTTCTCGGCGAGCACGCCGCGGGCGAGCTGCTCGGCCGCCCGGAGATCGCCGCGCTTGAGCGCCTCGTTCGCCTGATCGGCGCGAGCGTTGAGGCGGCGCTCGCGCGCGACCTGGTCGAGCCCGGTTTGCGCGAGCACGGAGGCGGGGTCGTAGTGCAGCGCTTGGCGGTAGCTCGCCTCGGCGGAGTCGAGGTCGCCGTAAGCGCGCAGCACGTCGCCTTCGCGCACGAAAGCGTTCACGATCGCGCTGCGCTGCATGACGTACGCGTTGTGCACAGCGGCGTCCGCGGGGTGCGCGGCGGCCACCTGCTGCAGCATGGCGAGCCCCTCGTCGACGTGCCCCTGGGCGATGAGCTGCTTGCCGTCGTGCACCTGGGGGGGGGTCGTGTTGCAGCCGGCCAGTGCGGCCGCTGCCAGCCAAGCGAGCGTCCGGCGCATCAGTCGTCCTTCTCTTGGTCATCGCGCCCCGGCGCTGGCGGGGACACCCCTTGCGCATCGGCGAGCGGCACGCCGCCGGCGGGGGCGTAGGACAGCGTCTGCCGGATGCCGAGCGGCAGATAGTTCAGCACCGCCTGCTGCTCGTCGACCGTCTCGACGCCGTAGGTGCCATCGAGCGTGTCGCCGGCCCGCACGATGTAGTTGCGGTCCTCTTTAGTGAGGAATACGGTGGTCTTTCCGGCCTCGATGAGCTTGCCGAGGTAGCTGTACGGCAGCGGTGGCGCCTGCGGCGGCGGCGGCGGGAGCGACGGGCCGGCGCTGCGGCGCACCTCGTCCTGGGCGAGCGCTTGCCACGACAGCGCCCGGAAGAGATCGCCCCCCGCCTGCGACCGAGCGCGCGCCCCGAGCCGGTTGAGTTGGACCTCCGGCGCGGCCGCCGGCGCCGCCGCGGTGCCAGCCGCGACGGGCCGATCCGCGCGCTCGGCCGGCCGCGCGGCGGGTGCCGCCGATTTGGCGCTATCCTCGCCGCCGGCCCATTTGACCGCAATCAGCGTGAGCGCCAACGCGATCAGATAAAAGATCCAACGTTGCTTGGTGGGGATCGCCATGGTCATACGCTCCCGAGAAACAGCGTGAAACGGACCCGCGCCTCCAGCGTGGGGCTCGAAACGCTTTCGCGCCGCAGGCTGATCTCCTCCAGCGCGGCCGCCGGCACGTCGGCGAGCACGGCGCCCACGAAGGCGCGGACCTGCGCATACGTTCCGGTCACCGGCAGTGTGATCTGGTAGCGCGCGAGCCGCTGGTCGGGGCTGCGCTCGAGCCGGTAGTCGCCCGACTGCAGGGTGATGCCCTGGGCCTTCGCCGCCGCATAGATCTTGCCGAGCCAGTCGGGCGAGCTGTCGGGCCGCGGGAAGAACGCATAGAAGGTCGCGAGCTGCTCCGCCGTGTTCCCCTTGGCTTGACGCGCGAGCGAACCGCCCATGCGCAGCTTCTCCTGCAGGGCGGCGGCCTCGGCGCGCAGCCGCGTGAGCGACACCTCGAGCGGCGCGACGGTCGAGCCGTAGTAGGCCGCGGCGAACGCGATCAGCGCGATCCCGATCACCCCGGCGCGGCCGAGCCGGTCGGCGTACACGCGGAGCCGGGCCATCGCCGCGCTCATCGCTCCCCCGCCCAATCCGCGTTGAGCGTGAAGGCGACCGACGGCGCCCCCCCGTTCTGCTTCAGCTCGTGGCTCGCGAGAAACACGTTCGCAAAGCCCCCGCTCGACTCGAGGCGCGCGATGTACGCGAGCAGGTCCTCGAGCCGGCGCGCCTCCCCGAGCAGCCGCACTTGCCGCCCGGCGGGCTGTACCCCGAGCAGCGCGACGCCGGGATCCGACGCCTTCTCCAGGCTGCCAAACATCGCATCCCACGGCAGCGTGAGGCTCGCGAGCACCGCGTTCGCGCGGCTGACCTCCTGCGCGACGAGCTTCGGGTCGCCCACAGCCTCCCGCATTCGCGGCAGATCGCGTCGCGCCAGGCGATCGGTGTCGGCGACCCGCGCGCCGAGCTCGTCGATCTCGGCCACGAGCACATGGTGCCGCCAGGCGACCGCGAGCGTGGCGGCGATGCCCAGTGCGAGCAGCGTGGCGGCGAGCCGCAGCCGCGGCGCCGCAGGATGGAGGAAATCCAAGTGCAGGGCGCGCACCGGTCAGTGCCTCATGGCGGGCGGTGAGCTCTCGGCGTCGAGCCGCATCGGTTCCAGCGACCAACCGCTGCCGTCCGGGAACTCGACCCGATTTTCTTCGCGCGACACGAGCAGCACCCGGCCCGCGCCCGCCGGGCCGCCGTCGGCCAAGCGGCTACGCTCGAGCGCCGCCGGCAGCTCGTCCTGGAGCGGCGCACGCACGCGCTCGCTGCGCACGCGCTGCCACGCGCCGCGATCGAAATAGGCGAGACACAGCCGGCGCGGTTCCGCCACCGCGAGCCACGCCGGTCCGCTGCCGATCGAGCGCCGGCACAGGTTGAACGCGGTCGCGAGGAAGGGCTCGATCGCGAGCGGCCGCAGGTTCGCCGCGGTGAGCGTCGCGACCAGACCGTCGATGAGTTCCGGGTCGATCCCGGCGGCGAGCGCCGTCTCGTCGCCGCTGCCGAGCACGATGCGCCACGGCTCGGCCCGCTCGCCATAGACGGCGCGCAGGTGGTGGCGGGCCGCCGCGAGACGCTCCTCGTCGTCGCGCAGCCGCCCGGCGTCCGGCACGAGCGCGAAGCGCACGAAGTCATTCGACACCGTGACGCGCGCGTCCGCGCTCTGCCAGGCGAGCGTCCCGAGCGAGCGTCCAAGCGCCTCGAGCGCGGCCTGCCACGGCGCGCCGGTCGCCGTGCCGCAATCGACCGCGAGCGCGATCCCGGGCCGCGCCCGCAGGCCGCGCGGGCGCCGCGCGAGGTAGATGCGCGCGGGCTCGAAGAAGATCGTTACCCGGTCACGCCACGAAGGTGACACGGTTGATCTCCTCCAGGTTGGTGCGGCCCGCGCCCACGAGCGCCACCGCCGCCTCGCGCAGGAAATGCGTGCCGCCGCGCCGCGACGTCTCTTTGAGGGTGCGGATCGGCGCGCGCCCGACGATCAGCTCGCGCAGCTCGTCGGTGAGCATCATGATCTCGGCGATCGCAGTCCGCCCCTTGTAGCCGGTGCCGCGGCACTGCCCGCAGCCGCGCCCGGCGCGGAAGTCGAAGCCGGCGACGTCAGCGGCGGTGAGGGCCGACGCTTCGAGCTCCGCGGCGGGCGGCGCGTAGGGCGCGCTGCAATGCGGACAGTTCAAGCGTATCAGCCGCTGGGCGACAATGCCGTTTAGCGCCGCGACGAAGCTGTATGGATCGACGTCCATGTGGGTGAAGCGGCCGAGCACGTCGAACACGTTGTTCGCGTGCACGGTCGTGTACACCAGGTGGCCGGTGAGCGCCGCCTGGATCGCGATCTGCGCGGTCTCGGCGTCGCGGATCTCGCCGACCATCACCCGGTCCGGGTCGTGGCGCAGGATCGAGCGCAAGCCGCGGGCGAAGGTGAGGCCTTTGCGCTCGTTCACCGGGATCTGCAGCACGCCCGGGAGCTGGTACTCGACCGGGTCCTCGATGGTCACGATCTTGTCGCGGCCGTGGTTGATCTCGGAGATCGCGGCGTACAGCGAGGTGGTCTTGCCGCTGCCGGTCGGTCCGGTGACGAGCAGCATGCCGTACGGTTCGTTCGCCAGCCGGCGGATCAACGCCTTGGCCTGGTCGTCGAAGCCGAGGCTGTCGAGGGTGAGGCCGCGCACCTCGTCGGCGAGGCGCTGCTTGTCGAGAATCCGCAGCACCGCGTCCTCGCCGAAGATCGACGGCATGATCGACACCCGGAAATCGATCTCGCGGCCCCGCACGCTCACCTTGAAACGCCCGTCCTGCGGCACGCGCCGCTCGGCGATGTCGAGCTCCGCGATCACTTTGACGCGCGAGATCACCTGCTCGGCGAGCTCCAGTCCGGCGAGGTTGCCGATCGCGACCAGCACCCCGTCGATGCGGTACTTGATCCCGAGCCCCGCCGGACCGGTTTCGAGGTGGATGTCGGAGGCGCCGGTCTTGAGCGCGTCGTAGAGGGTGGAGCGCGCGAGCTTGACCACCTGGCTCGCGTCCTCGGTGATGCTGCGATAGGACAGGTCTTCGACCCCGCCGCCCGCGACCGGCGCGCTCGCCGCCGCGGGCAGCAGGCTCTCGACCGCCGACAGCGTCTCCTCGTAGCGCGCGAGATAGGCCGCGACATCGGCGTGGTGGGCGAGCGTCCAGGTGAACGGGGCCTCGATCCGGTCCTCGCCCCACGCGATGCGATCGGCGACGAACGGGTCGCCGAACACCATCCGCAGCGCCTGTCCCGCGTCGCGGAAGAGGATCACTTGGCGGCGCAGCGCCTCGACGTACGGCAGCAGGTCGAATGCCGGCTGCCAGCGGTCCAGGTCCTCGATCGCAGCGGTCGGGTAGTGCAGCGTCGCCCCGAGCTTGGCGATGAACACTTCGTGCGGCAGCCCGGAGATCTCGTCCAGCGCCGCGACCGCGCTCGAACCACGGCTCGCGGCATGCGCCCGCGCCGCGGCGATCTCGTCGGCCGTGAACGGGGCGAGGACGTCGTCGCGCGCGACCATGTTCATGGGCGCGTCCTCGATGCGGCGGGTCGGCGCCGAGTGAATGGCCGGGCGGGACGCGGCCGGTCCGGCAGGGTGCGCCGGTGCGATGTCGAATTCATTGCAGACTCCCGGCGAGTTCGAAGATCGGGAGATACATCAGCACGACGATGGTGCCGATCACGACGCCGATGACCGCCATCAGCAGCGGCTCGAACAGCTTGGTGAACCAGTCGACCCAGCGCGCGAGCTCCTCATCGTGGAAGACGGCGATGCGCTCCATCATCTCCGGCATCTCGCCGCTCTTCTCCCCGACGCGCAGCATGCGCGCCGCCACCGGCGTCGTGAGGCCGACCTCGGCCATCGCGACCGAGATGCTCGCGCCTTCGCGGATGCGCTGGGTGGCACGCGCGAGACGGTTGCGCACGTCCGGCGGCAACAGCCCGGCCACCATCGTGAGCGCCGGCACGATCGGCGTGCCGCCGCGCAGCAGCATCCCGACCGTGCGGTAGAAGCGCGCGAGGTGATACACCAACACCCGCGCCCCGATCGCCGGCACGCGCGTCAGGACGCGCGCCGCGGCGCCGCGCAGCGCGCCCAAGAACACGATGCCGAGCGCCACCGCCGCCACGAGCGTCGAGATCACCGCCGCACCGTGCGCGTTGATCAGCTCGCCCCACTGCAGCAGCAGGCGCGACATGAACGGCAGCTCGCGGCCGGTTTCGGCGTAGATCCCCGAGAACCGCGGGACCACATAGCCGAGCAGGAACAGCGTGACCAGGCCGCCCACCGCGAGCAGCACCGCGGGATAGATCGACGCCGACACGATCTTCTTGCGCACGATGTCGAGCTTTTCGTGGTAGCCGATGTAGCGGCGCAGCGCTTCGGGCAGATCGCCGCTGCGCTCCGAGGCGCGCACGGTAGCGACATACAGCGGGGGGAAGATCTGCGGGTGTGCCTCCAGCGCCTGCGAGAACGACCGGCCCTCGAACAGGCGATCGCGCAGGGCGGTGAGTACCTTGCGCGCCTCCGGCCGGCTCTCCTTCTCGACCATCGTGTCGAGCGTCTCGGGCAGCGACAGCCCGGCCCCGAGCAGCGCCACCAACTCCTGGGTGTAGAGGAGCAGCGGAAAGCGGGCGGCGAACGGGCTCGCGAGCCGCGTCATCGCGCGCCGCGGCCGCGCCGAGAGGACGGCGAGCCCTTGCGCGCGCACCTGCTCGGTCGCGGCGGTCTCGTCCAGGGCGTCGATCGCAAGCGAGACGACGCCCTGGTTGGCCTTCAGCGCACGGACCTCGAACTGCATCGCTCCTCCTCGCTCCTCTTCCCCGCGGCCGCCGCCACCCTGAGCATCTCGACCCGGGGGTCAGGCGTCCGGTCGCTCGCCCCCGTCCACCGGCGCGGGTGGCGGCGATGCTTCGTCTCACCAGTTGGTGATGTCGGCTCCTTCGCCGGTGCCACCGGGCTGACCGTCCTTGCCGAACGAGTACAAATCGAACTCGCCGTGCTCGCCCGGCGACTTGTACTGATACGGATGGCCCCACGGGTCAGACGGCACGGTCTTCTGCAGGTAGGGTCCGTTCCATTTCGCCTCGTTCTGCGGCGCCACGACGAGCGCTTGGAGCCCCTGCTCGGTCGTCGGGTAGTGCCCGACGTCCAGCCGATAAGTGTCCAGGGCGCGCTCGAAGGCACCGATCTGCGCCTGGGTCGCCCGCACCTCCGACTTCCCGAGCTGCGCGAAATACCGCGGCGCGACGTAGCCGACCAGCAGGCCGATGATGACCATGACGACCAGCAGCTCAAGCAGTGTAAAGCCGCGGTGGCGCCGACCGGCGTGCGAGGCACCGGATGCGAGTCTAACCCTCTGGGCAATGCCTGACTGTAACAAGAAGGGGCAGCGCAGGGCCTCGCAGCGACCATCCTGCCGGACCAGATGGTGCCGCGGGTGCCCGGCGTGCGAAACCGGCGCGCTCAATCTAGGCCTCGCCCGTTACAGCGCCGTGACGCGCCGCCGGCGCCGTTTGCTGAATAGTGCGGAGTTCGATCCATCCTGCAGTACGCACATCGCGATTGGGGTCGGGGACGAGCGCGCGAGGCCTAGTATAGGCGTGCGGTTTTCGGTTGTCAGCGCGCGGCGCCGGCGCGGCCGGGCACGCGATCGGGGCTACACTGCGCCCCGCGCACCGCCGCGGAGGCCGCCGTTCCCGACTCCTTCGCGCACCGCCGAGCCGCCCCCCGTGTACTGGACCCAAGCCGTCGACCTCTACTGCGAGCGCACCGATCCCAGCTTCTGGTCGGAGCCGCTGAACGCGCTCAGCAACGTGGCGTTCCTCTTGGCCGCGGGCTTGGTCCTGCGGGTCGCGGGGCGCGCCGCCGCCGGCCCTGCCTGGGACACGGTCGCGCTCGCCGCGCTCATCGCGCTCATGGCCGTGGGCAGCTTCCTCTTTCACACGTTCGCAACCGTCTGGGCGGAGTGGCTCGACGTGCTCTCCATCCTCGCCTTCATCTACGTGTTCCTCGCCCGGTTTCTCGCGCGCGTCGCCGGCCTGCGCGCGCGCGGCATCGCCGTCGGGCTCGCGGTCTACTGGCTCGCATCGAAGGCGCTCACCGCGCCGTTTCCCCCGGCCAGCTTCAACGGGTCCTACAGTTACCTGCCGCCGCTCCTCGTGCTCGCCGGTCTCGCCTGGTTCGCGCGCCGCCGGGCCGATGCCGGCGCGGCGCGGCTCGCGCTCGCGACCGTGGTGTTCGCGATCTCGCTCGCGCTCCGCACGGTCGATCTGGCGTGGTGCGAGGCGTGGCCGTCGGGAACGCACTTCGTCTGGCACTGCCTCAACGCCCTGGTGTTGTACCTCGCGGCGACCGCGCTGCTCGCCCAGCGCTTGCCGCCCGCGGCGCCGGCCGCGTGACCCCGTCTCAGGGAGATCAGAGCTTGGGCAGCGGAAAGCCAAGGCCCGGCAGAAGCAGCGCGCCGAGATCGGAACGCGCGCGGGCCGGCGCGTCGAACGGCCAACCGGCGCCCGGGATGGCCGGTGCCTGCCCGACGCTGAGAACGCGCCGCGCGAAGGGGGAAACCGCAGGCTTCGACGCCGACCACAATTCGTGCGGCAGGTTGTACTCCGCCCACTCATGGGGGCAGGCGTCGTCTCGGTTCGCGGTCGTCATGGCGGCTACAGTTGTAAGCTCGACAGCAAGAGGCTTAGCACGGCGGTGTGACACTAAGGTTGTGGTGTGACACTAGCTCGACACAACATAACGCCTGCGCGCGGCCTCTTGATTGCAAGTGTAGTAAACGAACCGATGTTGCGCTGTCAATGATTGTGAAAACGCGCGAGCCGCGTGACGGTGCACACGGTGTCGCCGCAGGGCGACACGAAGAACCGCGCTTGGGAGACGCGAGCGCACCTTCGTCCGCCCATCGCCGTAGAGAAAAGTCGCCCGGGCCTCTGCCATCAGTGTCGAGCAACTGTCACCGATTGCCGACACAAATCAAACGGCGGCCCCGGGGGCCGCCGTTCGCGAACGCGCGCCACTTGCCGCGCGCGCGTCACGCCTTGGAGTAGATCTCCGCCCCTTGCTGGACGAACTCCCGCGCCTTCTCGGCCAGCCCTTTGGCGAGCGCCTCCTCGTCGGAGACGCCAACCTTGGCGGCGTAGTCGCGCACGTCCTGGGTGATCTTCATCGAGCAGAAATGCGGCCCGCACATCGAGCAGAAGTGCGCGAGCTTTGCCCCTTCCTGGGGCAAGGTCTGATCGTGGAAGTCGCGTGCGGTATCGGGGTCGAGCCCGAGGTTGAACTGGTCCTCCCAGCGGAACTCGAAGCGCGCCTTCGACAGCGCGTTGTCGCGCAGCTGCGCGCCGGGATGGCCCTTCGCGAGATCGGCGGCATGGGCGGCGATCTTGTACGCCATGATGCCGTCCTTCACGTCCCCCTTGTCCGGCAGCCCGAGGTGCTCCTTGGGCGTGACGTAGCAGAGCATCGCGGTGCCGTACCAGCCGATCATCGCCGCGCCGATCGCGCTCGTGATGTGGTCGTAGCCCGGCGCGATGTCGGTGGTGAGCGGGCCGAGCGTGTAGAACGGCGCCTCGTGGCACTGCTCGAGCTCGAGATCCATGTTCTCCTTGATCAGCTGCATCGGCACGTGGCCCGGCCCTTCGATCATCACCTGGCAGTCGTGCCGCCAGGCGATCTGAGTCAGCTCGCCCAGGGTGCGCAGCTCCGCGAGCTGGGCCTCGTCGTTCGCGTCGTAGATCGACCCCGGGCGCAGGCCGTCGCCGAGGCTGAAGGAGACGTCGTAGGCGCGCATGAGCTCGCACATGTCCTCGAAGTGCGTGTAGAGGAAGCTCTCCGTGTGGTGCGCGAGGCACCACTTCGCCATGATCGAGCCGCCGCGCGACACGATCCCGGTCATGCGCCGCGCGGTGAGCGGGATGTACGGCAGGCGCACGCCGGCGTGAATGGTGAAGTAGTCGACGCCCTGCTCGGCCTGCTCGATGAGCGTATCGCGGAAGATCTCCCAAGTGAGCTCCTCGGCCTTGCCGTCCACCTTCTCGAGCGCCTGGTAGATCGGCACCGTGCCGATCGGCACCGGGGCGTTCCGCACGATCCACTCGCGCGTCTCGTGGATATGCCGGCCGGTCGAGAGGTCCATCACCGTGTCGGCGCCCCACCGGATCGCCCAGGTCATCTTGTCGACCTCCTCGGCAATGCCGGAGGTGACCGCGGAGTTGCCGATGTTGGCGTTGATCTTCACCAGGAAGTTGCGCCCGATCACCATCGGCTCGCTCTCCGGATGATTCACGTTCGCCGGCACGATCGCACGGCCGCGCGCGACCTCGTCGCGCACGAACTCGGGCGTGATCTCCCGCGGAATCGACGCACCGAAGGACTGCCCGCGGTGCTGGCGCGCGAGCAGCTCGGCGAGCTTCGCCCCCGCCGGCCCGCTCGCGCGCAGGGCCGCGACGTACTCTTGGCGCTGCTGGTTCTCGCGGATCGCGATGAATTCCATCTCCGGGGTGACCAGGCCACGCTTCGCATAGTGCATTTGCGTGACGCACTGCCCCGACCGCGCCCGGCGCGGGGCGCGCGAGAGGCGGAAACGCAACTCCGCGAGCTTGGGATCGGCGAGGCGTTCGCGGCCGTACCGCGAGCTCGGCCCCGCGAGCGCCTCGGTGTCGTCGCGCTCAACGATCCAGGCGAGCCGCTGCGGCGCGAGCCCCTGCTGAATGTCGATGCTCACCGCCGGATCGGTGTACGGCCCGGAGGTGTCGTAGACGTAGATCGGCGGATTCACCTCGGCGCCGAACGACGCCGGCGTATCGGCCTGGCTCACCTGCCGCATCGGCACGCGCACGTCGGGCCGCGCGCCGGTGACGTAGACCTTGCGCGAATTCGGCAGCGGCTGGACCGCGGCCTCGTCGACGCGCGCGAGCCGGGCGTTGAACTTTGGGTTGGCAACCATCAGGCGCTCCTCGCGGTGAGTGCGCGGAAAGGCGGAGGCAGGCGGGGGGCGACTGCCGACGCTTTCCTACGGCGGAATTACCCGCATCAGGTTCGAAGGGACTCTCTCACCGCGGCGAGGACTTAGGATCGAGCTTGCCAAGGATTGCGGCGAACCCGGTTGCAGTCGGCCTTCAATCCTCGGTCCCGACCCTCTACGCCGAGGACCCCCACGTCGCAGGGTCAAAGGTACCCCAACGCGGGCGGCGTTTCAACGCGGCGTTCGACGGGGCGCACGGGCGCGGCGCGCGCTCGCTATGATCGCGGTTTGCGGCGCCCCGCTCGCGATCACTTCGAACGATGCCACCCAACCGACTCAAGCGCGTAGGGCTCGTGGTCCCGGCTCCCAATCCGACCGTCGAGCCCGAGGTCCGCCGGCTGCTGCCGCCCGAACTCGCCGTGCACGCGACGCGCCTGCCGCTCCTCGCGGGCGACCTGCAGGCGCGCAACGATGCCTTGGCCGCCCACTACCCGGCCGCGGTCAAGAGCTTCGGGACGCTGCAGCTGGACGCGATATTTCTCGGCGCGACCGGCCCGACCTACGCGCTCGGGGCGGTGCGCGAGCGCGAGCTTGCCGCGCGCCTCTCGGGCGACGCCGGCGCGCCCGTGGAGACCGCGAACCTCGCGATCCTCAACACGCTGCGCTCGATCGATGCCGCGGGGATCGTGCTGATCGCGCCGTATCCGGACTGGTTGATGGCGCGCGCGGTGGCCTACTGGGAAGGTGCCGGCATCCGGGTCGCGCAGGTGATCCCGATGGCCGGCGAGCCGCGCGGCTACAAAGTCGGCACGGCTGATGTCCACACGGCGCTGCGCAAGGCGCAGGCGCCCGCGGGCGGTGCGGTGATCTTCGGCGGGGCGGGCATGGCCACGCTGGACGCGATCGCCACCGCCCTGCCCGAGTTCGAGGTGCCGCTGCTGTCGGCGAACCTGTGCGGCGCATGGCGGATCGCGATGCGGCTCGGCGCCCGGCCGGGGGCCGACCTGGCGCGCGCCGCGCCCGCGCTCGCCGCGCGGCTGCCCGCGCCGCGTCCGACCGCGGCCGATTGAGGCGCTCGTCCGCCACCGGGCCGCGGTCCGCCCCCGTCCCGGGTCGCGTCTCGCAGGAGGGCTAAGGCCGCACCAAAGTGGACGCGCAATATCGCCCGGAAACAGCGTGTTAAGGTTTGGCATCGACCTCGGCGGCACGAAGACCGAGGGGACGATACTCGACGGCCGTAGCGGCGAGCGGCTGTTCCGCGAGCGGATCGCGACTGGCCAGTCGAGTTACGACGCGCTGCTCACCGGCGTCGAGCGGCTCTATCGGCGCATGGCGGAGCACGCCGGCGAAACCGCACACACCCTCGGCATCGGCACCCCGGGCGCGGTGTCGGCGCGCACCGGGCTCCTCAAGAACTCCAACACGCTGTGCTTGAACGGCCGGCCGGTCGCGCACGACCTGCGGGCGCGACTCGGGCGCGAGCTCGCGCTCGAGAACGACGCCAACTGCTTTGCGCTCGCCGAGGCGCGCCTCGGCGCCGGTCGCGGGCGTCGGGTCGCGTTCGGCGTCATCATGGGGACCGGCTGCGGCGGCGGGATCGTGATCGACGGCCAGATCCACTCGGGGTTGCAGTCGATCGCCGGCGAGTGGGGGCACACACGGATCGACCCGGCCGGGCCGCAATGCTACTGCGGGCAGCGCGGCTGCGTCGAGACGTTCATCAGCGGCTCGGGTCTCGAGGCGCGCTACGCCGAGGCGTGCGGCGAACGATGCGCCGCGGCTGAAATCGTCGCGCGCTCGCGCGCGGGCGATGAGCGGTGCGGCCGGATCATGGCGGCATTCTTCGCGCACTTCGGCCAGGCGCTCGCCAACCTGATCGCGGTGCTCGACCCGGACATCGTCGTCCTCGGCGGCGGGCTATCGAACATCGACGAGCTCTACACGCGCGGTGTCCGGGAAGTGGCCGCGCGTGTGTTCAGCGATTCGCTCGAGACCCCGATCGTCCGCCACGCGCTCGGCGACGCGGCCGGCGCGATCGGCGCAGCGCTCGTCGGCGCTTGAATCGACGAACCGTCCGAGCCAGCTGCCCGGGCCAAGATGACGAGAGGGGGCACTCACATTCAGATCCGCTGCTAAGTCCATCACGCGGCGTAAAAAAAATAGTTGACTGACGAGTCAGTGATGTATTACCTTACTGACTGGTCAGTTAGAAACGAGCGATGGATACCACGCAGTCAGCCAGGGCTGAGCCGCGCTGGGAGCGCCGCAAGGAAGACCGGCCCGGGGAGCTCGCCGCCGCGGCGCTCGAGCTCTTCGTCGAAAAGGGCTTTGCCGCGACGCGACTCGAGGACGTGGCCGCGCGCGCCGGTGTGTCGAAGGGCACGCTGTATCTCTATTTCGACAGCAAGGAAGCGCTCCTCAAGACGGTGATCCAGAGCGCCGTGGTCCCCGCCATCGTGCAGGGCGAGGAGCTCGTCAATCAGTTCCAAGGCACCGCATCGCAGCTCGTGCGCGAGATCGTGCGCGCGTGGTGGCGCCTCTTCGCCGGCACCAAGCTCGGCGGGATCCCGAAGCTGATGATCTCCGAGGCGCGCAACTTCCCCGAGCTCGCCCAGTACTACCACGACAACGTCATCGCCCGCGGGAAGCGGCTCTTCGCGCGCGCGATTCAGGGCGGCGTCGAATCCGGCGAGTTCCGCCCGGTCGAGGTTAACTACGCCGTCCAAGTGCTGGTCGGACCGCTGCTCATGCTGGCGATCTGGGAGCACTCGTTCGCCGCCTGCGCGCCGCGCGATCTCGATCCGGAGCGCTATCTCGACATCTGCGCCAACCTCTTTCTGGACGGCCTGCGCACCGGCACCGAGCCGGCGCTGGAGCGCGCCCCCTGAGCGCGGCCCTGAAAAACCCATTGCGGAGCCAACCATGCCGTTCGCCAAACCCTTCGTCCTCTTCCTGGCCTGTGCCGCGCTCGCCGGTTGCGGCGAGCCCGAAGTGCACCCCGCGGCGCCGCGCCCGGTGATCGCTCAGGTCGTCGCCGCGAAGCCCGCGAGCGGGGGGGCGGTCTACGCCGGTGAGATTCGTGCGCGCTACGAGAACGACCTCGCGTTCCGCGTCGGCGGCAAGGTGATCGCGCGGCGAGTGGAGGTCGGCACCGCGGTGACGAGGGGCGAGGAGCTCGCCCGTCTCGACCCGCAGGACGCCGGGCTCGCGGTCGATGCGGCGCGCTCGCAGCTCGCCGCCGCCGAGGCCGATCACGCGCTCGCGCGCTCGGAGTTCGACCGCTACCGCAATCTGTACGCGAGGAAGTTCGTGAGCGAGGCGGTGCTCGATGCGCACACGACGACGTTCAACACCACCAAGGCGCGCCTCGAGCAGGCCCGCGCGCAGCTCGCCACGGCCCAGAACCAGTCGGCCTACACCTCGCTCCGCGCGGAAGCCGATGGGGTGATCACCGCCGTCAACGGCGAGGCGGGCCAGGTGGTGGCGGCCGGGCAGCCGGTCCTGCGGTTCGCGCGGCCGGCGGAAAAGGAAGTCGCGATCAACGTGCCCGAGAGCCGCGTCGCCGAGCTGCGCGGCGCGGCCGAGATCCTGGTGAGCGTCTGGGCCGCGCCCGACAAGCCCTATCGGGGCCGCATCCGCGAGATCGCGCCGAACGCCGATCCGATGACGCGCACCTTCGCCGCGAAGATCACCGTCCTCGAGCCCAATGCCGCGGTCAAGCTCGGCATGACCGCCACCGTCGCGCTCGGCGGCGGCGCGCCCGAGGCCGTCATCACGCTGCCGCTCACGGCGCTCACCGAAGTGGACGCGCAGCCCGCGGTGTGGGTGGTGGACCCGGCAACGAGCAAGGTGGGCCTGCGCCCGGTCGTGATCGCCGCGTACCGCGAGGACGGCGTCGCGGTGCGCGACGGCCTGCGCGCGGGCGAGGTCGTGGTGACCGTCGGGGTGCACAAGCTCCTCGCCGGCGAGACGGTGCGGGTGGTGAGCGAGACGCTCGCCGACCCGCGGTCGCAGGCGCGGCTCGACGCCGCGCTCCGGCGCGGCAGCTAGATTTCACGTCCCGCTCGACGCGCGGAAATCCTATGCGCCGCTTCAACCTCTCCGAATGGGCGCTCGGGCACCGTAGCCTGGTGCTGTACGCGATGCTGGTGCTCGCCGTGTTCGGCGTGCTCTCGTACACGCGGCTCGGCCAGTCGGAGGACCCGCCCTTCACTTTCAAGGTGATGGTGATCCGGACCGCCTGGCCGGGCGCGACCGCGCGCCAGGTCGAGGAGCAGATCACCGACAAGCTCGAGAAGAAGCTGCAGGAGGCGCCGCATGTCGATGTCATCCGCAGCTACTCGAAGCCGGGCGAGTCGTTCGTCTTCTTCCAGCTGAAGGACTCGGCGCCGCCGGCGGCCGTGCCCGAGACTTGGTACCAGGTACGCAAGAAGATCGGCGACATCCGCTCCACGCTGCCGCAGGGGGTCCAGGGGCCGTACTTCAACGACGAGTTCGGCGATGTCTTCGGCAATATCTACGCGCTCACCGGCGAGGGATTCTCCTATGCCGACCTGAAGAAGTACGCCGACCGCATCCGCGCCGACCTGCTGCGCGTCCACGACGTCGCCAAAGTCGAGTTCTTCGGCGAGCAGGAGGAGAAGGTCTACATCGAGCTCTCCAACATCAAGCTCGCCACGCTGGGCGTCGACGTCCCGACCATCGTCAACGCGCTCGCCACCCAGAACGCCATCGCGCCGGCCGGGGCGTTCGAGACGCCGAGCGACAAGGTGTTCCTGCGCACCAGCGGCGACTTCGATTCGGTCAGCGCCATTTCCGAGACCACGATCCGCGCCAACGGCCGGCTGTTCCGGGTCGGCGACATTGCGCGCGTATTCCGCGGCTACGTCGATCCGCCGTCGCCCAAGATGCGCTTTAAGGGCGCGGACGCCCTCGGCATCGGCGTCTCGATGGTGGCCGGCGGCGACATCATCGAACTCGGCGCGAACCTCGAGCGCGAGATCGCTCGCCTGCAGAGCGACCTGCCGGTCGGCCTCGAGCTCGCGCCGGTCACCAGCCAGCCGCAGGCGGTGCAGCGCTCGATCAACGAGTTCGTGCGCTCGCTCACCGAGGCGGTGGTCATCGTGCTCGCGGTGAGCCTGCTTTCGCTCGGCCTGCGCACCGGCTTGGTGGTCGCGCTCACGATTCCGCTCGTGCTCGCGGGGACGTTCCTCTTCATGCGGCTCTTCGACATCGGGCTGCACAAGATCTCGCTCGGCGCGCTGATCCTCGCGCTCGGGCTCTTGGTCGACGACGCGATCATCGCGGTCGAGATGATGGCGACCAAGATGGAACAGGGCTGGGATCGGCTGCGCGCGGCGAGCTTCGCCTACTCGAGCACCGCGATGCCGATGCTCGCCGGCACCCTGGTGACGGTGGCGGGCTTCCTGCCGATCGCGACCGCGGCTTCGGCCACCGGCGAGTACACGCGCTCCATCTTCCAGGTGACGACCATCGCGCTCCTCACCTCCTGGGTCGCGGCGGTGGTGTTCGTGCCCTACCTCGGCTACAAGCTCCTGCCCGAGCGCGCGCGCGTGAACGGCCAGCCCGCGCGCTGGGTGCGGCTCGTGCGACGCTTCGCGCCGCGACTTGCGGCGCGGGTCGCACCGGCCGAGCGCAGCCCGGCGCCCTCGTACGCCGATCGCGAGCGCGCCGTCTACGAGACCCCCTTCTACCGCCGGCTCGCGCGCCTCATCGGTTGGTGCGTCGCCAACCGCAAAACCGCGATCGCGGTCACCGCAGCGCTATTCGTGCTGTCGGTCGCGGCCTTCCGGTTCGTGCCGCAGCAGTTCTTCCCGGCCTCCAGCCGGCCGGAGCTCCTGGTCGATCTGCGGCTCGCCGAGGGCTCGTCGTTCGCGGCGACCGAGGCGACCGTGCGCCGCTTCGAGCGGGTGCTCGGCGGCGAGGCGGGGATCGTCAACTACGTGAGCTATGTCGGCTCGGGCAGCCCGCGCTTCTATCTGCCGCTCGACCAGCAGCTCGCCAACGGCAACTTCGCGCAGATCGTGATCCTCACCAAGGGGATCAAGGAGCGCGAAGCGCTGCGGGGCCGCCTCATCGCGCTCTTCGACCAGGACTTCCAGGCGGTGCGGGCCAACATCACGCGGCTCGAGAACGGCCCGCCGGTCGGCTTCCCGGTGCAGTTCCGGGTGTCGGGCGAGGACATCCCGACGGTGCGCCGCTATGCCGAGCGCGTCGCCGACGCGATGCGCGCCAACCCGCACGTCTCGAATGTGCAGTTCGACTGGGACGAAAAATCGAAGGCGATCAAGATCGACATCGACCAGGAGAAGGTGCGCCTGCTCGGGCTGTCGTCGGAGGAGCTGTCGACCATCCTCAACGCGTCGCTGAACGGCATGACCGTCACCTACTACCGGGAGCGCGACAAGCTGATCGAGGTGCTGCTGCGCGGCGCCCCGGACGAACGCGCGAAGCTCTCCTACCTGCAGGATCTCGCGGTGCCGACCCGCGCCGGCAAATCGGTGCCGCTCGCGCAGCTCGCGAACATCTCGTACACGTTCGAAGACGGGATCGTGTGGCGCCGCAACCGCCTGCCGACGATCACCGTGCGCGCGAACGTCTACGGCGGCATCCAGGCGCCGGCGGTGACGGCGGAGATCGCGCCGCAGCTCGCCCCGATCCAGGCCGCGCTCCCGCCGGGCTATCTGCTCGAGACCGGCGGCGCGGTCGAGGACAGCGCGAAGGGTCAGCAGTCGGTCGCCGCCGGCGCCCCGCTGTTCCTGGTCGTGGTGCTGACGGTGCTCATGC
>Ga0187846_10000773_pt1 | contig 18195 bp, 9 predicted proteins | sample TC_taG_FD_161473 | JGI IMG/M metagenome (GOLD analysis project Ga0187846, IMG submission 161473) | Biofilm microbial communities from the roof of an iron ore cave, State of Minas Gerais, Brazil - TC_06 Biofilm (v2) | ecosystem: Environmental > Terrestrial > Deep subsurface > Cave > Wall biofilm ...
CTTCCCTGGGATACAGTGAGCGTCCAGGCGCTACTGACTAATGTCTAAAAAGTTTTGCCACGTATGGATGATGTGTGCGCTTATTTTGGGTTCGGCTCATAGCCAAAGTAAGCCGGTTTCCTATTATTTTCATCCCTCGGGATTACCGGGGACTATCTCCGAAGTTGCTGTGCACGATTCTGCCGAATCAAATCCTCTCCCAAGGGATTTCGTTTCTCCAGACGCCGATTTGACGCAGATGGCCGCGTGGGCTCTGCGGCACCTGTCACTGAACCCGCGTCCGGCGCTAAATTATGAACCTGTATTCTTCATTCGGCCGATGCATGTTCCACCGGCACCAGAAGGGCATGATCCGATCGTGCCTGGCGACACGGATTGCCGGATGGATTGGGAATTCATATACATGCGCGAGATCTGTGGGAGCAAAGCGGGGGCCGAGGTGCAAAAGGGCTTGCGGGGCAGAGTCCTTGGCTATCTTGGTGACGACGGGTTAGCCTGGGTTCCACCCGGTCATTATATGGAAGGGGAGGTGTACAAGGGTAAGGACGTTGGGTTGCAAAAGGTGGCGAGTACTTGGGCTACCGCCAAGATTCTGCTAAGCCTGTCGGAAACCTACAGCCGTACGAAGGATGAACAGGCACGCCAAACCGCCAGAAGAGTTTTCCTTGCCTTAGAAAACCTTGCCGAGTGGAATTCTGGGCGGGCTTACTATCCCGGAGGTTCTGGGGCTTGGCGAGATGGGAAATGGGTGAAACCACAAGTACCTACAGCCGCAGTCGAACCGCTGGTGCGTTATTGGGAGGCGACTGGCGACGGCGAAGCCCTCGCATTTGCTCGGGCCGTGGCGGAAGGACTCCTTGCTGATGCTGAACTGTTGCCTCTGGACGGCGCCCGCATCCTGCCCACTGGGGAATTTCATGGTCACATGCATAGCACCCTGCACGGAGTTTGGGGCGTAGCGCACCTTGGAGTGGCGACAGGAGATATGCGCTATGTGGAATGGGCAAAGAAGGTCTATGATTACGCGTCGCAGTTTGGAACGGGTACTGGGTGGGTGTCTGCCGCCTTATGGGATGATCCGGTTCGCGAACTCTCAGAGACCTGCGCCACATCAGATATGGTATCTATTGCCAGTTGGCTCGCCAGGGCGGGATTTTCCGATTACTGGGATCATGTGGAGAGGGCCTTTCGTAATTATCTTCGTCCATTTCAATTCTTCGTCACCCCGGAATACGAAGCTCTATACCGGGAATTGAATAAGGACCAAACCGAGAAACAGATCCAGGCAGGACTCAACCGTATGCGCGATCTGCAAGGCGGATTCTGGGGTGGCCCAGCTCCCAACGATCGGCTGAATTGGATCGCGTCGCCGCTACAATGTGGACCTTACAAGACACCTTACGGGTGTGGAGGGATGTTTGGCTGCTGCCAGGCGGAGGGAATGCGTGGTTTATACACCGTGTGGTCGGACGTCGTGACGGCTAACAAGGACGGCGTTTTCGTTAACCTTTCGCTGAACCGCGATTCCGAGTGGGCTAAAAACATCTCCAGCCTGCCCGGCCACGGCCGCATCGATGTGATGGCGCTCAAACCCGGCGACTATTTTCTGCGCCCTCCGGCCTGGGCGCCCCGCGAGCGGGTGCGGGTCGCTCGGGACAATCGGCAAGTGTCGGTGGAGTGGGCGGGTCCGGCGTTGGCTTATGTCAGATTGAAGAACGTGAAGCGGGGAGAATCCCTAACTCTCGTCTATCCCTTGCTCACTTGGAAGCAAGTGGTCGGGCTTTGGCCCACCAAGCCAGATCTGAAGCTCACCATTTATTGGAAAGGGAACGGGGTCGTGGACATGGAGCCTAAGGGGAAAGGGTTGCCGGTCAACTTTTCCAACCTGGCACCGTTGCCAGCTCTTCCTTAGGGAGTAGACGTTGTGCTATCCCATGATCCGGGGACCCTGGGCGATTCCTAATCCGTTCGATCCAGCACGAGTGAAACTCTATCCACCCTGTGTCTCTCGAGGATAGGTAGCCCTTGGACAACCGGCAAAGGGGATTGAATGCTGCGTCGAGATTTCTTCGGAAATGTTCTTTCCGCTCCAGCTTTGGCCGTTGGAATTAGTCGGATCGCTCAGCCACTGGCGAGCGAAAGCGGCGCCCCACTAGTAACTGCTGCTGCAAATCCGGTCGGTGTCACCCCACGAGTGGCGGTGCAAGGCAACGTAGTAGATTTCGAAAACGGCTTGATTCGCCGTTCCGTCGAACTCGGAGAAGATGGTAGTCTCAAGCTCAATGCATTTCAGAATCTGAGGACGGGCTTTGAGTGGGCAGCCCAAGGTCAACCGGCAGATATTTACCTTCAGATGGGCGAAACTGCAACAACCGGCTTTCAGCCTGGCAAAGGATTCCGGCTTGCTGGTCATCATCAAGAGAAGCTGGCGAACGGCGCTACGGAGCTGAGTGTAGAGATCCTCCAGGAGCCAACGAAAGCGAAGTTCACTCTCTTCTATACCGTCTTAGCCGGGGCCCCGATCATAGAACACCGGCTCACAATTGAGAACCAGGGAGACGCGCCTCTGCCTCCCATCTCGCGTTTCGATCCTTTCACACTCTGGTTGCGAGGGGACCAGGGATCACTGCAAACCTACATGTGGGCTGATGTAGACGGAGCCTCCGACATAGTGACTCCGCGTTTGGCTGAATCCATCCAACGCCGCACGCTCGATTCAACATTGGCTATCACAGGCGTCAATGGCGGCAAGCCATGGTTCATTCTGGAGAATATCGAGAAACGGGAATTCATGTTCGTCAGGGTCGGCTGGACAGTCGACTGGGGACTGAGACTGCTCCGAGAGGGCAACCAGGTATTGCTGACCTCCGGAATACTGAAGTCGGTCCATGAGCTAAAGCCTGGAGAGAGACTGGAGTCTCCCAGGATTTGTGCGGGCCTGGTTCATGGAGAGCTCGACGATGCTATTAACGTAATGCACGATCAATTGAGATCCGTTCTTCCAGCAACGGTGCCGAACTACCCCTGGGTTACTTACAATCTGTGGTTTACCGAACCTGGAGACATGGAAGAAGCGTTGAAAAAGGAAGCGGACTTCGCTGCCGATCTGGGAGTCGAATGTTTCTATCACGACGCCGGTTGGTACGAAGGCGCTGACACGAGAGGGTCAGGTCTCTGGGGGCAAGGACTCGGGAATTACGACGAACTTAAGACTCGATTCCCTCATGGTCTTGGGGCGCTTTCTGACTACGTCCACCGTAAGGGAATGAAGTTTGGCCTTTGGGTCGACCCGCCCAATATTGACTCCGCCTTAGTCGACAAAAGGATTCCCGCAAAGTGGTTAGCGCAGCGGGATGGAGTGGATTGCATCATTCATGTTGGAGTCTGGAAACCGGATCCGGGACTGAAGAGACTTTGCCTCGGTTGTCCCGAGGTGGTCGAGCATCTGAAGAGATCCCTTTCCGGAGTTATTCAGAAATGGAAGATCGATTGGCTAAAGTGGGATCCCTCCGGTGGCAGCCCTTTCGACCAACCTTGCAATAGAACAGACCACGGTCACCAGGCTGGCAATGGTACCTATGCAGCGGTTCGCGGTCAGGAGGAAATCTATCGACACCTTCTCGAGAAATTTCCGAATCTCGTAATTGAACACGTTTACGGACCCGACGGATTCGCCCCCTTCTCTCGAAACTTTCCTGTTAGCTACGACGAGTGTGATCGTACTGAGACTTACAAAATCCGCCACTACGTTACCGGCGCAAGCTACTGGTTTCCCGGGGCGTTTGGCCAGTCGTTTATCTGGGACCGTCCCGATCCGATTGTTAACCGCCCTGATCTTAAACCCCTCGGCTTCTTGTTAAGACCGCATACCGGGCTGTATTTGGATAATCTGTTTCGAAGCTGCATGATGACCGGTTTTGGTTTCGGCACTCTGGATGGCTCAATATCTCAAGCGATCTCAAGATTTAATCCAGAGGTTATTGAGGCGGCGCGCCGGAACATTAAGGCCCTCAAAGAGTATCGGCATTTGCTCAGTGGTGATGTTTACCACTTGAGTCCGCAGAACCTTCTCTATGTTCCCGATCTCGGAGAGACCGCTCAATGGGACATCATCGAGTATGTGAAGAGAGACGGCTCGGAAGCCGTCGCATTCTTCTTCCGGGGCGGCGCGAAAGACTCTACCCGGAATGCGACTCTGAAAGGCCTGCAGTCCGACGCTGAGTATTGGGTGACCAACATGAACACGGATCAAAGAAGAAACATCTCAGGGCGCGTGCTGATGGAACGAGGAGTCGAGGTGAGTTTGCCCGAGAAGGATACCTCCGAAATCCTGTTGATCGGCCGGTTATAGAACTGGATGAGATAGACTGGCTCTTGCCGATGACGCCGCGCAGTCGCTGCCGTTTGAGTCAGATCACCTATTGCATGGAGGGGAGTGCAAAAGTGCGGCGCTTGAGCCTTACATAGTCTTTTTGGAATTCCTTCACTTCTATGAACTGATTCGCTGGGACATCATTGAAAGCCTGACGTGTTCTACTAGTCGGCCACCAAATTTCCAGAGTTTCGATTTGCCTGGCTTTCCCCAGCCCAATGTGTTGCTGCAAGGGTGATGCCCCAAACGATCCGCCGCTCCCCACCCATCGGTAGATGTATCGACGTGTGTGACTTTCAGAATCCAAAGTAAGCTTAATGCGGGCACCGATGGCCGCCCGGTTGGTTTTCACACCCACAAGTTTGATCGTGATCCAGTTGTTTCCATGATGTCCAGGATTTCGAAAGAGGGCGCTGAAGTACTTGTCACCTTGCGTAGCCCCTCCAAGCTCAGCGAAGATATCTTCATCTCCATCATTATTGATATCGGCGAAAGCGATGCCGTGCCCTTTCTGCAGATGGCCCGTCCCGGAGGAAGCCGTAATATCGGCGAAGTATTTCCCTTCGTGATTGCGAAACAGGACATTCGGCACCAGGGAAGCGTAGGAGGGGCCGCCGGTTCCCAGGTAGAAATCTAGATAGCCATCATTGTCTACGTCTCCGAAGTTCGCCCCCATCGGCATAAGAACACGGTCCAATCCCGCCTTTTTGGTCACATCTTGAAAAGTCCCGTTGCCCATGTTTCGGTAAAGCTTGAGGGTCTCTTGATGCACGGGAAGACCCAGGTAGCTGCGCAGAACTTCAGAAAGAGAGTAGGTGAAGCTGGAAACGAATAAATCCGGCCAGCCGTCATTGTCGTAATCGAAAAACCACACCGGAAAGCTGTAAATCGGCGTTTCGACGTGTAACGGCCGGGCAACGTCAGTGAATGTCCCGTCCCGGTTGTTGTGAAAAAGAAAATTCTCGGCTCCCAAGTTTGAAACGTAAATGTCGGGGTATCCATCATTGTCGTAGTCTCCCGCTACGACACCCTTTGTGAACGAAACTCGATCCACCCCTGCGGCATGGGCGACGTCAGTAAAAGTACCATCGCCATTATTGTGAAAGAGCTGGCTGGGGGCGAACTCGTTCCCCACAAATAGATCGAGTCGGCCATCGTTGTCAAAGTCTGCCCAGACGGCAGTCTGTGTTCTGGTTGGAGCCTTCGCCAGTCCGGCCTCTTGCGTCACATCGGTGAAGGTCCCATCACCATTGTTTCTTAGTAGTGAACCTCGAATGGGTTCTTCCCAACCCCCTCGCATGACGTAGATATCCAACCAGCCGTCATTGTTGTAATCGGTCTGAATGATATTGAGTCCCCCGAGTTGGTTTGACAGACCGGCCTGAGCCGTTCGATCCGTGAAGGTACCGTCGCCGTTGTTGTGGAAATACCGGAGGGGCGCGCAGGAATCAAAACTTGAGATGACCACGTCCAACAACCCGTCGTTGTCGAAGTCGTCTACGATCACCCCCCCAGCCATATTGAATACGTCGAGTCCCAGAGAAGGAGCCACATCCAGAAAGCGCCCGATATCTTCTTTTGATTCGAACACAGAGAGTGGAATCAAGTATTGTTTGGGAACTCTTTGGGGGTATTCGCCCAAAGTCATATAAGCAAGGTTGAGCAACCATTTCACCTCAAGGTCGTCGGGGTTTTGGTTCAGGCATTTCAGGAAATGTTGAATCGCGTTCTGAGAACCGGCCACTCGCTGGTGCCATACTTCCCGACCCAGCGGGAAGATACAGCTCAGGGCGTGGTGACCGTGCAAGCAATTCTCGTTTTCACCTCGGCGCATCTCCTCAATGCCCAGTTTTTCCTCCAACTCGCGTTGGACGTCCGTTAGGCTATTGTGAATCGCAACATCACACGCAGCTTGCAAGTGCTCGCTTGCTTTCGCCACATCTCCCTGATACGCCCACAGTTGCCCTAAGAGTTCGTGCGCTGACATGAGGTCGCTACTGCTTGCGCGCGCTTGCTGATCCTTCAGAGAGCCTAAGTAACTTTCAAGATTTGCAATTCCTGACGGAAGGGCTCTCAGCCTGTCTTGGCAATTGGCTGCCAAGTCTTGTTGGTCATCCGGCACCTTCTGAAAATGTGAAAAAAGAAGAACGGCTTCGTAGGATCCGGATACATCCGTAGTGTACTGAACGTTGCCGGCGACAGCTTGCGCAAACCTTGAGATGCCCCCCATTCCTTTAATCTCGACCTCTTTAGCCGCAGGCAGAACCTTGACGATCATGTAGCCCAAAGGGGTCTTAAACGCATTGGTTACCTCCCCTGGAGTTATGCCCTTGAGAGCATCCTGGACCTCGGGCCGAAGACTCGCGAGTCTCATCCTCCCGACATAGCCACCCACCGAGGCACTAGGGTCTTTTGAATTTTCCTTGGCAAGCTGCTCGAAGGATTCTCCGGCCTTGAGACGTTGTGAGATCACCTCAGCCTCCGATGAGCTGTTGACTAAAATGACTTGTAGGGCGACTTCTTTCGTCTCCTCCGATTCGGCAGCCCAAGAGAGGCACACTGACGGAATGGCCGAAATTCCAAGAAGCAAGAGGATGGGTCCAGAAAGTCTCAGAATCCGTCCCAAATGCATGCTGGTTGCACCTCCGGCCTGCTGTTCTTGAACGCTCCCCGCGTCATCGCCTGCAAGATGGAAGCGTGTATTGCAGGGCAAGTTATCCTGGCGCCAGGTCTCAGCTCGGGGTTGAAATCCCTAAGACGCTAGCTTACCCTATCATGGCTTGGAGTTCCCCGGATGAAATGCCGGGTTTGGGGGACCTTGGACGAGGAACCGTGTCCATTGCTCGCACACACGAATCGGCGTCCCCGGCCATACATGGCAGGAAACTTATGTTACGCGTGAGCAGAAGTGTTTCGTGGGCAAGTGGCGCAATGTGTCCAAGTGCAGGACGGAGGCGCAGTAGCCTCTTGTCCGCGGCTATATGGCTGGCGTGTGGGTGTGCTTTTCCCGTTGAGCCCATTCATGCAGGAGCGCTCCAATCCCGCACGAGCCCTATGGCTGCAACTCCCGTAATGCCAAAAACTTGTTCCGACCCCAGGACGTCCTCGGGCAGAATTGCAGATCTCTTGCGGCTGCTGGCTGCTCACCCTACGGCGGAAGGTTACAACGAACTGGGCACTCTATACGCGAAGGAGCAAGCATTCACTTGTTCCATTCCCGCCTTTGAGGCAGCACTGCATCTTGATGCGCGGCTTTGGAAGGCCCGTTACAACTTGGGTCTAGCCCTAGTCAAGACAGGCGATGTCCAAAAGGCCGCCACAGAGCTGCGCGAAGTTATTCGACAAAGACCGGATTCTTCTGGCGCTCATTGTGCCCTCGGATTGGCCCTGCAGAAGATGGGAGAATTGGACAGCGCCACAGAGGAATTCAAGGAAGCTCTTAGAATCGACCCGGGTTTTGTTGCCGCCGCCAGCAGCCTCGCGCAGGTATTAAGCGAACAGAAAAAGTTTTCTGCGGCAATTTTCTATCTGCGGCAGGCCTTGGCCGTGTCACCCAAGGATTCTACTCACAGCCTGGAATTGGCCTTGGGCATCGCTTATGCGCAAAATCAAGAGTCTGAACAGGCCGTTGAGATGTTGCGTAAAGTGATTGCGTCCGACCCAAACTCTGAAGAGGCTCACCTTGCTCTTGCCAATACCTATGAGCAGCAAAGAAAGTACCAGCGAGCTACAGAAGAGTACCATGAAGTGGTGCGCCTTAATCCGGGGAATGACACGGCCCTCGTTTCATTGGCCAGGACGCTTTTGATTCTCTACCAATATGCCGACGCCGTAGCGCCGATCGAGGAATATTCCCGCCGCAGGCCAGAGGATTTTGATGGCTATTATTTGAGGGGAGTGACATATGAGGGACTAGAAAGATTTGGCGACGCTGTAGAGGTGTTGCGCCGCGCTGTGCACCTGAAACCCGACAGCTACGAAGCGCGGTACGCCTTGGGCGTCGCGCTAGACCGCTCAGGGAAACTTGACCAGGCTATTGCGGAACTGGAAGAAGCGGAGAGGTTGAACCCTCAGGGGTCTGAAGTCCGTTACAGGCTTGCACTCCTTTTGCAAAAAACAGGCCAGCAACGTGGGGAAGAGGAATTACAGACATTCAAGCGCATGAAACAGCAGAGCGCACAAGAGACATTAGCCCGAACCCTCGTCAAGAATGCGAACGCGCTTCTCGAAAGCGGGAATGCAGCGGGTGCAGTGGAAACTTACAAGGAAGCATTGAAGCTCAATCCGAGCGATGCCAGAGCGCATTATGATCTCTCCCTGGCCCTCGCGAAGCTAGGAGATAAGCCTGGAGAACAACATGAACTGGAGAAGGCAGGCGAACTCGATCCTAAGTTTGCCGAGGCGCACAATCTGTTAGCCAAGGTTTACATAGCGGACGGCAGGACCGCCGAAGCGGAGCGCGAGCTTAGAATAACTGTCGGTATTGATGCGCAGAATGCAGAAGCCCAGAATGACCTCGGCGTTTTGTATGCTCGGCAAGGGAAGTACATGGAAGCCTCCGGGGCATTTCTGCGTGCGACAGAGAGCGACCCTCGCTACGGCCAGGCGTACGTAAACCTAGGTCTTGCGTTGGCGAACCAAGGGAGATATTCCGAGGCAGAGGAGCAAATCCAACGCGCGATCGAAATCGCTCCCGACGTCGCCGCTTACATGGCGCTGGGGACAGTCGAAAGAAAACTGGACCGAACGAAAGAATCTGCTCGTGCGTTTCAAAAGGCCATCGCTTTGCAGCCCAGTTCCGCGGAGGCACACTTGAACCTGGGCAATGCTCTAGAGGACCAATTCAACTTGTACGGCGCCCTGGGAGAATACTCCGAAGCCCTGGACCTAGATCCCAACTCACCGGTAGCCCACTTTAGCAAGGGCCGAATCCTGTTTGATTTAGGGAACCTTGAGGAGGCACAGGTGGAACTCCGAGCAACCAGTGAGCTGCGGCCTGACTACGCAGCTCCTGTCTACTTGCTTGCTCTTGTGGAGAAACGGGCAAATCGTGTCTCCAAATCGACCGATCTCCTGCAGCAGGTGATCGCACTAGAGCCACGTAATGCAGATGCGCAATACCTATTGGGCGAGGACCTGCTCGATCTTGGGAAAACCGACTTGGCAATTCGCCACTGGAAACTAGCGCTGGACGCAAACCCCAATCACCGGGAGGCTCTTTACAGTTTGTCTCGGGCTCTCAGCAAATCTAAATCCGTTGACCCGGAAGCGAAGCGTTATGCGGACCTTTACGCGGGCCTCTTTGAGAGCCGTCAGGGCACTGACTGGGTCCGCACCCAGAATGATTTCGCGCTGGAGGCGGCAAATGCTCGCAATTGGCCCAATGCCGTAACGCACCTCAAGGAAGCCTTAGAAACTTGTGGCCATTGCTCCCTCCAAGCCAATCTTCACAGAGACCTGGGTTTGGTATATTGCCGTCAAGGTCAACTGGAAGCTGGTGAGCGTGAACTCCGGCTCGCCCTAAAACTGAGACCGAATGACGCGGAAACGCTGAATGCGATGCAAGCCGTTGGCGCACTTCGGAACAAGTAGTCACGGATTTGAAGGACGGCGACAAGATAGCCAAGCTGGTCCGGTGCATCAGTGGTACGGTTGGATCAAGCCCGCTCCCGCACTCGTCACAAGCTCCTTACGCCATACAGGCTAGAGCCGCGCGCCGGTTTCTGATGACCCCAGGACAGCAGAGCGCTTCGGTTACGGGGCAGCAAGCACGACGCGGCGGAAATGAGTGTCTATTCACTGAATTGACTAACCTTCTGGTGCCTCGCCTTGGCCCAGGCATGTCGGCGAAGCCAATCAACCAAATTTCTTTGTTTGAGCGTGCAGTTGCAGGAGGATTCGGGCACGATGCAAAATACCGTCCTTAGCAAATCGATCCCCGTATGCAGAATCGCAATCGTTGGCGTTGTCCTTCTGAGGCTAACTCTTGGACCGAAGGACCTGTGCGCGCAATCACCGGCCACGCTGGAGATCCGATCGGAAACGCTTTCGGTCACACTGGATGCAAAATTTCCGCGTGTTTTCAAATATCAGACGGCGAATGGAAAGAGCCTTCCGGCGGCATTGGAGTCATCGCGCCCAACAATCAAGTTGAATGGACAGCTATTCACGGCTAGCGACTTGAACGTCCGCGTCCAGTCCACGGCCTCGGGTGTGAGCTATGTGATGCGGGTTCCATCTCTCGATTTGGAGCTGAACTGGCGGGTTGCAATCGAAGGCAACGAGCTTCTTTTCGAATTGACGAAGCTGTTGGAGGGCGGAGGTTTCCATCTGCAAACCTTGGAGTTTCCCGATCACTATCTCGTCCGGGTCCCTGCGGCTGACGGGAAGGGTGAAGCCTATCGCGGCGAATACGGGCGGCAAAAATGGAATGAACCATACCCGAATCTTCTCTGGCAGTCAGCCGCGCACTTCATGAAGATCAGCGAAGCAGATGGAGAACAGTACCCGAAAGACGCAAACTGGGCTTCCGCTGATGTGCCGGGAGTTGCAGCGACCATCTCCGACAACATCCCCTATTGGAAACTCAAGACTCAAGTTTTGGGCGGCGAAGGTCCTGGCACGGATTTTGCAATGTGGCTCGGTACGTACTACTACCGCATCGGTGGCGACGTGCAGCCATTACTTCAGTCGCGCGTGGCAGTGCTTACCGAAGATCGCAATCACGATGGTGCGGTCAACTGGATGGAAGCGGCTCTGTGGCATCGCGACCATATGCGGACACCGGGCTATACGTACGAACCGAAGACTTTCGTCTACATCGTCTTTATCGATTGGGTAAAGCCGGTCAAAGAGCCACCGGGCGGTTACGCTCCGCCGATTACTTCATTCGCCGAAACCCTGGAGATTGTGCGTGCGGTCGCCAAGGTGACAGGCAACGCCAAACAGCGAGTGACCCTTGTTGGATGGCAGTTCACGGGTCACGACACCGGCTACCCGGCATTGAATCAGGTGAACGAACGGGCCGGTGGAGCCGCGGCATTGCGAAAGCTGGTGAAAGATGCGGCCGAATATAACGCAAACATCGAGTATCACATCAATATCGACGATGCCTACCCTGGCCGCCCGTTTTTCGATCCAAGCGTTTTGCAATTTGATCGAGAAGGCAAACCGTACGTCTGGTCCTATCAGTTTGAGGGTGGGCCGCCGGACTATCGGATTTCCCTTACCAAACAATTCCGCTCAGGCTACTTTCAGCGGCGTATCAAATCACTTCTAGATACAGTCCCGGTTTCGGAAGGCATCCGTCTGGATACGTTCCGCAATTGTGACATTAGTGTCGGCCCTGGCGAAGACATCGGTATTGTTTCCGAGACAGTCTACGGCGCCAAAATCCTTGACTGGTTTATGGACCGCGGCATCGTTCCTTTGACGGAAGGACCTGTGGATGCCTACTACGGAAAATTAGAGGGCGTGCAGCATCGCTTCGCGATCGCCGATCCCTTCCAGCTCATGATGATGCAAGGAAAGCTCTATGGTGGCGGCAAATATCAGGAAGGCGTGGGACAGGCATTGGGCTGGTCTATGAATGTGGGTTATGCTTTTCGAGAGACCAATGCGATCGGTGGTTTGCATTTGAATAGGTACAGCGAAGCCGAGATCGCGGACATGTATTACCTGGGCAATCTAACCCAATCCTATCTGTTAAAGAAGAACCTGATTTGGCTCGGAACCGAGAAGGTGGGCGAGAAGCCGGTGGAAAAGAACGGGAAGACCATCACCGTACCTCGCAACAACTACATTGCTCGATTTAGTGACGGGACGGTCTCCACGGTTCTTGACGATGGTTCCTGGACGGTCGTTGACCACGATTTCAAAAGCGTCGACGGTCAACGGCGCGCGATTCCAATCGCTGACAAAGAGATTATCCTTTACTCGGTAGATGGCGGCGCCGTTGATTGGACGCTTCCCTCGCAGTGGGCGCGGGCGAATATATCCGCAACTCCGGTCGATTCAAGTGTTGCGACAGTACAGCGCTATATCGTTGGCTCCGACAGCAAAGTACAGATTTCAACGAAGGGCAGGACTGCCTACATCTTGAAGCGGCTGAACTGAAAAGTGGACAGATTGGGTGAGGACTGAATTCGAATTGCGTTCTCAACAAATCCTGACAAAGAGATTGGAATGAACACCCAACTACGCAATAACGAAGCAAGATTTTGCTTGACACCCAAAATTGGATGCCTCGGCGGGTTGCTTCTCCTATGCGGGATGACCGCGCGTGCGCAACAAGTTTTCGACTTGTCGGCGGATTTCTCCATGAAGAACAACCCCAATTCGGTTTGGCAGTACGGATATTCTGACACGAACTCCTTGGCGCCAGATCAGTTTCGCCTCGATCAGCAATCGACGATGGTCGGTCCTATTGGTTTCTGGCATCCCTCGCAAGGCGATAAACCCGGCCCGGGCTACTACCCTTACATCGCCTACAACAGCACGCAGCAGCCGCAAGTGGGTTCGAAGGGATGGGCCATCAGCCCAGGTGAGATCGCAATGGAAGCCAGCAATTCTGGCCAGTACAGCCTGATTCGCTTCGAGGCGCCAAAGGCAGGCAATTACTCGGTAAGCGCCCGCTTCGTAGGCATTCATTTCGGGTTGTCTACCACCGATGTCCATGTGCTCAAAAATGGTACTTCGCTTTTTGATGCCGATATCGACGGCTATGGAGGAGATCCTAGCTTCCACAAAATTCAAGGTTCAAGTCCCACAGCAGAATATTCAGGCAAGATCACGCTGAAGGCCAACGACGCTATTACCTTCGCCGTCGGCTACGGCAAGAATAAAACGAACTCTGGCGACACAACCGGGCTGTTCGCGCGAATCGTCCTGCTCACTGAAACTGGCGCCGGCAGGTGATTTCTGGCCAGCGATTGTTAACCAATGGAACTGGATATAGAAGACTTCGACGCGCTGCGTCATTACCTGACAAGACGGGGTCCAGAGGTTATCGAGGCGGCGCGACGGAACATCAAGGCTTTCAAAAAGTATGGGCATTCGCTCGGTGGTGATGTTTACCACTTGAGTCCTGTAATGCCAAAATCTGGCTCCGACCCACAACATAGAGTAGCTCCTGGTAATTGATCCGAGCCCCGACTGCCAGGTTCCTGCCAGAAAGAAGCGACGAGAGACTGAAAGCCAAATACCCGATGGAGGAGTACAGGATGATCGCACTATGGGAAGCCTGTCGTATTTTACCTGCCAAAGTCCCCATACTTAGCGGAACCGGCCGCGTATCACTGTCGAGGTATCGGTGGCTATACTTGATGGGAGCGATCCTAGCGCTGAGTGGTTTAAATCGATGCCTCTGTGCACAAACAGAGAGTCCTAAGGGTGATAAGGAGAATCAGACAGCCGGGTCCCAGTGGTCCGATGTGCTTCTGGTCGAGCAACCGGAGCCCACCATCAGTTACCGCACCACATGGGTGGTTTATGAGGAATCCCTCATTAAGGGCCAGTTCGTAGGGCGCGGGTGGAACGGTTCGGGCTTCGTGAGCTTCTACGACGGTCGTCTCAACCCGGCCGAGTACCCTATGCCGGAGGCGTTTCGGCTGGAAATCGATGGGCAGTCCCTGGACTCGGACTGGAAATGGGTGGGGCTGGAGAAGACTTCGTCAGGCAAGGGAAACCTGTACGGTGTTATCACCTTGAAACATGCGGTTCGACCAGTCACCGTCAAGATCCACACCGAGTTGGACGGGACGGCGATCCTGACTCGCTGGCTGGAGGTCACGAACACCGGCAAGCAACCGGCAGCGTTGGCGGTGGCCAGCCCCTGGAGCGGCGTGATGCAGAAGACGAACCGCTGGCGCTCGCATCTCAATGGCACGCAAATGCCCTTGTACTCGGTCGGCTACTTCGATGGCGCGCGATGGGGAGAAGAAGGAGATTTTCACTGGCACGCGATGCCGCAAGCGGGATATCGCATCGACGGGCGATACGGGCGTGACCGGCACCGAAATCCGTTTTTCATCCTTCGCAATAATGCGACAGGGGAGCATTTCATTGGCGAGCTGGCGTGGAGTGGGGGATACAGTTTCCAGTTTGACTTGAATCCTGAGGTCGGCAACGGGGGCGTGTTGGATACTGCTGCGGCGATTACGTTCAGCGCTGGGCCCGATGCCGAACCTCCCCAACGGATGATCGCGCCGGGTGAGACAGTCAAAACGCCGGAAATGCACTTAGGGCTTGTGTTCGGGGATCTTGACACTGCCGTTCAGGCCATGCACATCCATCTGCGGCGCAGTGTATTCCTGCCCCAACCGCGAGGCCGGGGCGGATGGGTGGAGTCTGGAATCGGTCCGGAGATCGAGATCACGCCTGAACAGGTCAACCATGCCATCGACCTGGCGGCAGAGGTCGGTGCCGAGGTCTTTTTCATCGACGCCAGTTGGTACGCCCGGCCGAAGAGTAGCTGGTGGAGGACGGTCGGAGACTGGGATGTGGATCGTGAGCGTTTCCCGCAAGGGTTGCAGCCCTTTCGGGACCGCGTTCACGCTGCGGGTATGCTGTGGGGATTATGGATGGATGCAGAGCGTGTTGGGGACCAAAGCCGTGTTGCTAAGGAACATCCCGATTGGCTGGCCATGAACTATAGCGGCGAGAGGGAAATGGGGGGCCTTCTGGATCTGACGAAGCCTGCTGCCGCCCAATGGATGGAACAGCAGATAATCCGGGTGATTGAGGAGAATCATCTGGATTTCTTCAGGCTGGACTACAACACTGACCCGGGACGCGGGATCAAGACGGTTCACGACGGTTTCATCGAAAACGGCTACTGGCGCTACTACGAAACGCTGTACGCGATCTATGACCGCTTGCGAGCGCGATTCCCGAATGTGATCTTTGAAAACTGTGCGGGCGGTGGCGGGCGCACTGATATCGGCATGGTCAGACGGTTCAGTCACACCTGGGTCACCGACTGGCAGATTGCCCCTCGCTCTTTCATGATCACGAATGGGATGACGATGGCCCTACCGCCGGAGTACGTTGATCGGCTGATCGGTGGCCAGAGCGGATACACGACGGCAGAGTTCGACTTTCAGTCACGCCTGCTTTTATTTGCTCAGCCGACGTTTGGTTTCTTGTACCCCCTCGGATCCCAGCCCAATCCTCTCTTGATCCAGCGAACCAAGCGTTGGGCGGATCTGTACAAGAATTTCGTTCGTCAGTTCATGAATACCGGCCGACTTTACCACCACACGCCCGAAGTAACTGGTCTCGACCCGCACGGCTGGGGTGTGCTGGAACTCGTGTCCAACGACCGCCGCCGGGGCATCTGTGGATTGTTCCAACTCTCGGCGCCGACGGAGCCGGAGTATCGCCTGCGGTTGCGTGGGCTCGACGTGTCACGGCGCTACAGGGTAACGTTTGACAATTCCGGGCAGACCAGTGAGGTGGATGGCTTCACGCTGGTGAAGCAAGGTATCACGGTGCGTCTTGAAGGCGCGCTGACATCGGAACTACTCTTGTTTGAGGCACTGTAGAGTCCAGAACGGAATCGCCGGAGTTGAACCTATGAGTTTGGTCGGCGCGGTCGAGGCCGGAGGGACAAAGTTCGTATGTGCGGTGGGAACCGGCCCTGAGAACCTGCGCGCCCGCATTGAGTTCCTCACGACGTCACCCCAGGAAACCATCGGCCGGGTGATAGCGTTCTTCCAAGAGCAAAGAAAGCTCGAACCGCTTTCGGCTGTGGGCATTGCCTCCTTCGGCCCCATCGATGTCAGCCCCACCTCGCCACATTGGGGTCATATTACGTCTACGCCCAAGCCGGGCTGGCAGGATGTGGATCTGGCAGGCCCGATCGGGCGCGGTCTCAAGTTGCCTGTTGCTTTCGATACGGATGTGAACGTTGCGGCGCTCGGCGAGCGTGAATGGGGTGCAGCCCAAGGGCTTCATACCTTCGTCTACGTGACCGTAGGCACGGGGATCGGCGGTGGTGGAATGGCGGAAGGGCGACTCATGCACGGAGTGCTGCACCCGGAGATGGGCCACATGCGGATTCCGCACGACTGGCAGACGGACCCTTTCCCGGGGGCCTGCCCGTTTCACGGCGACTGTTGGGAAGGGCTAGCCGCAGGTCCGGCGATCGAGGCCCGTTGGGGTGATAAGGGCCAGCACCTGCCGGCGAACCACCAGGGCTGGGAACTCGAGGCGCACTATCTGGCGCTCGGCGTGAACAACCTTGTGTGTACCTTCTCGCCTCAGCGGATCATCCTCGGCGGCGGTGTCATGCGGCAAGCAGGCTTATTCGCTTTGGTTCGGAGCAAAAGTCTCGAACTGCTGAACAGCTACATCCAGGTTCCGGTAATTACCGAGCATATCGACGAATACGTCGTCCCGCCCCGCTTGGGGGAAAACGCTGGAGTTCTGGGAGCGATCGCCCTTGCATCGGGAAGAGCGGCAAACCGGAACGACTGACGGGAAAGTAGCCAGACCTCGTTTCTAGGTCTGCGGCTTTTGCCGGCGCCGGCGCGGGAGCAGCCGGCACCAGTCTGGCAGCCCCAGCTCTCGAAAACGGCTGTCGGGCACCGACCCATGGTTTGACCACCCCCCGCCAGACAGGCTATAGTAAAGTGAGTTCGAGCCTCGCTGCGAAATAGGCGCAAGGATCACCGGCCAAACCAACGGGAAACCGTTCGCGCGCAGGTAACGGATTCATCGTCGCCCTCGTAGGCTAGAGGGTAGTGGTCGAAAGGTTGCGCGTGGAAGCCGAAATCCCCAAGACCTATTCTCCGGAGACCATTGAGCCGCGATGGGCGCGGTACTGGGTGGACGGCGCGCTGTATCGCCCTAGCGAAGACCTCTCCCGCGGGCGATTCTGCCTGCTCATCCCTCCTCCCAACATCACCGGCGTCCTTCACATGGGGCACATGCTGGAGCACACCGAAATTGACATTGTGATGCGCTGGCATCGCATGCAGGGCGAGAACATACTCTGGCTTCCCGGTATGGACCACGCCTCCATCGCCACGCAGATGATCGTGGAGCGGGAATTGGGTCGCGAGGCGCTGCCCAAGCTGGAACCCAGTCCCGCCTCCGCGAGCGCGTGGCAGCGCGAAGGCCAGCGTCGCCGTCTGGAGCTGGGACGCGAGGCATTCATCGAGCGCTGCTGGAAGTGGAAAGAGGAGAACGGCGACACCATCCGCGGCCAGATGGAGCGCCTGGGCGCCTCGGTGGATTGGACGCGCGCGCGCTTCACCATGGACCCCGCTTACAGCCGCGCCGTGCTGCAAGTCTTCCTGCGCTTGTACCGAGAGGGGCTGATCTATCGCGGCAAGTACATCGTCAACTGGTGCCCACGGTGTGGCACAGCTGTTTCCGATCTAGAAGTCGTCCATGAGGACCGGCAGGGGCTTTTATGGTACATCCGCTATCCTTTGGAAGAGGGCTCAGGGCACATCATAGTGGCTACCACCCGCCCTGAGACCCTGTTGGGCGATACCGCGGTAGCGGTGAATCCTTTTGACGAGCGCTACCGCAATGCCGTTGGCCGCAAGGTCGTGCTGCCGTTGCTCGGCCGCATGATTCCCATCATTGCCGACGACTTCGTTGACCCGAAGTTTGGCACCGGCGCGGTGAAGGTGACGCCGGCACACGACCCCAACGACTACGAGATTGCGCAGCGCCATAACCTGCCCCGGGTCGTGGTGATCGACGAACGGGCGCGCACGACCGCCGAGGCCGGGCCCTACAAGGAGTTAGACCGCTACGAGGCCCGCAACGCCGTGGTCCAGGACCTGCGAGAGAAGGGCCTGCTGGAAAAG
>Ga0187846_10000774_pt1 | contig 18181 bp, 26 predicted proteins | sample TC_taG_FD_161473 | JGI IMG/M metagenome (GOLD analysis project Ga0187846, IMG submission 161473) | Biofilm microbial communities from the roof of an iron ore cave, State of Minas Gerais, Brazil - TC_06 Biofilm (v2) | ecosystem: Environmental > Terrestrial > Deep subsurface > Cave > Wall biofilm...
TCGCCGACCAGCCGCCGCAAGCGCTCGGCGAACCCTGCCAGATAGGTGCGATCGTCGGGCCGGGCATCCAGTATCGCGCCTAGCCGTGCCAGCGGCCGCTCGAGCAGATGGCCGACGTCGAGCCGGCCTCTTTCGTGTATCGAGCAAAAATCGGCGGCGCCGGCGTGGATGCGCGCCAAGGCGGTCCCCTGCGCCCACCTGTCCGCCGGCGATTCCTCCGGGTCTCGCCCCCCGACGAACTCGAACAACAGGGCGAGCCGGATGCCGTCGGTGCCGACCGCCTCTTGGCAATACCGCCCGTCGCATCCCCGGTATGGGGCGGCGACCGCGACGGACCGCGATCGCAGGTGGGCGAGCAGTCCGGCTTCGTATTCGAGCTCGGACCGGCGGCGCCGGCCGGCGCGGGACAGGCGCAACACGGCCTTGCAGACGCTGGCTTCGACGACAAACACGTCGTTGAAGCTGCGGTTGAGCATCCGGCAACCGGTGACAGGCCCCAATTGGAAACGCTCGACGAACCGGGCGACGCCATCCGCAGACGGCGTCGCGTACGCGCAGGGCAAAGAAAACATCGAGATACCCGAGAGGAAAGCCCGGTTGCGCCGGGCGGCTTGGCAAAAGCTGCCTGAAAGCCGATCGTTCAGCCCGGCTCGGCGAGGGTTTCCAGTCGCATCGGGTATCGCTCCTCCGATGCCGATTCCTAGCAGAGCCGGACCGGCCCCGCCAGGTATGAATTGCAATCTTGCGTGCCTGGCAGAGAAGCGCGCCAAACCAGCGCCGTCCCGATCCTCGGTTCTGTCCAGACCATGCCATTACCTCGTGGGATCCGGAACGCCCACATCGCGTGGAAGCCGACCGAGAGATCTCAGTCGTAAGCCAGACACCAATCCGCCCCCTTCAGCCAGCACTGTTCGTCGGGCACGTCGCCGCGGCGATAGAGGCGCGTCACCCGGTCCCAGCCACCCTTCTCGAGCGCCGCAACGAGCGCCCGCTCGGACTCGGCATCCCGCGCGCTCTCGCACGGGAAGAGATTGGCCGCGGAGAACCACTTGGCGAGAAACCCATGGCCGCGTCGCTCGATGCGGAACCACGCGCCAAGCGCGTCCTTGTCCTTGGTCAGCGCCAGGACCAGCCGGCCGCCATCCTTGAGCCGATCGAGCCAGAGATCGACAGGATGCGTCGCGCCGGCGTTGGCATAGATCACGTCGGCCGGGTCGAAATCGATCTTGCTACCATCGCCATGCACGGCACGCACATTGGGCTGGCCGGCGAAATTCACCGCCAGGCGCGCGGCGAGGCCGGGATCGTACTCGATTGCCGTGACCCGTCCGCCCTCGCCGACCAGATGCGCGATGATCGCCGTGTAGTAGCCGACCCTGGCGCCGATATGCACGAGGTGCTCGCCCGGCCGCGAGTCCGCCTGCGCCATCAGCATTGCGTGGCCCGACGGCTCGCCGTTGTTCAGTCTGCGCTCCGGTACGAGGCCGACCAGCAGATCCTGGTAAAAATAGACCGGGTCGTCGTCGGGGGGTCGTCACATACGGGTGAAAGCGCAGGAGCGGCCATGGCCGCGGCCCCAAGAACGCCTTGCGGCGCACCGCGGCGAACGCCACCTCGACGCGCGGATGGGCCGCATCGTACCGCATCGTGACCTGCTTGGCATAAGCGCGGCGGATAATCGCCAACTCGGCCTCGGTCATTGTCTTTTCCTTTCTGCCCGCGATGATGATAGGCGTCAGGCGTAAGCCAGCGCCCAATCCCGCGCGTTGAGCCAGCACTGCTCGTCCGGCAAATCGCCGCGGCGATAGAGCCGCGTCACCCGCTCCCAGCCGCCCTTCTCGAACGCCGCCGCCAGCGCCCGCTCGGACCCGGGGTCGCGCGCGCCCTCGCACGGAAAGATCGCGACCGCCGAGATCCATTTCGCGAGGAATTCGTCGCCGCGGCGCTCGATGCGAAACACCGCGCCGCGCCGCTGGATCGGTATGTTTTCGGGGTTTTCCCCGAAACCCTTGTCCGAGGTCAGCGGCAGGATCAGACGGCCGCCATCATTGAGCCGGTCGAGCCAGATGCCGGCCGGCCGCGTCGCGCCGGCGTTCACGTAGATCACATCGGCCGGATCGAACGCGATCTGCGCGCCGTCGCCTTGCAAGGCACGCACATTCGGCTGGCCGGCAAAATTCGCCGCAAGCCGCTCGGTGAGGCCGCCGTCGAATTCGATGGCCGTGATCCGGCCGCTCTCCCACCATGTGCGCCAGGATCGCCGTGTAGTAGCCGACCCCGGCGCCGATGTGCACCACATGCTCGCCCGGCCGCGGCGCCGCAGCCGCGATCAGCAGCGCGTGCAGCCAGGGCTGGCCGTTGTTCAGGTCTCGCTCTGGTACGATGCCGACCAGCGCGTCCTGATAGAGATAGACGGGATCGTCGCTCGGCGTCGGTACATAACGGCGCGACCAGTGCGGCATCAGCCACGGCCCCGGCCCGAGGAAATGTTCGCGGCGCACCGCGGCGAACGCCGCCTCGACGCGCGCGTCATTGACATCGGCGTTCGCCAGCACATGCTTGGCATAGGCGCCCCGGACGATCGCCAACTCGGCCTCGCGGTCTCCTTCGGCTTGCGGCCCGCATTCCGGCTGTGAATGAGATTTATGCGACATATTTCGCCTTTAGCATCGGGATCGCCTCACGTGCGATCTTCTCGAACACCGCCAGTTGCTCGGATCGTCTAGGATAGTAGATGCCAATCTCAGAGATCCCCAGATCGATCAGCCGCTGCGCGGCGTCGGCGAAAACCTGCGTCGACGCATAGAGGCGGCCGGAATTGAGGAAGAGGTAGGAGCGCCGCAGCGTCGCCGGATCGCGCCCGATCGCGGCACAATGCCGGTCGATCAAATGGCTGCGTTCGCGTGTTTCGGCGATTTGCTCATCGAGCGCGTCGGCGTAGCTGATGCTGTTCCAGTTATCCGCCAGCTCTGCCGCTCGCTTCAACATGACCGGGCCGTTGGCCGCGATCACGATCGGCGGCCTCGGCTGTTGCACCGGGCGCGGCGCCATCGCCGCGCCGCTGACGCGGTAATATTTGCCCTCGTAGGTGGTGACCGCGTTGCATAGCAGCCGATCGACGATCTCGACATATTCCCGGAACCGGGCCACGCGCTCGGGAGAGCTCCAATTCGGCAATCCCATCATTTCGCATGACGTATCCCTGGTGACGCCGATCCCGAGACCTAGTTCGAGCCGGCCGTTCGAAATATGATCGACGGTCAGCGCCTGACGCGCGAGCAGCGCCGGGTTGCGCAGAGGGATCTGGGTTACCCAGGTCGCGAGCCTGATGCGGGTGGTTTGCGCGGCGAGGGCCGCCAGGATCGACCAGCCTTCGAACCACGGGCTCGCCGCCGCGGTGTAGTTGACGAAGTGATCGACGACGCCCGCGAGATCAAAGCCGAGCGCTTCGATGTGCTGGTACCGGTGCAGCTGCTCGTTCCACGGCAGCGTCGGGGTCATCATGGCCAAAAAGCGCAGCTGATGCGGCATGGCTGTTTCTCCGATCGGTCAGGCGGACGCCTCGTCGAGGATGCGGACGATTCGGCGGGCCTCCCGGCCGCCGCGCGCGGCGATCTGATGGCGGCAGCTTGCCGCGGGCGGCGAGCAATGCCCCTCAAGCGGAAGTGGTGGACGAACATGTGCCGGGCGTGGCGAGCACGGCGTCGTGGAACCGCTCCGGCAGCACGCCGTTGATGGCGGCGCCCGGCATGTCGAGGAACCGAGCCATGTGCGGTGCGACTTGATGGCCGGATTGCGTCATCGTTGTCTCCTTCCCCCTATGATGCACGCGGCGGCGGGGAAGGCGGACGGCTGAAAAATATTTTTCTGCCGCTGTCCGCGCCCGAGCGTGCCGGGCGCATAGGGATCGGATGGCGAAAGACTCGCAGCGGCCGAAGGAGTTGATCGCGTGTGGCGCGCCGGCACCGCAGGACATCGGCGCAGCTTTGGCCGCGCTTTCGGAGGACGACTTGCTGCGCCTGCGCGTCATCGCCCGGCTGCGCGCCCGCTCCCTGCCCGGCGGCATCTCGTGGTCCGACCTGCTGCACGAGGCGGTGGTGCGCGCTATGGCGGGCACGAGGCCGTGGCCTCCAGGCGTGCCGCTGCTGGCCTTTGTGGCCGGTGTCATGCGCAGCCTCTGCGACGAGCAATGGCGCCGTCGCCGGCTTCAGGACACCTTGCCCATCCCGGAGGGCGTCGGCCCGGTCGATGATCCGGAGCGGGTCTACGCGGCGGCAGAAGCGCTCGCCGCCATCCACCGGCTGTTCGCCTCCGATGCGCCGGCAACGCGAGTGATTACCGGCTTGCTGGACGGCATGACAGCTGACGAAATCCGCACCCGCTATGGCCTGAGCGCCGTCGAGTACGACACGGCGCGCCGGAGGATACGGCGGACTCTGCTGCGCCACGGCCTGACCTGGTCCTGGCCATGACCCGTCCGGTTCATCCCCCCGCTATGCTGACCGCGTTGCTGGACGCCCTCGAGGCGGAGCTGCTTGCCGTCCCGATCGAGGAAGTGCGGGATACTCTACGCTCGACCGGCCGGGCGCGAGATGCCGCTTGCCAGGAAGTTCGGTCGCTTCTGGACGAGGCGAAGGCGGCGACCGAGGAGGGTTCCGCCCGAACCAGGCCTCACGACATGCGCGACGAGCCGGTAAGACTCGATCTTGGCTTATACCGGCATTGAGCTTGACGCTTCACCTCGCTTTCGGATCTCCTCGATGCCGCCGGCAAAATAGAACGCCTCCACTGGGATGTCGTCGAGCCGTCCTTCCAGAATGTCACGGCAGGTGCGCAGCGCCTCGTCGAAGCCGACATGGGTGCCGGGACGGCGCGTGTAGGGTTCGGCGACGAAAAACGGCTGCGTGAAATAGTTCTGGAGCTTGCGGGCACGCTCGGCCATCAGCCGATCGCCAGGCCGGTCGTCGGCGTTCCATAACGCGGCCGCGAGCACGCGGCGCACCTGCGCTGCTACCGCTCTGTGCTCGTCGCCGACTGCCGCCGTCTCGAGCAACCGCGAACACGAATTCCGCAGATCGACAGCCGGATAGATCTTCGCCTTGGCGGCGTCGCGCGCCAGGTGGATGACGACATCAGCAGCGGCGAAATTCTCGAGGCGCTCCGCCGTCCATGGCTCCTCCTGGCCGCGCAGGAAGAAGGTCTGAAGCGCGCCGACCGTGCCCTCGCTGTAGCCGTCCTTCTTCAGCGAACCCGAGACCGAGAACGGCAGTCCGATCGAGCCCGGCCATTCGGGCGAGAAGAGCGGCATCAGCACGAACATCGACACGGGGTCTGCGCCGCCGCTGAGCCGGCGCACCAGTTCCTCCATGACCACCGTGAGCCCGGCGCCGTACTCTCCCGCCAGCGCGACAGTGCCGCCGGCGGCGAGCGGGCACATCACGTCGATGACCTTGATGCCGGTCTCGATCAGTCTGCCCTCGCCTGCCGGCGTTGCGCGTGTGCCGGCAAGCAGCGGCGCGATGCGCTCGAAGCCGATCTGGTAAATCGGCGTCGGGGTCTGCTGGCCGGTGTTCAGCACGGTGGCGCCGCGCGGCACGGCGTCGACCTCCGTCGTCGCGATGCCGCGCACGATGCCGTCGCCGGTGCGCTGCACGACCTGGATGCTGACCGTGCGCTTGTTCGCTTCGTCGCTGACGAGGAGCTCGCTCAACAGGTCGGGCAAGGCGGCCGGGTCGAACATGACCTCGACCAGCCCGCTGCGCGTCGCCACGAGGCGGCCGATGCGGTTCGCGAAATCATCGGGGAGGCCATGCGGCCGCAGGGTGCTTTCGCTCATCGTCGGTATCCTCTGCTGCAGTAGTGATCGGGCCCGGTGCAGGCGGTTGTTGACCGTCGTCGCGGGGATGCCGAGAAACAGGGCGATGTCCTGGTGCGAGCACTCGTGGACATAGTAGAGGCTCGCCGGTTCGCGCAGCGGCGCCGGCAATTCGGCGATTGCCGCCAGCGCCGTGGCGGCCTCGCGGCGCTGTTCGAGCCGGCGATCAGGCGCCGGCGCGTCGCTCGCCACCTCCGAAGCGTCGTCGAGCGGCGCCGCTTCGAGATGGCGCCGCCGCAGCACCCGATAAGCCTGGTGCCGGACGATGCCGCGCAGCCAGGCAGGAAACGCCGCCGCCTCGGCGAGTTTCGGCAGCGCCGACCAGGCGGCGAGAAACGACTCCTGCACGACGTCCTCGGCCTGCTGCAGATCGTGGACTAGGGCCAGCGCCGAGCCGAAGGCGAGATGCTGGTAGCCTCGGGTCAGCTCCACAAAGGCTTTGACGTCGCCCGCTTGGGCGCGGTGGACGAGCGGTTCGAGATCCATCTCCGGTTCCTCGCACCATCAAGGTGCCGGAAAACGCTGCCGGCCTTTACTGCGACGCGAAATATTTAGCGCCTTTGCTGCTGCCCGCTTTTGCGCGAGCAGCACGGCGATGTGGAAGGTGACCGCGGTCGGCTCCGCCTGGGCGGGCAGCGGTGTCAGTGCGGGATGGCGGGCACTGGGTCCCATCAGTACGATATCGCGCACCGCGTCAGGGGCGAGGGTGGTATGTCTGACAATGCGCGTGATTGCGGCAGGGCCGATCGTCCGGCCGGCTGCGTCGGTGTACCGTCTCGCCTTTCCCCTCTGCTGGTCCAGCAGTCGGTAGCCGCGCCTGAGCTCGATCAGATGGTTCGTTTCTGGATAGACGAGGGCGAGCCAGCCTCCTGGCCGCAATACCCGCGCCGTCTCGGCGAAATTGCGCGGCGCGAAGATGTTGAGGACGAGATCGACCGCGGAGTCGTGCACCGGCCACTCGGACCACAGATCGGCGACGGCGAAGGCCAGGCCGGGCCAGCGGCGCGCCGAGAGGCGCGCGGCGGCCACCGAGATGTCGAGCCCAAGGCCGGTCATCCCGGGGCCAAGCGCGGCGACGATGCGAGCGAGATGGTGGCCGGTTCCGCAGCCGGCGTCGAGCACTTGCCGGCCGCCGCCCGCCGACCCGACCTCGGTGTGCTGCAGTCGCTCGGCGATTTCCGCCGTGATGAAGTCGAAATGGCCGGCGTCGAGAAAGGCGCTGCGGCGCTGCAGCTGCGCGAAGCCGTCTCCGCCCGCGGCGGGGAGCCGCCGCACTCCGGGCAGCAGGTTGACGTAACCTTCGCGCGCGAGGTCGAAGCTATGCCCGTTACCGCAGACGAGCGCGCCGCCGCGTGCGGCGAGACCGAGCCGGCAGATCGGACAGCGCAACAGCCGATGGCCGGGACGAGGCGGAAGCGGCGCCACGATGCCGCTCCACCGGGATTAAGAACATGAAGCAGGTCACGGTCTGCTCCCGCTGATGCGAGGCGAAGAATAACTCGTTCCGTGGTTGCGCGCGAGCCGGATGCTCCCGGCCGCTGAGCGGCGGGAGCCTCGACCGGGTTACCCGACGATTTCGATGCACTCCTCATCGCTACCCAGAGGCTCGAAGCGACGCCTCAGGATCTCAAAGGTATTTCTCGCGATGTAAAGGCTTCCCTGGAGATCGGTGTTGCGCTTTTCGATGCGCCGCCACGCCTCCTCCTCGAAGCATGTGACCCGATAAAGCCGCGCCAGCGCGCCGACCGCGGCGACTTTTGCCCGGAAAGCATCGCGCTCCCGGCGCGTCCAGAATCCGAAATCGAGCACGACGTCGACGCCCAGCTCCAGACACCTGGGCCAGACCTGTTCAAGCTGTTCAGAAACTCTCCGATAGAATTCTGGGAAATGCTCGACGGGTGGATCATTGCCATACAGGCGCGCCATCCACTCGTCATGCGAGAAGCGGATGGCCGGCACGGTCTCCGCGAGCCGGCGGGCGAGCGTCGTCTTGCCGACGCCGAGAAACCCGTGGATCAGGTGAGCCGTCGGCATCCTGGCACCCTATCGAGCGGCCCGTGCTCTGCTAATAGCGGGTTCAAGGTCGGAGCGCTGTTGAAGATTTCACGAGCCGATACTCCCTCATGTAATAAGCTATCCGGTTGTTCGGATTGGTAGGGAACTGCTCTTCGAGCACATAACCGAAGCCCATGGACTGATAAAACGCCCTTGTGCGCCTGTAGGGCTCGTACGGGTCGTCGGGGTGCAATGTGGCCACGAAGAGATATTTGGCTCCTCCTGCGCGGGCCGCCTCAGACGCAGCCCGAACGAGCGCCCGGCCGACACCCTGTCGGTGCCGCGCCGGCGTTACGGCCATCCAAAAGATTTCTGCACTGATCGGGCTGGCGCTCTTCAGTAGCAGCAGGCCGCACGGATTTTGATCAACTTCGGCCACGAAGCCGTCCAGGACCGCCGCCTGCCTCGCGTATTCCGCGTTGGATTCCGGCTGGCCAAACCATTCGGGGAGTTGCGCGGTCAGCCGCATTTGCAGCTGCCGCTTGCGATCCGGATCGGTCTCAAGAAATACGAGCGGCTTCATCGTCTCTGCACCATGATGGGCCCAGGTCCGATGAAGCAGGCCGAGCGATGGCGAGCCCAATGGTGATCCATTCGGGACGGTCGCGAGACATACCGCTGTTATAGGCGATCGAGAAAGCCGCGCGCACGCGATACGCCTCCGCCGGCACGCTCTCAACGCCCGCACATCAAATGCTCGGTTGTCATGCCCGGCCAGATCGGGACCTCGATCCGCGCAAACACGCGCAAGATCCACAGCGGCGCTCGCGAATCGGACGCGATCGATTCCGCCAATCTCGCGCAGGCGCGAGAGCGATTTGCTTTGCTGGGCCGCGACGTCTCGCAGCTGTCGGATGATCAGTTGCGAAACCTCGTGGCCGAGCTCGAGCGGCGCTTTCGCGACGAGGCGCTGACCAGCGCGGCACAGGCCGCGACCATCATCCTCGACGGCGTCAAGGCCGATCGCTGGCGCATTCTCGTCGGGGCGGACGCCCACAAGATCGACGAAATGGTGCGCCAGTCGCCGGAACGCGCTTACGACATCGCGTTCTTCGACGAATTCGCCGGGGCGGCGGGGTGGACCGAGCGCCTCTCTCTCGAGAACCCCGAATTGCGCCAGCCGAGTTGATCACCGGCCTATCTGCGTTCGCTGTGAGGATATGCGCGCTGGCGATGCGGCGGCACCTTTTGTGAGCTGGCCTACCCAGGCGAAACTCCTGAACCACATACGCCTCTCGTCCCAGGCGCTACGCACGTTGCCGATGGCGTCATGTGATCTCGGCCCCTGCACCGATGGGTCTAGATAAAGCCGCGCCCCTCAAGCGCAGCGACGCGATGTCGCGAAAGAGTTCCCCCACCCCCCAGCCGGGCCTACCGGGGCGGCTTTGCGCCGAAGCCGGGCCCTCACTACAGGTCGCATCGTGGCTTTACCGCGGCGGTCATCGCCAGATCGCGAGTTCTGCTACTTCCTCTAGTGGCGGCTCGATATCGACGATCTCGACCGATTTGACGTCGTCGGTTTCGCCCGAATAGATCACCAGTGCGATATTTTCAGTGGCGATCATCGCACTATGCGGCTGCCCGGTTGGATTGAGCGTATAGCTGTTGCCGGGAGCCTCAATCGGCTTCCCGGACTTGTTCACCCGACCACCGCGCAAATTGAAGGCGTGCTCCTCGGATAGCGCCACGGCGACGGTTTTGACCATTTTTCCCGGCGGCGGACAGATCTTCGACAGCACCGCCAGACCGCCGCCCTCCTTACGTCGGTCGCTGAGCACCTTTCGGTAGAAGACCTCTTGACCTTGATAGAGAGCATCCGGCCCCTTGTACGCCGAACCCGGCGTCCATTCGACGCTATCCAGATCGACGTGAATTGATGTCATTGGCTCCTCCTAAAAACGATTGATGTCACTGCCTCCTCTTAAAAAGATGGAAAGCGAAAGGATTCCGGGTGCCGGTCGTTATGGCTACTCTGGGCATCGTCGATGATGCGTGACGCATTGGCGGCAGCGGTCCCCCGCTCGCGAGGTACACACCGGCCGATATGAGAACGATGCCCACCCAACCTGATGCTGTCGGCCGTTCGACCAGGAGAGGTATGGCAAGCACCGCCGATAGCGCGGGCACCAACGCGCCGAAGGCCGAGCCACCCGAAGCCCCCAGAATGAGAACCGCTCGGCAGTAAAGAACCAGCGAGATGATTGTCACGACGATGCCCTGGAAAATCATCTGAATGGTCAGGTCAGCGACCGGCACTTGGGCGAGATGCAATCCGCGGACTCCGAAATAAAGAGGGGCGTAGACCACCAGCGAGCCGGTAGCGACAAGGGCTGCCACATGAACTGGATCGAGTTTCGATTTACGCATGATGACGGTGTAGCCGGCAGTCAGAAACGATGCGACGAGGAAGAGCACATCACCCATACTTCGTGAGATACTCCACGTCGTGCCGTGCCAACCGACAATGATTAGAGCGCCTGACAGAATGAGTGACAGACCGATTTTTTGTGCCGTTGAAGGCTTTTCCCCGAGAACGATAACGGCGATCAACGCGACGAAAAGTGGCATACATCCTGGATTGAGCGCCCCCGCATCGTAGGCAGGAGCAAAGCGCAGCCCGAGAGCCACCACCAGTGCATAGGGCGCGCCGGTTCCGACGATAAGCCCACCGAGCCCGGGCCATCCCAGGCGATCGAGGGCAAAATTAGTCCATTATCGAGTCCGCTTGGCACCTCGCCGGGTTCGTGAAAGCCGCAGAATTGCTGAGGTTTGGATTTGCCTCGTGGTCGGCTGGACCGATCCGGAAGGAAGCCGCCCTTATCTCGGCGCTCTGCTCCTCGGCTATTACGATCCGGATGGAAAGCTCATATATGCCGGCCGCGTCGGCACCGGCATTGACACCGCCAAGCTTGAGCACGTGTGGCGCCGGCTGCAGCCGCTTGCAGCCGCGGATGCCGCTCGATGTGCCGCCCCCGCGGGGCGCCCGCTTCGGCTCGCCCCTCGTGCTCAGCCGTGTGCATTGGGTGCGGCCCGATCTCGTCGCAGAGGTCAAGTTTATCGCCTGGACCAAGGACAATCTGCTGCGCCAGGTCGTCTATGAAGGACTGCGCGAGGACAAGCCGGCGCACGAGGTGAGGCGGGAGACACCACGCCGCGTCTGATCCTCATCATAATCAGGGCACACTTCCAACGGACCAGGCAAATTCGCCCTTTCCGCTCAGGTAAAAATTGTCCAGTCCGTGACCAAATACATCACTTGTCATTCCCTATCTTACATTCATAAGATGCTTTATAATGCATAACCTTATCTCAACTCGGGCAAAGACGATGACGACGGAGTGTCGCGCGGAGGGACGAATAGACTGCAGCGATTAGACTGCAGCGATGTGGCTATGTGACCTGGGAAGGCGGCCCTTACGATGGCGAGACTTTTCCCGTCGTTACCCGCTATCTGACCAAGCTGGCGAGCAATCCACAGCTGAAAAATCCCTGCGGCTCAAGGCCTGCGCTCACCGGCCAAAGACGAGAGCGGCGCACGTCGCAAGAACCGCCCCGCCCAGAAACGAAGCGAGTGCGACCCAGGCGACATCTTTGCGCCTCGGCACTTGCGCCAGCTGCCCCATGATGAATTCGAGATCGTCGGTGATCGCCGCGAAGTCGGTGCGCGCCTGATCAGCTTGGCGCGGCGTCAGTTCGGCTTCAGTCGGCGGCTGTCTCATCGGTCGCACAGCGTTTCCGCCCGCTCGCGCCATTCGCGCTGCGCGAGGCGCTTCTCCAGCGCGTCGACCCGCAGTCTGAGGCGCTCGTGATTGGCCATCGTCAGGGCGGCCATGCCACCGACCATCGCAAAGAGCGGTGCGAACAGCTCCTGCTCGTCCTCAAGCAGCAACGCGATCCCCAGCAGCAGAGCGGCGATACCGCCGAGGGCCGTCAGGGTGAGCCGGTCCCAGCGCATGTCGGCAAGAATCGGCAATGCGGCTTAAAAATTGATGAGGATTATCGCGATCAATCTTCGGGCGTCTCCCTACCTCAGCTCGCCCCCGGCCTTGCCACCGGCTGTCTCCACCGAAGCCCCCTTGCTTTGACTCCCTCCGGTAGCTGGTGCAGTATTCCTGAAAACAAACAAAATTTTTGGGGAAGGGAATGGATATACAACAAATAATAACGAAGCCGATCACGACGCCAGAATATCCCGATCCGACCGAGACCCAGCGTTATATCCGCGATGACGATGGATTCTACGGCTACGATTACGTATTCCTTGAAGACGCCACCTGGAACGCTCTCTGCCGTATTGCTCGCGACGAAGGCTGCACGATCGATGAGCTTTGCTGTCACTCCGCTCTGAATTTCGCACCCAGTGAGCCCTTCGCTTCCGCCGCGCGCCGGCGCCCGCTGCAATGAGCGCAAACGGCAATGCGTTCGACTGCATCACTGAGCGCGAAACCGCGCACGGCTATTGGTGGTGTTACGGGCACGGGGTGCCCACCACTGACGATGCCGGCCAGTTCCTTCGGCAACACAATCGTTCATTGGTCGTTACCTCTTCACTGCCCGTGCGGACGGACGAGCGGATCGAGACAGCGACGTCCCGGCGCCCGCCACTGAGCGCGATCGTCGTTAGCAGCGTTCCGGCGCCGCGGCTTTGACAATCCGGTAAGATACGGACACCTACCGAGCGAGAAGGGCAACGGGACCTGTCACAATGTCAGCCGCAATCAACGATAATCCACACGGCCGCCTGATCGACATCCTAACCGAGGCTTTGCACACCGCCGGCGAAGAGACGATTCCGAAGCAGGACGTGCTTCCAGCGGTTGCCGATTTTCTAGTCTCGCTTGCCCTGATCATGGTCGGCGAAGAAGGCGCCCGTGCCGTGATTAAACAGATCGAAGGCCGCATCGAGGACTGCAAGGCCGGCACCTTCCCGGCACCCCCAATATCACTCGCTAATCAGTTCAACGCGCGTCATTGACCGCCCCTGCCCTACTGAACATGTCCGGCGATGCGTGCGATCGCCGGCGATCAATGCCGATAACCATCAAAGCCTCCGCATAAGAACCGGCCCTTGCTTCTGCCGGATAAAAATCTCGACCATCACCAGTATCCAGTATCACGTATTGGGCGTCTCCCTCCCCCGGCATGCGCCGAGGTCGGGCCGCGTCCTATCCCCGCTTCGCGGGGACGGAGCCGGCTCGCTTTTCCCCCTCGCCGGCGAGCCGTCTCCGCCCTGACGGGTGACGGCCGCTTCTGTAATCGGAGCCCCGCCGTCAAGCCCTTCGAATTTCAGCTCCCGCGCCCGGACCGGTCATTTACGAAGGGGCGCTCGCGCGGCGGCCTCTGTGAAGGGTTTCGGACGACGGCCGATCGCGACAGTGCGACAGGCACCGCGGCCGTCGTCCGAAACCCTTCACAACTGCGGCGGTACCGGCTCGCCGGCATTGAGGCAGGTCAAACTCAATAAGCGGACCTGACGCCCGCACCGAAAGTCTCTCCGTGTGCAGAAGTCAAGACTTTCGGACAGGGCGTGGCGCCTTTTCCCTGCACGCCTTGTTTGGGGTAGGCTTTGTCCCAGAACATACGGCTCTGCAAGTCGGGAGGGAACCAGATGACGCTCTCAGCCATTTCTCACTATCGGGGCGGGGCAATCGACGAGGTGGCGCCCTTGGCCCAAACCTTGAAAGCCATCTATCTCAAATACGGGGTCGGCTATCGGCTCAGTCGCTTTCAAACCGGTCCAAACGAGGGCGATTGGCTCGTAGTCGTGACGTACGCCGATGCGACGGCCTACGAGGAGGCGCAGGCGCTTTTTGCCCAGGACCCAGAATTGCAGCAGGTCTTCATCGAGATTGCAAAGTTCGCCGAGAGGATCAGCCGCGAAATGGTGGTCGATCTCGCTCTTTGAAACAGTCGGGTTCGTCATGCTGGCTCGCTTGGCCTCTTGAGCCTGCTCTGCGCGTGCAAATCTCAAGATTTTCGCACCACTATAAGAGGCCGGTCTCGACCCAATCCGCTCTTTCTGCCCTAATCTCGCTGGTCATTATAGCGCCGAAGGGACATGCCAGTGACGCCATTCACCGAGCTGGCATATCGAGACGACTTCTCTAGCCCGCATGATCGGGCCTCGATTTATGCGCTATTGCGGGATGTCTTTGGCGTTGACGTGTCACCCCTGGGCGAACTGGACCTTTGGGAGCCCACCTACCGGGCCTTCGCTTACCTCGATGAGAATGGAACCCGCGTGGCTAACGCCGCGACCTTCACCCTGAGGCTCATGATCAATGATCAGCACGTGAATGCCATGGGTATTCAGTCCGTCGCGACCCGAACGGTGTGGCGAGGCCGCCGGCTGAGTCACGCGCTCCTGGAACGTGCGCTCCAATGGTGCGACACGCATTCGCCCCTGACCTTTCTCATGACCTCAATCCCCGGCTTCTATGAGCCGATGGGTTTCAGGGGAGTGCCGCAATCCTCGTTCATAGGCGATGCCCCAGTCGATCGTAACCATCCGCCGAGGGCCGTCTTGCAGAATGTGTGCTGATCGGTCTGGTTAAGCTCCGGTGCAAGCACCGGTGTTTGCACCGGAGCAAGAGACGGTGCGATGGCGAGGTTTGAGGTTATTAGTGGCCCGGAGCGGCGGCGGCGTTGGAGCGAGGATCAGAAACGGGCGCTGGTGGCAGCGGCGTTTGCACCGGAGGCAATCGTCGCCGAGGTGGCGCGGCGGGCGGATGTCTATCCCGGCCAGCTCTATCGCTGGCGTCAGGAATTGGGTGAGGCTGGCGCTGGTTTTGCCGAGGTTGTGGTGGCTACACCGCGGCGGAGGATTGTGCCCTGCGCCGAGTTGGCGATCGAGATCGAGTTTGGCGGGGTGGCCAGTCTGCGCATCCCGCCCTCGACCCCGCCCGAGCTGGCAGCGGCGGTCGTAGCGGCGCTGTCACGGCGATGATCCCGATCCCCTCAGGCGTGCGGGTGTGGCTGGCCACCGGTCACACCGACATGCGTCGCGGCATGAACAGCCTGGCACTTCAGGTACAGGAAGGGTTGAAGCACGATCCGCATGCCGGCGATCTGTACGTGTTCCGGGGCAAGCGCGGTCACCTGATCAAGGTTCTGTGGCATGACGGGATCGGCATGTCGCTCTACGCCAAGCGGCTGGAGCGCGGCCGCTTCATCTGGCCGTCGCCGGCCGATGGTGTGGTGGCGATCAGTGCCGCACAGCTGGCCTACATGCTCGACGGCATCGACTGGCGCAACCCGGTACGCACGTGGCGGCCGCAGGCGGCCGGCTGATCGCCGTCGATTTGGGGTGCGGCGTTTTGACTCACCCTGTGGTTGAGACGAGAATGGTGGTTGCCAGCATGCGATAATCGGGCTCGTGACCACGCCCACAGTCGACCCCGCCAATACCCTCGCCGCACTGCAGACCGCATTGGCCGCCGAGCGGGTGGCCCGGCAGGAGGCCGAGGCCAGAGCCTCCAGCGCCGAGGCAATGGTGGCGTACTTGAAGCTGCTGATTGCCAAGATGAAGCGCGAGCGCTTTGGGCAATCCGCCGAGCGCGGCCGCCAATTGCTCGATCAGTTGGAATTGCAGCTCGAGGAGTTGGAAACAACAGCGACCGAGGACGAGCTCGCTGCCGAGCAGATAGCGGCCGGTGGCACAGTCGTGCGCAGTTTTACGCGTAAAAAGCCGGTGCGGGCGCCGCTGCCGGCGCATCTGCCGCGCGAGCGGGTGGTTGTCCCGGCGCCGAGTGCTTGTCCGTGCTGCGGCGGCAAGCTCGTCAAGATGGGTGAGGACATCACCGAGACCCTGGAGGTGGTGCCGCGGCAATGGAAGGTCGTGCAGACGGTGCGCGAGAAGTTCACCTGTCGCAGCTGCGAGAAGATCACCCAGCCGCCATCGCCGTTCCACGTCATTCCTCGGGCACGAGCCGGGGCGAGCCTGTTGGCGATGATCCTCTACGCCAAGTTCGGCGAGCACCAGCCGTTGAACCGGCAAAGCCAATCGTTTGCCAGGGAAGGCATCGAGCTCGACACCTCGACCCTGGCCGACTGGGTCGGCGCCTGCACCGCGAGCCTGGCGCCGCTCACCGAATTGATCCGCCGGCACGTGCTTTCGGGCGAACGACTGCATGGTGACGACACCACCGTGCCGGTTCTGGCCAAGAACAAGACCGTGACCGGCCGGCTGTGGACTTATGTCAGAGACGACCGGCCGTTTGCCGGCCCGGACCCGCCGGCGGCGATGTTTTACTACTCACGCAACCGCAACGGCGAACATCCGCAGCGGCATCTCGCCGACTATGCCGGGATCCTGCAGGCCGATGCTTATGCCGGGTTTGGCGCTCTCTACGACCCCGGGCGGCGTCCGGGGCCGGTTACTGAAGCGGCGTGCTGGGCACACGGGCGGCGCAAATTCTTTATTCTCGCCGATGCCGGCAAATCACCGCTCGCCGCCGAGGCGGTGCGCCGGATCGACCAAATCTTTGCCGCCGAGCGCGACATCAGCGGCCTCACGGCCGAGCACAGGTTGGCGCTGCGCAAGACCCGCATCGAACCGCTCGTCGCTGTGCTGGAAGGCTGGATGCGGGCCGAACGCCTCCGTCTGTCGCGGCACGCCGAGACCGCCAAGGCGATCGATTACATGCTCAAGCGCTGGCCGGCCTTCACCCGCTTTCTCGACGATGGCCGCATCTGCCTATCGAACAATGCCGCCGAGCGCGCTTTGCGGGGTGTCGCGCTCGGCAGGAAGTCATGGTTGTTCGCGGGTTCCGATCGTGGTGGCGAGCGCGGGGCGGCGATCTACACCCTGATCGGCACCGCCAAGCTCAATGGCGTCGATCCGCAGGCGTGGCTCGCCGACGTCCTGCGCCGCATCGCCGACCATCTGGCCGCGCGTCTCCACGAACTCCTGCCCTGGAACTGGAAAAAGCCCGACCCGCAGGCTGCCGCGGCGTGAGTTTCTCAGCTTCGACCGGCAACGCCCTTCGCCGGATGGTTACGTCGATCTACCAAGCATAGAAGGATGCCGCCTTCTGGACTTGGACAAGTCGGACGACCGCCGACTTGTGGCGCAGGTTCTTCGCCGCCGATCGCCCGTTTTAGGGCGCTTTTCGGTAGTTGGCTCTCATGGCGACTTCTTGCTCACCGTAATGGGGAAGCCCGGCCTCTCGGCCTGGCACATCGCGGCGTGCGACGCTGTCGTTGTGACAGCGGACCGGCCGGACGGCAGACTATGTATCGTCGACGTAGCCGCATCTAAGATACCGCTGCTCGCTGAAATTCTTGCGGCCCTCAATGCCCGACCCAGGCGGGTCGAAGTTCATTTTCCGCCCGACTACCTCGGCTGGACCGGGGCTGCCGTTCCCGCTGAAACGCCGACGGTGCTGATGGTGCGGGGCGATCCGGGACAGTTGGATCCGTTCATGCTTCCTGAGACGGCAGCTTTCTAATTGATATGAAAGCCCGCAATCCATTCCAATCCGGGCGGTGCATAAGTCAAGCAGACCGTGTGAAAACGCGGCTGTGGCGCGGCTCCACTGGGGCCTAACCGGAACGAGGACCGCTTGGAACGGAGCCGGACTCCACGCAGTATGACGGGTGGAGATCAGGATGGACCTTTCGCAGCTTCCCAAGCTGGGTAAAGTGGCTGGTGTCCCGGGCATCGCGCTCGGTGCAGTGGTGCTGCTGCTGGGCGCGGTGTTGGCGGCCACCAACGTGCTGCCCGAGGGGTGGCGCGGCCCTGTGATGGTCGTCGTCGTTGTCGGCGTGGTGTTGCTGGGAGTGCTGGCAGTCCGGGGCTGGGCACGTGGTAACCGTGCGGATGCGCAAATCGCGATCACCCAGGGCGACCTCAATATCTCATGTCGCACGTCAAAGGTCGCCGGTTTCAGTGTCGCATTCTGTTGGACCGCCAGGCCGCCGACCGCCGACCGGCAGACATAACTTCAGAATGTTGATTTCGAGGGCCGGACGAAGATGTTCGTCTCGCTATTCCAGATACGGCGTCAGCACATCTTCGATCCATTTCATGAATGCGCGGACTCGGCGCGACAGATTGCTCCGATGTGCTACGACGAGGGACACGGCGAGCGCCCGGCGACGAAAATCGGGTATGATCTCCATAAGCGCTCCACTCTCTAAGCGGAGCTTCCTGCTTTCCGTGAAGCGAAGCGATTGATATCGCCCAATTCTTCGGTTTGGCAAACCCGGATTGTAGCCATGTAAAGCGGTATTTTCGGCTTGCTCGTGTGG
>Ga0187846_10000775_pt1 | contig 18175 bp, 14 predicted proteins | sample TC_taG_FD_161473 | JGI IMG/M metagenome (GOLD analysis project Ga0187846, IMG submission 161473) | Biofilm microbial communities from the roof of an iron ore cave, State of Minas Gerais, Brazil - TC_06 Biofilm (v2) | ecosystem: Environmental > Terrestrial > Deep subsurface > Cave > Wall biofilm...
ACTCCTTCGGGAGGCGCAGGGCAGAACTCGGTTAACAAGAACGCCGTCATCCTGCTGCAGCAGCTGCGCAACGGCAGCCCGTTGGGCACGGCGAACGACTTTTACCCGATCAACTTCTACGACACCCGCGAAGGCGAGAACCGGGACAACCAGCAAGCCACGAATTCCTGTGCGGTGAACGGCATCATGAACGTGGTGGAGCTGGACGTGGGCAACCTGGGGTTGTGGCTGCAGGGCACCATAGCCGGCACCGGCAAGAACGTGAACGTGACCAACCAGAACGGCTACGTGCTCTACTTCTCCGACCACCGCGGGATGTTGAAGGATCCCAATCCGTCCAATGGCGGCGGAACGCCCGCAAACACGATCAGCGGGGAGTCGGGTCTGGAAGACGTGATCAACACCTCCAAGGGTGCAGGCGCGCCGAACACGACCTTGAGTCCTGACGGCGTTCTTGAGAGCAAGGTGTACTACACCTATTCGCCGGAAGACGTCGACCAGAACGGCCTGCTGGACGCCTGGGGCGCCAAGAACATCGGGTATGGTTTCGGTCAGAACACGAACACCGGTGCGCCGCTGAACGCCTACGTTCGCAACGCCGCCTGCCCCACGCAGGGCCTGGCCAACATGGTGACGGGAGCGCGGCACGGCCTGCGCCTGGTGGACGGCGGCATGGACGCTACCGGCAAGAGCTACGTGCCGGTGCGCTCCGACAACCAGCAGGGCGGCTTCACGGTGGCTTCCGAGAACCCGACCTACGTGAACGGGAACTTCAACAGCGCGAGCACCGATCCTTTCTGGGGTGGAGGCAGCAACACCACGCCGCACTCCGCGGCCGCGGTTATTGCGGACACGGTCACGCTGCTCTCCAACCAGTGGTCGGACGCGATAAGCTTGACCTTTCCGACCTCGACTGCGGGCGGAATCCAGAGAATCGCGACGACCGACGCTTACTACCGCCTGGCGGTGGCAAGCGGCAAGAACATCCCGTTCCCGCAGACCAGCTGGGCGGGACAGGACTTCGGCACCGACGGCGGCATGCACAACTTCCTGCGCTACCTGGAGAACTGGGGCTCGGTGAACCTGTGGTACAACGGCTCGCTGGTGAGCATGTACTACGCGGAGTACAACACGGGCACGTTCAAGTGCTGCTCGCAGGTGTACAGCCCGCCGAAACGTAAATTCTACTTCGACACCTTGTTCCTGAATCCGGCGAACCTGCCTCCGGGCACGCCGACCTTCCAGGACGTCGTGAACCTGAACTATCACGAGAACTTCACACCGCAGTAGACCCCTGATTCATTCACTCTCAGCCGCCCCGGTCCGCAAGGATCGGGGCGCTTCGTTTTGCGCGTGAAACTATCGGTCTCCGGCGAGCATCTACTGCGGCGAGCAGGACTATGATGGCGGCGCCGGCAGTGCTCCAGTTTAATTCCGGCGGCTTCCTCAGTGTGTCATCCTGAGCGCAGCCGCTCTTCAGGCGGAGCGAAGGATCTCGGGCGCCGCAGATCGTGCCATGGGAGGTCCCACGCCCGCGGGTAAGAGCGCGGGGCTTTGGGATGACGGCGCTCGAAGGAGGTGTTCTTGCCGATTCAAGCTCTGTTCTGGGATGTGGGCGGCGTGCTGCTGAGCAATGCCTGGGATCGCGCGCAGCGGATGACGGCGCTCGAGTACTTCCAGCTGGGCGAGGAGGAATTCCACGACCGGCACGAGCTGGTGGTCTCATCGTTCGAACGCGGCAAGATCACTCTCGATGAATACCTCGACCGCACGGTGTTCTACCGCAGCCGCTCTTTTTCGCGGGAGGCGTTCAAAGATTTCATGTTCTCGCTGTCGCAGCCCTATCCCGAAGTGCAGGACTTCGCGCGGTCGCTGGCGCGGTCCGGCAAGTACCTGATGAGCACGATCAACAACGAGTCGCGCGAGCTGAATCTCTATCGCATCGAGCACTGCCGGCTGGGCGAGATTTTCCAGCTGTTCGTCAGTTCGTGCTTTGTGGGCTTGCGCAAGCCGGAGCGCGAGATCTACCGGCTGGCACTGGAGATCACGCAGAAGCCGCCGGAAGAATGCTGCTTTATCGACGACCGGTCGTTGAACCTGGAGTGCGCCGCCAAGCTGGGCATGCACCCCATCGAGATGCAGGAGCTCGAGCAGCTGAAGAAGGACCTGGAGAAGCTCGGCGTCAGTGCCTGAGCGAGGCTACGCGCCCCGGCGCGGCGCGGTCTTGACCAGAGGCGGGCCGGCAGGCTTGCTGAAATCGGACTCGGCGCCGGGCAGGGTGAGATCGCTCGACCAGCAGTCGGAGACGAGCTTCCACTCTCCGCCGCTCTGTTTGGCGAAGACCCAAAGGTACTTGCCGCGCTCCTCGCGGCGCTTGCCGGTGGTACCGGGCACGAGCGCGCTGTAGCGACCGACCTCGTGAGCGAGGTCGCCGGCCACTTCGACGCGCAGCGGCTCGACTTCCACTTCGCCTAATCCCGAATCGAGCGCGGAGAAGAAGAACTCGCGGACGGCAGCGGCTCCCCGAACCGGCGGATGGTTGGAGCGAAGGATGAGAGCGTCGGCGGCGTAGAGATCGAGCAATTCGTCGAGTTGCCGGGTATTGCAGGCCAGCACCCATTCCTGGGTGACGCGCCGCACCGACGCCTCCGAGCGGCTCATGGGCTCGCCCTTGGCGGCTGCGGCCACGCGCATCTTGTCGGTTTCGCGGAGGCTCTCGGGATTGGGAGCCGAGCGCGAGACCGGGGTCTCGTATCCGCCGGAAAAGTAGTGATGGTGGTAGTGATGGTGGTAGTGGTGACTCCCGGTGGCGGGAGACCGCGGAACGGCTCCGGGCATGGCCGGCGATTCCGCTCCGGCGAACGAAGCTCCGGCTTGGCCGGAGGATTCCACCGGAAGTCCGCACATGCCGCAGAACTTGTTGCCTTCACGATTGGGATGGCCGCAGACGGTGCACGCGCTGGCGCCGGCTGCGCTCATGGGGTCGATCGCGGATTCTTCCAGGCCTTCTTCCGCGTCGGCTTCCGAGGCGAGATTCTGCATGGCCTGGAGCGCGGCGGCGATTGCTTCCTGGCTCGGCTTCGGCCGCTTCATCTCCGGGTAAAGCTTCTGATAGATCTCGCCGAGGGCGGGGTTGTGCACGGCGTGGTCGGAGGTTGCGCCGCCGGCAGTCGGGTTCGCGGGCTTCGCGGGTTGTTTGTCCTTGTTCACGGCTGGGTCATCCTGTTCTGGACATTCTAGACGAAGCGGGTGCTCCTCACCGCCGTGAAAATTCAATCTTGCCCTCGGTCTCGGTGGGGACGCCATTGCAGGTGGCGGGACGGTACCTCCAGAAGCGAACCGTCTGCAGCACGTTGCGGTCGCCGACCGCGCCGGCACTCTCCAGAATGAGAGGGCTGTGGACACGGCCGTCGGCTCCGATGATGAAGCTGACTTTCACTTTGGTGCCCACGCCGGACGGAATCAGCAGCGGGCTGGGTGTGGTGAGGGCTTCGGGCGGCTGCGTGTTCTCGCAGCGCGAGCGCGCGTTGACGTGGAGCACGTCGCTGAACTCGGTGGCCCGCACGGGAATCTTCCAGGCCTGGCGCTCGCGATCGGCGAGGGTTCTGCGCGGCGCGCGGAAACGGGGCGCCGGCATCGAGGCGCAGCAAGGGATGGCGACTGCCAGAATCAGGAGTGTTGGCCAGATGGGACGAAGCATGTCGCGCTCCCTCCGTGCCGGAGCGGCGCTGAGGTTCCTGATCGCACGCGGGAAGCCACCTGCATGGGTGGAGTATCCGGCATGTTTTCAGCCGCTTAGATCGGGCAGGAGGGCGCGGAGCGCCGCGGTTTGTGAAAGCCGTTGCACATCCGGCGCAAATTCAACGCCTGGAATCCGGCGGCCGGTTCGCGACTCGCCTGCGCCGCGCAAATTCGATTGCGAATTCGGGGACGTTCAGGCGCGGCGCAGCGTGAGCAGCGTGATTTCGGGCGGGCAGTTCCAGCGCACGGGCAGATTCACGGTCCCCAGGCCGGCGTTGGTGTAGAGCGCGAGATCGCCGACCTGATAGAGGCCCCAGACGTATTTCCGCGCCAGGCTGGGAAGGTAGAGCGGAGGAAGAAATGGAAGGCGAACCTGACCTCCGTGAGAGTGACCGGAAATCTGCAGGTCTACGGCAAAGCGCGAAACGACGTCCGCGAAGTCGGGCTCGTGGACAAGCATGACGACGGGCTCGTCGGCGGGCACGGGGCGCAGGGTTTTCCTGACATCGGCGGTGTAGCTGAGCACGTCGTTCAGGCCGCCCAGCCAGAAGCGCGCGCCGTCGCGCTCGATGGCTGCCGACCGATTGGCGAGCACCTGGATTCCTACCGCCTGCAGGGCCCGGGTTACGCGCCGTTGATCGGTTCCGTGGTCGTGATTGCCCATCACCGCCCACAGTCCGAGACCCGCGCGCAATTGCTTGAGAAGCTGGGCGCAGGGCTCGGCAGCAGAAGCAGCCCTGACAGCATTGCCGATCAGAGGGGCGGAAACGAAATCTCCGGTGAGCACGATCAGATCAGGATTGAGCGCGTTGACCATGGCGATGGCCGCGCGCAGGGGGTGAATCGAGAAGAAGGGATCGTAGTGGAAATCGCTGAGCACCGCGATCGTGAATCCGTGGAGCGCTTCGGGCCAGCGGCGCAGCGAGAGGTCTTTGCGAACGATGCGCGGGCGGTTCGGTTCGACGAGCGTGGCATCGGCCGTGATGGCGACCGCGGCTCCGGCTGCGGTCAGCTTAAGAAATCGGCGTCTTGTAATGAAGGGCGCAGGCAAATGTGGAGGGCGCTTCGATGACAGAGTCGCCGGGGACGCGCTTCCAGAATAGCCGAGGCGCGCGCTTCCGAGTAGCGATCAACTCGGAAGGCACGCGCTCAGAAGCTGAAGGTGGCCTGCAGATCGATGCGGCGGTTGGCGGCGGAACTGGAGAACGGTCCGCCCTGCAGCGCGTTGGGGAGGTCAAAATGCGGTGACCCGAGAACGGCGATGGGGTTGGCCAGATTGACTTTGTTGAACACGTTGCGCGCGCTCACGCCGAGAATCAGGTTGTAGCGGCGGTCGGAGTTCGAGGAGATTCCCATTCCTCCTCCGCCGCCGAACAGCGGACCGTGGCTGTGTCCACCGCCGCCTCCGGGGCCTCCGCCGCCCGGTCCTTGCGGGCCTTTGGCCTTCGCGCCAAAGCCGAAGGTTTTGGTGAGGCGCAGGTTGAGCACGAAATGCGAAGGTCCGGTGGCGTAGTTGATGGGAACGAGATTTGTGCCGCCGGCCGCGTCGAAGGTTCCGAGCTGGGTGCAATATACGGTGGCGGGCGGAATCGGCGGAACGACGGCCGGGCAGGTGGTGCGCGAAACCAGGCCGGGGCGATCGTTGAAGATGGAATCGCCGTTGAGATCGTTCGGGGTCGTGATGTTGAACGGAGCACCGGAGCTCACCACCATGAACGGGCTCAGGCGAAGCAGGTAGGGCATGGCGATGGTCCCGCCGAAAAACAGGCGGTGGCGCGTGTCGAAGGGAGCGCGGCCGTAGTCCTGACGAACGTTGTAGGAGTTGGTGGGAAAACTGGACACGCCCGCGACGTCGCTGTTGGCATAGTTCAGCGTGTAGTAGCCGAACAGTTGCAGCTTCGATCCGACCTTGACGTTGGTATTCAGAATGAGCTGGTTCTGGCGAAAATTTCCTTCGGATACGTAGCGGAAGATGTTGCCCGCGTTCGGATCGGGCCGGACGGTGCTTCCGGGGGTTCCGGGAAACGGCGCGTTAGCGTTGATGGTGAGCAGCTGATCGAAGCCGCGGGAGTTGAGGTAGGTCACCGAGAGCGTGGCCGACCTGGTGAGCTGGCGCTCGGCACTGGCGGCGGCTTGCAGCGTGTATGGAGCGTGAAGCCGCGTTGAAACCTGATAGATGTTGGGCGTGGTGGTGGTCGCAGTGCCGCAGGTGGAGAGCGCGACGTTGACGTTCACACCCGGGAAGCAGGTGGGATTGTTGATGACGAATTGCTGCTGCGTGATTCCGTTGAGGCGCTCGGCCTGGAGCAACTGTCCAGACTGGAAGCGATCGTAGAACATGCCAAACCCGCCGCGCAGCACGAGTTTCGGAGGTCCGCTGCGGCCGCCGACGCCCCAGGCGATGCCCAGGCGCGGCGCCCAATCGCCGTGATCGTGAATTTCGTTCTGCGTTTCGAAGCGCAGGCCGGGGCTGAGCGTGATGTTGGAGCGAATGCGCCAGTCGTCTTGAAAATAGAGGCCGGCGTCAAAGACGGTCACGCCGGCGCCGGGAAGGCCCTGAGTGTAGGAAAGCTGCTGCGGCGCAGCGCCGGTGGTAATCGTTCCGCAGACTGGCGGCGGATTGGTGGAGAGAGCGCACTCGGCGGACTGAAGATCGTTCAGCGATGAAAAAATGAATGTGCCGTTGAAGCCGCCGGTGGAGTAGCTGGCGTCGCGCAGGGCGCGCAGGCGTGCGCCGAACTTCAGCATGTGGTTGCCCTGAATGCGCGAGGTGTAGTTCTGGACCTCGTAGTGATCGGTGTGGTCCACGCTGGTTCCTCCGCCGCTGCCGCCGCTGGTGAACGCGCCCAGAACCTCGGTCGCGGGCGTGGTCGAGAGCGCGAACTCGCTGTCGTTCTCGCGGAGATATTGAAAGCGGGTCTCGTTCACGACCTTGGAGCCGAGAATCTGTGTGTCGCTGATTTGCACCGTGTGCTCGGTCGACTCCGAGTTGTAACCCTGGGGCGCCAGACTGAGCTGGCCGATGCCGTTGTTGTCTTCGCTGTCGCGGTAGTACTGGTAGCGGGCGGTGAGCGTGTTGTTCTTGTTCACCTGATAGTCGAAGCGCGGGGTGATGTTGGTGCGATGGCGCGGGTTGGGGACTGCTTCGACAGCCGGAACCGGAAGCAGAGTGGTGGGGTCGAGGGTGGTCGCGTTGACGGCGGCGAGGTCGTTGATGTTGCGGCGCTCGAGGTTGAAGAAGAACGACGCGCTCCTGCCGATCGGCCCGCCGATGTTTCCGCTGTACTGGGTGGAGTCGTAGGAAGGCTCGGTGCCCGCGAACGGGCTCGCGGTGTTGAAGCCGGAAGCGTTGCCGTCGACGAAGAATTGGCCGTGAAGTTTGTCGGTGCCGGGCTTGGTGAAGATTTCGATGCGGCCGTAGCCAAGCTTGTCGTACTCGGAGGAGAAGGGATTCTGATTGATGCGAATCTCGCGGATGGAAGATTTCGGCGGCAACTGGCCGGCGGTGAATCCGTCGATGTACATCTGTCCGCCGCTCGGCCCGGCGGAGGGTCCGGCCAGCGCTTCGAGATCGGATTGCAGTTCGTCGGGATCGTCGGGCAGGGCCTCGAGTTCTTTGCCGGAGATGACGATGGCGCCGGCGTTGTTGCCCGGATTCACGTCGACGGTGGGCGCAGTGTCGGAAACCTGGACCTTTTGCTGCTCGACCTCGATGGCCATGGGAACGTTCAGACGCAGCGGCTGATCGGCGAGCTCCACGGTGTCGTTTTCGTAGACCGCGAATCCCTGAGCGACGACGGTGAGAACATATTTGCCAGGCGCGAGATTCTTGAACTCGTACAAGCCCTGGCCATTGGCCTGGGTGGTGACGGGCGCGGCCGAACCGGCGGACGGAGTGAGAACGACGCTGGCGTTGGCAATGGCGGCGCCGGAGGGATCGGTAATCTGTCCGCGCAGGGCGCCGTTGGGCGTCTGCGCCGAGCTTGCCAGGGCACAGAGAACTAGCAAAAAGATAAGTACGGCAATCGGGTGTTTCGGACTCTTCATTTCCCTATTCCAATTTCCCACTGCTTGCAAGAGATGTGTTCGGTCAGTTGCCGTTATCGCCGGAGGGCGCGCCGAGACTCCACGCGCCTAGAATCATGGCTTCGCTGCCGCTGGGCGCGGCGCGCAGAATCGGATCGACCCCGCTATACAGATTGATGGCCGTGTTTCCTTCGGTGGCGACGATCAGCACCGCATCGCCTTGGTGCAGGTCGGCCAGCGTCGCCGCGGGAAGGCGGTACAGCATCTGCTGAAGGTCGGGCGCGCCTCCGCTTCGACCGCCTGGAGCCGCATTTGCGGCCGGCCTGGTTGTTGCGGCTTCAGGGTGCATGGAGGCAGCACTGCCTGAGGAGTCGGACGCTTTCTCTCCGGCGGGTCCGGTTCCCTTCAGCCGCATCGCCATCAGCTGCGCGATTTCGGCGGTCAGCTGTCTCAGCTGCGAATCGGCCGTGACCTTCACGACCACAGGCTTTTTCGACAAGACGTCCTGCACGTTGATGGTGGAAGCGCCAGTATCGATGGAATTGATCGTGCCCTCAACGTAAGGGAATCTCCCGGAAACGATCTCTTCGGCGTTCAGTTCGGTGCGATCGGGGTTGCGATCGCCGCGGGCGCGCAGCTGATCTCCGAGGTGAATATCCTCCAGCGTGCCGGGCCTGGCATCTTCAAACTTGACGGAGTCGGGCGCGTAGCGGCGGACGATCGTGCTCCTGGTGGTGTGGACCGTGACCGACCTGGCGCCAGCGAAGCCGGAAATGGAGATGGTCACGGTGCCGGTCGCCGGATCGACGGCGCGGACGATGCCGCCTGTGCCGCGCTTTTGCCAGTCCTGGCGAATCTGGTTGCTGACGCTGCTCAGAGCTGTCCTGGTGATGACGATGACTTCGAGGGCATTGAAGGCTTTGGCGTCAGCCGAGGCGTAGCCGCGAACGCGGATGGTATCGCCCGGCTGGAGATCCTGAAGCTGGATGGGAGTCGTGCTCTTGAGATCTTTTTCACCCGGGGCGAGGCGCAGGAGGCGGGCGTTTGGAGCGACAGTGACGGCGACGTCGCCGCCGGAATCGGGCGTCAGGGTGATGGACGCGCCGTTGATGGCCTTGATGGCGCCGATGCGCCGCGCGACTGCGCTCTGCCCTGCGGCTTCCGGCGATTGCTGCGCCATTGCGGCGGCGTGGAAAAAACACGCTGCCCCGCTCAGCAAGCCAAGCAGCAAAGCCAGAAATTGTCGTCTTGGCGCAGTCATCCCTTTATTAATACTCTATCGTCCCGCACGCACCTCATTCCCATGATTTACAAAGTTTTACTTCACTGATAGCCCACTTTCGTCAGGTGAAAGCGCGGAATCGCGGGAGAGGAGACGATGTTATCTCCGGGAGCCAGCAAGGATTATTGGGCAATGAGAAGGTTTTCGGCGAAGGGCCACTCGTGGTCGATCCATTGCGCCTCACAGGAAAAGCCTGCCTGGCGCACCATCTCAAACACTTCTTCCGGGGAATATTTGTGGCTGCTCTCGGTCCAGATGGTTTCGCCCTGCTCGAATTCGACGAGAAGCTCGGCTGCGGGGATGTTGACGATCTGGTCCCGTTTTGACTTCAGGTGCATCTCGACGCTGCGGTCTTGCTGGTTGATGCGGGCCACGTGCTGAAACTGGCCGAGGTCGAAGTCGGCGTCGAGCTGTCCGTTGATGCGCGCGAGCAGGTTGAGATTGAAGGCGCTGGTCACGCCGAGTTCGTCGTCGTAGGCGGCAATGAGTTGCTCACGCGACTTTTCCAGGTCGGTCCCCAGCAGCAGAGAATCGCCGGGCTCGAGGATGCCGCGCACTTCGGCGAGGAACCTGATGCCGGCCGGGCGATCGAAATTTCCGATGGTGCTGCCGAGGAAGAGCACGAGCAGATGCTGGCCGGCGCGGCGGTGCGCGGTCACTTCCAGCAGCCCGTCGAGGTATTCGCGCTCGAAACCGAGAATGCTGATGGAGTCGATGTCGCGCAGCTCGCGCTCGCACATGGCGAGAGCGGAGCTGGAGATTTCGATGGGATAGTAGAAAGTGCGCTGGCGGCGGCAGAGAGCTTCGAGGATCCAGCGCGTTTTCTTGCCGCTGCCGCTGCCGAGTTCGGCCACGGAAACCGGCGCGGGCAGGCGGTCGACGATCTCGTGCGAGTGACGTCGCAAGAGGCGCTCGTCGGCGCGCGTGAGGCCGTAATCGGGCAGGTGGCTGATGACTTCGAACAGCGCGGAGCCCACGTCGTCATAGAGATACTTCGACGGCAACTCTTTCTGGCCTGGCCGGGTGAGGCCGGCGCGCACGTCGGCGGCGAATTCAAAAGTCGGATTGGCAGTGATCGCATGGACCAGCATCGGAGTCTCCTTCGCCTATCGGCTCACGCAGCGAAATCCGGCGTAAACGTATTGGTAGTGCGCCTGGAACCAGTTGCGAAACGTGCGCCGGAGCATGCAGGCCGCCGTAAGCGCCGAACCGCCTTTCATGACGAAGTGCTTGCCATCGAAGAAATCCGCGGAGTAGCCGCGATAAAAAGGAAAGGGCTGGAAACCCAGGAACGGAGCAAAGCGAGTCGAGGTCCACTCCCAGCCGTTGCCCATCATGTCTTCGACACCGAACGCGCTTTGGCTTTCGGGAAAAGCGTTGACAGGCGCGGGATCCCAGGCGGTGAAATCGAAGTTGCCGAGGTTCGGGGATGGCGGGGCGCTTCCCCAGGGAAGGGCGCGCTCGGTTCCGTTCGCGGTTGCGAAGGCGGCGCGATGCCACTCGGCTTCGGTGGGAAGCGACTTCCCTGCCCAGCGCGCATAAGCCTGCGCTTCGGCCTGACTCACGTAGACCGGCCACTCGAGCCGCAGAGGGATTTCTTCAAACATGGTGCGGCAGAGCCAATGATCGCCGGCAGGCTTCCAGAAGGCGGGATGAGAAATCGCCCGGGCAGTTTTCCAATTCCAGTCATCGTCGCTCCACAGCGAACGCGTGTGGTATCCGCCGGCGGAAATGAAATCGAGGTACTGGCGGTTGGTCACTTTGTAGCGGTCGATGGCGAACGCGGGAACGTGGACCGTGTGGGATTCGTATTCGTTGTCCCAGCCAAAGGCGCCGGCACTGCGCGAGAGGCCGAGCGTGGCCTCGCCGGCGGGAATGTTACGCATTTGATCGATGACGGGAGCAGCGGTGGGTCGCGGCGGAGCTGGTTGCGGAATCTTCCGATCGAGCGGCAATTGGTGCAGCATGTAGGCTAGGGTTTCGGCGTGCATCAGGCGATGCTCGATGGCGACGTTGAGCAAGGCGGTCAGGGGAAAGCCGTCGCCGCTTTGCGATGCGGATTCGAGACTCGCGAGCCGGTCATCGAGCGCCGCGCGAGTGTGCGCAACGTAAGCGCGCACCTGGTCGAGCGGCGGCCAGTCTTGCGGTTGATCTGAGGGCAAACCGCTGCCGACGGGATCGATGCCGAACGCAAAAAGGCGGTCGAATTCGGGATGAAGCGTCTTCAGGCAGAGAGCGCGCTCGTGGAGCAGGTTCCAGTCGAACGCCTCGAGGTGTCCGATGTAGAAGATGATGCGATGACGTTCGGGAATCGGACGCTCGTACAGCGAGTCAGGCCGAACCACCTGGAAGAGCGCGTCGGTCCGGTCACGAGCGGCGAAGAGGCGCTGCATCAACTCGGGAGAAGCCGGGGCCACGGTTTGCGTCGCGCACATTGAGGACCTCCCGAGGGCGGAGATTGCAGACGAAGGAGCTGGAAACAGGTCTCGCGATGCTGCAGAAAGCGGCAGGCTTTCTGCAAGAGTGGACAGAGCCTAGCACTCCGCGGCGGGAAGTGGCAACCCTTCGGCGCGCGCTCCCCGGCCTGCGGCCTGTCCAATTTCGCAGTGGTTAGATGACGGATTGCGGCCAGCGGTCGCAGCAGAAAATAATCTTTCCGACAGACTCAGGGGACCAGGCCTTTGCTGTGCAGGAAGTCGCGCGCGACTTGTCTGGCGTCGCGGTGCTCGCCGTCCACGGCGTAGTTCAGGCGCTGCATCTCCGCGTCGGAAATCTTCCCTTTGAGCGCCGCCAGGGCCTCGCCGACTTCCGGATGCCCGCGCAGCGTCTCCAGGCGAATCACGGGCACCGCCTCGTACGGAGGAAAGTAATGGCGATCATCCTGGAGCACGAGCAGGCCGAGGGCGGGAATCAGTCCGTCGGTGGTATTGCCAGCAGCTATATCAATCTGATGATCCTGGAGGGCGCGCGCGAGCAGGCCAAGATCCATGATTCGGGGAGCGGCCGCGAAGCGCAAGCCATAGGCGGCAGCCAACCCGCGATATCCATCGGGACGTTCCATGAACTCGTAGCCGAATCCGGCGCGCCAGTGGGGAGCATAGGCGGCGGCTTCGGACAAAGTCCTGATGTGGAGGCGGCGCGCGTCGTCGCCGCGAATCTCCATGGCGAACGTGTCGTTAAATCCGAATCCCGGGCCCAGCGTGAGTCCAAGGCGGCGCTCGTACTCGCTCTTCACCTGCTGATAGACCTCCGCCTCGCCGCCTTGCGTTTTCTTTTTCAGAATCGCGGTCAAGGCTGTGCCCGTGTACTCGGGATAGATGTCGATGCGCCCGGCGAGAATTCCCTGATGACAGATGTAGGTTCCCGCCAGATAGAAACGCCGCTCGACTCGCAGGTTCGAATGCGCCTCGATCTGCTGCGCCATGATCTCGCCGAGGATCAGAGACTCCGTGAAATTCTTGGAGCCGATGACGATGCGGTCGGAGCGTGACGAAAGACACGAGGACAAAAGGAGAACGGGAACCAGCCAGAGATGTTGTGGGCGGAAGGTCGTCATCGCGGTCGCAGACGCTTTTCCACCCAACCGAGGCTGAGGTCCGCCAGCACAGCCAGCAGTGCGGCGGGAATCGCTCCGGCGAGAATGAGTTGGTTGTTCACCATGGCGAGGCCGCGAAAGATGAACTCTCCCAGCCCTCCAGCGCCGACGGCCGCCGCGATGGTGGCGAGGCCGACGGAAATCACGACCGCGACGCGAACACCGGAAAGGATGACGCTCAGGGCCAGCGGCAGCTCCACTTGAAACAGAAGCTGGCGGTCGGTGAGGCCCATGCCGCGCCCGGCTTCGACCACGGCGGGATCGACTCCGCGAATTCCCGTGAAGGTGTTGCGGATCACCGGCAGCAGCGCGTAGAGCGTGAGCGCGAGGATGGCCAGGCGCTCGGCGCGATCGCCGAGCCAGGGGACAGGGAGCAGGAAGCCGAAAAGCGCGAGACTGGGAATCGTCTGAATGATGTTGGCGGCGGCCAGCACGGGCTTGTTCAACAGCGGGCGGTGCGCGATCGCGATGCCGACCGGGATTCCGACCAGCACCGCGAACAGGGTCGAAACTCCGACCAGCCACAAATGTTCCAGCGTGAGTTCGACGACCTCGGCGCGATTCTGCAGCATGTACTGAAAAGCGTTCATGACGCGCCTCGATTCCCCGCGCGGTCTGGCATGTTTTCAAAGGCGGATACGTAGGCCGCCGCCCAGGGGTCGGAGGATTCGAGAAATTCCTGCGGAGCCAGGACGGCCACGAGCCGTCCCGCCTCCATGAGGGCGATGCGCGACGCCAGAAGCAGAGCCTCACGCAGGTCATGGGTGACGAAGATGACGGTCTTGTTCAGACTTTGCTGTAAGCTAAGGAACTCGCGCTGCAGTTGGTCGCGGGTCAGGGGATCGAGCGCGCCGAAGGGCTCATCCATCAGCAGGATCGCGGGATCGGCGGCCAGCGCCCGCGCCACGCCGACCCGTTGCCGCTGTCCGCCGGAGAGCTGGTGAGGAAAGCGCGAGGCCATGGCCGCTTCGAGTCCCACCAGCTTCAACAATTCCTGCACGCGGGCGCGAATGCGGTCTTGCTGCCAGCCTTCAATTTGCGGCACCAGGCCGATGTTGCGCTCCACCGTGTAATGCGGAAACAGGCCGACGTCCTGGATGACGTAACCGATGCTGCGGCGCAAGCGAATGACGTCCGTGTTGCGCGTCGGCGCGCGGTTGACGGTGACCTCGCCGCTGCTCGGCGTCAGAAGCCGATTGACCAGTTTCAACGTTGTGGTTTTTCCCGATCCGCTCCGGCCCAGCAGCACAAGGGTTTCGCCGCGGCGCACCTGGAGAGTCAGATGCGCCAGCACTTCGGGGCCATCGGGCACCGCGTAGGAGACGTCGCGGAACTCAATGACGCATTCATTGGCCGCAGCGGCAGTCATGTGTTTGCCAAGCATACCGGAGTTCGCCGGCGCAGACGAATTCTGAGGGCGGGCGCGGTTCGCGCGGCGGGAACCGGGGTGTGCGGTCATCCAGAGTGCCAATAGACGACCCTGATGCCCCCGGCTACGATTTCTAGGAGATCGATCGTGGAAATTCAGTCAGGCGATGAGTGTGTCTCTCATACGGAAGTGTGTTTGCTGGGGGATGGCGCTGCTGCTGCCCTGGTCGGCGGTGGCGGTGGATACCGTCTCGGCCATGCTGCACACCAAAGGTGGTGTGCTGGTGAACGGAAACGAGGTTCCGGATGCGACGGCGGTGTTTTCCGGAGACGTGCTGCAGACCCAGCCCGGCGCGGTGGCCAATCTCGACGTGGACGGCTCGTCGGTATTGATCCAGGCCGAGTCGATTGTGAAGTTCAACGGCGATTCGCTCACGCTGGAGCATGGCAGCGTCTCGGTGGGAACGTCGAAATCGATGAGCGTGCATGTGAACTGCATCAACGTTGTGCCGGTATCGAACGAGTGGACGCAGTATGACGTGACCGACACCAACGGCACAGTGGTGGTGGTGGCGCACAAGAACGACGTGAACATCACGGAGGGGGTCTCGTTCCGCAAGCGCACGCCTACGGTGGAAGCCGCGGCGTCGGTGACGGTGCACGAAGGCGAGCAAGCCTCGCGCGACGAATCCCAGGCCTGCGGGACAGGCGAAGCTCCGCACGGGGCGGGCAACGGAATCAACACCAAGTGGATTGAGATCGGCGCCGGCGCCGGGGGCGGCGGATTGATCCTGTGCCTGCTGCTGTGTTCGGGGCCGGGACAGAAGAAGATCAGCCCGGACAGCCCGAAACCATAGCGAGGGCGGCGCAGTGGGCAGGGCCGGAGGCTCTCCAGGCAGGAGTCAGTCGCAGGCGAAATGGCGGGGACGACGGGACTCGAACCCGCGTCACTTTCACAAGGCCCGCTGATTCCAAAGGACTTGCGTCCCGCCAACTATCATTATTGGCTGCTAGACGAGCAGTTTTCGCGGCGTTTTGCGACGAAGTTGCGGCGAAAATCCGAGCGACAAGTGGTAGCCTGTTAGTTGCTTTGTGCCACCCCACGCTTGGCAGAGTGAGGTCGGATCGCTGTCTCTGTATTGGTTTGTAGGAGGGTCCCTTGATTCAATTTCAAAAAGTCATTCGCCTACTGGGGACGCTCTCCGTACTGATCTGCAACGTGGCGGTTGCCAGCGCACAGTTCGAAACCCGGGCGACTGCCCCCGTCCTACTGAGCCCGCTTTCGATCGCGGTAGGCGACTTCAACCATGACTCCAAGCTCGACATGGCGATTGCAAGCCAGGGCAGCAACTCAGCACAGCTGACAATCCTGCTGGGCAATGGCGACGGGACCTTTCGGCCTGGCGTGCACTACAACGTTACGGACGATCTCTACTCAGTGGCCGCCGCCGATTTCAATGGCGATGGGAACCTCGACCTCGTGGTGGCGGACTATCTCGCTGGCAGCGTGAGTGTCTTGATGGGAAACGGCGACGGCACGTTCCAGGCGGCAGTGAGTTATTCGGTGCATCCCGGCCCGATTTTCGTCGCCGTGGGCGACTTCAACGGCGACCGATGGCCGGACATAGTTGCCCTCGAATCTACGGACACCTGCCGCTGCGTTAGCGTTCTCCTGAATAACAAAGACGGAACTTTTGGAACCACCCACGACACTACGATTCCCTTTCCTTATGGCATGTCGATTGGAATCGGAGACTTCAACCGGGACAGCCGGCTCGATGTAGCTGTCGCTGGTCAGTTTGAGTCGACTGGTGCGCTGCAGGTTTTTCTGGGCAACGGCGACGGAAGCTTTAGTCTGGGCGCGACCTACCAGATCCCCTTTGCGACTCCGTCTTCGATTGCAGTCGCGGACTTCCGGGGTGATGGCAAGATGGATTTGGCCGTGGCGAACAACCTGGGAGGTGCAATTAGCATCTTCCTCGGAAACGGAGACGGTACTTTCCAGGGACAAGTGGATTACTCAGTTGCGTTTCCGGAAACGGTGGCAACGGCCGATTTCAATGGCGATGGCAAACTCGATTTGGTTGCCGCAAACAATAACTCACCGGTGAGCTCAGCGGTCGTGCTTCTCGGGAATGGGGACGGAACTTTCCAGACCGGCGTTAGCTATCCCCTTGGCAAAGAAGCCAATTTCGTGACCGTGGGCGACTTCAACGGCGACAAGAAGCTCGATCTCGCAACGACCAATTACCTTAATAACAACGTCACGATGTTGTTCAACACCGGAGTCGTCACCTTCTCACCCACCACGCCGCTGAACTTCCACAAGCAAGCCGTAGGCACTACCAGTACGCCGCAGACGGTCACCCTTACCAACACCGGAAAGTCCGTGCTCACGATTTCTTCGATGAAGGCCACGGGGCAGTTCGGCATGACTTCGACTTGCGGGTCGAGCATCGCAGCGGGCGCCAACTGTGCGATCAATGTGACGTTCTCTCCGCAAACGAAGGGGCCGAAGGGCGGAACGGTCACGATCCGCGACAGCGCATCCTCAAAGCCCCAAATGATCGAACTCTCCGGCACGGGCACTTAGCTTCGGAGGCGCGGGGGGCGGCGGATTGATCCTGTGCCTGCTGCTGTGTTCCGGGCCGTGATAGAAGAAGATCAGCCCGGACAGCCCGAAACCATAGCGAGGACGGCGTAGTGGGCAGGACCGGAGGCTCTCCAGGCAGGAGTAAATCGCAGGCGAAATGGCGGGGACGACGGGACTCGAACTCGCGGCCTCTGCCGTGGCAGTCTAGGCATACACGGATTATCAGCGACTTAGATTCTAAGCGGAGGCTGCCAAGTCGCTGAAAGGGACTGTTTCCGCTTGCTGTGGGTAAATCTGTGGGTAAGAATTCCCGCGATGCAACGGATGTTGCTCGCTTAGTTGATCTTCTTAACGTGGATTTCTTGTCCGTCCCAGCGGTGATAGGTGTAGCCCGTGACGTGGCGCTGAGCATCACGGACAAATGTCGCGCTTCCGAGATCACTCTTGACGAAGAACGTCTCGGAACCCAAAGGCAAATACTCATCCTCATCCGTACCGAAATGTGACCATAGTTTCCCGTTCTTCACGGAGACAATATCCAAGTTACCGAGCGGACGCCACTCATACTGCCCGACATAGTCCTTATAGATGCTGGTATCGACGGGAACGGGCTTGTGAAAATTTACGGGCAGATTGCCCCACTGGGCAGCAATCATGAGCCAAGAGCCATTTTCCTTGACCCAAGTTTCCGTTGCGCGCTGTTCGCTGATGATTTCGGTGTCGCCAAACTGTTCGTGCACCGTGGCTCGGGAGTTGACCACGGCAGTATTGCCGTGCAAGCGAACAACGAAATCACGGTGATTCGTCGAGTGGTCGTACTCGATAGGGTGCTTCTTGTAGAACTCCATAAGCTGCGCTTTCGTGCGCAATACTCCATCATCGTTGCTGAACACGCAGTCATCCGCGACGTACGCGGCCCAAGTCGCTATGTCGCGCCCGTTTTTGGCGTCCCTCTTTGCTTGGCTGGCGTTTAGCACTTCCTGTTGGGCGGGTGAGAACTTCGGCTGGTCTTGAGCACAGATCGTGCTGGCACAAAGACAGACCGCAACTAAAAAGCAGGGGAAGTAGCGCATCTTTGTCCTCTCTGAATGAGTCGCGTTCACTAGCTGCTCGACGATGCGGTAGTGCGAGATGGTTTGGCCGATCATGGCGCTCAGGCTGAAATGGTAGGGGTGAGCAGACGGCGAAGTCAACGAGCGGGGTCAGGTGGGCGGCAGTCTATGCTGGCCTAAGAAATCGCAAGGTTCTGAGTGGGATTATGGGTAAGCTGCAGCGAAAGCCCGTTCGCGAACTGCTTTGGAAGAAATGGCGGGGACGACGGGGCTCGAACCCGGGGCCTTTGTCGTGACAGTCTAGGCATACACGGATTATCAGCGACTTACGTTCTCGCGGGGGCTGCCAAGTCGATGAAAGGGACTGTAGGAACCGTTCGCTGTGGGTAGGTTTGTGGGTAGGAATTTCTCCAGAATCCCCGAATCGTGGATCACTGCGGCAGTCCCACTTTCCTCACCAGCTCAACAAAGCGTGGGTCGGAGCGCAGGGGATCGAGTAAGAAGTCAGTCTTCAAATC
>Ga0187846_10000776_pt1 | contig 18174 bp, 23 predicted proteins | sample TC_taG_FD_161473 | JGI IMG/M metagenome (GOLD analysis project Ga0187846, IMG submission 161473) | Biofilm microbial communities from the roof of an iron ore cave, State of Minas Gerais, Brazil - TC_06 Biofilm (v2) | ecosystem: Environmental > Terrestrial > Deep subsurface > Cave > Wall biofilm...
TATACTGCACATAGGCTCTCTCCTGTGAGTGGGTTACAAGATACTACCCAAAGTTTCTCACATGGAGAGCGTGTGTGTCAGTCCTACACGATAAACTCATCCTTTCTTAACGTGACGCTTATGGGGCCGATTTATCGCGCCCACCGCCGATTCATCGGCCACATGCACGGCCAGCTATACCCGGATTATTTTGTTAAAGTGCATTATCGCGCCCCTACAGAGGGGTGAGACAATCGCACCATCGAATTCGCCAGCAGTATCCGCTACAAACGATACAACCGTTACAAGTGTTACAAGTGTTACAACTGTGACAAAGCCAGCATACCATTGTGTGCGACAGGTGTTTTGCGCATCCCTGCGCCATTCGTTAGTAACACTGGGGTAAAATAGTAGAAGATGACTACAAGGAGGGTACACTAATGACATCAAATACACAAAAGAACAAGGCAGTTCAATTTCGTGAAATGCACCATGGCCCCTCAATCCTCGTTTTGCCGAACGCCTGGGATGTGGCGAGCGCGCGCATTTTTGAGAAGGCGGGGTTTCGAGCTATAGCCACAACCAGTTCAGGAGTTGCTGCTGCGCTTGGCTATCCCGATGGGCAGCGCATCAGCCGGGATATGATGGTAGAGGTCGTCGAACGCATGGCGCGAGTAGTCGAGTGTCCAATCACGGCCGATATTGAAGCAGGCTATGGCGACACGCTTGAAGAGGTGTTGGAGACGATCAAGGCTGTGATTGCCGCTGGCGCCGTTGGCATCAATATCGAAGATTCTGCGATGGGGCAGGAAAAATCGCTGGTGGATATCTCATTCCAGGTTGAACTGCTGAAGGCTATTCAAGAGACGGCACTATCGATGGATGTGCCCCTGGTGGTGAATGCCCGGATCGACGTGTTTTTACTGGCAATCGGCGATCCCACCAGGCGTTTCGAGGAGGGGGTACAGCGAGCGAAGGCCTACCGGCAGGCAGGAGCGGACTGTGTCTTTCCGATTGGCCTGGGTGACGCCCGCACGATTGCCGGCCTGGTACAGGCAAGCAATGGGCCGGTGAATATCCTCGCGGGTTCCACGACTCCGTCGATAGCAGAACTGGCTCAACTTGGGGTTGCAAGGATCAGTTTTGGCTCTGGCATGATGCGTGCTACACTGGCACGCCTGCGTCACATTGCCCGCGAGCTGCTTGAGCGCAGTACCTATACGAGCATGACTGATGATACGATTTCTGGTGCTGAACTCAGATCTCTCGTTGAATGAAAGCAGCATCAAATCCACCTGCGACGCCGGAAATACCAGATTTGGACTACGGTGATGATCCCCATGGCAAACAACGCGATCCAGAATAAGTAGCCGCTGTCATGCTCAACCTGCGGCAAATGACCAAAGTTCATGCCGAAGACACCAGTGATAAAAGTAATCGGCATAAATATAGTGGCGATGATAGTGAGTTGTTTCATTGACTAGCTTCACTTTTCTCTATTGCAACAGTCTTCCACCAAACACGACCTTTGATCGTGCCGTCAGTCACTTCAAGCTCGTTGACCCTCATAAATTCGAGGTCGTCATATGAAAGGTTTGGAGGCAAAGCAGAATTATTAAGCTGGTACGAGCGGTTTACCCCTATCCTGTAGGCGCGGGTCTTTATGGACTCCCATGTACGGTTGGGGAACGCTTTAAGTACTGTATCGTGATCGCTAGCATACACCTCTCTTAGCAGCTCTTCATCCTGGGTTGTCCAGACTTCATGAGTTCTTCCCGCTCTCCAAATGAAAGCTATATCGGTAACATCCGTCCCCATAAAAGGCGACCACGATATCTCAAGCTTCAGGAAGTTATCGGCAACCTCAGTCAGCAGAACCTTTGTAGTGACATGCCGCACGAGCTTTTGTTTTTTATCAAAACGCATCGCTTCATACTGGTCTGATGCGCTCAGTATTAACGAGGCCACTTCTTGTAAATCCTCTTCGGTTGCTTCCTTGGCTTTTTTCTCCTCAAGCGCGTGAAGTATTGCTCGTTTGGATTTGAGTTCCCTGACGGCTTCACGTATGCCCTCCTCGTAGTCCTCCTCCTCAGAAATACGTTTGCTCCGCTCCCACTTGGAAATTTGCCGTTTGGTCTCCTCAATCTGTTCATCGACGCTCACAAACGTCTGGTTCGTCATTTTCTGAACAGCCTTCAGGTACTCGTACATGCTCGCCTCTCGTGCCTGTTGGGATTGTGTCTTGTCCCGCACGGCGTCAAGAGCTTGGAATAGGCGCAGGCGATACTTGAGTTTACTGATGAAAACTGCATCAAGGGTCTTTACTTTGATAGAGGCTCTATAGCGTTTTACCTCTTTCTGGTCTTGTCCTGTTATGGTATATTCTGCCGCATTGGGTGTATGGGCTAACTGAAATACGTACACGTGGTAGCCTGGGATTGTTGCCTGCACAATACCGTCAAGAAGTGCCGTAGCGGGTATTGTGCCAATTCTCGTAAATCTGGTCGGCGGTTTTAAGTTATCTTCTAGCGGCTCTCCTGTAAGTGTTGTTTTGCTCAGGCGGTTAAACGCATACCAGAAATCTTCTTCGTCAACGATAGCAGGGTGGTTGTGGTATAGGAGTATGGTTGGTTTGCCTTTCGGTTGTGAGTACCATATACCGATATACGCCACATTGGTCAGCATATCCTTTAATCCCTGGTAGGTTAATCCGAATGGACGTTCAAACCTTTCTTTATTGTTGACGCCGATAATATCCATATCCTTTGGGTAGGGTGGGAACAGGTCTCGTTTTGCTCCGATTTCCCGCCATAACAGATTGAATTGCCCGTCAAGTTCTCTGTACCGCTTGAATATCTGGTGGTTGATTATGTCAGCATGAGGCGTATACACTTCATACTTTTTGTTGCCTTTTCTGAGGATAAAGCCGGTCGCTACGGCGCGTCCGTCATGCTCGCCGCGCTTTGAAACCTGGTTTCGAGCAGGGTGCATTCGTCCCTTCACATGCTTGGTGATATAGTCGGCTGCTGCCTTCGCAAGTTCTAAAAACCGTGTCAGGTCGTCTCGTTTGGGGTGGTTGAAGTCAAAATAATCATCAATCGTAAGGACAATCACGTTATAGTCTTTACAAATTTTGGCGAATACCGCAGGCTGTATCATGTCGGGATCACGAAACAGCCTGTCAACTGCCCATACTAAAACCGTTTTGACCTCGCCTGACTTGATGCTTTCAACGATGGAGCTAAGCCCTGGGCGCTGGTCTATCCTGAGCATGGCGCTGGCGTTTTTCCATTTGCCGTCCTTGCGCTTATTCTCATAGCACAGGATGACATATTCCTCTATCCAGCCTAATTCTTCCGCATACTCTAAAAGCCGTAGTGTCTGCTGCTCATACGCTTCGCGGTTGTGTATGATCTGTACCTTTTGGGACTGGCGGCCATAGAGAGCCAGCTTTTTTGCTGTTTCAAGTTTTGGCCCTGAAAACAGAGAAACTTTTTCCTCCTCAGTCAACGGTAAGTACTTGCGGGTCATTTGTCGTACTCCTCTCGTCTAGGGCTGTCCTGCTTGTCAGTGCGACAGCACTAATACTGCTAGAAACGAATAACTCCGGCGTAGGTGACAGCTTTAACAGACCACGCTACTAATGATGTCTGAGCATAGTTAAAGACGGGAAAGGCGTGCTCGCTTCCCGTCTCTGTCCCTAACTGATTGAACCTGCTTCATGCCCGTTGCTACTAGCTGGCTGCTGCCTGAAACGTCCGGCGAGTGAGAGCAGGTCATTCAGAAACTCACGGGCTTGCGCATCCTCAACGTACACTCGACAGTTGCCTATGGGAATAACTAACTCACCCTGAGCGGTCACATAAATACGAAACGAACCGACAAACTCTAGCCGGTTGCCAACGATTGGTACAATGGAGCCTTGCATGTAACCCTCCTCTGTCGTTGTATAAGATATTTGAAATACCAGAAACTGATGCTCTCGCTATATCATATACTACACGATATTACTTATAACTGTCAAGAGTTGCAATAACTTACGATAAACTACAAGCCATTGACCGGAAGACCGTGTAATAGTATATTCTTGGCATATTTTGCAAGGGGAGGATTACCAATGGATGACGAGCTGCTAACCGTGGAGCAGGTAGCTGAACGTTTGCAGGTACACCCTGATACCGTCCGGCGTTATATCCGTGAGAAGAAATTATCAGCTATTCAGCTATCGAAAACTAATCTGCGTGTACGAAAGTCCGAACTAGATAGGTTTCTGAAAGAACGTGAGACAGGTCAAGATACGAATACGTAGGGCGTAACGTGTCGTTAGCTGTTCTGTTGCTGCTTTCCGTAGCGCTGAAACAGTGCTAGGCTAGAGGTATGAAAAATGACCAAGCAACCGATTTTGCAAACGAGGTGGGCAAGCTGCGCGGGCTGATGGAACAGGTTCTAGACGAAGTGAAAGCCACGAAAGAGGGCGTTGGCATGGTGAAAGAGATGCTAGCTAATAAGCCTGACCGTGAAGAGTTTGACGAACTGAAGCAAGATGTGAAGACGATTAAGGCTGCGGTTACAGCGACTAATCGTGATGTGGCCGCGCTAGATAAGCGTGTTACGAGACTAGAAGCGGCGTAGATGATTAGCCCTGTTTGATGTGATGCTTAGAACCCAATAATAAGACGCGCGGTATCATCAGTGAAGTTGGTGGCAATCCATGAACCGTTATCATATCGAATGCCATGTTTAAGCGCGGAAGCTGAACCAGGAGCTATCCACTGGTGATAGCGTTTGCGGTTCTGAGTCCTTATTGCTAGTTGTGACATGGCAGGAAGTTCATACATTTTGTAAATCATTTGTTTATTCCTTCTTTTTTTAATGTCTGTATGACAGTGTAGGTGATTGCCCTGGCCCGTTCCTGTTCCGCGACGAACTGGCGGCGGTGCCAGCGTGCTCTGAGTGCGTGTTTAGATAGTGCGCTGCGATCAGAGTCGCTCAACTTTGCCATGCGTTTTTGACCGCCACGTCTCCCAAGATCGGCGGCGTGTGGGTCTTTTTGTGGCTGTGGTTCCATATGGCTCCTTTCGTTTAAGTTGCCAATTACCACTATATACCTAGCGTCTCGTAGGGTCAAGCGGTACCTACCGCCTTAGCAGGCGGGGCGTGCCAGACGGGTAGGTAGGACAAGAGCGCTACCAGACGGTTGGTATAAAGTTTGAGTATGGCAGGTCACGATCTGGTATCATTGGTACCAATCGGTATGGCAATAGTTGCTAGGCCGTTGAAAAAGCGGGTCTAAAATATCCAACACCACCGTTCTTGTAATCAGGCTGGACTTAATATAAAATTGATCTGATTGAATCTGCATGTATTCCCAAAGAAGGGAGATATACGTTGGGGCTTATTTTCCTCACGGTCGGTATCTTGCTCTTAGGAGTCACCATTATTTTGAGGCGCTTGGTAACAGAGCAAACGTCTCGTTATTTTTTCATTGGTCCTGCCAGTTTTGCTTTCTTGGGGGGTAAACCAGTTTTTCAATACTACGGCGAAGTAAAGCTACCAAAGAAAGTTTACATCGGTGACTCACATAATATATTAATAGATTTGAGGCAAGTGGGACCACCGTACGAACATATATTAATAAAAAATTTGAAGCAACAGAGGGAAATAGTACTTCAAAGCATGGTACAAGACATAGCACGTCAATCCGGTCAATCCGAAAAGCTTTTGCTCATCCGTCCTGATAAGGAAACCACCAAATATATCCACTTCAATATCAGACTAAATACTTCTCAAATGATGTATTTTGAGGTCGAACTTCAGGCAGCAGCACTGACGGTTGATGGAGAAAGGAAGCAACGAAAACTCTTGGCCCCTCCGAAGGATCAATTATTATATCGTTGGAACTGCTATTTTCCTAACTCTGGCAATCACATCATTGCTTTAAACTTGAGGATAATTGACACCACAAAGGTTATCGAACTTGGAGCAATTCAACACAAGATTAAAGTTGTCCAATTAGATCATCTTACACAACGGCAAGTATGGATGTTTGCATCGATTGCAGCAATAGCAGGCTTTATAGCCACCGTCATCGGTATTGTAACAAATATTCCTACATTGCTTCATTTGTTTGCCCCGCACTAGAATAATTGCTCTTGCCTCAGATGGTAGAGATAATCAGTTAACGACGTATCTAAAAGCCCATGAATGGATACGCTGTACTTTCTGCACGCGCTAAGATGTTAGTCGAGATAAGTGCTTTGAAAAACTCTGAAAGGTGGCGCTGGTGTGCTAGAACTAGTCAAGGGCTGCCGATAAAGTCGAAAAACTATTGACGTGCCAAGCGGGCTGTGTTCTGGTCCGCTTGCTATGCCATGATTGTCGGCGGTATTGACAAGCTTCATGAGGTGGCTTTATTCGCACAAGCTTTACTTTGCGACTTAGGCGGCTTGTGTGCCCTGTTGGGAATTACGTTTGATTGCATCTATTCGTGCCTGCAATCGCTTGGCGGTGTCGGATAATGGCTTGTTTGGCTGCGGCTCGCGCGGGACTACGCGCGGCGAGCCGTTTATTATTTCTTTTCTTATTAAATATTCTTCTGGGGGATCATTTGATACCACCTCTCTCTGTTGATTTTTTTCAAGGTGGTATCGTTTAGTACCGCTAGTGGTATCATTTAATACCACCTTGGCAGGTGCTTTTAGGCTTCCATTACGACCGTATGAGAGATTGCACTTAATCTCTTTACGCTCGTTCTTGTTCCTCATAACTTTAGTTATCCAGCCTGACTTGGCTAGGCGTTTGAGTGCGTTTTTTACACTACCCTCTGATGTATTAGTCAATTCTGCGAAAGTATCATTGCCAGCGGTGCATTTGCCGTCTTTGAGTTTTGTAAACCAGTAGATGTAACCGAATAATACGCGGTCTAAGGGCTGTAAGGATTTATCAGTTAATACTTGTGTGGGTATCTGGATAAAGTCAGGACGAAATAGATTACTCATAGAGAAGTCCCCCATTGCTGGGGGACGTTGCATCTATAACTCATGTCCATAATAGCATGAGCAAACAAGAGGTCAATCCCCCAACCTAAAATTAGTTGTTTTTTGGGTGATTGCCTCAATGAGTTATAGATGCAATCACTTACACATGACTATAAGCATTATGCGTCAATTACGCAATTGATTAAGTAGTTATGTAGGAGTACGCTTAGCTCAACAATTGATAGGGGGCTAGATGGTATGGAAGTGGCAGGCAAAGTGAAAAAGTGTAAACACTGCAAGCAGGAGATAGACGCAAAGGCGACTAAATGTCAGTATTGTCATTCTGATCAGCGTAGTTGGTTTGGCAGACACAAGATAATTACGGCATTTCTGATCTTCTGTCTAATTGATATTATCGGTATCCCTTTAATAGTGGTAGGGTCTAATCAGTCGAACACTGGTAAATCTACACCGATGTCTTCTGATAATACCGCTCCGGCGTCGTCCAGTGGGTCAGCGGCTGCAACGTCGGATAAATCGAGTGCTGCGGGTAGTTCGCAAAGTCAAGCGGCTAAAGCTGCTCCTGCTCCGCAAGTCTTGCTTGATCTGTCTGGTAAGGGAACAAAGACAACACAGAAATTTACGGCTGGTGGTGATTGGGATTTGAACTGGTCGTATGACTGTACGGCTAATGGTGGTAGTGGTAACTTTATAGTCCAGATTATGAATGGTGATGGGTCGCTCTCAACCGATAATCAGATGGTGAACCAGTTAGGGTCAAAGGATAGCGGTGTGGAGCATTATCACACTGGAGGCACATTCTACCTACAGATACAGTCTGAGAACTGTACGTGGTCTGTGCAAGCTAAGGGCTAGATGCTATGTTGAGAAGCAGGTTTATTATCGTATTGGTGTTGGTATTGTTAGTGTCGTTGGCGGTATCGCTCAGTGTTAATGTCGTGCAGTTTATAAATCAAAGTAGATCGATAGTAGTGGCCGCTCCGGTGTCTATGGTGGGTAAGCAGATTGAACCTGATCGCTTTCAGGCTATTTTTCTGACTAATGGTCAAGTTTACTTTGGTAAGTTGTCATTGATAGATGATGGGGATTATAAGCTGACTGACATTTACTACCTGAGCGTCCAGCAAGAAGTACAGCCTAGTGGGTCAAGTGGTGGATCAGGGTCAACAACGCTGGTTAAGTTGGGTAACGAGCTGCATAAGCCGGAGGACTCTATGATAATTCCAGCAAGGCAAGTTTTGTTTTTCGAGAATATGCAGGACGCGGGGCAGTTTAACGGCCAGTTGCGGTAGTTAAACGGCGTGGGCTATGCGCGTAAGAGTTTGATAACATCCTCAATCGCTGTCTGATCGACCAGTGTCCTAATAATGTCGTTGCGGTTAATACGCTTCCCTGTCCGCTTCTTGTATTCGTGGGCTAGGTCGTCCAGTTTATCAAGCTGCATATCATCGAGGTAAAACGAGGTGGGTTTATAGGTTCGCTGTGTAGCTGGCCGCTCCGGTGCGGTGCTCTGCTCTGCTGTTGGCGGCTGCTCCTGGGTTACTGGTTCGGGTGCTGGCGCGGGTGTCGAGCCGATCAGTTTATCTAAAGCGGTGGGTTTTTTACTGAACGTGTCGGCGGTGACTTTAGCGCGTTTCATTGCTCTCCACCTCTTTGGCTAGGTGCTTGTAAGCTGCGGCTGCCTCACTGGTCGGGTCATACTTCAAAATGCTCTGGCCGCTCACTGGTGACTCTTTGAGCCTGACCGATGTTTTAATCACGGTGTCAAAAACACGTATATTCGAGCCGTTGAACCGCTCCCGTGTAGATTGCACCACTTCCCTACTGTGTGCGGTGCGCTGGTCGGCCATAGTCAGCAGGATACCGTCAATATGGAGGTTCGGGTTAAGACTGTCCTGTACTGCCTCTATGATCTCAAGTAGTCGCTTCACGCCTTTGGTGGCTAAGTAGTCGGCTTGCAACGGTATTATCACATTGGTGGCGGCGGCTAAGGCGTTGACAACCAGAAGTGACAGGCTCGGCGGACAATCGAGCAGGACATAATCATAGCTTTTGTGCATCTGGGCTATGGCGCGTTTTAAGATATGTTCCCGTTCAAACGCTCGCTCTAGCTCTAGATCAATAGCCGCTAATTCGCCGTTGGCTGGTACAAGTTCAAAGTTGGGCGCTAGTTCGATGATAACTGTGTCGAGTTGCCTGGGTGACTTCTGCCGCATGTCGGCGTAGCTAGAGAGAATATCATAGATGGTGGTATCTAAGTTGTCGGGGTCATAGCCTGCGCTGTGGGTTAGACTCCCCTGCTGGTCAAGATCGATTAGTAAAACGCGCTTTCCTAGCGCGGCTAGCGCAGCCCCTAAGTTCATGGTGGTGGTGGTTTTCCCTACTCCCCCTTTTTGATTAGATATGGCGATGATCTTCATGTATGGTTGCTCATTTAAGACATTACGAAATTATAACTTTAAGACACTAATAATGCAAAGTATTAAGAAATTACGAATTTGAGACATTAATAATTTAAGACATTAAAGCATTAAGAAGTTAAGAAAGAAAAACAGGGCTGCTGTTCGGGCAGCGAGTTGGTGAGTGAGGCATAAAAATGGTGGCATACACAAATGGAGTGGAGCAGGTCGGCGTAGCGAACCCTTGACTTGCGTAGTTAGACTTGGAGCAGAGAAACGAACCGCTTAGCGTCAAGCTGCATTATCGGTATAGCTGAGCGGTTCGTTTCGGCGCGGAGAGCCTAACGGAGGATGTCAAGGGCGATCTGCGGAACGGGCACGAAGTCCGATAATGGCGGGTAGCATCAAAGGCAAAGAAAAATGTGTCACTGTTTATCAGAGTTTATCAGATTGACTATTGATGATGTTACCTTGTGGTTCGGTTGTCCGTTCTAACAGACATACACGGCAATTAGTGCGGACTTCCCCAGCACAAAAGATGGCCCCGCACTGGTGATGCAGTGTATAGGGCAGTGTCACTGCTGCTAACGATAGTTCCCCCTTTAGCTATCGGGCGGTGAGTTGTGCCCAAATTCCCATGAACTAAGGTACTAACGAACAAGGACTAACTTTGCCCATTGTTTACGCTATGGTGCTTGTGGTGTTGCTTACACAAGGTAACGCCACATGGCGGTAGCATAAAAGGTGGCGTAAACGCCAGACATTTTTTGAATGCTCTGAGTCGCGGCGTCGCTATGCCTGTGACTTTGGCAGATATAAAGTGCCTGAAATTCAGGTGATTTAGTGTTTAGTGCGTCCGTAGTGGCGTAAGAAAGACTCTCTATGTCAAGCCCTTTGGGGATCAATTTGGAGCAAGAGCAAAAATCGGCAGAAAGGAGAGATCAAGCAATGACTTCAACATGGCATGAACCAGTGTACCACGCTGCTCACGCCTGTCAAGCCGCTGCGCTTTCCTTGACAGCCGCTCGCTTGCGTGGTCAGAACAAGGCATGCCAAGTTGAAAGCAAAAAAACAGCAGGGATTTTTGCTCGTCTACAAAGGCTGTCACGGAAACCCAGGCATTTACGCTGCTCGACGCGCATGCTGGTGTTGTGCTCGCTCAAAGATGGCCGTTTCATAGCAGCAGTGCTGGGACCACATGGCAAAGATGATCCTCACCCACACATTGGCAAGGGCTCGGACCGCCACCGTATGGCTTTTGCCTTCTGCTCGCTTGCGTTGGTAGTAGTCGTTGGCCCACGGCTCGCTTTGGGTTGTTTGCCAAGCAAACTGATGCAAAGCATTGCGCAACGGCTTGATACAGCCCATGCGCCGATGCGCTTGGGAGTATATCCCGCTCTGAAAGAGCACCGGCGAGGTTCCTCCCAGCGCTTGCAGGCTGCTGGCATCTCGGTAGCGCGTGCGATCATCGCCGATTTCTGCCAACAGTCGTGGCGCCAAGCGTTTGCCTGCACGCGGCAAGCTCGCAAAGAGTTCGTGGTCCTCATGGGTCAAAAAAAGGGTGTGAATCTCCTTGTCGTACTGCTTAATTTGCTTCAGCAGTGGCAGCAGTTGACTGACCAGTGCTTGCATCAAACGCGATTTGGTGCGGGTCGTCACCGCATCGGCCTGCAAGTGGGATTGATGCAGCCGCTCGACGATCTCGGCAGCGACCGGGATCGGATTGGAATGCTTGGCCCGTCTAAGGGTCTGCTCGATCTCTTGCCTCGAAGCTGCCATGGCGGCTTGTGGGGTCGGGTAGGTTTGCAAGAACAGCAAGGTACTCTTCTGTTGCAGTTTGCTAAACAGCTCCAAGGCCACCGGGTAATAGGCTTTGAGGCAGGCGGTGAGCTGATTGACCAGGCGTGTTTGCATCTGGATCAACGCATCTTGATCGCGCGTGAGCACTTTCAGCTCGGCAATCTTCTCACTGTCTGGGGTGAGGCGGTGCAAATCAGCCAGGTCCGCACGTCCGGTCTTGGCCAGCAAATAGGCATCAATCAGATCGGTCTTGGCTCCCGAAGAGCCTCGTCGACGATCGACGGTGCGCGGATTGACCGGGTAGACCGGCCAGCCTGCTTCCAACAAGTGAGCAATCAACAAGCCATGGGTCGTCTCAATGATGCAGGCCATCTGTTCTTGCGACTCCGAACCACTGATCTGCCGCAAAAAGGTGTTCAATTTGGACAGGCCCTGCGGGCTGTGATCGACGCGAAGCGAACCCATCTGACGGCCCTGCTCATCAATGACCAGGACATCATGATGGTCATTGGCCCAGTCAATGCCGGCATACCACATCAGCCATGCTCCTCTCTGTACACATGGTTCCTGAGCACGCGTGTCCTTATACTGTGGCGCTCGAAGCGCGACTCTCTCATGATCGGTTCCGCTCAGGAACGGTGCCAAGGAAGTGCGAGCTTTCTTAATCGGTCGAGCCGTATGGAGCAGCTAGACTTTCCCTGGCGCGTTCAACGGTTGTTTCGAACAAGTCTACACTTGTTCCAGCCCTGTGTCGAGAGGGCTTGTTTTTAGTTTAATGTATAAGGAGCAAAGGTCATGATTGACCGTGTAGTCGTGGATTTTGAAAAAACGTTTGGTACTGGTATCTTCTTGGGAGTTGACCCCAAGATGACGCGCGAGGACAAGGCAGACCCGAAAAGCCAGCAAGTACAAGCCAGGGACAAAGACGGGGTGCCTAAGTGGACGGCAACGGTAGCAGTGCGCTACAAGAATTTTGAGAACGTCAAAACAGAAAATTTGACCATCACTATCAACAATCGGCAAAAGCCCTACGAGGCAATGCCAATTGGACAGACGGTTGCGATTGATGGGCTAGAGATGGGCATTATGAAGCAGGACAAGGGTGGGTTCTCGATATTCTTTAGTGCTGCCAATATCCGGCCATTACAGACAGGCGCGGCTCAGGCTGCCTCACAGCCTAAGTCACAGTTTGAGCAAGCGCATAGTTAGGGGGTGCTGCGGTGGAGGTATTGGATTTGGTAGGCGAGTGGCTGCGCTTGCTGCTACATGTGTTTGACGGTCAGCCGTGCGCAACTGAGGCGGCGCGCGGCGCGATAATCAAGGGCGGCTTTAGTCGGTTTCGGCTCCGGCTAGGCCGCTTTGTTCTTTTGGTCGTGGCGTTGCTGGTGGCGCTGGTCGGTCTGGTGCTGGTGGTTATGCCGCTCCTGGCTGATCTGGCACATTGGAAAATGCGGGGTAGCTGGTATCCCTGGGGGGCTGTGATCGGTGTGGCTATGTGGCTGCTGGCGGTGCTGCTCTATGTCGATGGCGGTTTTAACCTCCGTCGTCGTATGGCCTGGCGCTTCCGTCAAGCCTGCTTGCATGTTGGTCTGGTGGCGGTGCGTCCAGGCCGCAAGGCAGGTGAGACGGTGACACTGTACCCTAAGCTGGTGGATATTGTCGGCAATAAAGCGGGTTGGTCGGCGGAAGTGGCCGTCATACCAGGCCAGGGCTTTAGGGATTTCGAGAAACATATAGAGGCGTTTAGTCTGGCGTTTCAAGCTTCTGGTGTGCGGTTTGTGCTGCATCGCGGCGGGCGGGCGGCTGTCTATGTGGTGGAGTCGGGCGCTATGCTGCCAGTGGTCGAGCATCCCTACGATGAGGCGGCTATAGCAGCAAACAATGCACAGGCGGCTATGGCGCTACTAGCGGCGTGTCCGTTGGGTTATCAGGCGGGCGGCGGTGAGTTTAGAGTACCTATCCTGGGTTCGCATTTGCTGATCGCTGGCCGGACAGGGGCGGGCAAGGGTAGCTATATATGGTCGCTGGTGCTTGGCCTGGCTCCGGCTGCTGCTCAGGGGTACGTCAAGCTATGGGGCTTTGACCCTAAGCGCGTGGAACTGGCGATAGCCCGTGATTGGTGGGATAGGTACGCTTATGCGGATAGTGAGATGGTAGAGCTATTGGAGGACGGGGTCAGGGATATGCAGCATAGAGCCGAATGGATGCAAGGGCGAGCGCGGAAGTTTACCCCAAGCATAGAAGTGCCACTGAACATACTTGTCATTGACGAGTTGGCCTATCTGTCTAATCTGATGACAGATAAGAAGCTCAGGGAGCGGGCGGATAAAGCGCTGTGTTTGCTGTTGACTCAGGGGCGGGCGCTGGGCTATGCGGTGGTTGGTGCGCTTCAAGACCCTAGAAAAGAGACGCTAGGGTATCGTGATCTGTTTCCCTTGCGGGTGGCGCTGTCTCTGCCTGCCGATATGGTTGATCTGGTCTTAGGCAAGGGGGCGCGTGAAGCTGGTGCGTGCTGTGACCTTATCCCCATAGGTGAGGCGGGCGCTGGGTTAGGGTTTATGATGGCGGAACATAGCCCGCTGCCGGTGCGGGTTCGGGCGCGGTGGTGTAGCGATGAGGTGGTACAGATGTATGCCAGCCTGGTCATGCGGGCTCGTGAATGGCCGCGTCTTCGGGACATGACAACGGGGGCGCTAGATATTGCTGACAGGGATACACAATCGATGGAGGTTGTAAAGCCACATGAAGAGGTCGCATGAAAAAGCTCTCCTGAGTTAGTGGCAAAGGAGAGCAAAAGCGACCTTCCGACTCCGGTTTGTGGGGGTGCTTGAAAGTCTACGTGGCATTATAACACAATGCCGCGTAGTAAGGCCATAGGACACGTCTAGCGGCTCGCTGCAAGGCCGTTCGTGCCAGAAACGAGCATTTGCCCATTTAGAGCAAAAACGTTCGTCCTAGAAGCTCTAACACCCCCACAGTATCATCACGCCGTCGTGCGGCGGCGCCCTAGCGCCGCTGCGCGTAAGGCCGTGGTGCGATACAAACAGGTGGGTTAGAGCATACATTCTAGGTACTATTACGAAGTTTGCGGCCGCCTATGGCGCAAACAGGGGTGAGTGAGGGCAAAAATGTGGTCTCGTATGCGTCAATGCGCGGGTCTAGTCGTCCGGTTGGGACTAAACAAGGCGGTGTGAGGTGAATAGACAAGTCAGTCAAGAAGGGTTGGCTGCACAAGTTGAGGACTTTACAGTAGCGGCGGTCTTTCCTGATCGTCTGCTTAGGCAAAGTGCGCGGTACATGCTGCGGCGGGCGGTGCGGAAAGTGAGCCGGTTAAAGCGGGTGCAAACGTGCGGCTTGCCGATTGGCGGCGGTGATGTGGTCGTGCGGGTCAATGAGAGTGTACACCACTATTCGGGGGTGTGGTTCTTCGGCTCTGGCTGGGCGTGTCCAGTCTGCGCGGCTAAGATCAGGTTTAAGCGTGCCGATGAGGTTAGCCGCGCGGTGGTGGCGGCGCTGGCGCAAGGCATGGGGGCGTTGTTCGTGACGCGCACAATTCCGCATAGTGCGGAGGATAGTCTAGGGGTGACGCTGGGACTGCTGGCGGAGGGTCGGCGGTATGTGGCCGATCAGCGGCAAGTCAAAAGGCTGCGGGCGCGGGCGGGTTATGTCGGTGGTATTGCCTCAAAAGAGATTACGCATGGCTATAACGGCTGGCATCCCCATACGCATGACATAGAGCTATTCGAGCGTGACATAGGGCTAGAGGACTATGCGGCGCTTAGCTACCGCTACTATGACTATTTGGCAAAGTTTTACGGATGGCGCGGGTTTTCGGGTCTGTCACGTGAGCATGGGGTAACAGTCGAGCAGGTGGCAGTAGGCGGCGGCGCGCTGGCGCGGTATGTGGCGAAACTGCAAGAGGGCACGTCATATCGGCTGCACGTCGCGGGCGAATTGGCACGATCTGATCTAAAGCGCGGGCGGGCGGGTCACATTATGCCCTTTGATATACTGGCCGAATTTGCCAATACTGGCGACGTAGCGGCGCTTGATCTGTGGCATGAATACGAGTGTGAGACGATAGGCAAGTCAGTTATCCGCTTTACTAAGGGACTCAGGGCGCGGCTGCTGCCAGGTGAGCAGGAAAAAACCGATGAGGAACTAGCGCGTGAGGAAGTCGGCGGCGCTGATCTGGTGCGTTTTACAGGCTGGTTCTATCGTAAGATCGCGCGGGCTGGTTTGGAAGGCAAAGTATTAGCAGCGCTGGATACTGGCGGCTTTGCGGCGCTGGTTGAGTTGTTGACGGTCTATCATCTTGAAGCGCAAGGGGGCTTTTATCAGATAGACGCAAAAGAGAAGGATGGTTAAAAAATGGCGGCGTTACTGGGGTCGGCTAAACTCAGTGATAATCAGCGGGTTGAGCTATACGAGGATGGTATTTTGTGGTTGGTTCAGGAGGAACAAGGCAGGGTAGTAAGAGAAATCAGGTTAGACTCTGCGGCGGTGGGCTGGCTTATTGATTTTCTGCTGCTCTATCAAGAGTGGCTTTGACGTTGATGTGATGGCATGATGCCGTAGCATTGGGGGATGAGTTACGGATGAGCAGACGAACGAACGGCTCTATAGAAACACCTTCTAACCCTGTGCCTTCGTATCTGCTGACAGTCTCAGACATGATTGTGAGTTTTGCAAGGGGGCATATGACCTACGAGGAGTACAGGGAAAAACTGGATGCCTGGTGGGAGAACAATAAAGAGGCATGGCAGGAAGATGATTTATCGAGCCTGTTCCGGCTTATATGCCGCACGAACTAACACACTGTTTGTGGCTGTGAGACGACAGTAACAGCCACATGCGGGCGATAGCAATATGCTCGTTCTGGTACAGTAGCCGCCTTATCCTGCCTCAAGGATTTCCCTAAGCTCTCGGATAAAATGTTTGCAATCGAGAAAATTTAAACTTGTCAATCACTTCGTTCAAGCGATTTGAGACGGTTGTGAGGTAGACATCGAGCAGGCCGCTCATGAGATCGCGGTAAGAATCAAGAATTTCAAATGCACGCACAAGATGATCATGCGTATCCACAAAATATGGCTCGACCTCGGCGGGAATGAGTTTCCCGGTTCGTGCCACCAAGGAGTTGGCAACCTCGACCTGTGGACTTATTGTACGGCGCATCTGTGCTAGCGCCCGCTTAATGCGGAAGATGCGCAGTTGCACTTCGTTTGATGTGTCCGTTACCGTTACATCTTCCAAACTATCAATCAGGTCATCGATGTCATCCAGCACCGGGAAGTAGCTATCTACCAGGGCATCGAATATGGCATGCAAGAGAAATGCCATGCCCCGACTCATGACGTGCTCCTCGGGATCACTCTTCATAGCTGTTTCGAGCAGTGAGTTCAGCCAGGGAAGGGATTCGCGATGGGCCGTGATAAGAAAGTTTTTGCTAAAAACGATATCCAGTTTGGGTGTATCGGACTCGTCATTTGTGCTATCGTATGCCATTCCATGAACAACCAGGTAGAGGTAGTCGTCACTTTCGACGAATTTGGCGCGCTCGTGCTCCTCACATATAGTGTGAATAGTCACGTATTGAAGTTTGAATACATTGAGGAGCATGCTTTCTGACGAGCTGCAGTCTCCCACTATATCAAGCCAGACCAGGGCTAGAGGATCGTTCAGGACATCTCGTAGCTTCTCTGGCGGGAAATCGTTGCGCAGTTTGCCGTCTTGCCATACTATTGTACGCAGTTGTTGTTGCTGTAGTAGCTTTTTTGCTTGCTGTTGTTGCATTCAATATACTCCTTTCAAACATGGGAATAATAGCTATAAGCTCACTTCTTGACTATTATACGCCAGTATAGCGAATGTAGAAGTGTAAGTTTTAGAGAGCCAGGTTTGTTGCTTCTCTCAAGCTTAGAAAGCAAAGCCGAGTATTAGGGGTAATTGTGTTGTATCAACAACAGCAGGATCGAATACTCATCCGCCCATGCGAGCGGGTGAGCTGTTTTATTGTTTGTGGTCTCTCTACAAAGCATCTGGTTCTCCGAATATGACTTCGGGATAAGCAGGGGAGGGACCGTCGAGCAATGGCTCATCGCTACTGTTCAGGAACTTATCTAAAGAATGCGAGCAGGTGGTTACAAGTAATGCGCCACATCCGCTCGCTGTCAATGGTCGCGCGCTCAAGCATTGGCTTGAACATCGACTGCTCATGCAGGGGCAAAATTTGCAATACCTCTGGTTCGAAGTCCAATGCCAGGAGCACAGGCCTTGTTGTCATGGGCTGCTACCTTCCCCGGCCATTTCTCCTTCGAGCGGATAACCAGCTTCCTCCCAAGCAGGGATGCCCCCTGCGTAGCGGCGTACATGCTTATACCCGTGATTCACCAGGTACTTGTAGGCATAGACACTCGCGATACAATTATAACCAGAACAGTAGACGACAATGTCATCTTCCTGGTCGAGCAAGGCCAGGGCTTCTTCGGGTGTTGCAAAATGAATGGAACCAGGGATATGCTTCGCACGGTACGCCCAGTCGCCCAGGGCCATGACCAGCTTAAAGTTGTCCTTGCGCTCCAATTTGCTCTTCAATTCATCACGGCTGATCAGTTTCATATCCGGTTGCATCATACAAATCTCCTCTCATTGAAAGCCTCAGAGCGACCTACGTGACCTGGCTGATCTCGAGGAGGTGGCCGTCCGGATCGCGAAAGAAGCAGCGGGTCTCTCTACCCCAATCGACCGGCGGCGTCAAGAAGACAGCGCCACGGGCTTTGAGCGTCTCATAGGCAGCGCGGCAGTCCGGCACGCGAAGCGTCAGCTCATGGCTGGCGGTATCAGGATCCGCGGGCGGCGCGAACGTGACCGTGGGCTTGTCTTTAGTGGGCCCGCCGCCGGTCACCAGGAGTAGCCAGCTTCCCTGAAAATTAAGTACGCACGACGTGCCACCATACTCGCGGTAGACTGTGGCTCCCAACACATCCCGGTAAAAT
>Ga0187846_10000777_pt1 | contig 18155 bp, 16 predicted proteins | sample TC_taG_FD_161473 | JGI IMG/M metagenome (GOLD analysis project Ga0187846, IMG submission 161473) | Biofilm microbial communities from the roof of an iron ore cave, State of Minas Gerais, Brazil - TC_06 Biofilm (v2) | ecosystem: Environmental > Terrestrial > Deep subsurface > Cave > Wall biofilm...
GGATTGGCCGGCAATCTGCTGACCTATCTCGTATGCGCGATTGAATGCCCGCTCCAGGTTCGACACATAGCCCAGTTCGGTCATCGACGCGGCACGGGACAGGATCAACTGCAGCGCGAGTTCCGCTCGGTCGCGCTCGGGGCTGTGGCGCACCTGACCGAGTAAATCGAGCGCACCGCGTGCACAAGCGCGGGCTTCATTGTGTTGCGAGCGCTTCATGGCCTGAGCAGCGGCGAGATGCATATACTCGAAGGCTTTCTCGACATTGCGGCTGAGGCCGTAGTGGTGTGCCAGCTCCTGGAACTCATCCTCGAGACGCCCCGCATTGATCGTCTCAATGGCGGCGCCGGTGCGCTCATGCAAGGTCCGCCGCCGGTCTATCAAGACTGAGTTGTACGCAACTTCCTGGGTAAGTGCGTGTTTGAAGATGTACTCGGTATCGGGAAAGGTTGGCTCCTCGTAAATGAATTCACCGCTTTGAAGCTCACTTAGCATGCGCTCCAGCTCAGCGGAGGAGCGCGCCGTTACATGGCGAATAAGCTGAAATCCGAATTCGCGACCCATTACCGCGAGCGTCTGCAAGAGGTCCTTTTCGTCAATTGGGAGGCGGTCAATACGCGAGGCGAGGACTGCCTGCACAGTCGGCGGCACTCTTATTTCGGCCATTGAACGCGCAAGCTTAATCTCCCCGTTGCGGGTGAGCGCGCCTTGCTCGAACAGCGCCTGCACGATTTCTTCGATGAAGAACGGATTGCCCTCGGTCCGCTCCGCAATCAGGCGACGCAACGGTTCGAGCTCGGGCTCGGCACCAAGCAGTGCCGTCAACATTTCCCCGGCACTTTCGCGATTTAGTGGATCGAGCCCCAATTGCGTGTAATAGGTGCGATTGCCCCATTCATGCCGGTACTCGGGACGATAATTCACCAGCAGCAGAAGGCGGGCATTGGCGACTGCGTCGATCATGACATTGAGGAATGTCTGGGTCTCGCCGTCGATCCAGTGCAGGTCCTCGAACACGACGATCAACGGCTGGTTGAGGCTCTCACGCAAGAGAATGCGCTTGATCGCGTCCTGCGTCCGCCGACGCCGCACCTGGGGATCCAACTGGCCCAGTGGGTCGCTGGCCTCCTGCATCCCCATCAGGGTGAAGATGTAGGGCAAGGTGTCTTCGAGTGAACGCTCGAGCATGAGCACCTTGCCGGCGATTTTCTTGCGGCGCCGGCGTTCGTCATCTTCGACGGTTATCTGGAAATAGTCGCGCAGCAGCTCGATTACTGGCAGATAGGCCGAAGCCTTGCCATGTGACACCGAGTAGGCTTCGAGCACCAAGCAGCCACTTTCTGATACCGCCCTGAATTCGAAGAAAAGCCGCGACTTGCCGACACCCGCTTCACCCATTGCGGCAACAATCTGGCCATGCCCTGCACGAGCCAGCTCCAAGGCGCCCCGCATCTGCGTCATTTCAGCAGCGCGTCCGATAAACTTCGTAAGCCCGCGGCGCGCCGCCGCCTGCAAGCGCGTTCGTAACGGCCCCAGCCCTATGACCTCGCAAAGCTCGACCGGCTCGCTGACCCCTTTGACGACGGTCGGCCCCAAATCCTTTAGCTGAAAATAGCCCTCGACAAAGGGGCGCGTGTAGCCGCTAATCACGGTCGAACCCGGCCCGGCGAGAGTCTGAAGCCGTGCGGCAAGACTGGTCGAATGGCCGATGGGAGTGTACTCGGCTTGACCGGCGCCGGTCTTCAGCGAACGCACCACTACCTCGCCTGTGTTGGCGCCGATCCGCACCTGGAGCGGAGCGTGGCCCTGGGCGCGAATGTGATCGTCATAACGGCGAATGTCTTCCTGCATCCGCAGGGCGGCATAGAGCGCGCGCTGCGGATGATCTTCGTGGGCAACCGGTGCGCCGAACAGCGCGAAAATGCCGTCGCCGGTGGATTGCACAATGTAGCCGTCGTAGCGGCGCACTGCATCGATCATCAGCTTGAGGGCAGGATCAACAATCGCACGCGCCTCTTCAGGGTCGAGGTTCTCCATCAACTCCATCGAGCCCTTGATGTCAGCGAACAGGGCAGTGACGTTCTTGCGCTCGCCATCGGCGAGGGGGGAAGCGGTCTGCTCGGCTGAGATCGCAACGTCAGACGCGTTCGAAGAAGGGGCTGGCGCCTATGCGGTGGCGTTCCGGGCCTGTAGCGCGGTCCCGCAATCGCCACAGAAGCGTTTGTCGGGCGGATTCTCGGCACCGCACTTGGGACATCGATTCTCAAGCGCGGCGCCGCAGTCGCCGCAGAACTTCTTACCGAGCGGGGTTTCGCTCCCGCACTTGGGACAGCGCATCAGCTCACCAGTAGGCCGAACGATTCGCACCTGATTTATCACTCTGTGAGCATCGCGACCACTGTTGCGCGAGAGCCATGGGCCATTCGCCGACACTCGCGCTAGAAGTCCATCAGTCACTTAGACGCGGCGCGATCTTGGATTGTTGCCCCTCCCGGTCGCAGGAGAGCCTGCCTTGAGGAGCCGAGGCAACGAATGGGTCGCGAGCCGCAGGCCGCGCGGGTGAGGGACCGATAGGAAAGTAGGAACCCACAGCGGTGAACCGACAGACAGTTCATGGCCGCGCGCCCAGCGCGCTGAACAAGGACCCTCACCTGGCGCTGCGCGCCACCCTCTCCCGGCGGGAGAGGGGACAGAATCGCGCGCGTGATGACACGCCGTTCTTGTGCAACCTATTAGTGGGACACCATACCTAAGGGGTCAGTCCGCGGCGGGCTTGGGCAACGGGAAATGAATCCGCTCTTCCTTGAGCTTCAGCAATTCGACCGCGGCACCCCGGCTGACAAAGGCTTCGACGATCTCCTCGACCAGCCAGTCCGGTGAGGATGCACTGGCGGTGAGTCCCAGCGCATGCACCCCGCTCAACATCGATGGCTCGACGTCGGCGAGCGAGTCGACCAGGTAGGCGCGTCCGCCGCGCATCCGCGCCACCTCGACCATCCGGTTGGCGTTGGAACTCTGCTGGGAACCGACCACGAGAATGGCATCGGTTGCTGACACCAACTCCTTCACGGCGTTCTGGCGGTTCTGCGTCGCGTAGCAAATGTCATCTGTTTTTGGCGTAGCAATGGCCGGGAAGCGGCGCTTCAGCGTTGCCATAATCTCGGCGGTGTCGTCGAGGCTGAGAGTAGTCTGGGTCACGGCGGCGACTCGATTGGAATCGGGGGCGTTCACAGCTTCTGCCTCTTCGACGGTTCCTACCAGCAGCACTTTGCCCGGAGCCACGCCTAGCGTCCCTTTTACTTCCTCATGGCCAGCATGGCCAACGAGGATAACGGTGCGCTCTTCGGCCGCGTAGCGCTCGACCTCCGAATGAACCTTGGTCACCAGCGGACAAGTCGCATCCATTACCCGCAGGCGGCGAGCCCGCGCGCGATCCCATTCGCGTGGCGCCACGCCATGCGCGCTGAAGATAACGCGCTGGCCTTCCGGCACTTCGTCGAGATCCTCGACGAAGATCGCGCCCTCGCGTTCGAGTGCTTCAAGCACGAAGCGGTTGTGCACAATCTGATGACGCACGTACAGCGGAGCCCCGTAGGCCCGCAAGGCGCTGCGGACGGCTTCGACAGCACGATCGACGCCCGCGCAAAAACCACGAGGTTCAGCCAGGATCACTCTTTCAATCGAGGTGTCGTTCGGGAGCATGTGGTTGACCTGGTTATGGAAGAGTGGCCGCTCGGCCCAGGCGCCGCGGCAAAGAGCGCCATGCACCGAAGCCCTCTGGTTTAATTCATCGTACTCGTTCTGTTTACTATTCGCGGTATGCATGCCCTGCCCCCCATTTCATGCTTGCTCCGCTTGCACATGATTGCGCTTGGGCTTCGGGCGAAGATGGCAACGATACCCACGAACTATGGCACCGACTCGCAGGCCGTTGAAAAAGTCCTCACAGCCTGCTTCCCCCTCTGTAGTCTCCCCCGCAAAGCGGGAGAGAACTAAACGAAGGAAGCCATCTTTTACGCAGGGTGTCGAAACTGCCGAACTGCAAATGCCGTTGGAAAGTCTTTTTTCAACACCCTGCTAGACAGCTCTACTTCGGCCTCGGCTTACACGCCATTTGACAGTCAATGCAACTCCGGCGGATGCGACGTTTGGCAACCGATCCAGACTTCGCCACCCTCAAAACATTCCTTCTTCCAAATCGGCACTACTTCTTTCAAACGGTCGATAGCGAAGCGACAGGCTTCGAAGGCCTCTGCGCGGTGCGCCGCAGCCACTGCTATCGCGACCGAGGTCTCGCCAATCTCGACCACGCCGACCCGATGGCGTATCGCAATGCGAACGATTTCCCAACGCTGACCCGCCTCGTGCGCGAGCTTCCTCATCTCAGACAGCGCCATCGGCTCGTAGGCTTCGTACTCCAGGCGAATTACGCGGCGGCCGGCATTGTCGCGCCGCGTCGTGCCGGTAAAGGTTACGATAGCTCCGGCCGCCGGATGGGCGACTTCGTGTTCCAATTGTTCAACGTCAATCGGATCATGCCCAATTAAAATCGAGCCCACCCATGAACCGTCAACGCCTCCACTGACCGGCGGAATGAACGCAATCTCGTCGTTGTCGCGCGGCCGATAATCCTCTTTCACATATTCATGGTTGACCGCGAACGCCACACGGTCGCGGTGCGCCGCGAGCGCGGGAATCTCGCTGCCAAGCCCGCTCCATATTTCACCCACGGTAATGCCGTCAGGAAATTCACGGCTCATCTCAGCGGTCCGCGCGCGTTCCCGCAGGGTGGCAAAGAATTTCAACGTCAACCGGTTCATTCTTTTTCAGCGACCCAGCATGGGCCGCAGCTCCGTTGTCGCTGCTCCGTGTAGCCTTAGCGCGCCGCTCGACTGCACGCGTGATACTGCCTTAACGACGCTTTTTTCTTCTCCCTTCGCTCGCTCGGCTGCGGGAGAGAGTACTGCGAGGTGTTTTTGGCACGTCATGTTCTGAGCAAATGATGCATATGGCCGAGTTCCGGCAGCAACAGTTTCTCCATTGCCAAGCGGCATGCGGCCGGCGAGCCCGGAAGCGCGACTACGATCTTGCCATGGCTGATACCCGCCAGCGCCCGGCTCATCATCGCAGCCGAACCAATTTCCTGGTACGAGAGCATCCTAAACAACTCGCCGAACCCATCCAATTCCTTGCTCAGCATCGGTCTTAGAGCCTCGATGGTCGCGTCGCGCGGCGCAATGCCGGTGCCGCCGCTAAAAATCAAGCCGTCGACCGCCGCGAGGGTTTGCGTTGCTGCCTGCCGGATCCGTTCAGGGCTGTCAGGCAGAACCTCGTAATGTGCCACGATATGGCCCGCACTCTCCAGCATTTCCTTAATCAGGCGCCCACTTTCATCGCTGCCCGGAGTGCGCGTGTCGCTCGCGGTGAAAACGGCGATTTTCAAATGAGCATGTGCACCGTGGCGATGATGTTCATGGGCTTCCATAAAGGGATATGTTAGCGTATCACACTGGTGAGGCGAGCGTAGCGAAGCCGACAGCCAGAGAGCAACGCCCCTTCCACGTGATGGTCGAGGACGCCCCCTTCCCTATTAGCTCGGCTAAGGCCTTAGCTTGGTGCCGTGCTCGGGCCCCGGCGCCGAATCAGGTGCGGGTCAGGAGTTCCAGGATGTGGCCGTTGGGATCGGAGAAATAGACCCCGCGCCCACCCCGCCAGTTGTTAATCTGCATATCCTCACGCGACCAGGGCGAGCTTCCATATTTGAGCCCGGCGTCCTTAATCCTGCCAAAAATGCTGTCAAACTCGTCGTCGCTGACGTGAAAGGCATAGTGATGCCATTCGAACCGCTGGCTGTTGTCAAAGTCCAGCGTCAACGTGTCATTCACCCTGACCGGCGCAAAATGGCCGGCTGGGCCTTGATATTTAAGTCCGAAAATCTCGGCGAAGAACCGCGCCGATGCTTCTTTGTCATGGGCCGGTACTATTGTATGATTTAGTGTAATAGCCATTCAAAAATCTCCAGTGCTATGCCCAGGTCTACTGGGCGAATCTTCGGAACCGCTAGCCACTAAGCCGCGGTCGCGGTGACCAAGTGAACTGATGCTGCCTGGCGCGGACCGCGTACATCGTGCTGATAATTCTTCAACGGCTGCGTACGCTTCGCGCAGCGCTTCATTTTCGCTCGAAGCCGAACCGATCGTCGAGGAGCCGCAGCAGCGGCCCGCCAGTCGCCAAAACCATGCGCCGCGGTTCGTCCACAGGTCAAACCCGAACCCACTGTGATATTTACGATTCAACCCTGTCATTTTCACTTACTCATTGGATCTGCGGAGAAGTGACTAATATCATTACTGCCTATTCTTTTTTAGCTTCTGGTTTCCTTCTCTTGCGGACCCCACCGAGTTATTCTTCTTCGAACAGTCTATCACCGCGATGTAATTTGAGCGCGATTTGATAGGTCTGGCCCTGCGCCCTCATCGTCGGCGAATGGGCCGCCAGGTAACGGGCCGTGCCGATCAACAGGTGGGCTCCAGCCTCTGTGCCGACCGCCCGTTCGTATTGGCGGAATGCGGCCTCGACATTCTGAATAGTGTGGAAGTCACGGTCCTCACGCAGTAATGCATGGCCGAGGGCGGCTTTTAGTGTCACCGCCTTGCCGCCCGTAAGCAGATAGGACGCGGTCAACTCTCCCGCCTGGTTCACTTGTTGTTGGCGATCCAAAAGGGCCAGCAATTGCTGCGGGAAACCGGCTTGCGGCTGTGAGTTGCCGTTCGGGCGCGGCAGCTTGACCGCTGGGACATTCAAAAATCGGTTGAGATAAACACTCATCGCCGCATCGAAGGCGGCCCGCAGCAGTTGATCAGATGGAACGCGGTGCAGCCCTTGGTTCACGGCGTTAGCGAAGGTGAAACTGTGATGCGCCGTGTCCCAATCGCCAAACTCATTGCTAAGCGGAAAGCGCGCGATCCTGAGCGCGGCAGCGTAGGCGACTGCGCCAGCCAACTCATCGGCGGGGCATCCGGCGCGGAGCGCACCCAGCAGAGCGTCGGCGATTCCACCGGGGTCGTCGCCGAGCATAATCGCGACCAACTCGCTGTGATTGCGATTCCAGGTCGGACGCCGAGCGCTCTCCAATGCGGCCGGGAGTGCTTCGAAAGCGCGTTCCAGGATCGCGACCAGATCGCGTGGACTCCGCCACGAATTCGACTCTTCCATGCGATCGCCGTTGGCATAGCCCCGCGCGAGGCTCGCCAGCACCGGTCCGGCCAGATCCCAGCCTGCATGATCCAGGGCCTCGAATGCTTTGTTGGTGAAATCGATTACGTGGCCGCCTGACAAATATCGATGGTCGGTAGCCGACGCGAACAGCATGTCAGCGAGTGCATGCTGAGGGTAACCTGCCTCTACAGCAGAAACGATGCAGCGCTCGGCCCCCTCAGTATCGCGTACCTCGACAAATCTGCGCAGCCATCGCTTGAGCGTTGGCAGGTCCGCAGCCGAACCCGGCAGCGGCCGCACCGGGAAATGGGGCGGATTGCCTCCGGTGTCCTCCGCTACTGCCGCGAGCCCATGAAACAGCGCGTGTGGACGATCTTCGGCCGCTAACGCCGGCAACAGGTTCATCATGCAGGTGAGCGTGGTCAGCCCTGCACCCCATCCGTCGCGCCGGTAGCGTGCGCCGAATTCGAGTCCGGCGCGAAACGCTTCTCTGAACGAGCTCGCGCTGCGGTCGTGGCTCCGTTTCGCCGGGGCGGGACGATCATCGCCTCCCGCCAGCGCCTCTACCCCAGGTGGATGCTCATTCGTATGGTCCGCTTCATCCATCAGCGCGACCACGGATTTTCCAATAACGAGCGGAATGTCGCGGGCCAGGCCCTCCCGCAGGCGTTCGAGCCTGTGGCGATGCAGGTCGGTGTGTTCGGCCAAGTCGATCAAAACTTCGCCATCGAGGATTTTAACCGGATACGCCCGCACGTCATCGGCCCATTGATCGAATGTGCCGCCGCTGCTGAGGTCAAAACGCGCATGGTGCCAATGGCAAGTGAGAATGCAATCGTCGAGAGTACCGCGGTCAAGCGGGAAGCCCATGTGGGGACATCGATTATCGACCGCAAAAATGCGGCCCCCCGCGTTGAACAGCGCAATCACGTGTCCGCCGAGCCCGATCACGCGGCTCGCGCCCTCGGGAACTGCCGCAAGCGGGGCGGCGCGGACGAAGCGGCCACCGTTGTCATTCGGGGTCATCGCTGGTCCCTTTTTCGGCTGATCTATTTGCAAAGTACTCGCTTTATAAATTATGTCAAGGAGAGTCTTGCGAAAATAACGTTTACGGATAGGATCAGTTTCATGCTCCTTCACAACGCCACGTCTGACCGCATCCTCTACCTGCTCAAGACGAAGGGTCCGCAAACCGCCGGCCCGATCGCCGCCAAACTTGGGGTGACCGCGATGGCCGTGCGCCAACACCTCTATCGTCTCAAGCAGCAGGGCCTGGTCGGCCATAATGACGAGCGTCGGCCCGTTGGGCGTCCGGCGCGTGTGTGGAATTTAACCCCCGGATCGGCCTCGCGCTTCCCCGACAGCCATGCCGAGCTGACGTTGGAAGTGATTGGCGCCGTGCGCGCGGCATTCGGCGAAACCGGACTGGAGCGTTTGCTCCACGAGCGCACCAAGCGGCAGAGAGATTCTTACGCGCGACGGATGAAGAAAGCTGGACCGGGGTTGCTCCGGCGCACGCAGGCCCTGGCCGAGATTCGGCGCGAGCAGGGCTATATGGCCGAGTGTATCCAGCGGCGGGACGGTTCGATTCTGCTGATGGAGAATCATTGTCCGATTTGCGCCGCGGCCTCGTCGTGTCAGGGTCTCTGCCGGGAGGAGTTGTCGTTGTTTCGTTCCTTGCTAGGAGGCCGGGCTCGCGTAGAACGCATTGATCACATCTTGGCCGGGGCGCGCCGATGTGCGTACATGATTGTGCAGGACCGGTTTCATTTCAGCATCACATCGAGGCGCAAGACTAGCGGCTGATTCAAACGAGAATGAATAGGGAACGCAGCGCTGAATTGCGAAGACGTGGTGATGTTCCGGTGCAAGCCGGCACTGCCTTGCAGACGCTGAGAGATATACTGTTTGGCTTTCCGCCGGGATCGGTGGAGGACATGGGTCTCGTCGCGGCTCTTTTGGCGGGCTGCTGGCGCGTTTTCGCTGGCGGTGGATGCGAGTCGCATGCATGCAGGCAAGCTCGGGCGCATGGAGAATGGACGTTGGGGTCCACCAGTGCTCAGCTTTACCATCGAGCGCCATGGTGCGATGGCGTTGGGCTCGACGCGTGCGGAGCTACAGAACTGGCGTGTGGATTTGGATCACAAAACCGCCGCTTGCGAGCGCAGCCGCAGCTATCGCCAGGTGGTGGCACGCGCGGAAGGAATCCGGATAGAGCCTATCGCCAGAGAACTCGCTGGTAGGATAGTAGCGCGGAGCCTTGATCACCGATTCAAGTGGCAGGGTACTGAGACCGTCCGGATCGTGATGGCCAAGATTTTTCCATCCGACTCGGGATACAAACGGACCGTCACTGGGCGGCGCAAGCGCCTACGCATGTTGATAGAACCGCTCCTCAGAGAAAAAGGCTGGTGCCCGATCAAGCGCGACGTTTATTCGAAGAGTGATTCTGAACAGGTCGAGCGTTAGGGCGTGCGGCGTCGGTCATGATCTCGGCCGCATCCCACCAGGGTTCCTATCTCCTACGACTACTGCGCCATGGTACAACGTCGCATCTTATGACGCTGCTTCTGGCCATCGTGCAACAAAGGAGGAACATCTTATGGCAGCGATCGAACTCTACGAAACAATGCGCACCCTTCGCGCGGTGCGGCGGCTGCGTCCCGACCCGATTCCCGATGACGTGCTCCGTCGTGTGGTGGAAGCTGCGACCTGGGCGCCAACCGGCGGCAATCGCCAAGCCTGGCGTGTCATTGTGGTCAAGGACCCGATGCGAAAACAGCGCCTCGGTGACTTATACAAAAGGATAGCGGTCCCATTCATGGAGTCATACTCTCGGCGGTTGGCTTCTCTTCCCGAGGATGAACGTGCCAAGACTGAAAGAATGGTACGCTCCGGTCTCCACCTTGCGGAGCACTTTGGCGAAGCTCCAGTACTCTGTATCTTCTGTTTTCATCCGGATGGACTGGCGGTGACCGATGCAGATCTTCCTCGTGTCTCTGTTGTCGGTGGAGGCTCGATTTACCCAGCAGTCCAAAATTTCTTGCTGGCTTGCCGTGCTGAAGGACTAGGATGCGTGCTCACAACACTTTTGTGTAGGGCTGAACCCGAAGTTAAGGAAGTGCTGGCAATTCCGGATCCTTGGGGCACTGCAGCCGCCATCCCGATCGGCTACCCTCAGTTGCGCGGTCATGGTCCGATCTCGCGTCGTCCAGTTGAGGAAATGGCGTTTATTGATTCGTGGGGGCGGTCGTTCGCTTAAGCCTCACGGTCTCAACGCCGGTCGTTAATTTGAAAATCGGCCGAGCACTTGCCGCGCTGGAGGAACAGCCATTTTGAATTTGCAAAGCTGGGAGGTCTGCGATGCGCTTAAAGGGAATCGATGCTAATAATCCGCCCGCATCAGTCAAGCCGATCTTTGACCGCAGCCGCGAGCGCTATGGCCGTGTAATCAGTCCCAATCTGGCGATGGCGCATCGCCCTGAGATTCTTCTGGCGGCCTCCGGCTTGGGACGTGCGATTGATGGCTCGACGGCGGTCGAACCGCGTCTCAAAATAATTGCGTCGGTACGCGCCGCGCAAATGATCGGCTGCCCGTTCTGAGTGGATATCAACTCTGCCGTGGGCAGAGATGCCGGCATTAGCGACGAACAATTGCAGGACGTCGCGGTATTTGAAAACAGTCCGCATTTTGATCGCCGCGACCAGGTGGTGCTGCGCTTCGCCGAGGGAATGACGCGGACGCCGGCGGAAGTTTCCGACGCCATCTTTGACCAGTTGGCATCTTTTTTCACTGCCGAACAGATCGCCGAGTTGACTGCGGCCGTGGCGCTGGAAAATTTCCGCGCGCGTTTTAATTGCGCCCTCAAGGTCGAGAGTGACAATTTGTGCACGCTGCCGCCGGACCACCCGGTTCGCCAGGCGCTAGAGAAGTAGCACTTTGTTTCCCATTAACAATTCGCAAAACAGCCTGTCATCTTGAGCCGGTGAGCAACGCGAGCCGTGCCGAAGGATCTCGCGCGGCTTGTGCCGCGTGATTTGCTGCGCACAAAGAAGCAAATCATCACGGCCACAAAAATGGCTGCCGCGAGATTCTGCGCCTTCGGCTCTGAATGACGCGTGGGTTTTTGCGAAGTTATTTGCGGGACATCACGCTACCGCCCCTTGGTAGGCGTCTTGTGTCTTAAGGGCGCGAGCGAGAGTATCACCCTCTAAGTCTCTTACGCTGTTCCTTATAATCGTAAGCGGGATCGAAATCGATCTTGCCGAACAGATCTATAGCCCGGAGCTGACGGTCCGCGCTGGACCTGTGCCTATGGCGTCGATTTCTCACACCTTGCTCAGATTCCAGAAATTTCTCGCTCATCTGCTGACCAAGCGGTGTTCTGTCTTCAATTTGCTCGCCCGCCCATTTACCCATCCGAAGAATCCATTGGAATTCTTCCTGGGAATAAAACCAGCGAGTGGCATTGCAGAGGGCATGAGCGGCGAGATAGTTCGCAAGCTTATCCGCTCCACCGGCCGCACGAGCAAGGACGTGGTCGGCTGCGAACTTCTCTCCTGCGGATATACCGCCTCCGCATAAATGGCATCGCACATCTGTCTTCGCCAGTACGGTTGCTCGTTGTTTGGTTGTTAGCGAAAGTCGACGGCGTGGCCGAGGGGGCTTTCTTCTTTCTTCAACGAGTTGCTTGAGACGGCTCACGAGCTCGTCGGGATTTTCAGGGAGTTCGAGCACGCTTTTGGTTCCGCGTTTCACTCCTTCCTCACGTGCCGGCGCGCCAGCTTGCCAGGTATTTCTTTTGCTCTTCCGTCAGCGAGTCGATGCTGATGCCCATCGCCGCGAGCTTCAAATTTGCCACTTCGTTTTCAATTTCCTGCGGCACTTCATGAACTTTGACCGGCAGCGCTTCCCCCAATGCCGTCCAGCGTGCGGCCAGCGCCTGGGTCGCAAAGCTCATGTCCATAACCTGCGCGGGATGGCCTTCGGCGCATGCGAGATTGACCAGCCGTCCCTGGCCGAGCACATAAACCGTCCGCCGATTTGGCAGCACGTACGCATCAACATGTTGGGTGACATTGCGTTCGACCTTATTGGCGCTGTCGTTGAGGTAGGCAATATCGATTTCAACGTCGAAGTGGCCAGCATTGCAGAGAATCGCGCCGTCTTTCATCAGGTTGAAGTGCACCGGGCCGAGTACCGAGCGATCGCCGGTGGCGCTAACGAAGATATCGCCGATTTTCGCCGCCTCGAGCATCGGCATCACCCGAAAACCTTCCATCGCAGCTTCCAATGCCCGAATCGGATCGACCTCGGTCACGATTACCTCCGCGCCTAGCCCTCGCGCGCGCGATGCGATCCCCCGCCCGCACCATCCAAAGCCGGCGACGACCACCAGCGAGCCCGCTATCAACACGCCGGTTGCGCGGATTATGCCATCGAGGGTCGATTGCCCGGTGCCGTAGCGATTGTCGAACAAATGCTTGGTCTGGGCATCATTGACGGCCACTACCGGAATGCGCAACGCGCCGTCGTGTTCCATAGCGCGCAAGCGGATTACACCGGTGGTCGTCTCCTCCATGCTGGCGCGCACTTCTCCTGCCTGGTCGCGAAACTCTGTATGCAGCAGGCTTATTAAGTCGGCGCCGTCATCCATCGTAATCGTGGGGCGGCGCGATAGCGTAGCGCGCAGATGGTTATAGTAAGTGTCGCGATTTTCGTCGTGAATCGCGTAGACCGGAATGTCATATTGCGCCACCAGCGCCGCGGCGACGTCGTCCTGAGTCGAGAGCGGATTACTGGCGCAGCAAATCACCTCGGCACCGCCGGCCTTGAGCGCGCGCAACAGGTTGGCAGTTTCGCAAGTCACGTGGAGACAGGCGCCCAGTCGCTGGCCCCTAAGCGGCTGATCGCGGCTGAAGCGTTCACGAATGAACCGCAGCACCGGCATCTGCCTGTCGGCCCATTCGATCCGTTTACCGCCAATTGCAGCGAGTGCGAGGTCACGAACGTCGTGGCCATTTGTAGGCATTGGATTCCTCCTGATCAAACGGAGCAAAACAAAAGCGAGAAGTCGGCACAAAGAAGTGAAGAACGCAAATACGAGCGATAAGTGAGAAGCGGGGAGTGAAGAGTGAGACCGCAAAACAATGAAGTAGCAGCGTGCGGGTCTTGGCTTTCTCTCAATCCTCGCTCCCCTTCATTTGTTTTGTTGTTTAGCGGGTGCCGTTCACTCCGAAGGCGCTCTGCAGCGGGTCCACCATGTCGACCCGCTCCCACGGAAAGAGGCCGTCACGCGGAATACGCCCAAAATGACCATAGGCAGCAGTCGCTTGATAAATTGGACGCTTCAAATTGAGCGTTTTGATGATTGCCGCCGGCCGGAAATCGAACAGCTCGCGCAGCGCCGATGAGAGTCGGTGCTCGGGAATTGTTCCTGTCCCGAGCGTGTCAATCAATAGCGAAACCGGTTCGGCGACGCCAATAGCATACGCGACCTGGATTTCGCATCGGCTCGCCAATCCCGCAGCGACGACGTTTTTCGCCACATAACGCGCCATGTAGCAACCGGAGCGGTCGACCTTGCTCGGATCCTTCCCCGAGAATGCACCGCCGCCGTGACGGCCATAACCGCCGTACGAGTCGACGATAATCTTGCGGCCGGTCAGGCCACAGTCGCCGTGCGGGCCGCCGATCACAAAGCTCCCGGTCGGATTCACGTGATACACCGTCGACTTATCGAGGTACTGTTCTGGAATTGTATGTTTTATCAGCTCCTCGATAATCGCTTCCCTGATCGTCGTATGGCCGATACCGGGACGATGCTGAGTCGACACCACGACATGCGTTACACTCACCGGCCGGCCGTCGACATAGCGTACTGTCACCTGGCTCTTACCATCAGGGCGGAGAAAATCGATTTTCTTCTCACGCCTCAAACGTGCCAGGTTCTCCATCAGCCGATGCGCTAGTGAAATCGGCAGCGGCATTAACTCCGGCGTTTCATCGCAGGCGAAGCCGAACATCAATCCCTGATCGCCGGCACCCTGCTCCTTGAACAGGCCCTCGCCCTCAGTGACGCCCTGGGAGATATCGGGCGACTGCGGTTCAATTGCGGTTAGCACCGCGCACATGTTGCCGTTGAAGCCGACTTCGTCGCTGTCATAGCCGATTCTGAGCGCGGTTTGCCGGGCGATTTTTATAAAGTCAGGACTTGCCTTGGAAGTGATTTCCCCCGCCATCACAATCAACCCGGTCTTTGCGAGGGTTTCCAGCGCAACGCGCGAATCGGGGTCTTCGGCCAACAGCGCATCGAGCACTGCATCCGAAATCTGGTCGCACATCTTGTCGGGATGGCCTTCCGAGACCGATTCCGACGTGAACAAAAAATCCTTGAGTGGCATTAACGACGGCTCCCTTAAAACCTGGTCAGGTAAGCTTGGTTGATTGAAGAAGGCAGCGCGATTCAGCTTGCCGCACAATAGCCCCCCTTCGGCAACGTGATCTAAGCTTACATTTCGTATGTGACGCTATAGCTAACCGTGAAACGCCGGTCTGGTCAATGATCTATCTGCGCTTCGCTTTAACTGCGATGGCCGAGATCCTAGGGGCGCTAACGCGGCCATTGGTAGGGTTACTCTTCGCCGAAGCCTGAGTCGAACAGTGATTTAAGAATGGAGAGCGCCTCCTGAGCGTCGCTCCCCTCGGCTCGAGCCTTGAGCTTAGTACCCTGGCCGGCTCCCAACATCATCAGACTCGTGACGCTGCGCGCGTTAACCTGCTGCGCGCCGTTGGACAGTGTCACGGCCGAACTGAATTGCCGGAGCGCCTGGGCTAAGGTCGATGCAGCCCGGAGATGAAGTCCCAGTCGATTCTTGATTTCGAGAGTAGCTTCCGCTGCGCCCACGAATCTTACGATAAACGCTCGGAGCCGTCCGGTAAACGTGCTGACAAACGCTAATGCTCAGGTGGTGAATCGTGTAAAGGCGCCGGATTCAGACGCCACTGCGCGAGTTGACAGCTTGAGCGCGGCCGTTTGCGGTCTCGGCCTCACCAACGATGCCCGTGGTAAATAGGTCTCGCAAACGCTGTTCGAGCTTGGCTCCTCGTGTGACGCGTTCGCGCTCGCTCCATTTGCGCATCGGGATTATCGCCTTCGCCATATTACGATGGCCTCCGGCATTGCCGATATCGCTGAACAGCCGTTTGACCAGGTCGCCGGCATTACCGCGTCCAACGCCGTGGTTGCGCACAGCGATAACCAGGTTTATCCCCAGTTTACCGGCCACGGCGACCCATTCGACGCCTTCGAACTGCAGACAGAAATCCGCGACTTGCACAATCAGATCGTCTCGTTCGACCTCGCCGAGGTAAATTGTGATCAGGCCGTCGCGAATTTCCAATCGGCGCATCGCATTGGATAAGGTCCGAGCAAATTGGATCGGCAGTTCCGGGCGGTCAATCTGCCGCAGTAGGTGGTAATTGGCCAACGGATAAAGGTGGACAAAAGCCTGAATGTCGTTTTCGGTGACCCGGCGTGACAGCCCCAGGGTGTCGCTGCGGATCCCGTACATCAATGCCGTCGCCAGCCGCTCACTGATTCGCTCGTCGGCCGTCACGAGATACTCAGTCATTATTGTGGCGGTGGCGCCATAGCCGACGCGAACATCTTCGAAGGGCGAGACGCCTAGTTGGTAACCAGGGTGATGATCAATGACGATGTCGGCGCGCGGCAGCTTAGCTCCGAAGTAGGCCGGCGCCACATCGACCATCGCAATCCTGTTGTAACCGCGCAATTCTTCGGTATCGGCCGGCGCGACTTCGATTTCCAGTAGATGCGCCATCGTCAGATTTTCGGGGCGTGTTACCGGGGTGAAGGCGAAAAGCGGCGTAGTCTGCTTGTTACGGCCGAGAAGGGCGCGAAGCGCGATCGCACTCGACATCGCGTCCGGGTCGGGATCGTCCTGCAGGACAACTGCAATACGATCGCTTTCGGCGACCAGCGCTCGAAGTTCCTTAATTTTCTGTCTAGTGAATGCGTGATCCATAGAATTCGGACCGTAGCGGTTTAGACGAAACCGGGTCCGAAGCCCCTATGAAAAAGGAGCACCGCTTCCTTCAGCGCCTCGGTTAGAGGCTGCAAACTCATCGGAATTGCCCTACCATAGAGCGGAGAGATTCTTCAATCCTGTAGACCGTCAAGTATCCCCCGTTTGGGCCACGGGTTCAATGGGAAACAAATGCCAAATCTGCCAGCGGCCAATGAACCAATGGCTTCTTAAAATCACCGTAGAGGATACATCCGGGTTTGCGGAGACTGCTCATGTATGTGGCAACTGCGGCGTCAAGCTGCGGCTCGCGTCCGAGCGCACCCGTAGCCTGCAGATAGACCCGTGGATCCATGATGCGGTGTCACGGGTCCTGCGCGGCCGCGATTGATGGAGGCTGGATCGTGGCTGCCGAATTAACCGGCGCATAGAGCGCCGGACCGAAAAGGCGTCTGTCTAAACAATGTCATCAGTCCCTCAGGCTCACTCACGATTGGACTTATGGCCGTACCAGGAAGCGCACAAGTTGGTCGAACGAGTGCGCAGCTATGAGCCTCAGCGGCCGGTCATCGTGCAAAGTGGTTTCGGCCCGTCGGGTCTGCCCCATCTGGGCACCATGGGCGAAATTCTCCGCCCCTCGTATGTGAAGCATGCATTCGAGGCGCTCGGCGACGTTCATCCAGCGCGCCTCATCGTGTTTATCGATGACATGGACGGGCTGCGAAAGGTGCCCGAGAATATTCCCAGCCGGGAGGCGGTTGCGCCTCACCTCGGTCAGCCGGTCTCACGGATACCGGACCCCTTCGGCGATTGCCATGATGGTTTCGCCTCGCACATGGTGGCGTTGCTCGGGACGTTTCTCCAGCCGGTCGAGGTCGAATACGAGCTTCTGCGCGCGAGTGAGATGTACGCGAGTGGCCGGTTCGACCAGGGGCTCAGGCGCATTATCGCGAAGTATCAGGAGATTACGGCTATCGTCACGCCGACCCTGCGCGAGGAAAATCGCGCGGGCTGGTCACCCATAATGCCGCTCTGTCCGCATTGCGGCCAGGTAAATTCGACGCTGGTGACTGCTTATCACCCGGAGCGCGCGACCGTTGAGTTTTCATGCCAACGCAGCTTTGGCGGGGCGCACGGCTGCGGCTTCATCGGCGAGCAGTCAATCCTGGGTGGGCTGGCCAAGGTGCAATGGAAGGTCGATTGGGCCTTGCGATGGTACGTGCTCAATGTTGACTACGAGTTATACGGTAAGGACCTTATCGATTCGGCGCGGCTGTCGGGACAGATTCTACGGGTGCTGGGAGGCGCGCCGCCACTCGGATTCGCCTTTGAGATGTACCTTGATGAAGAAGGACACAAGGTTTCCAAATCGGTCGGCCGTGGTGTTGGTGTTGAGCAATGGCGTCGTTATGCACCTATCGAAGTGCTCAAGTATTTTCTGATTCTGAATCCGCGGCGCGCTCGCAAGCTCTTCCTCGAAGCTATTCCGCAATACGTGGACGACTACTTGTCGGCGCTGCGCGAATGGGCTCGGGCGGACTCGGAGGCGCGGCGCAATTCACCGCTCGAGTTCGTCCTGCAAAGCACCAGCGCCCGCGCTTTCAATTCGACCGTCAGCTTTGCACTGCTAATGAACCTGGTGCCCGCAGTCGGCACCTCTGACCGCGACCTGCTCTGGAAGTACGTTGTCAGCTACGACCCCGCCATAGCCAGGGATACGGACACCGAAAGGATGACGCGCAGTCTCGTGGAATGTGCGCTCAACTTCTATCGAGACTTTATTGAACCTGCCAAAAAGCCGTACACACCAACCCCATCAGAGCGCCCGCAACTGCGCGCCGTGATAGATTGGCTCGACGCGAACCCTGGCGCATCGGCTGAAGAAGTCG